>OFMG01000650.1_pt1 | contig 40889 bp, 31 predicted proteins | sample 1541751 | NCBI WGS metagenome assembly OFMG01 (sample SAMN04209232, study PRJEB22552) | human gut metagenome | biome: gut; material: feces | host: Homo sapiens | place: USA: Oklahoma
GCCGTTCCCAGAAAATATATTTAAAAATCGTGTCTTTTTTATTGACTATAGTCCACCTACGTACCAATTCCTCGTCAAACTCTCTCTGTAACCAGCTTGTTTTTTTCACATACTGCTCCAAATCCGCTGTTCTTTGCTGACAACTTTCCGCCAGTCTATTTTCTTTTGCAGTCTGTGCTCTGGCTTTTTGCAGTTCTTTCATTTTCCTCATGATTTTCTCATATTCCTGTTCAAAATCCCCTTGTCCATCTTTCATCCCGGTTTCCATAAGTTCCATCAGCTTTTTCTGACAGACTTCCATCTGTTTGAGGATTTCTGTTTCTTTTTCCGAAGCCTGATAACCTCCTATAACTCGCAGGACATTTTCTCGGAATGTCTGCACAAACCTCCCCTGATCCTCTGCCACACTGTTGATGGCAGTCATAATGGCAGTATGCAGTGTCTTTTCTTTCAATGTGGGAGAATACTTGCACCTCTTTTTTCCGTTTTTCAGCCGATTGTCACATCGCCAAACAGCCTGCTTTACGCCATACTTTGACCAGACCTGTCTGCGGTAAGGATGTCCGCATTCTCCACAGTAGAGAAGATCAGACAGAACATATTTCCCGCTGTATTTCCCTCTTTGCAGTCCATTTTTTCTTTTGACAGCCGGTTTGTAGATAGCAGCCCTTCTGGCTTTTTCCTCCTGCACACGATAAAACAATTCTTTGGGGATAATGGCTTCATGGTCATTCTCTATGTAATACTGGGGTACGATCCCGTTGTTTTTCACTTTCTTTTTCGTCAGGAAATCCACCGTATATGTTTTCTGCTGGAGGGCGTCCCCCATATATTTCTCATTGGAAAGCATCCGGTCAATGGTAGTGGTGCTCCATGTCATTTTCCCTGTTACCGTAGGAATGCCCTCAGCTTCCAGAATCCGTTTGATGCGGTAACTGCTGTTGCCTTCCAGATACAGCTTGTAAATCCGCCGCACCAGCTGCGCTTCTTCCGGTACGATCACAAGATTTCCGTCTTTATCTTTCGTATAGCCCAGAAATCTGCTGTGGTTCACCATGACCTTTCCTTCCTCAAACTTCCGTACAATACCCCAATGACAGTTTTCGCTGATATTCCGGCTTTCTTCCTGTGCCTGACTGCTCAATATGGTCAAAAGCAGTTCTCCGCTGCCCTCCATGGTATTGATGCTTTCTTTCTCGAATATGACAGGGATATTCTTTTCTTTCAGCTTTCTGATGTTAGTCAGGGCATCCACCGTATTTCTGGCAAAGCGGCTGATGGACTTTGTCAGTACCATATCGATTTTTCCTGCCATACAGTCCTCGATCATTGCCTGAAAATCCAGACGTTTTTTGGTACTGGTGGCACTTTTCCCATCATCGGCATAAATGCCAGCCAATTTCCAACCGGGGTGATTCTGTATCTTTTCCCGATAGTGGTTTACCTGTGCTTCATAACTGCTTTCTTGCTGTTCCTGTAAAGTACTGACACGGCAGTAAGCGGCTACCCGAAGCAGTTTGGTCTGCTGGCTTCCTTCTGCCGCATGGGCAGGTACCGCCGGAATCACGGAAATATTCTTTTTTATGGTCTGTAGCATCGCTCATTCCTCCTTTAGCCATATTTTTCGCTGATACCCATTTTTGAAATGAAACTCCAGATACCCTTCTTTCGCAACAACGACTTTTTTCATGGTTTCCGCCAGGAGATGGCTGTCAAACTTCGTTGGAACCGGTGTATTGCTCAGAAGATACAGCAGTTTTTCCGTCTGAAAATCACTGTCATCAACGACCGCATGTTGATACTGTTCTGCCGCTCTTTCATACGCCAGTTCTTTTAATCTTTTTGCATCGCAGCATGGTGACATCAACAGATTTTGTATTTCCTTTGTCAGCCGAATTTCCAAAAGACTTTGTTTTCTTTCCCTTATTGATTTTCTTTGGATCAGGCAGGAGGGATGCTCCATAACTTCCTTCAGCACACGCAGAAATCCTTCTTCCAGCTGTACCTGTATCAAAGAAAGATTGTCACAGCCCATCCCCTTTTTATGGGCATCCTTTTTACATTTTCATCGTTTTTGCTGTTGTCTATCCACACACTGCCAATACACACCGCCGCATTGTCCACAAATCAGAAGTTCATTCCACAAAGTCCTGTTGTTATGCCCGTTTAGGGTATTTGTTTTCCCCAGTTTTTCCGCCCGTTCCTTTCTTCTGTTCTGCACCCGCCAGAACAGGTCATCCTCTATCATTCGGGGATAGAAATCATCCCCCAGATATTTTTGATTTTCCAGTATTTTTCCCACCATGCAGCAATGCCAAACTGCTTTCTGATTCGCCGTCCATATACCTTTTGCCGTCAAGTCCTTAGCAATGGCATTACAGGATGCCCCATCGTCATAAGCCTTATAAATAGCTTGCACCACCTGACAGGTTTCTGGTTCTATCTGCGCTTTTCCCTGCGCCACAGAATAGCCCAAGGGGATATGTCTTTGCATCCATCAACGCTCCTTTCTATATACTTCCGCTAAAATCAGCCCATTTTTTAATTGAAACTCCAAGCGATTTTCATATACCATCACCTGCTCCACAATCAGTGTGAAGGCTTCTTCCTGAAATGTCTCCATGACCTTAGGACGCAGCCGAAAGACCGCCATCAGGTATTCTGTCTGGGCGATTTCTTCCTCAAAGACGCCTTTATCCTGTAACTTTCTCAGATTTCTTCTGCCTGTTTCCAACTCCCGCTCCAGTGCATTTCGCTTCTCTATAAAAATGGCAGCGTCCATGCTCCCTTCCGAAAGAACTTTCTGAAGCATCTGACACTGCCATTGTATTTCCTGTATTCTGTTTTTCCATTGTTCCTGCTCTCTTTCCCCGTCCTCTGGCGCTGCTTTCAGGGCAGACAGAAGGGGAAGAAAGATTTCTTCATAAGCTCCTGCCAGACAATTCCACAGATGCACAAAGGCTTCTTGGATGATCTCCTCCCGAACAGCCTTCTGGCTGCACTTTGTCATATCCTGCAAATGCCCTTTACAGCACCACTGGACTGCTTCATAAGGCTTTCCCATATAAATTTTCTGTCTGCGAAAGGTGTTTCCGCACACGCCGCAGCGGATACGACCGCTGAACACATATCGGTTTAGGGAAGGCGCCTTATTTTTAGCTGACTGGCTACGGTATTCATAAATCTGACGCACCGCTTCCGCTTCTTCCTTGGTGATAATGGGCGGATGGTTTTCCGTAATCAAGTATTTTGGATATGTACCATGATTGCGTTTTCGTATAAAGGGGAGACAAGAGGTGCTGTATGTCTTTTGATAAATGAGATTCCCTTCGTAGACAGGATTTAAAAGGATCTCCTGCACCACGACTTCATGCCATTTCCCCTTATTCCGTATGGTAGGGATGCCTTCTTCCTGCAATTCTTTGGCAATGGTATAACAACCTTTACCACCCAGATACGCTTCAAAAATCCTGCGTACCACCTTTGCTTCTTCCGGTTTTATCACCAGTTCTCCATTCTCGTCTTTTTCGTAGCCATAGGCAGGTGTTGAGATTTTATAAGTACCATTTTGAAACCGCCGCTGTACCGCCCATTTGCTGTTGGCAGAGATGTTTTCCGCCTCACTTTGGGCAATGGAACTGAGTATGGTCAGCAACTGTTCGCTTTTCTCCGAAAACGTACTGATTTTCTCTTTTTCAAAGTAGACTTCCACACCCATGTCTTTCAGCATACGAATGGTGCTGATACTGTCCACGGTGTTTCTAGCAAAGCGGGTGATGGATTTTGTCAGGATCAAATCAATTTTCCCCTTTTTGCAGTCCTGTATCATTTGCAGGAACTGCTCCCGATGGGTCAATTTTGTACCGCTTTGGGCTTCGTCCGCATAAATCCCTGCCCATATCCAATGTTCTTTTTCCTGTATCAATTTTGTATAGTATCGTATCTGTGCTTCCAAAGAATGTTTCTGTTCCCCTGACGCTGTACTGACACGACAATATGCACAAACTCGCTTCATCATGGGTGCGTTCTGCTGCTCTTGTTTTCTGACCGGTTCAATTTTTGTGATCTTCTTTTCCATCAAGTCCCCTCCTTTCGCACAACACAATACCACACCTTTTTTGACACATCTATGGTTTTACGCATATACTTGCGCAAGTTCCGGAGAAAAAGTTTCCCGGTTCAGCGCGTCGATTTTTTCGTACTCCCCCCGATCCAGATAACCGCTTTGCAGCATCAGATCCAGCAGTTTTCTGGACAGGGCATAATATACCTCTCTCGTTTCTTTCTTCTCTATCATATAGTTTCCTCCTTTGGTTTTTATCTGTTTTCAGCAACGGTACCAGCCATACCGCTGGTGAAAGCAGATAAAAATATGGCAATATAAACTGTGCCTGGCTGCACACATAGGCATCTCACCTCCCCCGTCATGGAGGCTGCCGTCCTTGCGATGTCTGGGACTCGGCAGAAGTATCATTATCCCTCTGTTTTGGTCATGGCATTTGATCCTGCCAAAAGATCATTCCCATACAGTAAAAATCGCTCGGATATTTCTTTACCTCCTGTTCATCGTCATGGCGTACTGTATGGTGCTGCTTTTCCCTCTCGGGCGAAACAGAGTAACGTATTTATATTGCCTGTATGCAGTTTTCAAGGTGCATCGAAGGGACGAAAAAAACCTCTTACTGATAAGCCGAAAAATGAGGGTGTTTGCCCTGCTTTTTCCGAAAACTTTTGAAGAAAATTTTTAAATGAAAAAACCCCCTCACTTATAAGCCGAAAAAACGACCCCTTTTACAACCAATTTCAGAAAATTTTTTCAATTTTTTTATCAAAATGATTGTCCGAATAAAAAGCCCTTCACTTATAAGCCGAACTAAGAAGGTACTTTATGCAGGTTTTTGCAAAATTTCTGATAGTTTGTGAAAAATACACAATCCTGAACCATCTGATTGCTTTAGAACATACTGCAACCAAACCTTTTGTTTTTTCTTGGTAAATAACCCTTCATATATCAGGTCACTAGAAAGGTATTTTATAACCGTTTTTTCAAAAATTTTTGAAGTTCGTTATATTTGACTAAATTCGAGGTGTTGAAAGCACGGGTGTTTTATGTATATTTCTCAATACCTTTTTGTTTTTTCACAGAAAAAAATCCCTTCATATATCAGGTCACTACGAAGGGGTTTGATGCACATGATTTTCAATTTTTTTCAGAGCAATGAAAAAAACAGCTTCAAATCCCTATATTTCGGGTTGAAACTGTTTTTTTGATGTAAAATTTGTATACAATATGGTAAAATTATCAAAATCTACATGGATACCTTCACCGCATTTTCTCGTACCGTATTGATGGTATCCACCAGCTCTTTTCGTCAAAGAGTTTGAGAAAACTGATAGCTTCATAATTATGCTACATCTGGATACCGAACATAGACATATTCATAGATTTTCTGACGACACATAGAAATGCTGTTATCATCGTAGCATTTTGGAAGCTCTGACCATAGAGTATCTCGAATCAAGTTATCTACTGTAGCTTTTGTTTCCTCTTTATCTCTCCAATGGTCTAATTCCGCAATTTTAGCTTTGACTTTTGCCAGAAGGTCAACTGCCACTCGTTTAATTTGCTGAATTTCTTGCTTTGTAAGTGTCTCTGAAAACAACAGATCATAAAGAGATAATTCTTCATCACTTGAAAATCCCTCTCTTGCATATCGCTGTTCTTCTTGATCCATACTCTTAGCCAGATCCATAAGATCCATAAAAGTCTTTTCAATTGTTGCCTGATTCTGTTCGCTATTATAGTCCTCTATGATCTTCTGATATCTCTCATAATAATTGATTCGTTGAGAATTAGAAAATAGTAGTTTGTTCAAACGCTCCTGAATCAACTCATCCAAATCTTTCAGCATCAAATTTCTTTTTTTCGTTCTTGCAAACTCTTTTTGTAGCAAAGCAAAATCAATTTTACTGATATCAAATCGACGAGATGGTACAAGACCTTCCTGTGGTACATCTACCTCCACATACTCGCTAATAATATGATTAATCTCTACCATTAAGTCTGTATTGCTGGCATTTTTCCGTTTTTTCTGAAGTTGATGAAATATAGCAACAAGTGCTTCATATTCTTTACGATTTTCCGAAGTAATATCTTGTCTGTCGACATACTTCATCAGACGTATTAGCTCCGTCACATAAGTTTGAAATTGCTTTCGTTCTTCTAAAGTACCACTCACTGCATTTGCTGCCTCTTTCAGCAACTCAAGTTTTTCAAAATCCTTGGCTTCGATTAGCTTGTGCAAATAAAAATGATATCGCAATAAATAATCCTTCGCAGCAGAAATAGTATCCAAAATACGAGCAATCAATTCTTGCTTATCTATTGTCGGATCTGCTCCATTTTGCCCTGCAATATTAGCTGTGTAATCTGCCAACGCTTTTCTCAACGCCTTTACAATTCCGATGTAATCTACAATCAACCCATTACTTTTTCCTGCTGCCACACGATTGGCGCGGGCAATGGTCTGCATCAGTGTATGGGCTTTCAGAGGCTTATCCAAATACAAACAGGACAAACATTTCACGTCAAATCCAGTCAGCCACATGGCACATACAAAAACCACACGGAGGGGATTTGCAGCATCTTTAAATTCTTTGTCCAGTTCTCTTTTTTCCATTTTCTGTCGATGTACTTTGATGTCCAGTCCCCATTTCTGAAAAGTCTGGATTTCATTTTGTTCCTGACTAATCACCACTGCCATCTCGGTTTCTTTCATCCACTTCAATTTTCGACTTAATTCTTGTGCTTCTTGCTGCGTTGCGAGTTTCATATCATTTTCCAAACGTTCGATTTCTTCCGCCCAATATTTCTGTACCAAATCATACATACGAACGCAAGTAACCTTGTTTAGGCAGACAAACATAGCTTTTCCACTAGTCCACAAATCTGAATAATGCCCCGCAAAATCTTTTGCAATAGATTCTAAACGTTGTTGTGCAGTCAAAAGATGAATTTCTTTTGCAAATTCTCTTTCCAATTTTTCCTGCTGGTCAACGTCAAGTTCTGCTTTTTCAATTGCATCCAAAATACGGTCTGTAATGTCTGGATTTTCTAAATCAGCAATTTTGTCTCCCCTGTTTTCATAGTACAAAGGTACTGTAGCCCCATCCTCTACTGCTCGCTTAAAGTCATATACAGATATATACCCACCAAAGGTACGTTCTGTGATATTATCGTTAGATAAAAGCGGCGTTCCAGTAAAACCAATACGCGATGCTGTAGGCAGGAGATTTACCATATTATCGGCAAAAATTCCATATTGGCTGCGATGTGCCTCATCAGACATGATGATAATATCATGATCAGGATAGATTGGTTCCAGATTAGGCTGATTGAATTTTTGAATCAATGTAAAAATAAAACTAGGATTCCCCTTTAATTTCTGAACTAGATCATCACCACTGGAAGCGATAAACTGACTGGCTTCTACTTTACCAAGCAGACCACAGTTTTCAAAAGTATCACTAATCTGGGTATTCAATTCTTCTCTGTCCGTCAAAATCACGATGGTTGGAGAACCTGCATATTTGCGGCGAATTTTCTGTGCCAAAAACACCATGGAATAGCTTTTCCCACTGCCTTGGGTATGCCAGAATACGCCCAATTTACCGTCATTCAGCTTACGAGATTCATAAGCTTTCACTGCTTCATTAACACCCAGATACTGATGATTTCTTGCCAAAATCTTCACTGTATGTCCGTCAGAGTGGTCAAAAAGAATAAAATTCTCTAATAAATCAAGAAAATTTTCTTTTTTACAGATACCACGCAGCATAACTTCCAGTGCCACACTGCCCTTTTCTTCTTCGCTCAATCGTTTCCATTCATGGAAAAACTCATATTTGCTGCCCAATGTTCCTACCTTTGCCTCAAGTCCATTGGATAAAATCAAAAAAGCATTGTAATAAAACAGATGAGGAATGGTATCCAGATAATCTGTATAGTTGTCTGTATATGCGTTTTGCACATCCACAGTCGTCTTTTTCAGTTCTATAAACAATAGCGGAATACCATTTACAAAACCCACAATATCTGTACGGCGGCGATAAAGTTCACCATGAATTTTCAACTCCTGCACAGCCAGGAAGTGATTGTTCTCCGGATTGTGAAAATCAATGACCATTGCATTCTTTTCTTCGGTTTTGCCACCCGGACGTTTAACTGTTACAGGAATACCATCACGAATCAAAGTGTATTTTTCTTCATTGATCTGCATGAGAGAAGCGGTAGAGAGGTGACTTTCCATTTTCTTCTGTGCCTCGTCTAACTGTATCGGTGTGATCCAAGGATTTAATTTCTGCAATGCTTGTCTAAAATAACGAGTCAGCAAAATTTCCTTATAACTTGTCCGCCCAAAAGTGCCGTCTTTTCCCAGTTTTTCTGTATTGTAAGCAAGGGCTACTTCCCAGCCCAGTTCCTGCTCCAGCAGATGGCTGGCACTTTTCTGGACGAGGATGTTTTCAGAATAGTCGTAACTCACAGATTTACCCCCTTTTCAAAGTTTCAGTAAACCATATCCTTAAATTCCTAATTTCATCTGTAAAATCAGCGACATAAAAGTCACAGCCACATCTGCCCCTTTATCTAATGCAAAAGCCAAAATAGGTTTTACTTTCTCCCACTTCGTTTTACGTGAAGACGATTCTTTCGCTATTTCCTCTAATGCATTTATCTTTTCTAGAATCTCATCTGTCTGCTTCTGGTTCAAAGCTGTCATATCTTCAATCTTCTGGCGTGCTTCATCAAAAGAAATAGAAATATGAACTGTATTGTTTACCGTAACATTTACACGTGGATTTTCTGTAACATGTGGCACTGTACTTTGTCCATTCCAACCAAGTTGAAGTGCCTCTAACTTCGATTTCATGAGTAACAGATTATTCATGAGTTCAGGAGAAGAAAGTTCTTCATGATCAAATCCACGCTTGTAATACCCGACCATACTTTGTCCCCAATCAGCAATACAGGCTTGATATTTCCCATCTAAATTTCTATGTAGATCTCTCATCTCGGTCATATCTTCTTTTTGAAGTACCTCGTCAATCTTTTGGATATCACAACGAATCGCTTTACGACTTTCTTTTTCTTTTTTATGACGACTAGAATATTCAGCCTGTGCTTTGTCAGGCACTTCAAATGGTTTATTATCCATGTTACACCTCCAATTCTCCACTCATCAATTTTGGCAATAAACGGTCACGGGCTTCTGTTAGTAGTTCTATCTGTCCATCCAGAGAAGCTATTTTGTCATCAATGTTTCTTACTACTTTATCATACTTTACCATAACATCTTCACAAGGAATTATAAACTCTTGATTTAATAACTCATCTTTCGATATAGATGCAAATATGGAACCATTTCCGACAAGATTATCTTTGAAAAAACGCTCTTTTAGCATGTAAAACATAAAACTTTGAAGTCCATTTTTATGGTTAAGAGCTGCTATACCACGACCAATAACAATTTTATTTTTGGTAATATTCAATCTCCCCACAGGAGCACGAACACTAAACAATATACTACCTGCTTCTGCAATCCTTGTAAAAGATGTACTGTATGTTTCATCTTTCACAAAGCGAGTGCCATAACTACCAACACCTTGATGAAATGGAAGCCCTTCACCGACTTGATTATAAAACTCAGACTTCGGACTTTGCCCCATTACTACATCAGCTATGTCTGATAATGCTGTCTTTTTCCACCCCTCTGGCACACCATCAACAATCTTTGTGTTTTCATATCCAGGAAAGCGTAAATCCACAAACCATTCTTTATACAAACGCTGTGCCGCTTCTTCCAAAAGCTTGATTTGCTTCTGGTTATTCTCAATAAGATCGTCATATATGGTAAGAATATCGGCAATTTTATCTTGTTTCTCTTTAGATGGTAATAATAATGGAATTTTTTCAATTTTATAAATTCCAAGTTTGGGTTGCGCTGCACCTCCAACAATTTGTTTCATATGTTTTTGTCCGATTTCAGAGTTTAAAAAATAAAACACGTATTTTGAATTAACATTATCGTTAAAATCAGTTAACCGAACAGCGTTTTCCGTTAAATTAAATCCATCTACATTGGGAAAAGCATATCCAACATCACCAATTGAAGCACCGACAATAGTGATTGCAATATCTCCTGCATTAATTATGTACTTTTTAATTTTTTCGTATATCGAATCTTCTAAGTAGACAAGTTCCTCAGTGTTTATTCTGCCATCTTTAATATCTCTTGCTCGAATATAGGGATGGTCTGTAATCATATCCGAAAAGTCTTGACCTTTCGGAATCCGTTTTCCACTTTTAATTTTGCATATTTCCTTAATTGTGATGCTCTCCCAACTCACAGTCCCATCTCCTTCCAATTCTTAGAGATGGTTTCCATCAGACGGTTAGACTCTGCCTGTAAAGTTAGCAGCTCTTGATGAATCTCTGTCATGCGTTCCTGAAAATCCACACCGTCATCTTCCACAGGTGCCACACCTACATAAGCCCCTGGGGTAAGTGAATATCCTTTTGCCGCGATTTCTTCCAGTGTAGCCACTTTACACAACCCTGGAATATCTGCATACGTACCCTCACCAAATTTTTCTGTTAACCAAATATAAGCCTCTTGAATTGCAAGCATCCGATCTAAATACTGATCTGCACCCAGACAGTCATTTTTGATAATTGCTGTTACTGTCTTATTCTTCTTGGCAGTAGAAGCCTTTGGACCAAATTTCGGAACTTTGAACTGATCATCAGAAGATGAATGATAGAATATTCTTCGATGCATGTTGTACTTTAATGCTTCCACCGCTAATTTTTCAAACCGTTTGATTTTTTCCTTTACGGATTTCAAATGATCAACTTGTTGACGATTTTCAACCAAATCGTACCAGTGAAAATTCGGTAAGTACTGTATCAATTCTTGGCATAAATCAAAAAACACCTTACGCTCAGCTTCTGGCATGGCAGACCAATCTGTTTCCTGCATCATAAAACGAATTGTTTCTAATATCTTTGTGTCCTGAAATTCCAAAGAATACATATTTAACAAATGCTCATAGTGATCGATCAACAGAAAATATTTGTCGTCTTCTCCCCGATACAGCCACACAATGGCATTGAGATTTTTCAGCTGCCACTCTGTCCACTCATTCAATGTACGATCCACTACGGTATAATAATTTCTTGCGTCTATAAACAACACCTTGTCTTGCAATTCTTCTTTTTTTCCTTTGTCCAAAAACCAAAGAGAACATGGCAAGCTTTTTGTATAGAAAAAGTTATTGCCCACGCTGATCATAACATCCACATGACCAGTTTCCACCAACTGCTGACGAATATCTTTATCTTTCCCCTGACTGTCAGTTGCAGAAGAAGCCATAACAAAACCAGCACGTCCATGTTCATTCAAATAAGCATAAAAATAAGAAATCCATAAATAGTTTGCATTTCCAATTTCCTTATTTTTATTGACGGACGGCAAACCAAAAGGCAGGCGCCCTGCACTTTGTGCGGATTCAGATTTTACCTTGTCCACATTGAAAGGCGGATTTGCCATAACATAATCACAACAACCTACAAGGTTATGGGCATCATGATAAAATGTATTTGCCTCATCACCAGATTTCACAACACCAGTTAAACCATGTACCGCAAGATTCATCAAACACAGCTGGGCATTATATTCCACTTTTTCCTGTCCATAAAAAGTCATCGCATTATTGGCGAGCATTCCTGCATGCTCTACAAAATCCCCTGTCTGCACAAACATACCGCCACTGCCACATGCAGGGTCTAACAACACTCCCTGTGTAGGTTCCAACACATTTACAATCATTTTTACCAAAGATTTTGGTGTGAAGAATACCCCATCATCCTGTGCAATATTTTTCGCAAATTTATTCAGAAAATATTCATAAATGCGACCAACAATATCTCCACCCACATCATCTAAAGCATTATTATTAAAAATGCGCAGCAGTTCTGCCAGCAGTTCATCAGAAAACATGGTGTAATCTTTTGGCAATACACCAGAAAGCTGTTCACTTTGCTGTTCCACCAACTCCATGGCATTGTTGACCACTTCACCCAGACTGTTCATGACCTCACCATGACGATTCAGCAATCCCGCCGCAGAAATATTTTCCGGTAGTTCCACCAAATATGCGTACTGTGCTTCCTTTGGTAAAAACAAGGCACTGCGTGAAACAAAGTCACTTGCTTCCACAGGCATAACACGACCGTCTCTCGATGGACGATTTTTTAAAATCTCTGCCTCTACCATTTTGAAACGGCTATAGGCATATCGAAGAAAAATAAGTCCCAGCACTGGCATGCAATATTGATTCGATGTCAACTTCGATCCCACACGCAGTAAGTCTGCTGATTCCCAAAGATCCGCTTCAAGTTTTTTAATATTCACTGCTTGATTCATAGAAAGCTCCTTCATTTCTTACTTGTATATTCTAAAATTCATTTTACCACAAAGCCATAAATGCTTCTACTTTTACATGAGATTCCAGGAACTCTATCATAAATTTTTACCATCGTCTACAGAAAACAAATATCATACTTTTCTTTTCTGTATACCTGTAACTGTTATATTGAATGGTTCATATTCATAGCTCATTGTGAGCCATACCATGGTTCAGCAAAAGGGCAGACTTCTCCTGTCAAAGGTCTTTCTCTGTTTTCAAAATTTTCTATCCTGATTTTCAAAAGAAAAAGACTGCATTCCGTTTGTCAGCTGAACCAAACAGGCGGCAGTCTTTTCTTCTGAACAGGCAAAATGATTTCTCCTCTCTATTTTTTCATAGCGAAAAAATTTATTCCTCATCACTTCTTTGGTATCTCACAGCATCCTCCAAGGTAAGGATACCTTTGATCTTTTTCACTTCATTGACGCAGTGGATGTGAAGTCTGCGCATGGTTGCCTCATCCATATCGTTGATGGCGGCAAGCATACTTTCCAGCTTTGCCATTTCCACGGCAATTTTGAAAAGCAAACGAGCCAAATGATTCTCTGATGTTTTTACGATCCCCTTCATGGATTCCAACATCACTTCAGATAAAAAATCTTGATGGCTTTCCTGATAAAGATAACCGGAGTAAAAGTGAATGGCTCTTTCTATAAATGCACTGCGATTTGCGAAATCCTCCCTTGTTACTGCCGCATCGCTTTTCTGGATGGCGTCCTTAGATAGCCACACGGTATATCGTTGTTTCTGGTATTCTTCTTTCATAAAAATGCTCCTTTCTCTCCATAGCGTCGGTACCAGCACACTTGACAAAGCCGCTGGTTCCTAAGACAATCTTTTCTTCTTCTGTTTCACAACACGCAAATGAGCGCCAATCTTTTTTTACCGGCGCTGGCAAAAAATCTCCGCACTGCGGGGATTTGAGGGACTCTGCCGGCAGTTTGGCGTCGGCTTTTCACCTGCAAGTATTTTTCACATCTGGCAAAGTCCCTTTTGGCAAATGTTTGCTCCGAACCCCTCCTTTTTTCCGTCGCCCAAAATCGGGGCAAATTCGCCTTATATTGCCTTACCCTGCAATTACTCCACCTGCTCTACAAAGCGGCACACAGGGGCAAATCAGGCGGTACTGGCGGCGGTCTTGCCTCTGTTGACGCAACAAACCAAATCCTCTGTTTTTTCAATCCTTTTCACCCTCTTTCCTAAAATCCATTTTTCTCCTTGACACCTTTTGCCATCAGAGTTTATATACCACAAGCGGCTCTGCCGACTTTTGGAAAAGGCGGTTTTTATCATGGATATTTTTCAAGCTTTTCTTTCTCATAATGATGAGAATCCACCCACGTTTTCAGAAATTTTTCATTCTGCGGCGGCATTGAAGCGCGCCTTAGGAACGAAAAGTTATCTTCTGGATCACTATCTTTCTTTGTTTTTTCGTCTGACAGCACAGATAGATTTTGTGGCACTACAGGATGAAGTCCACCAAGTCATGGCGGATACCCAGCACTCTTTCAAAGAAAATCCCTCTCTCCTGTCCCAGTTTTATTGTCAGGAACCTGCCACAAAAATAAATCTCTGCTTCTTACGGCAGGCAGATTCTATCTTGGAACAGGCTCAAAAAGACTTTTTGAGAGAGAAAACTTTTGAATGGAATGCTGCTGTTGACCTGATAGAACTGCGGCAGACAGAGCAAAAACTCATGGAACACATGGGCAAGGAACCTCTGGAAGCTTTTCAGCGAATGCTTCTTCGTCGATTTCTTCCCTGTCCTTTGGCTCCACTATTTTCTCAAGGCATCCTCATTGAACTGTCCAAACAGTTTCTCACACGGGATTTGGAAACGGATCAGGAGGTCTTTCGGCTGTTTCTGAAAACTTTTGGGCACGAAAAAAGCGACTGATATATCAGTCGCTTTTTTCGTTTATTTAAATTTTTATCTTACTTTTCTCTTTGAATAAAACACTACAGAAAATCTTTTCAAAAACGAATTATCTATTCTTGTACCAAACAAAATGATCAAATTTTCTCTTTCTGTTTTCGGTATGTATTCCTAATTCATCTAATTTTCTTGTTATATAATCATTATATTCTTTGTATTGATAACGATCTTGCCATTTTTGAATTTGACTTTTTGTTATATCGTCAAAATAGCGAGGAAGATATTTTTTTAATACCGTATCTAAAATTGAATAATCATCTTTTCCATACAGGTTTCTATTATGGTAACAACAATATTTTGAAGCAAACGAAAACAGATTAATTTTCCCATTGCTCCTTGCTATTTCATTTACAACTTCCGGATCCCCCATCTGGATTCTAGCATCAATATTAGGAATCGCTGCAATGATATTTGATAATTCAACCATACTAATTTTGCTTTTATGCTGTGATAAATGTGTTGAATTTGTAATATCAATTAACCCAATCTTCATTGCTACAATATCAGGGTCTGTATTTTGAGGAAACAACTTTAGACATCTAGATATCATATCATTTTCAGGACCATAGTTATCTGTGCTCTGCACCAAAACTTCTATATCATTTATTGACTCATCTGTAATAATATCTCCCGTAACATCTCGGTATCCTTTTTTAGATTGCTTTTCTTCCTCAGGCAAAACAAATTCTAATCCAGACAAGGAATAGTACGACGGGTTTTTCCCTGAGCGAATCACAAGCCCAGCATTTACAAGTCCTGTCAATGCGTTATAAATATTAGGTCCATGATTTTTATCTCTGTATATGCACTCTGCCAACGCACTTTGTGTCAGTGTGCCTTGTGTTTTTAATATATTTAGGATTTTATCTTTTTGTCCCATATCATCACCTGCTTCTTATAACGAGCATATATCTCCACAGATATCTATAACCATTGCTTTACAATAACTTCCCTCTAATTATTTATGAATTGGCGCAATCTATCAAATATAAAAATCTGAAATTATGCTTATTTATCATCCTTATATTCCCATGTCATCTGTCCAAAGGTCATTTTTCAAGGGCAAAAAACGGGCAGTTTTTCCGCCGAAAAACCCCCGTTTTTTTGCCTCCAAACCACAACATCTTGTGGTTTAATCTTCATTTTTTGCCTGACCACCACAACGTGTCATCAGTACCACCGATTCCACATGGACTGTTCTGGGGAACATATCCATGAGCCGTACCCGTTTCACCTCATAGCCAGCCGCCTGGAATTCCTGCAGATCTCTTGCCAAAGATGTGGGCTTACAGGACACATAGACGATTTCCGGCGCACCAAAGTCAATGATCTTTCCGATCGCTTTGGGATGGATGCCTTCTCTGGGAGGGTCAACGATGATAACATCGGGCTTGTCCGTCAATTCGTCCACCATCTTCAGCACGTCTCCAGCCAGGAATGTACAGTTGGTCAAGCCGTTTCTTGCAGCGTTTTCATTGGCTGCCACAACAGCTTCTTCCACCAGTTCAATCCCCATCACTTTTTTGGAACCGGCTCTTGCCATGATCTGACCGATAGTGCCTGTACCGCAATACAGATCGAACACCATTTTATTTTCCACATCGCCGGCAAATTCCCGCACGATGCTATAAAGCTTTTCCGCACCTTCTGTATTTGTCTGGAAGAAGGAATAAGCAGACACTTTGAATTCCAGATCAAAGAGTTTTTCCATGAAGAAATCTCTGCCGTACAGTACTGTCATTTCATCGCTGCGCACCACATCAGCTACGCCATCATTTACGGAATGAAGCACACCGCAGAGTTCTCCCTGCAAAGGCAGTGCCAAAATCATATTCTTGAATTCTTCCATAGAAAAAGGTACGTCAGACGTAGTCACCAGATGCACCAGGATTTCCCCTGTTGCTTTCCCCTTTCTTACAACCAAATGGCGCAGAGAGCCATCGTGGCGCATGCGATGATAGAAGGCAACGTTTCTTTCCTGGAAAAACGCCAGCGCCCCCTGAACGATGGTTACAAAGTCCACATCTACGATATTGCAGTCTTTCAGTGTTACCACTTCATAATGGCTCATTTTCTTACGCATACCCAATGCCAGAGGGCCATCTTTCACTTCATCCCCAAAGGAAAATTCACATTTGTTGCGGTAGCCTGTTTCCAAGGGAGAAGGTGTGATGCCTTCCCAGCTTTCCACATGAATACCTGCATCTTCCAGCAATGTTTTCACCTGCTGTTCTTTCATATCCAGTTCTGCCTGACGTTTCATAGTCTGGTAAGTACATCCGCCGCAAATCTCATAATGAGAACAGCAGCCTTCCTGCCGTTCCAGCTCGGATCGTTCTGTTACTTCCAGCAGGCGGGCTTCCACATTGCCGCCACGCTTTTTGATAACCTGTGCAGAAACAATCTGACCAGGCACACCATTTTTCACAATCACTTTTTCTCCATCCACAAAACCATAGGCTTTATTGGGAAAGCGTACACCGTCAATTTTCACGGTAATGATATCTTTTTTCTTCATTTTTTCCTCCAAATGCAATATAAATTTATTTGTATTCACATGTATTCTGTGTTATACTGTTCCCGTATTGATTTTTAAAATTACCGAACAGGAGTGTATTACAGAATGTCTGAAAAACCCGAAGTTGGCAGTATCGTAGAAGGCAAAGTCGTTCGCATCAAACCCTTTGGTGCCATTGTTTCTCTGGGAGAACAGGCACAGGGTCTGGTTCATATCTCACAGGTAGCAAACACCTTTGTGCAGGACATCAACGACCACGTAAAAGTGGGCGACATTGTCAAGGTTAAAGTCCTTTCCATTGATCCAGAAACAAACAAAATCGCTCTCTCCATGAAAGAAGCGCTGCCAAAGGAAGCGCGTCAGCCTAAAGGAGATCGTCCTTACAAAGGACACAAGCAGGAAAACAGAACCACAAATCCTGCCGAAGAATATTTCAAACCACAGACCGTCAATCCTTCTGCCGATTTTGAAGAAAAAATGCGGGAATGGATGAAACAGTCTAACGAAAGACAGACCAGTCTGAATAAGAGAGCCAACAAACGCTCTTATTGATTCTTGCTTATGATACCATGAAACGCTGTTTCTGGCAACGGAAACAAGATAGGAGGGAATCCCCATGATGCTTTTCTTTGTGGCAGGCATTTATTTATTTGCCCGGGGCATATTCGCATGGTACGGACAGCCTATTTTTTACAGAAAAGGCACACTGGAAAATATTGACCCTGATCATCTGCCTGCATATCTGCGGGAAGAAGGTGTATGGAACTTCCTGACGGGCCTTATTCTTGTGGGAAAGGCCATTCTGGATAAAGTCTTTCCAGGCAGCACGGCATTGTTCATTGTCTTTATTTTGCTGCTGCTGGTGTGCGTGGTATTTTTATCCAAATGCAATGAAAAATACCGAAAAAAATAATCACAAACATAAAGAAGCCGAAAAATCTGCCAAAGATTTTCGGCTCTCTTTTTGTCTATCATCAGGAGGACGTTATGACCGAAATCATCTGCATCACAGACAAACATCATCCTGCCCTGCCCGCTATCATTCAATGGCTCTATGACTGGTGGGGAAAGGACGAAGATTATACAAAAGAACAGGTGGAAGCATACGTACGCAACGCCGTATGCAAAGACCGCATTCCACAGGTATTCCTGATTTTGCAGGATGGCGTTCCTGCCGGCACATTTCAGTTTGCCATGTCCGATATTGACACACGCCCCGACTGCTATCCCTGGCTGCGGGACTTCTGGATAGAGCCTGCTTTCCGCGGAAAAGGCCTGACATATACCCTCATGGAAGCCGTCAAAGACCATGCCGCTCGCCTGCATCTGACAGAGCTTTATCTCTTTACCCGCCATGAGGGGTTATACGAAAAATTCGGCTGGGAATACATCGAAACATTCCCTACCCACCTGACCCCTGAGGACAAACAGCGTCTTTACCGCCTGTCCATTTGTAAAAATTGATTTTCTCGAAACCAAAAACAGCATCCAAGGTAAAAACCTTTTGGATGCTGTTTCTTTTTTTCTCAATCTGCCATCAGGCAGATGAAACATTTCATATTTATCTTATATCAAACAGGATTAGCCCAGAATGATTTTTGTCAGTTCAACGGGTTCAACGATTTTGCCGTCTTTGTAAACACGCATGTTACCGGAAGCGATTTCGTCGATCAGGATAACTTCGTTGTTGTTGTAACCAAATTCAAATTTAATGTCGTACAGATCCAGACCTTTTTTCGCCAGTTCGTCAGCAACGATACGAGTGATTTTCAGTGTCTGTTCTTTCATGCTGTCGTACATTTCACCGCTCATAACGCCCAGAGCGATCAGACCGTCTTTTGTTACCAGAGGATCGCCTTTTGCGTCGTCTTTGAATGTTGTTTCAACATAACCACCTTCCAGAACTGTGCCGTCAGCGATGTAATCGCCGTAACGACGGATGAAGCTGCCTGTTGCTTTCAGACGGCAGATAACTTCCAGACCGTGACCGAATACTGTTGCGGGCAGAACTTCCATTGTAGCGTTGTCTACATCAGCAGAAACATAATGTGTTTTGATGCCAGCCTCTTTCAAAATTTCGAAGAATTTGATAGATGTTTCCAGATTAGCTTTACCGATACCTTCAATGGTCAAACCAACGGAGTTTTCACCGGGATCGAATACACCATCTTTACCTGTGCAGTCGTCTTTGAACTTCAGCAGCACGTTGCCGTTTTCCAGTTTGTAAACATCCTTAGTTTTGCCCTGATAAATCTTTTCCATAAATCTTTTCCATCCTTTCTGATTTAAGACCGACATAAAAGCATGCCTGTTATGAAATTTTCTCAACAAATAAAATTTACTGCAAAATCCGCTTGGATACAAGTATTTTTTGCAAATCTTTGAAATCTCGGCAAATTATGCAATTTCGAGGGTACATGGGGAAATATTTTCTCACCAGATGTGTAAAAAATTTCCCGCCTTACCCCCTCCTTACGGATTTTTCTGCACAATCGGCATTAAAAATCCGTCATTTTTCTCTCATTTATTGACTTTTTCGCGATTATTCCACAGGTTTTGCGTCGCCCCAAACATGCTCCAAACCATAGAATTCACGCTGTTCTTCATTGAACAGGTGGATCAGCAGGTTGCCGAAGTCTAACAAGATCCATGTGCCTGTGCTGTAACCTTCGGAATGGTGCATTTTTACACCAGCCTGGAACAGTTTCTGTTCCACTTCGTCTGCCATTGCACGCAGATGGTTGACATTTTTACCACTTGCAATGACAAAGCAGTCTGCCACATTGGACAGACCTTTCAGATTCAGTACCTGAATGTCCTGACCTAATTTATCGTCTAACGCAGCCTGTGCGATTTTTGCAGCTTCTAAAGCGTCCATATAATTCCTCCTTGTAATCTTATCTATTTTTATAGTATTCCAATGCCTCCAAAGACAGAGGATGGAGCAGTCTGCCCCGTTCTTTTACAAACTCAATGGTCTGTTCCAGAATGAAGCGCATTGCCATATCCAGATCCAGATACGCCAGACGTCTTGCTTCATCCAGACCTTCAAACTGTTCTCTGTTGGGCTCAATATAATCAGCGATGAACACAATCTTTTCCAGTACAGACATGCCAGCACGACCTGTGGTATGGTAGCGGATGGCATTGAGGATATCTTCATCTTTGATCTTATATTCCCGTTTTGCCACTTCCGCGCCCAAAAATGGATGGATCAGATCCGGCTGCTGTTCCAGAATGTCGTCCATTTTGACCTTGTATTCCTTGCAGAAACGCTGCCGCAGTTCCTTTGGATAATCCTTGGCGCAGTCATGGAGCAGACCTGCCACTTTGGCTTTCTGACGGTCTGCCTGTGTGCCGTATATTTCTGCCAGCCGCACTGCTTCTTCGGAAACGCCCATGGTATGGATATAGCGTTTCACAGACAGAGCAGACTGAAGTTTTTCCTGCATAACTTCAATGGGCAGCATAAATTTCACCTCGTCTTTTCTTTCGTTTTGATACAAACCGAATTTATGAATATAGTCCTCTACTTCCTGTGGAAGCAGGTATTGAATGGGCATACCTCTTTGTGCCCGGGTACGGATATCCGAAGACGAAATAGCCAATGCCGGCACTTCCATGTAATGGATTCTGCTGGCATATTTTTCCTGAATTTCTCCGATTTCCTCGAACATCTGATTTTTCTGATAACCGGGTCTGGTTACTGCCACAAAGTCGCAAAGGGACAGCAGACGTTCCGGTTCTTTCCAGCTCATAATCTGATGGATGGCATCGGCACCGGTGATAAAATATAGACGCACATCGGGACGGCACATTTTTTTCAGCTGTTCAATGGTGTCGATGGTGTAGGTGGTGCCGGGGCGGTCGATTTCAATACGAGATACTTCAAAGTTCTCATTCCGCATGGTTGCCAGAACCGTCATCAGATACCGGTGTTCATTATGGGTTACTTCTTTATGAGATTTATGGGCAGGACGGCCTGTGGGAATAAATACCACCTTATCTACATGAAAACGGTGGCGCACCGCTTCTGCCGTTACCAGATGTCCATAGTGAATGGGGTCAAAGGTACCGCCCATGATGGCAATACTTTTGCAGTTTCTGAAATTAGCGATTTCGTTTCGCATGATTTTTCCTCCCTCTGCCTGCTTATTTCTTCACAGGAGGCAGTTCAATGACAGGTTTTGTCTTGGAAGCACGGTACAATACAAATTTATTGCCGATGACCTGCACGATGTCCGCACCAGTTCTGCTTGCCAGCATTTCTGCCGCTTCCGCAGGGCCCAGCATATTATTGTCCAACACACTGATTTTTACCAGCTCTCTTGCCTCCAGTGCGTTGTGTACTGTATCACGCAGTTCTGGTGTCACGCCATTTTTTCCTACCTGAAAAATTGCGTCAATACCGTTTGCCAGAGAGCGCAGATAAGCTCTTTGTTTGCTTGTTAACATAATTTCCTCCTCAAATTCGTCTTTTTTCAATCTATAATCCTAAACATCATAGCACAGACACCTTGATTTTGCAACGAAAGACGGCGAAAAACGGCTGTTTTTTCTCATTTGTCCCCCTTTGGAGAGAGAAAGGAAAAAAATTCCTGTCCCTTGTTCCCTTCCGGAAAAAATGATAAAATGATAAAAGTTTTCAAAAATCATTTCATCAAGGAGGAACCCATGACCCAATTCAACGGCAGCAAACTGCGTGAACTGCGCAATGAAAAACAAATGAGCATCGCCAAGCTTTCCACCATATCCGATGTGAGTACAGGGCTCATCAGCCAGATTGAACGTGATCTGGTGGTTCCCTCCGCTCTCATCCTCTTTCGGCTGGCACAGGCGCTGGAAACAGACATGTACGCCTTCTTTGAAGATACACCGCCGGAAGATACGCCTGTCATCCGCAAGGGCAGCCACAACCTCCTGACAGCTCAGGAAAATGGCTGTATCCACAAAATACTCTGTCTAGACCACCCCGGACGTATGCTGGATTTTGCGGAACTGACACTGAAAAAGGGAGGCTCTTATGATTACCGCCCTTCATTTGCCCAAGGGGAAACCTGCGGCTATGTGATCCAAGGTGCCTTACAGGTCGTAGTGGAAGGCAGAATCTACACCTTACAGGAAGGGGACAGCATCACACTGGACAGCACCCTGCCCCATCAATGCAAAAATACCAGCGACACGGATTCCGTATCTGTCTGGGTCATCACACCAAAATATTTCTAAAAATCAAAGGAGCCATGCTTCCTGTTTTTACAGGAAGTACGACTCCTTTTTTATTGACTGAAATCGTCAAATCATCTTATTTTTCGTTAGGGATACCTTTGTATACAAAGCCCTTCGCCGCATCTACGGTAATGAGGGTATCATTAGGGATAAAGTCAATGACTTTCGCATTGCATACCACAACAGGGATATCCAGTGCTCTTCCAACGATTTCCGCATGGCAGTTTTCCACATGATCCATGGGGCCAACCACAATGGCGGATGCTTTCTGCAGATAAGGCATAAAGTCATTGTCTGTTGCTGTTGTTACGAGAATATCGCCTTTCTTGAATTCCCGTTCCATTTCATCCCGTACTTTGATGACTCTTGCAGTGCCGCTGACTCTCTGTTTGCCAACACCAATACCTTTGCACAGCACATCGCCAACGATGTCAACACGCAGGGTATTTGTGGAACCGCTTACGCCTACGGGCATCCCCAGTGCCATAACGATGGTATCACCGTTTTTCACCAGACCGCTCTTCTGTGCCACTTTCATGGCAGAGTCAAATACCTGACCTTTGGAAATAGGCGCTTTATGCAGTACGGGACGGCAGCCCCATACCAGGTTCATCTGACGCCATACCTGATCGCACATAGTACCTGCCGCAATGGGGCATACAGGTCTGTGTTTGGAGATCATTCTTGCGGTAAAACCGGATTTTGTGATAGTGGAAATGCAGGTTGTTTTCAGTTCTGCCGCTGTGGTGCATGCCGCAAAGCTGATGGCATTTGTGATATTGGTCAGACCTGTTTCCAGACTCTTTGTCAGGTTTTTGCCGTAGTTGATGCTGCTTTCTGTTTTTTCAGCGATTCTTGCCATGGTTGCCACTGCTTCACAGGGGTATTTGCCCATAGCTGTTTCACCGGAAAGCATGATGGCATCGGAGCCGTCAAAGATGGCGTTTGCTACGTCATTTGCTTCCGCACGAGTAGGTCTGGGGCTTTTTACCATGCTTTCCAGCATCTGTGTTGCTGTGATGACAGGTTTGCCGCGTCTGTTTGCCAGTGCAATCAGCGCTTTCTGCACCAGAGGTACTTCTTCGGGAGGGATTTCCACACCCAAATCCCCTCTGGCTACCATGATACCATCGGAAACTTCCAGAATTTCTTCGATGTTATCCACACCTTCCTGATTTTCGATCTTGGAGATGATCTGGATGTTTTCGCCACCGTTTTCTTCCAGCACTTTCCGGATCTTCACAACGTCAGAAGCGGAACGGATGAAAGATGCAGCCACATAGTCAAAATCATTTTCGATACCGAATTTCAGGTCGGAAATATCTTTTTCTGTCAAAGAAGGCAGATTTACCTGCACGCCGGGCAGGTTTACGCCTTTACGGGAGCTGATGTCACCGCCGGTCACAACTTCACAGTGTACTTCGGAACCAGTGATGCTTTCTACCCGCAGTTCAACCAGACCGTCGTCAATGAGCACACGGGAACCTCTCTGCAGATCTTTCGGCAAGTCTGCATAAGTTACAGAAACACGTTCCTGTGTACCGGGTACATCTTCTGTTGTCAGGGTGAATTTATCCCCCTGTTCCAAACGGATTTTATTGTTTTCAAAGGTTTTGATACGAATTTCAGGGCCCTTTGTATCCAGAATCAGTGGAATGGGCGCGTTCAATTCTTCTCTTGCCTGTTTCAGTTTTTTGATAATTTCTCCATGAGTTTCATAAGTACCGTGGGAGAAGTTCACTCTTGCCGCATTCAGACCATTGCGGATCAGCTCTTTCATGATCTCTACATCATCTGTTGCAGGGCCCAGGGTACAAACGATTTTCGTTCTGCGCATGGAATACCTCCTCTTAATTATATAACGATTAAATTGCCAGAATCTTGATTACTTCGTAAATTTCGCGATCCAGTGTTTTTTCCATCTGCAATGCTTTTTCCAGATCCAGAATTTCATATCTGCCTCTGTTGTAAGCTACCACTTTATTCTGCTCCCCAGCCAGAATTGCTTTTACAGCATGGTAACCCATCATGGAAGCGTGCATACGGTCTACTGCAGTAGGGCTGCCGCCGCGCTGCAAATGGCCCAGGATAGTCGCTCTGGTCTGAATGCCAGTGATTTCCTGGATTTCTTTTGCCAGTTTCTGTGTGCCGCCAACGCCTTCAGCCACAACGATCAGGTTATGACGTTTGCCGATGCTTCTGTTTTCCAGGATCTGCTGGATCACTTTGGCACTGTCCACTTCACCCTTTTCTTCGGGGAACATAACGTCTTCTGCGCCGCCGACCATACCGCACCAGATTGCGATATAACCAGCATCTCTGCCCATAACTTCCACAACGGAGCAGCGTTCGTGGGAGCTGGAAGTGTCACGCAGTTTGTTCAGGGCGTCCATACCAGTATTGACAGCAGTGTCAAAACCGATGGTGTATTCTGTGTTGTTCATATCCAGGTCGATGGTAGCAGGGATACCGATGCAGTTTACACCGCGTTTTGCCAGTTCCGCCATACCACGGTAGGAACCGTCACCGCCGATAACAACCAGTGCATCCAGCCCCAGAATTTTGTAGATGGCAGCTGCCTTGTTCTGACCTTCTTCTGTCATCATTTCGGGGCAGCGTGCTGTATGCAGGATGGTACCGCCCAGGTTCATCACGTTGGAAACGTCTTTGCTGTACATTTCCTTGATTTCGCCATTGATCAGACCATTGTAGCCTTTACGGATACCAATGACAGAAATGTCGTGATACAGTGCTGTACGTACAACAGCACGGATGGCAGCGTTCATGCCTGGCGCATCGCCGCCACTGGTCAGTACACCGATTTTCTTAATTGTTTTCTGTTCCATGTTCATTCCTCCCAATAAGTGTTACGCCTTCTTCTTCGTCTCCACTGCGAATAATGCCGTAGTGTGTATAAATTTCAGCTTTCCCGCGGATTTTGATCCCGGAAGTATGTTCGGTAAACTGTACGATCAGCACTTCATTGCGGTCAAGTTTTTCTGTGTGATGAATCTTTGTCACTTCTCCCCTGGTGACACCGATAATGTTCACACCCTTTTCCAGTGCTTTCACGCAGACATACGGTGCGTCAGCATAGAATTTGTCATCTTCTTTCATCATTTGCCTCCTATCCGTTCTTTACCGCCACGTTTTTCTCACCCAGCAGTTTTCGCAGTTCCTCCAGCAGCCCTTCTTCTAAGGTTACCCAGAATTTGCGGTCTGCTTTCATCTTTCGTTTTGTTTTTTCTTCATATATATACACAGGCGTATCGCCTTTGTATTTCTCCAAAATGGCTGTGATCCACACAAGGGGCATTTCATTGCCTGCCGCCTGTTTCAGCCAAAGGGACGCAGGTTTATTTTCGTCCTTTTCTTCCATAAGTGGTGTCACCGAAGCGGCAATGACTTTCGCCTCACCGTCAGCGGAAACATTTGCCCGGCCTTTGACCAGTACCACTGCTTCTTCATCCAGAAAGGCACTGCACTGTTCCATGATCTTGGGGAAAACAATGATCTCCATGGTGCCTTGCAGGTCTTCCAATGACAGGAAACACATTTTTTCATTGTTTCTGGTATATTTTACGGATTTTGCCGCAATCATACCGCCAACGGCAACTTTTGTGCCCTCGGCGATCTGCACGCGATCCTCACCTTCTTCCGCAGGAAGAAAATCAATGCTGGTATGGCTTACCTTCCGGCGCAGCATTTTTTCATACTCCGCCAAAGGATGGCCGCTGACATAAATCCCCAGCACTTCTTTTTCCATGGCAAGGCGGTCACGCTGGACATATTCGGAAATAGCAGGCAGTTCGTCTTTCTGGGCAACGGCTTCGTTTTCACCGCCCAAATCGAACAGATTCATCTGTCCGGCAATGTTATTTTTCTTCGCCTGACCGATACCATCCAGAATATTCTTATAAACCGCCATATACTGACTTCTTGCACCGCCGAAAGAGTCCACAGCGCCGGATTTGATAAGGCTTTCAATGCCTCGCTTATTCCATTCGCCGTCGCTCATGCGGTTACAGAAATCTGTCATGGAAAGGAATGGGCCATTCTTCTCCCGTTCCGCCACCAAAGCATCCACGGCATTTCTGCCGATGTTCTTGATGGCAGCCAGACCGAAGCAGATTTTCCCATTGGATACGGAAAAATGTCCAAAACCTTCGTTGATGTCCGGCGGCAGAAGCTGGATGCCCATTTTCTTACATTCTTCGATGTAGCCGGAAACCTTGGAAGCGTTATCCATGACACTGGTCATGAGCGCCGCCATAAATTCCACGGGATAGTGTGCTTTCAGCCATGCCGTCTGATAGCCTACCACAGCGTAGCACGCCGCGTGGCTCTTATTGAAGGCATACTTTGCAAAGTCCGTCATTTCATCGAATATTTTTTCCGCCACTTCTGCGGGAATGCCGTTTTTCACACAACCCGGCACTTCATCGCCGATGCCGTAAACGAAATTCTTCCGCTCCTCTGCCATAACAGAGGCTTTTTTCTTACTCATGGCACGGCGCACCAGGTCGCTTCGTCCCAGACTGTACCCCGCCAGATCTCGTACGATCTGCATAACCTGTTCCTGATAAACGATACAGCCGTAAGTATTTTTCAAAATCGGCTCCAAAGCCGGATGGGTATACTGAATATTGTCTTTGTCGTTTTTCCCTTTGATATACTTGGGAATAAAATCCATGGGGCCCGGACGATAGAGGGAAATCCCCGCAATCAAATCTTCCAGGCAAGTAGGCTCCAGTTCCCGCATGAACTGCTTCATGCCGCCGCTTTCCAACTGGAATACGCCTTCTGTTTTCCCTTGGCTGATGAGCTGATACACCGCCGGGTCATTATCCGGCAGATGTTCCATATCCAGTTTCACACCATGGATACGCTCCACTTCCTGTACGGCATTTTGGATAACCGTCAGGGTTCTCAGCCCCAGGAAGTCCATTTTCAAAAGCCCCAGTTCTTCCAACAATGTCATGGTGTACTGGGTATTGACCTGCCCGTCATTGGCACTGAGGGGCACATATTCCATAACCGGTTCCCGACAAATGACAACCCCTGCCGCATGGGTGGAAGAATGTCTTGGCAGACCTTCCAGACGCATGGACATATCAATCAAATGATGGGTATCTTCTTCATTTTCATAAGCCTTTTTCAGGTCTGGGTTCATTTGCAGGGCTTTTTTGATGGTGATGCCCAATTCTGTGGGGATCATCTTGGAAATTCTATCCACATCGGCGTAAGGCATCGCCAAGGCACGGCCTACGTCCTTGATGGCAGCCCTTGCCGCCAGGGTACCGAATGTGACAATCTGCGCCACATGGTCTTCACCATACTTGGAAATGACATAATCAATAACTTCCTGTCTGCGTTCATAACAGAAGTCTACGTCAATATCAGGCATGCTGACACGTTCCGGATTCAGGAAACGCTCAAAAATCAGGTCATACCGCAGGGGGTCAATGGTCGTAATCTGCAAACAGTAAGAAACCATACTACCAGCAGCAGAACCACGCCCCGGGCCTACGATAATGCCATGGTCTTTGGCATATTTGATAAAGTCCCAAACAATCAGGAAATAATCCACATAACCCATGGTTTCAATGGTATGCAGTTCGTATTCCAGCCGTTCCTTCCATTCGGGCTTCGGGTCTGGATACCGCATGGCAAAACCATCATAACAGATTTCCCGGAGATATTCCGGCGCTGTTTTGCCTTCCGGCACATCAAAACGAGGCAGTTTCAGATCATGGAACACAAAGTCCACATTGCAACGCTCTGCGATTTTTACGGTATTTTCCAAAGCCTCCGGCACATCACCGAAAAGGTCATACATTTCTTCTGGACTTTTCACATAAAACTGCCCGCCCACATACCGCATTCTGTCTTCATCCTCCACAGTTTTCCCTGTCTGGATACACAGGAGGATGTCGTGAGGCACTGCGTCCTCTTTATAAATATAATGGCTGTCATTGGTGGCAATGAGGGGAATTCCCGTTTCCTTGGACATGCGAATCAGCGCTTCATTGACCCGTTTCTGCTCAGGCATGCCATGATTCTGCAATTCCAGAAAAAAATTGCCTTTGCCGAAAATTTCTTCATATTCCAAAGCGGCTTCCTTGGCGTGGTCATAGGACAATGTCAGCACATCCCTTGCCACTTCCCCTGCCAGGCAGGCGGAAGACGCAATAATCCCTTCATGGTACTGCCGCAGCAGTTCTTTGTCTACACGGGGTTTATAATAAAATCCGTCGATAAAGCCATAAGAAACCAGCTTAATAAGGTTGTGATAGCCGTTTTCGTTTTCCGCAAGAAGCACCAGATGGTAATAACCGCCGCCCTTGCCTTCCTTTGTCAGGCGGGAACCTGCTGCCACATAGACCTCACAGCCGATGATGGGCTTGATACCCACTTCTTTCGCTGCTTTGTAAAACTCAATGGCACCATACATGGCACCATGGTCTGTGATGGCAATGCTGTCCATCTCCAGTTCTTTTACCCGCTCAACCAATTCTTTGATTTTCGCGGAGCCGTCCAGAAGGCTGTATTCCGTATGGACATGCAGGTGTGTAAAAGCTCTGTGTTCAGTTGTCTGTACTTCCTGTTCCATGGAAAAAGCCCCCTTTCCGTATTTATCATCTAGGTATTATACCATACTCGCAGAGAAATCAACACAAAAAAAGGTGTAACCCATGAAATTTTTCCATGTTTTACACCTTTTTCATCAATTTATGAGATTTTTTTATTCATAACGCAGAGCGATAACAGGATCTGCTTTGGCGGCTTTTCGTGCAGGATACAGCCCGAATCCCAAACCGACCATGGCGGAGAATGCCACCGCAATCACGATGACTTGCAGTTTCACCACAGTGGTAATGCCGAAAAGCATACCGCCCAAGGCAACTACCGATATGCCCAGGAAAGTACCGATAAGTCCCCCTGCGGCAGAAATCATGGCTGCCTCGATCAAGAACTGGGTAAGGATATCCTTTGTCCTTGCTCCAAGGGCTTTTCGGATACCGATTTCACGGGTACGTTCTGTAACGGATACCAGCATGATATTCATGATACCGATACCGCCAACCACCAGGGAAATGGCTGCAATGGCGCCAACCACCGCAGACAGAGAGCCCAGCATGCTGTCAATCATGCCCATTTCTTCAGAAGCGGAACTCATGATGATATACTGCTGATCCAGATTTTTCATGCGCGCTATGTAGCCTGTCACACGGGATTTTAAAGCATCCAGCTGGTTTGCATCTGCTGCCACGAAATAAAGAGACCAGTTATAGGAGTCTTCTGATACCAGCAGGCTTTCGGGGATATAAGCAAATTCCATGCTGCCCCCCTGCAAAGCTTTCATCAATGCGGAATCCTGATTTTCATATACACCTACCACCAGAAATTCTTCCTGATCCTCATTAAGCTTCACTTTGACCGTTTTCCCAACGGCGTTGGCATCTCCAAAGAATCCTTCCGCTGTTTCTTTCTGCAAAACAATGTGATGGCGTTTTTCCTGAAAATCTTTATCACTGAGCATTCTGCCATAAATGATCTTCAGATTTTTCATGGCTGTGGGATTTTCCGCCAGACCGGTTACATACAGTGTTTTTGTTCTTCTGCCGACGGTCATATCCTTTCGCAGACTCTGATTGAAGCCCACATAAGCCAAATCGTCACCCATGGCTTCTTTCAGCTTTTCCGCGTCTGCGGTGGTGAAATATGTATTATCTCCATAGGTGTCATCTGGAGGATTGATATACATATACGCCAGACCCAGACCTACATTCTTATACTCATTAGCGACAACGCTGCGCATGGTATCCCCCAGGGAAACAATGGCAATAACGGAGCTGATGCCGATGATCATACCCAGCATGGTCAGAAAAGAGCGCATTTTATTGGCACGGATGGAGGAAAGCGCCAAACGGATATTTTCAAAAATCAACATGAGCCCTTCACCACCTTTTTGTCACTGACGATCTGCCCATCCTGGAACCGAATGATACGGTCTGTATAGGCTGCGATTTCTTCCTCATGGGTAACAACGATTACAGTTGCGCCTTCTTTATTCAGATTGGTAAAAAACTCCATGATTTCATAAGACGCCTTTGTATCCAGATTCCCGGTAGGTTCGTCTGCCAGAATGATGGCAGGGTCATTTGCCAATGCCCTTGCAATGGCAACACGCTGTTTCTGACCGCCGGAAAGCTCGTTTGGCATATGATGGATACGCTGTCCAAGGCCTACTTTTTCCAAAAGGGCAGCGGCTTTCACTTTTCGTGCGTCTGCCTTCATGCCAGCGTAAATCATGGGAATTTCCACATTTTTCAATGCGGACGTTCTGGGAATGAGCTGGAATGCCTGAAAAACGAATCCGATCTTCTGGTTGCGGATGGCAGAAAGCTGATTTTCGCTCTGCTGAGCAATGCTGATGCCATCCAGTTCATAGGTGCCGGAAAACTGTCTGTCCATACACCCCAGAATATTCATCAGTGTGGATTTACCAGAACCGGACTGCCCCATGATGGCAACATATTCCCCTTCATGGATGGTCAGGTTAATCCCCCGCAGGGCATGCACCTGAATGGCACCGGTATCATATGTTTTATTCAAATTTTCGATTTTAATGATTTCTTTCATATACCATCACCCCTGCTGTTCCGCTACTGCCATACCTTCTGTCATGGCCGCGCCGGGATTGAGAATGATTTTCTGTCCTTCTTTGATTTCATCAGATTTGATTTCCACCTGCAAATCTGTTTCCAGCCCTGTTGTAACAGGTACAATATGTACAGTTCCCGCATCTGTTACCGTGTAAACAGCTGTGGTACCATCTTCCAATTCCGCCAATGCTTCCAAAGGCACTACCAGAGCATTTTTCGCAGATGCGATCTTGATGGTCGCGCTGGCATTGATGCCGGCAATGAGTTTTTCGTTTTCTTCTTTTACTTTGATATAAACAGGAATGACTCTTTCAGAAGATGTGGAGCTTTTCGCTTCCCCTGTGGGAGAAATCCGTTCCACTACACCGTCAACGGTTTCTTTTCCCAGCACATCCGCGGAGATTTCCACTTCCTGGCTCACCTGAATACGATCAATGTCATTTTCGCTCACAAGAACTTTCATTTGCAGGTTTTCCAGATTTTCAATGACAAACATAGGTTTATTGTTTTCTGTTTCATCAGCAAAACGACCAACTGTTGTATTCACTCTGGTCACAGTACCGCTGATGGCACTGCGAATCTGGCAGTCGCTTAGTGTAGAGGACTGGATGCTGGCTTTCTGCTGGGCATTTGCCTTTGTCTGTTTCTCAGAAGCAGTCAGCACCGCTTTTCCATTTTCATTGGGAATATTGTCCAGCGCACGCTGTGCTTTATCCAGCGCGTCTTTTGCCGCGTCTACATCTGCCTGACTGGCTGCACCAATGGCAAAGAGATCCTGTTTATCTTTATAATCTTTTGCCGCATTTTCCTTTTCCATGATGGCGTTGTCAATCTGACGCTGACGTTCTGTCAGTGTTTCCTGCTGCTGATATTCCAGAAGCTGGATATCCCCTTTGGTCTGGGCAATCTGATCCTGAATATCACCGCTGTCCAGCACTGCCAAAAGCTGTCCTTTTGTAACTTTGTCGCCTTCTTTTACCAGTACCTGTTTCACTTCATAGTGAAGTTTGGAAGCCACTTCCGCACTTTCTGTGCCTTCCAATGTTGCCTTCTGCTTCAGAACTTCTTCCAGATCCTGACGTACCACGGTTCCTGTTGTCACAGGTGTTCCAGCGGGCTCCGCCTGTCTGCTGCCCAAAGCCACTTTCAAACCGCCGGCAATCAAAACAACCGCTACGGCTGCCAATATAATCTTCTTTTTCTTAGTCATGGTGCTTTCCTCCTCTTAACATACGTTCACATATTCTGGTGCCCATTATAAACATAAAATTGGAAGATGCACGGCAGACTTTTTTAATTTTTCTTTAATGTTTCCGCAAACAAAAAAAGACAGAGAAATGATCCCCATTTCTCTGCCATTTTCTGTCGGTTTATCTGAATTTATTTTCTTCTTGCCAGCTCTGCCACTTCCCGAATGTTTTCCGGTGTGGTACGGCAGCAGCCGCCTACGATCTTCGCACCGGCTGCGATCCATTCCGCTGCAAAATCGCAGTAGCATTTGCCATCTTTATTCCCATGCCATGTTTTTGTAACAGGGTCGTATTCTTCCCCGCTGTTGGGATATACGATGATAGGTTTTGTGCTGTTGTTTTTGATTTCTTTGATGAGGCTTGCCACAAAATGAGGGGCTGTGCAGTTGATGCCGATGGCTTTTACGCAGTCATAAGCTTCCAAAGCTTTGGCGCAATGCGCAATTTTGGTACCGTCACTGATTTCCGCTTCATTTTTGCAGCTGAAGCTGATCCAGCATGCCGCATCCATTTCCTGAGTCAGTTCCGCCGCCACAATGGCTTCTTCCAGACAAGGAATGGTTTCTACCGCGAAAAGGTCTGCGCCTGCGTCCCACAGCAGTTCCATACGACGTTTATGGAAGTTGCGCAGGTCTTCTTTAGAAACGCCATAATTGCCGCGATATTCGGAGCCATCTGCCAGATACGCTCCATAAGGCCCTACGGAAGCGCACACCAGAGGATATGCTCTGCCAGAATCTTTGCCTTCTGCCTGCCACCAATCCGCTCTTTCTTTCACCATGATGTCAACAGAACGGCGGATGAGCTCTTCCGCTTCCGCTTCTGTAAAACCGCGTTTGCAGAAACCGTCGATGGTTGCCTGATAGCTTGCGGTGATGCCGCAGTCTGCGCCTGCTTCAAAATAACTGCGGTGTACTTTTCCGATCAGTTCCGGCTGTTCTGCCAGTACCTTTGCGCTCCAGAGAGAGTCGTTCAGGTCACAGCCCATCCGTTCCAGTTCCGTTGCCATAGCACCGTCTGCCACCATGATGCCTGTCTGTTTCAAAACTTCTTCCAATGTATTTCGTTTCATGCCACACACCTCGTTGATGATCTGTTCATAAGCCAATGCCACTTTTTTGATTTCATCCACATGAATCTGTTCTTCCGGACGATGGGACATACCATTTTCCCCTGGCCCAAAGTATACCACCGGTATGCCGTAAAGATTCATGAAGCCGCCTTCGCCCCAGCCAGTCATGACGGTCAATTCCACTTCTTTTCCCATGGCCTTGGAAGCCGCCTGCCAGATACGACGGAAAGTCGGGCTTTCCCTGTCTGTACAAACATCATTCCATTCTCCAATCTTCGTGATCTTCGCGGAAAAGTCTTCATTTTCTGTTTTGCACAGAACCGCCAGATTCTGCAATACCTTCAGGAATGATTCGGAACTGGTTCCGGGCAAATAGCGGATATCAATGGTAATCTTTGCATAGGGCGGCACCACATTGGGCGTACTGCCGCCTTCGATGGTTCCTACACTCATGGTAGGTGCGCCATAGAGGGGGTGTGCCATTTTTTTCATTTCCGGCAAATATGCCTGCAAATTATGCAAAAATGCTGTTGCCATATAAATGGCGTTTTTTCCCATATGAGGCATGCTGGAATGGGCACTTTTGCCGAAAAATTCCACATCAATCCAGGCTTCCCCTTTATGCGCTGTTGCCATGGTTCCATTGGTCGGTTCCGCAATGAGGGCAAAATCCACTTTGGGCAAATGACCCTTTTCCAGTGCTTTTTTGATTTCTTCCCCAGCATATTCTTCATCTGTGGAAAACATCAGGTACAAATCCCCTTCCAGGGGTTTCTGGCAGGCAGCCACAAAAGCCGCCAGCATGGAGCCACAACCGCCTTTCATATCCACGGAACCGCGGCCATACAAAATGCCGTCTTTGATTTCCGCGTAAAAAGGATGTTCCATGCCTTCGGGCGAGACCACATCCAGATGACCTTCCAGCAAAAGTCGGAATTTGGGGTTTTCGCATATTTTCTCCGCAATGATATAGGGTTCTTCTGTATCAGCGTCATAAACAGTGACTGTTGCGTCACAAGATTCTTTCAATATTTTTTCTGCCAGAAACACAGCTTCCCGTTTGCCCGCACCCAAAAAGCTGTTGATGCGGCAAAACTGCTGTGTCCATGTGACAGCGGCATTTTCGTATCTTTCTTCCATTACTCATTCCCCCATTTGTTTTCTTTGCTCTTATCCACATACTGACGGATGGTGCCATCGGAAATGTCTTTGCGCAGGACTTTTCCGAAAGACCAGAATAATACTACCAGCGCTACCAGCACAGGCAGAGAGGAAATGGTAATGAGGGACTGGATGGTGCTAAGCACGTTCAGTCCTTCCACATTATGTTCCAGCAGCAAAATGCCCACAGGAATAATCATAAACAGTACGCACCAGAATGTTTTGTACCATGTATGAGGTTCTTCATCGGCTTTCAGGCCTTTAGATGTATACATACTCAAAGCGGTACCGTTTGCTGTGGCGGAAGTTGCCAGATTGAAGAAAATCAAAATCATGAATACGAAAATGCAAAGTTTCGGCAAAGGCATGGTCTGGAGTACCAGCAGTGTAACGCCGTTGTTGCCCACTTCACTGATGACGCCGGAGAAATTCTGGCCATGGAACAGTTCCTGACCCATACCATAGTTACCCAGAATACCGAATGTTACCCAGCATGCCAATACTGCCCAGATGCAGTTTGCCACGGTGATTTCACGGAATGTTCTGCCGTAAGAAGTTCTGGCAATCCACAGACCGCACATAAATGTCAAAGCCACATACCAAGCCCAATAGAAAATTGTCCAGTTCTGTACGAAACCAGTCTGGGCAACAGCGTCAGAGTTGAAGCTCATGCGGACAAATTCACGGATGTTGGTACCGATTGCCATGACGATATTATTCAGAATAAAGCTGGTGTCCCCAACGATGAGTACGAAAACGAAAAAGCCGATCGCCAGCCATACGTTGAAGTCACTGATGCGTCCCATACCCTTTGCAATGGTTTTGGATGTAGAAAGGGTAAAGAACAGACAGAAAATGATGATGATACCGATTTTCAGGGCAAAAGAGTTTTCAATGCCCAGCAAGCTGCTTGCCAGTTCCCCCATAACAGGCGTACCGATGCCGACAGTGGTCATCATAGCCATGAAATAGCAGAATACCATGATGGCATCCAGCACCCAGCGGAAGGCTTTTTTCCCTTTGGAATCACCGTCGATGAGGTTGCTGCACAGAGCGGAAATGCGCAAATCGCCAATCTTTTTATTCCAGTACAAATAACCAATGGCTACCCCTGCTACCAGATAGAACGCCCATGCGGAGAAACCCCAGTGGAACATACCATAAGCGGAAGCATATTCATAGGCCTGTACGGAATAAGGTTCAATCCCAAAAGGCGTACCTGTTACATAGTACATCCATTCACACATACCAAAAATCAGGATACCTGCTGCCAGCGCGGAGCAAAGGTTCATGGCGATCCAGGTAAATGTCTTATAATGAGGCTTCGCATCTCGTCCGCCCAGACGAATATCCCCAAATTTCGTTGTCAGAAGCACGATGGCGCCCACTGCCATACCAAAACCAATGAGCAGATAGAGCCAAGCCATATCTGTTGTAATAAAGTTATAAACCTGTCCAATGGCTGCCACCATGGCTTCCGGCACCAGCACAATCGGAATGATTACAATTGCCAAAATCAAAAAAGCCGCTGCGATAAGGGCTTTGTTTGCGTGTTCAAACATGTTTTTCCTCCTCCCAAGTAAAAGCCGTTCCCCAAAGAATTATTTTATACAATATGTTGTATTTTTATGCCGTATCATACCTTTTTTTCATATTGGGAACTGCTTCCGTTTTCCTTTGTTTCATCTTTTTTACCTTCTCTTTTGTTGTTTTTTCGCGCTATTTTTTCAGTTGCCCCCCTTTGACAGCCAAAGAAACACTGTCACTGTTTTCAGCCGTTTTTGTATAGATATGCACTACTATGTACCTTATCCAACGCCAACGCAATAAAAATTTTCCATGCACGAAAGAAAACACAATCTTCCGCCCCTGACGCACAAAACAAAAAGGGAGCATCCAAATTTGGATGCTCCCTTGGAAGTTTTTTTATTTCAGTTTGAAAGAGCTCTTCAGAGGCACAATGCGGTTGAATACCAGATGATCTTCTGTGGTATCTTTGGTATCTACAATGTAGTAACCATTACGCATGAACTGATAACGCTGACCTTTCTGTGCACCGGCGATAGATTTTTCAATGACCACATTTTCCTTCACTTCCAGAGAGTTGGGGTTCATGATCATTTCACCGTTAGGATCGTCAGGGTTGTCCAGCATCATGTAGTCGTACAGTCTCGCAGTTGCCTTCACGTTGTCGGAAGCGCTTACCCAGTGCAGCGTACCTTTGACTTTTCTGCCTTCAAAACCACTGCCGCTTCTTGTTTCAGGGTCATATGTGCAGTGTACTTCTACTACATTGCCGTTTTCGTCTTTGACAAAATCGGTACATGTTACGAAGTAAGCCCCTTTCAGACGAACTTCTTTGCCGGGAGCCAGACGGAAGAATTTTTTCACAGGTTCTTCCATGAAGTCTTCCCGTTCAATATACAGTTCTCTTGTGAAAGGTGCCAGTCTTGTGCCCAGTTCAGGATTTTCGGGGTTGTTTTCCAGTTCCATCATTTCTACCTGATCTTCGGGGTAGTTGGTGATAACCAGTTTCAGAGGATCCAGAACTGCCATCACAACAGGTGCTTTTGCTTTCAGGTCGTCACGGATGCAGTAATCCAGCAGACCGCTGTCTACCATACTATTTGCTTTGGATACACCGATACGTTCGCAGAAATCACGGATGGATTCAGGTGTATAACCTCTGCGGCGCAGACCGCTGATGGTCGGCATACGAGGGTCATCCCAGCCGTCAACCAGACCGTCTTCTACCAGCGCGCGGAGTTTTCTCTTACTCATAACGGTATTTGTCATACCCAGACGAGCAAATTCAATCTGTCTGGGAGGATTTACGGTAAAGCCTGCTTCTCTGACTACCCAATCGTACAGAGGACGATGGTCTTCAAATTCCATAGTACAGATAGAATGGGTGATGCCTTCAATGGCATCTTCCAGAGGATGCGCAAAGTCATACATAGGGTAGATGCACCATTCTGTACCTGTGGTATGATGTGCCGCATGAGAAATACGATAGATAACAGGGTCTCTCATGTTGATGTTAGGAGAAGCCATGTCGATCTTCGCACGCAGTGTATGAGAACCATCAGGGAATTCCCCTGCTTTCATCCGTTCGAACAGATCCAGGTTTTCTTCCACACTACGATTGCGGTAAGGGCTTTCTTTACCAGGTGTGCTCAGTGTACCTCTGTACTGACGCATTTCTTCTGCTGTCAGGTCGCATACGAAAGCCTTGCCTTCTTTGATGAGTTTCACTGCCACTTCATAATATTTCTGGAAATAGGAAGATGCGTAGTACAGTCTGTCTTCCCAGTCGAAGCCCAGCCATTTTACGTCTTCCTGAATGCTTTCTACATATTCCACATCTTCTTTTGTGGGGTTGGTGTCGTCAAAACGCAGGTTGCATTTGCCGCCGTAAAGTTTTGCCAGACCAAAGTTCAGGCAAATGGATTTCGCGTGACCAATGTGCAGATAGCCATTGGGTTCCGGTGGGAAACGGGTATGAATTTTATTCAGTTCCCCTTCCAGGTCTGCCTGGATATAGTTATGTATAAAGTTACCGGTGGCACCCAGACCACTGTTTTCCATTGTTTTTTCTTCTGCCATAGGGTTTTCCCTCCTACTTCCTATTACATTAAAAATACTTGTCTTTCATTATAATATAGCATGGCATCAAACGCAATAAAAATACATGATTTTTCCTTTCCGCCTCTCGCGCATTGTCAAAGAGGGCAAAAAAATGTATAATGACAGGCGAAGAAACCAAAGGAGGATACAGCAATGCTTGCTTTTACCATACCAGACACCAGACACTTTATGGCGCTGCTCTTAAAGGGCGATGCCTTTGACGATTTTGCTTTCCGGCAGGGAGAAATCTCCGCTTTTGCTTACCTTTCCATTGACGGCAAACGGGATCTGGATTATTACGACGAAACCGTCACAGAGCCATGGTGCAGCTGGAGCGAGATCAAGCCTCTTGTGTTTCAGGCAGTGAAAGGAAAGAAAACACCCAAGAACATGAAGCTTGTTCTTTCCCTTTCTCAGAAAAAAACAGCGGCTTTTCCCAACACAAAGGCGCTGTTCTGGAATCTTTTATTCCGGGAAGATACCTTATTATGTACTCTTTCTGCCGCACAGGAAAGTTTTTCTCTGGATAAGACCCATGAAGCCCAGTGGGAAAGCTGGGTACTGGACTTTTGCCAGAGCCATGGCATCGCCATTCAGAAAGAAAATTAATATTTGAAATTTTGTTAGCACTCAATTTGATTGAGTGCTAATTTTTTCTTGACTTTTGTCCTCCGAGTGTTACAATATTCTTTGTAAAGCAGAAAATATATGGATTTTTCCATCAATCATAGGAGGCTGAAAATTATGAATGAAAAAGGGAATCTTTCCATTAACAGTGAAAATTTCTTACCAATTATCAAAAAATGGCTCTATACCGATAAGGATATTTTCATCCGTGAATTGGTATCCAACGCCTGTGACGCAGTAACCAAGCTGAAAAAGCTCATGATTATGGGGGAAGCAGACCACATCCCTGCTGACGAAGCCTTTTCCGTTCATGTGGTACTGAACAAAAAGGAAAAAATCATGCAGATCGTAGATAACGGTATCGGCATGACCCACGAAGAAATCAAGAAATATATCAACCAGATCGCCTTCTCCGGCGCAACAGATTTTCTGTCCAAATACGAAGAAAAAGCAGATGGCGACAACGAAATCATCGGTCATTTCGGTCTGGGCTTCTACTCCGCTTTCATGGTTGCCGATAAAGTAGAAATCGACACACTGTCTTATCAGGAAGGCGCAGCGGCAGCAAGCTGGAGCTGTGCGGACGGCATTGACTACGAAATGGCAGATGGCACCCGTACCGAACGTGGTACCACCATCACACTTCACGTCAGCGAAGACGGCGAAGAATTCCTGGATGAAAACAAGATGTATGAAGCATTGCAGAAATACTGCGCATTCATGCCCGTTCCTATCTTCATTGATGTGATGACCAACGAAGAAGAAAAAGCAGAAGCAGCCGAACCCGAGAGAAAGGACAACACCATCCATATTTCTCAGGAAGAAGCTGCCACACTGACAAAGGATGAAATCCTGGCTAAAGCAAACAAAGACAGTGAAGAAGAAAAGCAGGAAGAAGAAAAAGAAGAACCCAAGCCTTTGAACGATCCTTCTCCCCTGTGGCTGAAACAGCCTAAAGACTGCACCGACGAAGAATACAAGGAATTCTATCATAAAGTATTCTTTGACCTGAATGACCCTCTGTTCTGGATTCATCTGAACATGGACTATCCTTTCCGTCTGAAAGGTATCCTGTACTTCCCCAAACTGGTAGAACAGATGGATGTCGTAGAAGGTCAGATCAAATTGTACTCCAATCAGGTTTATATTGCAGATAACATCAAAGAAGTGGTTCCCGAATTCCTGCTGCTTCTCAAAGGTGTGCTGGACTGCCCCGACATGCCTCTGAATGTATCCAGAAGCGCATTGCAGAACGACGGCTATGTGGAAAAAATGAACAGCTACATCACCAAGAAAGTAGCGGACAAACTGAATCAGCTCTTCAAAGCTGACAGAACCGCTTACGAAGGTTTCTGGGATGACATCGGCATGTTCTTCAAATACGGCTGCATGCGTGAAGAAAAACTCTATGACAAAATCAAAGACGCGCTGCTATTAAAGACCACCGACGGCATATACGAAACCGTTGCAGAATATCTGGAAAAGAACAAAGAAAAACACGAAAACAAGATTTTCTTTGTTACCGACGAAGCACAGCAGGCACAGTATATCCGCATGTTCAAAGAACAGGGTCTGGAAGCGGCAATCCTCACTTCTCCCGTGGATAAACCTTTCGTTTCCTTCCTGGAATACAAGAATCCCGGCGTAAAAGTACAGCGTATCGACGCTGACATCACCGATACTTTGCAGGAAAAAACAGAAGGCGAAGAAAGCGAAGCGAAAAAACAGGCGGATGCCTTTGCCAATACCCAGATGGAAAACCTGTTCCGCGGCGTACTGGGCAATGAAAATCTGAAAGTCAAAGCGGAAAATCTGAAAGCACAGAACGTATCTGCTATGATTCTGCTCAGCGAAGAAAGCCGTCGTATGATGGAAATGATGGAAGCATACGGCGACAACGAAATGTACAAAGCTATGTTCGCACAGGTAAAACCTGACGAAACACTGGTGCTGAACAAATCCAATAAACTGGTGCAGTTCCTTATGGACGCAGCAGGCAAAGAAGATAAGAAAGAAGATTGTGACATGATCTGCCATCAGGTATATGATCTGGCACTCATGAGCCACAGAACACTGACCAGCGAAGAAATGACTGCTTTCATTGACAGAAGCAATCAGATTCTGGAAAAACTGGCAGAACTGGAAAAATAAAAAAACAGCGAATACAAAACAAAAGCCGAAACTTCAAAGCAACTTCCCCTTAAGAAAACATTGATTTTCCTTAATTTCTTAAGGGGAATTGCGACGGCTGTCTTCATAAGAAAACATAACAAAT
>OFMG01000654.1_pt1 | contig 40838 bp, 51 predicted proteins | sample 1541751 | NCBI WGS metagenome assembly OFMG01 (sample SAMN04209232, study PRJEB22552) | human gut metagenome | biome: gut; material: feces | host: Homo sapiens | place: USA: Oklahoma
ATATAGAATGTGGACATCAATGATTTTGAGATGTTTTGATAAAAAATATAAAATAAAAGCAAAAACATACAAAGATGTAACATGTTGTGATGAGTGGTTACTATATGAAAATTTTTATGAGTGGTTGCATAGTCAAGATAATTTTTATAAATTATTAAACTCTGATTTTTCTATTGATAAAGATATACTCATTAAGGGAAATAAGATATATGACCCTAAAAAATGTTGTTTAGTTCCACGAGTTGTAAATAATTTATTTGTGAAAAGAACTAATGATAGAGGTAAATATCCAATTGGGGTTACAAAACATGGTAATAAATATAGGGCTAGATGTGATAATCCATTGTCTGGTATTAGAGTACATCTAGGAGTTTATAATACTCCCGATGAAGCTTTTCTTGAATACAAAAAATATAAAGAACAAGTAATTAAACGGGTAGCTGAAATTGAGTATTCAAAAAAGAACATAACAGAAGAATGTTATAATGCAATGTTAAAATATGAAGTAGAAATTTCTGATTAAATGAGGTGAGTGAATTTGAATTATTATATTGCAGATACACATTTTGGCTGCACAAACAAATATGAGGATCGCACATTAGAGCACGACAAACTGATTAAAGAAAATTGGAATCGTGTGGTTCGCAATAATGTAGATACAGTATATATACTCGGAGATATTGGAAGAGAGGGAAGTAACAAAGATAATGAATATCTATGTGAAATCATTTCTACTCTCAGAGGTCGGAAGGTGTTGATCCAAGGTAATCATGAAGGAATGAAAGACGCAAGACTTAGACAGTTGTTTGTTGAAATTACGCCTTACAAAGAAATTATAGACAACTATAATGGTTTGAATCACAGACTTGTGTTATCACATTTCCCCATATTGTTTTGGGCTTCACAACATAAAGGAAGTATTTTACTACATGGTCATACACACATGACAGATGAGCAGAAATTCTTTAAGAAATCTATCAATGATTTGAATGAATTTTTCAAAGATAAAACTCTAAAGGGATATACAGATTGTCCTCCAGCAAGAGCATTTAATGTAGGATGTATGCTTCCGTATATGAATTATACGCCGAGAGCTTTAAAAGAAATATTAAAAAGCGGAGAATAATAATTATGTCAGTAATGATATCTAAAGATAAAAAAGAGCTTATCGTAAGTTGTCATTGTGGATGTGACGAAGGATTACATATCGTTAAAATTAAACCAGATGAATATGATGATACATTTGCGTACTTATCTTACATTTCTGGAAATTTTTATAAAGAACAGAATAATACATTTATAGGAGTCTTAAAGAACAAAGCAAAGAAAATTTTGGCAATTATTAAAAATAAGGATTTCTATTATTCAGATGTGAAAATGACAAAAGAAGATTTTTGCCAGTTCAAAGAATATGTTAATCAGTTTGGAGAATAAATGAAAGAGATAAAAAGAAATGTGACAGAATCAAAGACGTTATATGAAATTTCAGAGGATGAATTAATTGAAATCAAGCGTAAAGAAAGAGCAAAAGGCAGACAAGATGTTGTAGAGTATATTGATTTTGCTTTTTGTAATTATATTTATAAAATGAATATAGGAGGAGTGTTTAGTTTTATTAAGAGCCTAATAAAATTTTGTAGGCTTGAAATAAATAATATAGATAATCATTACAAATATAACTTTTTTGATTTTGTTAAAAAATATAGAAATTGATAATGAAGGGGTTAAATTATGAGCAACGAAATTATTTTGGAAAAGAAAAATGGTTGATCTGATAAGGAATATTATTGTGACATTACAAGACTTTTAGATAATTGTAGTAGATTAAAAAATATCCAAAGCATTTCAAAAATTACATCTATGATACCAGAGATTTATGGGATAAGAAAACATTGGTAATCCGTATTCCGGGTAGAACAGTGGGGAACATTAAAATAGATGATAAAAGTATAATTAAAAATATCAGTATTGACATTGTATTAGCTGGAAGGAGCAATTGGTATATAGAAAATGTGAACGATAAGTTAAAAAAGTTTATTGGGATGAAAGTGATATTTCCTATGGAATAAACAGAGAATAATATAATGAAAATATTCGGCTATTATGATATTTCCTTCTGAAGAATATATAAAAAAGAATGCAAATTGTAATATTATAAGTTTCCGAATATAAGATACAGGCTATAAAAATTCTTCCTTCTTATGATGAAAACAAAATTATATATTAAAGATTAGAATTTTAATTTACCTGTATATACAAAATATATGTGGCTATATAAACGCTTCCTCCTTAAATAAAACATTTGAATATAAAGAAAGTAATTAGCGTTTATATTTTCCACAAAACTAAAGGCTATGGTGAAAGTTCCTTCTTAGATATTAAAAAGAACAATAAAACTGAATGTTACTTTCACCAGTTTCATTTAAAAGGAGAAAAATATGAGTAATACAATAGTTAAAGCAAATAAAATTTTATTGAGACGGAAAAATAAGTTGATCGTTGGGAATGTTGGATATGTCATGTCTGATGATACACAAAGATATTTGGTCACAATGACAAAGAACATTGAAACACTCGGATATACATTTTCAAAACAGTTATTCAATAAATTAAAAACTCTTACAAAAGAAGAATTATTTGAGATTTACAAAGAATTAGTATCAGAATTAAAAAAGAATATTGGCGCAGATGTTCAATATAATCCAATGTATCCAAACTTCCCAGAATCTGTTATGGAAGAAAATGAAATGCAACTTTATATGAATGCAATTGTTCATTATTGGTCATATGGAACAATTTTACCATGTGAAGAAAAAAATGAAAGGCTTCCATTATTTGACGAAACAAAAGTGAAAGTGATTGACTCAGGAGAATGGGAAGATTTATATGAAATCTTTGATAATCTGTGTAGATCAAAAACATCTATTTCTCAAACTGATAAAGAAGATTTAGAGTGGATTATGAAAAATTCTAATGTGAAATTTCCAGATGAAATCCCATTAAAAGAAAATGTTGCTTTGATTGGAAAGATTTATGTTGAATCTAATCCATTAGCTACGGCAGATAAATTACAGAAGTATTTTAAGACAGCAACAGATGTTTTAAGATTAATCACTGCGATGTCTGATGGAGATATTAGCCTTGCTACTAATACTAAATACAGAAGCTTTAAGAGGAAAGAGAGAAGATTACTATTAGAACTTTTGGATAATTGTGGAAATATTCAAGAGGATATGCTGCGATACAAGAATAGATGGATTCGTGTTGGAGAAAGGTTGCATCCGGGAGAATATAAAACAGGGCGATATGATAATGCTAGATTGGCGTTTGACAAATTGAGAAACAATGAGAAGATTCAGACCTTTAATAGTAAGGTTGATCATAATATGAAAGACAAGAATTTTGAAAAGGCAATTCTTTTATTACAGAAACGCCCCGGAGAACTTGCTAGACGTTTAGATTATTTACTCCGTACAGTAGATAAGAAAAATAATGTAATTAATACATTCAAAGATGTTGCGAATAAAGTATCTACTCCTGTGTTGCTGCAGATAAAAGAGCATTTTAAAAGTAGACAAGAAGAATTAAATACACGCGTATTTTTTCCAAAAGGATGTTTAGCAAGGTCTTATGCGATCGAAAATAAACTTCCGGATATAGATAAGAAATATTGTGATGCGATTGTTAAGATCTGCGAAAATGCATTGATTGAAACTTATAAGTCAAAAGACTTTATGGGAAATGTGTATTTGTCTGAGGAATATAAGAACTATATCGTTCCATTTAGCCAGAGAAGCGCAAGTAAATCATTAAAAACGATTGTCAGAGGTTCTCGAATAAAGTTAAAAGAAAGTGCAAAAGCAATGAGAGCGTTTATTTGGTGGACTAATACTGATGATGAAAGAGTTGACATTGATTTATCTGCAACAGTTTTTGATGAAAATTGGAATTATATAAATCACGTTTCTTATACAAGACTTAGAGATGATGAAATGTATATATATCATTCCGGTGATATTATTAATGGTGGCGATGTAAATGGAGTCGGGGTTAGCGAATTTTTAGATGTTGATATTGAATCAGTTGTGGATGCTGGCGGCAGATATGTCGTATATCAAGTATACAACTATTCAGAACAAACGTTTGGAAATCTTCCACATGCAATGTTTGGTTGGATGGAAAGAGAGGATGTTAATAGCGGTGAAATTTATGAACCAAGAACAGTGGCGCAGAAAATGGATTTAACATCTCAAAGTAAAGTTTGTATTCCAGTTATTTTTGATTGTGTGGAGAGAAAATTTATTTGGTGTGATATGAACGTGTCATTAGATGGATGTCATCATCATAGAGGTGGGAATAATGTAGAAAGTAATCTAATGGGCGTTGCAGCAACGTGCTATAGTATTGTAAATATGAAAAAGCCAAATCTTTATGACTTAATTGATCTTCATATTAGAGCAAGAGGATTGAGAGTAGAGAATAAAGAAGAGGCAGATATTGTCTTCGATATTGATGATGGTATCACGCCATTTGACACAGAAGTGTTCATGGGAGAGTATATTTAAATAAGATTTTTAGGTTATGGATAATCTTCCTTCTATCATTTGGGATTTAGAATATCCGATATCCTAGAATAAAAATTGATATATGGCTATACTTTGTCTTCCTTCTTTCTTTTTGGATATGTACAGATTTATTAGATAAAGTAGTGACCATAATAGGAAGCGTATAACAATTGTATAAGGTTGTTATTAGATTAATAGCAAGGCGTTATATAATTTCGTTATGGGTGTTGGTGGGAGAATAATAAAATGAATAACCTGCGTAGTTGATAACTTTACAGGTTATTCATAAAACGAAAAATATAAAAATGTAACAAGTTAATGCGATTCATAAAATTCCTATTGGCTAATTCTAGCCTATTTTTCAAATTTATAATAATTGAATAAAAACTGTGATTTTCGAGCAGCGGTCATGAACGCTACTATGAAATGTTTAACAAATGAAAGGAAAGTACAAGTAATACTAGGTAAATAAGCTATGCATAGCCTTGGAATATAAGGCATTTGAGTAATAAAAAGAAATTAACAGCTAATATTTTATTTTCTGGTATTGGATGCCAAGAAAGAGGTTTTGAAAATTCGGGGGTTTTTAATTTAGAAGTATTAAACACGTCAGATATTAATAAAGAATCAGTTTTGTCATATGCAGCAATCCATTGTGGATTAACAAATGAAATGGTGAAAAATTATAGTTACTATCCAACAAGAGAAGAGATGGCACAGTATTTGTCAGATATTAATTTAGGATATGAACCAGAAAAAAATAAACATTTTGATTGGTTTAGATTAGCAAAAAAGAAAACAATGGATTTGGAAAAGTATTGGCTCGCATGTAAAGTGTCAAAGAATCTTGGAGACATTAGTAAAATAGATGAACTTCCATATGCAGATTTTTGGACATGTTCTTTTCCTTGCACAGATATTTCTATTGCCGGGAATATGAAAGGATTAGATCCAGATAGCGGAACAAGAAGTAGTCTATTATGGGAAAATATTCGTTTATTAAAAAAAGCGAAAGAAAATAATACACTTCCACAATATATTATGGTTGAGAATGTAAAAAATCTTGTAAGTAAAAAATTTATAGAGTCTTTTAATAATCTTATTAGTATCTTTAATGATATTGGGTTTAATGTGTATTGGTCTGTAATCAATGGAAAAAATTGTGGGGTGCCACAAAATAGAGAACGAGTATTTGTGATTGCAATTAGAAAAGACATCGATAAAGAAAAATTTGCTTTCCCAAAACCATTTGATAATGGGTTAAGATTAAAAGACATTTTAGAGAATCACGTTGAACAGAAATATTATTTAAGTGACACTGCGAAAAGAAAATTCAAATTATTTTCTGAAAGTTATGGAACAGATATAAAAGTGGCTGGTTCTTTAAATCCGAATAAAAATGTTCAAGATCGTGTAAGAGTTCTTGACACTAAAGGTATATCTCAAGGATTGAGAGCCACAGATTATAAGGATCCAGTAAAAATAGTGCAAGGAATTGATAAATCTGTTAATGATACAAAAACAATCGAATATGCCAATTGCATAACATCAAGAGAAGATAGAGGTGTCTCCAATAGAAAATCTGAAGGGACCGCAATTTTAGAACAAACACATTTTCCAAATAGATTGGGAAATATTTATGGAGAAAATAAAGGAACAGGATACGCAGGAAATGTATGGGATTCTGATGCAGTGTCCCCTACATTAACAACAATGCAAGGTGGAAATAGACAACCTATGATTATTCAGAATGATGAAGTATATGACGTAAAAATCCGGAAATTAACTCCAAGAGAGTGTTATAAACTGATGGGATTAACTTTTAAAGATTGTGACAATGCAAAAAATCTAGGAGTTGCAGATACACATTTATATAGGCAAGCTGGTAATGGTATCATTACAAATTGTTGCGAATTATTAGCAGAGCATTTATACAAAGCGCAATATGATAATACATACATTTGTACGGATGAGAGAGTGCAAGGAAATTTTACAAAACCGCAAATGGAGTAAATTCTGTTTGTGGTAAAGAATATTATTGTTTGAAATATCAAAGAACAGAATATGCAAAGAAAATAAGAAAAGATTATGAAGCCGGAATAATTAAAGAGCGGCGATGCAATATGAGAGAATATACATTTAGGACAGATGGATGCAGCAATACAATAACAACAGTTCAAAAAGATAATTATATTGCAGAGATAAATAAATAAAACTCACGTTTCATAGGAGGTAAATATGTTAATAGGGAAATTAAAACCGGACACTTTTACTTGCAGAAACTGTTTAGATATACAAATGCAATATGACCAAGTAGAAGATTGTAGTAAGTGTTCTGTAAATAATAAAGAATGTGAAATTATATCAACTGGATCAAGTTTTTGGAGCGGAAATTATGCAGTGGTTTTGATTGATGGAGAAATGAAGAAAGTATCTATGTCAAGATTATATGACATTGAGGAGGAGAATAAATAAAAATGAGATTGATTGATGCGGATAAATTGATTGATTCACTCAGAGCAAGTTTAAATCATGGGTGTGAAACATTTCCGGTAGACTTAATTGTTGAAGCGATTGAAAATCAACTTATAGAAGAAAATATTTGTTGTAGCAAAGAAATCCATGCTTATCAAAATGAAGACGGAACATATAGGGTCAGGATAATCACAATATATCCAGACAAAGAAAAATATATAGGAAAAGAAAAATTCGTTGAAATGAGCGAATTAGAATCTGAAATTGAACGTGCTGATATACATATTACTGCATACGCATGTAAAGATAATAATAAATTATGTTCTTTTACAATAAAACAATAGGGTGGTGAAAAATAAACTTTATGAAAGAATATAAACCAATAAATTTAACCTATTATAATCCTTGTACAAGCATATTTAAAGTACGGAAAAGTGATAGAGAAAGAGTTACATTGTATCAATGCTGCCAATCTGAAACTTGTGCTGCGTATAAAAATAAAAAATGTATTATGCTGAATGGTATTTGGGGACATGGATGCCCTTATGGTAAACAGATTCGAAAAGAAGAATACACAAAAGCAGCGAGAAACTGCGGAGTATTGGTTAGTGAATATAGGAATAAATATTCTGATATTGAGTATGAGTTAAAATACTTAAATACAGTTTGCAAAATAAATGATTATGTATATACTGGACTCCCACACTTACAAAATTATGTAAATTCTATTAGACCAAAAGATTTTTTCGCATTTGAAGATTTGATTAAGATTGAAAATTTTACGCCGGAATTTATTGTAGAATTAATTAACTTTAAGCCTTATGCAATGGTTGGTGGTGAAATTGAGTCTTACCAAAAGAAAGCTGTTCCACAATTTTGTTATCAGTTAAAAAGAAATATTCCAGATCTTTATCAACAAGTCGTTGAAATTTATCCAGAAATTCAAAATTTAATAGAGAACATTAATTATGTAGGGAAGAAAGCAAAGGTTAAAACACTTCTTCCTGGAAAAGTGAAACTGTCTTCGGATATTTTAGATTGGAATGGTGATATGTTAAAAGCTAAAGGAAAACAGATATCTTGGTGGGGATTGCATGATGAAGAAGTGACTATTATTCCAGATGACAATACTGTTGTTGAGATTTGCGACAATGAAACTGTGATGGATGAGACTGTGTTAATTGATTGATAGAGAATGACATATAAAACATTATGAAGGAAGAAAGCAAAATGAAATATAAAGTTGGAGATAAAGTTAGGATTCGTAAAGATTTAAAAGTTGGAGAAAGATATGATGGCGTTATAGTTAGAGAAGAATTAATCGAAAAATATAAAAATAAATAGAGAATATATAAAGAGATAAAATACATTGGAGGAATTTTTATATGAAATTAAAAAACACATGGATCAATGGTGATTGTTTGAAAGAGTTGAAAAAGATGGATGCTGAAAGTGTAGACTTGGTTATCACTTCGCCACCTTATCATAATCTTAGAGTGTATAGTAATGATCCAAGCGATTTAAGTAACTGTGAATCATATGAAGAGTATTACTACTTACTTGGTTTGGTTATTGCTGAGTGTTCAAGAGTGTTAAAACCAGGTGGAAAATTCGTAATGCAGTTTGAAGACTACAATTATACTATTGGAAGAGATAATAAAATGGGACAAGAAAGTTTGACTGGTGAGATTGATAAAATTATGAAAGAGCATGATTTATCACTTTGGACTAAAGCATTTTGGAGAAAGTATTCAGCTCAGAGAGCAATGCTCGCACAGGGAAATTTGTATTATAGAAATATGAAAGCTAGAGATACAATTCTTGCTGCAAATGTAGGATTTGTATATGTCTACAAGAAAACAGGAGAGTGTGAGCTTATTAAAGCATCTGATATTACACTTGAAGAATGGGTTGAATGGGCTGATGGTGTATGGAATATTTCAAATTCAGGTATTGGACATACAACACCGTTTGCAGAAGAATTGGTAAAAAGATGTATTAAATTGTGGTCTTGCCCCGGTGATACAGTTCTTGATCCATTTGCAGGAGCTGGTACAGTAAACAAGGTTGCTATCGAAAATCATCGAAATGCTATTGGAATTGAGTTATTGAAAGAATTTTATGATTTGGCAAATACAGAAAGGTTCTCTAAATGGGAAGATTCTATTTATGAGTCAGAAGACTCTATTGAAAAAATGAAAGAGCGTTTTAATGAACAGTTGCTCATTGGAAAAGAGCAAAGTGCAAGAGGTAAAGCTGAAAAAGAAGAACAGAAACAGATGAGAGACAGAAAGAAAGAGCTTAGAGCAGAAATTAAAGAACTCGAAGCGCAACTAAATATTCTTGGTATGAAAAAATCTGAAATTAAAAAATTAAAAGATTCTGTAAAGGAAGAAATGAATGATTAGTTTATCAATACCAGTTGATAAAATACCTTTTATTCGTAGTATTGAGGGGAGAAAATTCAGGGATGGCAAATGGTTATTCCCTGAATCCTCTTATGAAACCCTTGTTAAATATGGTTTATTAGATAAAGAATATAAGGTAGAAAAAAAGGAGTATGTTCAATATGAATTGTCGGACTTCCTATATAAGCATCAAAAAGAAGCAGTCAACAAAGCACTGAATGAAGATGGATATGGATTGTTTTTAGATACAGGCTGTGGGAAGACGTTATGCGGAATTGAAATCGCAAAGCATATAGGAAAGACTTTAGTATTGTGTCCATTGTCAATTATTGAAACCGCATGGGTTGATGATTGCAACAAGTTCTACCCAGAATTAAAAATTATAAACTGTTGGAGTAATTCAAAACAGAAAAGAATAGAAGCATTAAATGTAGATGGTAATATCTATGTTATGAATTATGAAAGTTTTAAAATATTAAAAAATGAGATCCGTAAAAAAGATTTTAAATGTATGATTGTAGACGAAAGTTCTGTAATGAAGAATATGAAGTCACAAATTACAACAGACATACTTTCATGTATAGATTTTATACCTAGAAGATATGTTCTCAGCGGGTGTCCAACACCAAATCATAATCTTGAAATTTTTCCTCAAATTAAATTCTGTAATCCTGATATGTTTGGAAATAACTATCTGGGATTTCAAGCATCTTATTTTCATCAAAATTTAGAAAACCCTCATATATGGTATCAAACTCAAGATGACAAAGATAAGTTCTTTAGAAAACTTTCTGAAGGTTCTATTTTTGTGAATAAAGAAGACTGCGTAGATCTTCCAGACAAGATATTTGAAATTAAAGAATTTGATTTAGATAAAGAACAGAGAAAATATTATAACGATATTTTAAATGATATCAGAGAACATATTAATGAATGGTCTAAGTTTGAGTTTACTGCTAAATTGATGAAGTTAAGAGAAACTGTAAGTGGTTTTGTAATTCAAAAAGATGGAAGTATTTCAGATTTTAAAACAAATAAAGACAAAATATTAGAAGATTCATTGAGTGAAATTGGCAATAAACAAGTGATAGTATGGTGTCAGTTTATACATGAAATAGAAAGATTTGCGGAGAAATTCGACGGAGTGGCACTTACTTCTAAAACGAAAAATCGTGATGATGTAATTCGTGGTTTTAAAAATGGCGATATTAAATTATTGTTTACACATCCTAAACTGCTGGGTAAAGGCGCAACATTTACTAACTGTACATATAATGTCTATTATTCTTTGAGTTTTAGTTATGAAGAATTTAAGCAAAGCCAAGATAGAATCCATAGAATAGGTCAAACAAATAAATGTACTTACATTATTTTACAAGGAAAAAATACGATTGATCAGAGAATATATAATTGTTTGCAGCGTAAAGGGAATGCGGTTGATGAATTATATTTAGAAATGGGATTGAAGAGTTAGAAGAATATATAAGAGAAAATAAATATAGAAAATCAGAAGGGATAAAAAGAATAGGTAGCTACTAAGGACATGTCACTTTCTGGTGAAAAATTTGAAATATATGGGTTCTAAAAGTAGAGTAGCAAAACATATTGTTCCGATTATTCAGAAATATATAGATGAAAATAATATTGAATGTTATATAGAGCCGTTTTGCGGCGGACTCAATGTGATAGATAAAGTTAAATGTGAACATAAAATTGCATCTGATATACATAGATACTTAATAGCATTGTTTAAAAATATAGATAAAATATACACACTTCCAGATTTTATTACAAAAGAACATTATTCAGAAGTAAGAGAATGTTTTAATGAAAATAATAATTGTCTTAAAGATTGGTATATCGGGGCAATAGGATTCTTAGCAAGCTATAATGGTAGATTTTTTGATGGTGGATATGCAGGGCTGGTTAATACAAAATCAGGAGCCACAAGAAACTATTATGATGAGGCGAAAAGAAATTTGTTGGCACAAGCAAACAATATTAAAGATATTGAATTTATCCAATGTGATTATAAGTATTGGACAGGATTTGAAAATAGATTATTTTATTGCGATCCACCATATCAAAATGTAAAACAGTATGGTATAAGCAAGAATTTTAATCATGATGAATTTTGGGAATGGTGTAGACAGATGAGTGAGAAGAATATTGTTCTTATTAGCGAACAAAACGCACCACAAGATTTTGAATGTATTTGGGAACAGGAAGTTAATAGAACAATAGATAATAACAAAAGAGTAAAAGTAACAGAGAAATTATACAAGTATAAAGGATGAAATGTCTGTTTCATGAGGAAAATATATGTTGTTAAAGAAAGCTAATAATATAGAAGAATTAATTAAGGATTGTCCAAAGAATCAAACTATTTTGGACAATCTTATTAGAGCGTGGGCGATTATTAATAAACCTATTTATAAGAAAATTGTTTGCAGCATCTCAGGCGGTTCTGACAGTGATATCATGCTGGATATTATTTGGAGATGTGATAAAGATAATAAAGTTGATTATGTTTGGTTTGATACAGGATTAGAATATCAAGCCACAAAAGACCATTTAAAATATCTTGAAGATAAATATGGAATAGAAATTATAAGACAAAAAGCAATTAAACCAATTCCACTCGCATGTAAAAACTATGGACAACCGTTTATGTCAAAATTAACAAGTGAATTTATTTTACGTTTACAGAAAAATGAGTTTCAGTGGAAAGATGATACATTTGATAATTTGTATAAAAAATATCCTAAATGTAAATCGGCATTAGAATGGTGGTGTAATACAAAAGGAAATGGATCATCATTTAATATTTCCAGAAACAAGTTATTAAAAGAATTTATGATTGAAAATCCACCAACATTTCATATTTCAAATAAGTGTTGCGATTTTGCAAAAAAGAAAGTATCTCATAGTCTTATTGAAAATGGAAATTACGACTTAAATATTATAGGGATAAGGAAAGCGGAAGGTGGAATTAGAAGTTCAACATATAAAAAATGTTTTGATGATAATGAGGGGGACGGCTGTGATAATTATAGACCTATATTTTGGTATAGTGATCAGGATAAGGTTGATTACGAAAATGCTTATCATATTAAACATAGTAAGTGTTATACAGAGTATGGGTTGAAACGTACAGGGTGTGCAGGATGTCCTTATGGCAGAGATTTTGAGTTTGAATTAGAAGTTGTAAAACAGCATGAAACCAAATTATATAAAGCAGTAACTAATGTTTTTAAAGATTCTTATGAATATACAAGAAAATATAGAGAATTTAGAAAAGAAATAGAATTAAAAAGAGAATAATTATTATAGGAAAAGGCGATCAGGAATGAGAAAAGTATTTTTTTGTGTATTTTTGTGCGGAGTTCTATCACTTGTAATAACGAACTTGTCATCGTGGAATTTTGGATTTATGGCAGGGATTGCATTGGTAGGATTTTTGAATGAGTTTGATTAAATGAAAGTAGGCGATAAATATTAAAGTATATAAAGAAAGACAATATCTGATTTTCGATTTTGAAAATGGGAAAACGGTGAAATATGATTTCTCTAAAAAACAGGCAATTGGTATTAGTGGAAAGCCTGTAAAAGATTTGAAAGTGCAATTACATGGAATCACCATGAATGAAGTTATCGAATGCTGCGAAGACAAACAATATGGAAAGTTTTTAAATTTTGTTAGAAGAAGATATCCATATCTTATTTCAAATGTAGGCACAATTCTTTCACATGTTCCAGAATATGCAAGATATGAACAGATTTTTTCCGCCGGATTTGAGGACGTTGTAGATAGAGATTTTTCTAAAACAATAAATGATATTCCAAAGTCTTTGATTAAAATTGCGAAAGAAAAAATATCAAGTTGTCTGATCGGTTTTGTAATTTCTGGGAACACAATACAAACGCATATTGCATCGCATATCAATTAGACTATATGTCTTTAAATGCCAGCGATATATATAAAATACTTGATTGCTGTTATTGGGTTAATACGGATTATGGATATTCATCTTATTACAACATCTTAATTGATGAATACAATTACAATCCTAAAAATTTATTGCTTTATATAGATTCGTTAGCTACATATGAGGCACTTGATGATATGTGTTATTTGATGAGAGAGCTTGTTGATTATGTAAGGATGATGAGCAGAATTAGTAATAAATTTGATAAATATCCAAGAAATTTTTTAACAACACATAAGATTGCATGTAGAAATTATAATCGGTTAAAAGAGCGGTTTAAAGAAGAAGAATTTAAAAATAGGATTGATAAAAGATATGAATGCAGTTTTGGTAAATATACTTTCATTTATCCAGATAGCACACAAGACATTAAAGATGAAGCCGTAAAACAAAATAATTGTGTTGCTTCTTATATTAAGAGAGTTATTGATGGTCAGTGTCATATTCTATTTTTGAGAAAAAAAGGTTTTGAGAACGATAGTCTTGTAACTATAGAAGTAGATCCGGTAAGAAATATCATCGTACAAGCAAAGGGGAAATTTAATAGAGATGTAACTGAAGAAGAGAATAAAGTAATAGAAGCATGGAATAAAAAGTTTTCAATTAATAAAGATATGGAGGTTGCAGCATGATTAAGGGAGATAGAATTAAACTTGTAAACAAAATGGGAGTATTTACAAATGTTGGTGAGATTTGTGAAGTTGTTGATGTGACAAAAATGGAATTATTAGTTTTAAATTTGGGAACGGTAAACATCTTGGATGCATGTCTTACGATGAGTTTGAAAGGTATTTTGAACTGGTAAAGAGTAAGAGAGTATGGGGAAAATGGCATAAATATTTTATGACTGTGAGATGTTATAATATGGAAACTTCAATTCCGGCTGAAGTTAGAACAAATAGAAAAAATGTTCAAGTAAGATGCAAATTACCTAATGATACATATATTAGATCCAAAGCTTCATGTTATGAAGGTGATGAATTTTCTCTTGATAAAGGAAGACATTTGGCAGAAAAGAGGTTACTGGCAAAAATGTTTGTAAATGAAGCTAAAGATTATGCTGCAAAATTATAAATGAAATCTGCTTTTCATTGGAGGGTTATTTTATAAATGAGGGCATATATGAAGAGAAGTTTTGAAATTTTTATAGATGTATTTTTCATCGTTATAAGTATTTATATTTTGATTAGTTCAGACAATGATTTTAATAATATTATTTGGTGTATGTCAACAGGAATTTGGATCATTTGCTTAGTTTTGGATATTATAGAACTCTGTTACATACCTGAATATAAACCTAAACGTGGCAATGTCATTAAGCGGATGGAGAATAAAGTAAATACAAAAATAGATTGCAGCAATATTAAACAAGTAAGAATACATAAACAACAGTTTGATTCGATTGAGAAAAAAGGCAGATTATCTTATTTTAAGTTGCATTGAAGATGGAAGATGTATTGGATTTAAAAGAGTGAGAGAAGATAATGAAGAAAGTGAGGAATAAATATGTATTGTGGATATATTACAACGCTAAAAACATTAAGAAAACACAGTAATGCTGATCGTTTGCAATGTGTAGAAGTATTTGGTCAAAATGTAATTGTAGATTTGAGTTATAGGGCAGGACAGAGGGTTGTATTCTTTCCGTCAGATGGTCAGTTATCTTTAGAGTATGCTACTGATAACAACTTAATTCGTAAGAAAGATGAGAACGGAAATAACATTGGAGGATATATGGATGAACGCAAGAGAAATGTGACTGCAATTAAGTTAAGAGGTGAAAAATCAGAAGGTCTTATGTTGCCAATTGAAACCCTTTCAAAATATACAGATATTTCCAAGTTGAAAGATGGAGATCAGATTACTGTATTGGGTGGTCATGAGATTTGCTGCAAATATATTCCAAGAGGGAATAAAAGAAAATCGAATGTAAATTCTGGTAAAAAGAATAAGAAAGAATCAAAGGTAAGTTATCCATTTTTTGAAGAACACAAAGATACGGCACAACTTGCTTATAATATGAACGTATTTAAACCGGGAGACACTGTTTATATTACACGTAAACTTCATGGAACTAGCGCCCGCACAGCTAAAACAATTAAGATTACGAAAAAACATAGCAATTTGAGAAAACTGTTACATATGAAACAGAAAGAGACAAAAGAAATTTCTGTTGTCTCCGGTAGCCGCAGAGTTGTTTTGAAAGATATGAATAGTACAGATGGATATTATTCTGATAATAGATTTCGTAAAAAATATCATGATTTACTTAAAGATAAATTGCCAGAGGGATGTGAGATCTTCTATGAGATTGTAGGATATGTAAATGAATCAACTCCAATTATGGGTTCAGTGTCCAATACAAAAGTAAAAGATAAAGATTTTACAAAGAAATTCGGAAAAGAAACTACGTTTTCTTATGGGTGTAAACCTGGTGAATCTGAAATGTATGTTTATCGAATAACTATGACAACAGGAGATGGAACTGTCGTAGAGGTTCCTTGGGAAGTGGTCAAAATTTGGTGTGATAAACTCGGCGTTAAGCATGTTCCAGAGTTAGAGAAATTTATGTTTACAACGCAGGAAGATTTGAGAGAGAGAGTAAATAAATATCTTACTGGAATGCCGATGGATGAAATAGGAAAAACACACATTGCGGAAGGGGTGGTTGTGAGAATTGATAATAGAGAATCTTTTACAGTTTATAAAGACAAGGTGTTTGAGTTTAAAGTAATTGAATCTATCATCAAAGATACATCTGATGCACCAGATATTGAAGAAGCTGAAGAATTATTTGAGGAAAAATTAGATGAATAACAGACCAGAATTAATTGTTATGTGTGGATTATCCGGTTCAGGAAAATCCACCATTGCAAAAGAATTAGCGGTAAAACATGATGCAATAATCGTATCAAGTGATGCGATTAGAAAAGAAAAATGTGGAACTGTTGCAGACCAATCTAAGAATGAAGAAGTATTTAAGATTTTTCATAAGAGAATTAGAAAATATTTAAGTAAAGGACAAAGTGTAATTGCCGATGCAACAAATATCACAATGAAATCACGCCGAGCGGTTATTGAAAATGTGAGAGGATTGGATGTTGAGAAAATTTGCTATATCATTCCTAAACAATTTAAAGATTGTATTAAAGATAATAAAAATAGAAAGCATCCTGTTTCGGAGAAAGTAATTGCTGGTCAGAGAAGTAAGTTTCAGATTCCGTTTAAAGAAGAGGGGGTGGAATGAGATTATTATCTATGATATGGGGTATACATACGCCGATAAGTTTACACCAGAAGCAATGTTATTTTCAATGGTAGGATTTGATCAAAAAAAATCCACATCATAATATGTATTTAGACGATCACTGTGATTTTGTATATAGCATGTTTTCCGGCAGAGAGCATTATCATAATGGATTTTTGATGGGAGCGTATCTACATGATATTGGTAAATTATATACTCAGAGTATTGATGAAAATGGTATAGGACATTATTTAAGACATGAAAATGTTGGATCATATTTTGTTTTGACATCGTTATATCAATGGAAGAAGTTTACTAATGATGATTTATTAAATTGTTGCTTTCTAATTAATTATCATATGATGCCGTTTTCTTTGGATAGCGAGAAAACAAAGAACAAATGGAGAAAACGATTTGGAGAATATAAATATGAGCTGTTAATGAGGTTTCATGAATGTGATAAAACAAGAACAGAGGTATAAAGGTAAAAAGTATGTTTAAAAGGATTAAAAAATTACTAAAAATATCACGAGAATATGATGGTTTAAAAGATTTAGTAGATGAGATAAATCGCAAATTTTTAAATGAAAAAATAGAAAAAATAGAAAAACTAGAAAAAGAAGATATCAATTTAATTGAAAAATGTGAAAAACTAGAGAGAATATTAGAATATGGAAGACAAGATAAAATAACATATATGATTTGTCGCGAGCTTACCGGTATGTTGAATCCATTATCAAAATATTCAACTTATATTTATAAAGATGGAAAAGAGTTTAGAATTAATGATTTGGTTTTGTATAATCCAACATTTTCTAATACATCTGAAAAATACAATATCATAGTTGAAGATAGTTTTGAAAAAGATGACGCTAAAATAAAGAAAAAATACGCCGTTGATTTATTAAAAGGAACGTATATTATTATCAAGAATAGTACAACTGACAAAGATAATGATTAACAATGGATTAGATCCTGTAAATTATGGATATGGGAGATTTTGTAAAGGAGTGGAAAGTGAATGATGAACAATAATGACATTGGTTTATTTGAGAAAATGTTTGATGTAAATATAGATGAACTATTACAGAAAATAAAAAATACATTTGATGAAAAAAATAAAAAAATCAAAATATTAAAAAATGAGATTTCTGAATTAAAAGATTCACATTACAGAGATAAAGAGCTTAGTAGACTAAAAACAGAACTTGATAATACAAAACAAGATTTGCGTAGAGGATTTCCAATTACAGAATACGAATTAAATAAAATTAACGAATGGAAAAGAAAACATGAAGAAGTGCATGGATTAAAAACGATCGAAGAAAGATTAAAAAGTCAGGGGTGTTGTGGCGGTGTATATGAATATAGATTTATACCTACATCAATTGGAGTTATCGGTTCAATAATTTGTAGTAGATGTGGTGACAGCTTTAAATTTCGGGAGTTAAATTGATGATTAGAAATATAGATAGAATACGAAAAATGTCTTTAGAAGAAATTGCGCCATTATTGATTTGTTCAACATAGATTAGTGAAAATTTTAACCACAATCAAGGACATATTTCATTGCGAAAAGTTGAGTGGTTGTATCATATTTATGATTGTAATTTATGTTTTATACATTACAGTATATTCATTAACTGTAACAAAATTAGGTGGTTTATATCTTCTGGTTATGTCAACAATTCAAATTATTTTAACCTTGTATGGAATGAAAATTAGTTTTGAAAATGAATTATTTAGCACAAATATTGAAGATTATAAATTTCATAGAATCTATAATTTTATAAATGTGATTATAGATTATATGTATTACCCAGTAGCAATTTGGATGTTGTTGGTGTAAGGAGTAATAAAAGCATATGAAAAGAAAACGGGAATATGTAAAACTTCCAATAACTAAGGAAGATATTAATAAAATCATGATTCTTCACAGTGATTATAAATCGATTAGGTTTTGGGAGAATATTATTATGAGCGAAGTTAAACATGGAATTTTAGCAAATGACAGAGAAGAATTGATTTGGTATATGACAGGAATTATAGACGGATGGCTAATACGCTCTCTAAAACAGAATTTAAATATATGAAAATGAATAGTGATTATCGAGAAGATTTGTATTAAAAGTAGGTGATTAAAATATCAGAAGAAATTATTAAGGTACTAGACAATCTGACAGCAAAGTTTGGAATTGTGATCGATTGGTCATCACAAAATATCGTTCCATATTTACAAGAAGTTGCGGGCAGATGTGTGAATTATAAAATGTATACGGCAATTATGTGGATTGTTGTTATGATTGTTATGATCATTATTGATTGTTTAATATTTAAAATTTTCTGGAATAATTATAAGAGAGACAGATGCTTTCGGACAAAAGACAATTTATTATTCGCCAGAATGGTTTGTGGATCTGTGATGTTTTTCTTGTTTGTAATTGTTATTTTGAATGCAAATACTATTATAGCTTGCGTTACATTCCCAGAAAAAATAATTTTAGATTATTGGACAGCTTTGTAATTTATCAATTTAATTCATAAATAAAATCAGATCGTTCAGATCAATTCAAATCACAAAAATATAGAACTGAACAGAGAATAATAATTAGGGTGGTTGCAGCATACCCTTGGGTTTTTGCACTCAAAAATCACTGATTACATAGAATTTGACATATTAGTTACTTCTATGTTCCGTCCAAAAGGGCGTTTTAATAGATAAAAATTTTTATATTACAGGAGGATGTTTATATTGGCAAAAAACATGTTTCAAAAGGCAAAAAGAGAACAGGTATGGATTAAGGTATTGTTGAGCGGTGCATCAGGTAGTGGTAAAAGTTATAGCGCTCTAAAAATGGCAACAGGAATTGCAAAAAAATGTAATAGCGGAATTGCCTACATAGGAACAGAGGGATCTCGTAATAAGTATTATGCAAATGAGTTTAGTTATGATTTGCTGGAACTTGAAGAACCATTTGAGTGTGAGAAGTATATGGAAGCAATTGACGCAGCGGTTGATGCAGGATATAAGGTGTTGATCATTGATTCGATGACGCATGAATGGAAGTGGTTGAATGACATACATGACAAAATGCCTGGTAATAGCTTTACAAACTGGGGAAAACTGAAGCCTAGACATCATAAGTTCATTGACAAGGTGTTGAACAGTCCGATTCATATTATTGCAACTGCAAGAGGAAAAGATGATTGGGTTCTTGAAGATAAGAACGGAAAACAGGTTCCTAAAAAGGTTGGAATGGGACAGCAGCAGGATAAGGATATTTCTTATGAGTATACCGTTTCTCTTATGATTGAACAGGATACACATGTTGCATCTTCAGACAAGGATAATACACATTTGTTTGATGGCAGATATGAAGTAATTACTGAAAAAGACGGAGAAAGACTTTATGATTGGGCTAATGACGGCGACACACCTGCTTCTAAAATAGATAATTCAAAATATGAAACAGCTTCTTATAACGAAAAAGATACGTTGGTAAACATTAAAAAAGAAATTATTTCAATGTGTACAAGTCTTGGAGGTACTAAAAATATAGAGTTAATGAATGCTCTTAAAAAATATGTTCCAAACGGAAATCCAAATGGAATCAAAGATACGGATGCTGCAAAAGCATGTTTAAATGAAATTAAAAATATTAAACCAGTAGAAGCGTAATAAAGGAGAATGGTATTTATGAATAAAGTCATATTAGTAGGAAGATTAACAAGAGATCCGGAAGTTAGAAATTCTGGTGAAACAGTAGTCGCAAGATATACGGTAGCAGTTGACCGCAGATTCAAAAGAGATAACGAACCGACCGCAGATTTTATTCCGTGTGTTGTATTCGGACGCTCCGCAGAATTTGCTGAGAAGTATTTCCGTCAGGGAATGCGTGTTTCTGTTTCCGGTCGTATTCAGACCGGAAGCTATACAAATAAAGACGGTGTGCGTGTTTATACAACAGATGTCATTGTAGAAGAGCAGGAATTTGCTGAGAGCAGAGCAGAGAGTAACACTGCTAACAATACACATACGGAAAATACGATTCCAGATAACTTCGCAAATATTCCGGATGATGTAGATGATGAAGAATTACCGTTTAACTAATTGGTGATTTATATGCCAGAAAAAGAGTATAAGTGTGCATATAAATATTGTATTCACCACGGAGAAAAGGTTAAATCCTCAGAATCCGTGGTGATAAACAATCGCCATTATCATTGGGATTGTGCATCAATCAAACAAGAGATAAAAGAATGTGTAGATGAGTATATGGATTGCATTGAGGATAAAACACAATATCCAATAGTAACAAGAATAATCAATACATTGGTATTTAAGAATCAAGTACCAACGGAATATATATTAAAAAAAATTAAAATGTCAAAGTTGTATTATTCGGATAAACCAGTATACGTTCTATACGGAATTAGAAAAATGTTTTGGGAAAAAGAAATTGGAATGTAGGCGGTGATTAATTGCTTATTGAAAAAAAAGACATTGAAAAAGCGAAACAGAAACTTGGAACAGACAACGCATTTATCGTTGCTGAATTATTAGAATTAGAGAATTTTGACGAAAAGAATCTAAAGGCTTGCTGTCCTTATCACAATGAGGACACAGCAAGTTTTATTTATAATAAAAAGGCTTATAATTGGCACTGTTTTGGCTGCAATAAGACTATAGACATTATAGATGTTTTGATGGAAAAAGGAAATACATTTTTAGAAGCGGTAAAGTATTTATTTGAAAAGGCGGATATGGAATATAGTTTTGGAGAAAAGGATGTAAAAACAAAACGAAATTATAAATATCCACATGAAGAACCGATAAATAAAAAAGAAAATGTTATTACATATTGGGGAAAGCGTGGAATTTCCAAAAATGTAATTGATTATTTGGACATTCGAGAAGATAAATTTGGAAATGGAGTGTTCAATTTTTATGATACAAATGATGTTTTAACAATGGTTAAGTATAGACCTGCTAGAAGCGTTGATAAAACAAATGGAGAGATTAAAAATTGGTGTCAGAAAGATGCTGATACTACTCCGCTACTGTTTAATATGAATAGAATTAACAATTCCAAACCACTGTTAATAACAGAAGGAGAAACTGATTGTGCCAGTGCAATTGAGGCTGGGTATTTGAATACGGTAAGCGTTCCTCTTGGAGCAGGAAATTTTCATTGGATTGAAGAAAATTGGGATTGGCTAAATGGATTCGATTCAATTATTGTGTGGTCTGACAATGATGAAGCTGGAGAAAAAATGCGAAAAGAGTGCATTTACAGACTCGGAACATGGAGGACTAAATATATTTTAACTCCAAATTATTTTGAAAAAGAGGATGGTAAAAAGGTTTTATTAAAAGATATAAATGATTGCCTTCAAATTGGAGGAAAAGAATTTGTAATGAATTTAATATCTGAAGCAAAAGATGTTCCGGTAAAAAGTGTAGTTGACTATTCAGAGATTGAAGAGCTTGATATTTCACAGATGGGCGGCATACAAACAGGTATTAAACCGCTGGACAACGAATTACTTAAGATATTTTATGGAACACTTACTGTTTTATCAGGTCGTCCAGGTTCAGGAAAGACAAGCATAATCGATCAAGCAATTGCTAGAACAATAGATGAAGGATCGCCAGTATTTCTTTTTTCAAAGGAAATGCCAGAGAGAATGAGTGCAAACTGGTTTAATACAATCATTGCCGGAAGACGAAATATGGTTGAAAAAACAAGTAGAGAAGGAAAGCGGTATCATGTGGTTCCACAGAAAACGCAAAAGAAAATGCAGGACTTTTATAAGAGCAAGTTATTCATTTATAGAGATGACGAGCCAAATGATGTTGACTCTGTGTTGAAGTCTGCTGAAGAGTGCGTAAGAAAATTTGGATGTAAATTTATTGTATTGGACAACCTTATGATGATTGATTTGAATTGTTCAGAGAGTGACAAAAATACAGCTCAAACTAATTTGATAAATTCCCTGATTAAGTTTGCTGCAAAATTTAACGTAGCGGTCGTGTTAATTGCTCATCCAAGAAAAACACAGGACACAAATTCAGACATTGAAATGTACGATATTTCAGGTACATCAAATATTATCAATTTAGCTATGCGATCTATTGGTCTTAGACGTGTTTCTAAGAAAGAGAAAAATGATCCGAAATCAAAGTGGGGAAAATACGATGTTGTTTTAACTGTGATCAAAGACAGACTTCTTGGAAAGGCAGATTTTCAAATGGGGTTATGGTATGACATTGTATCGAGAAGATTTTATACAGATTATGAAGAATACGATACGAAGTTTGCGTGGGATGATAAGGTGTATACAAATAAAATTCCGTATGTAGATAGAGGGTCAGAAGATGAATTTCCGGACAAATAAAAAGGAGAATAGATTTGGAAGAACTTGATTTTTTATTAGATACAATGCAATGGAGTTTTTCGAGGCTTAATGCATATTATAACTGTCCGTATGAATGGAAGATGCATTATTTGGAGTGTAATAAATCTGAGAACGGATTTTTTGGAGAGTATGGAAGTTTAATACATAAGATTCTTGAAAAATACGCAAAAGGGGAACTTTCTATTTTTGAATTGAATCAGTATTATGAAGAAAATTTTTCTGATGAGATTTTACATGACGCTCCGCCGAATAAATATGTTGATATTAAACAGTCATACTACGACAAAGGGGAGGATTATTTAAATAATATTGATTTAGATTTGGATAGATATGAAATACTCGGAGTCGAGAAAAAGGTTACATTTAAAATTAACAACAAAGATTTTGTTGGATATATTGATTTACTTGTAAGAGATAAAGAAACTAATGAAATCATTATAATCGATCATAAATCTGCAAGTATAAAGATTCTTAAAAGTGGAAAGATTAGTAAATCTGACCAACAACATTTCTTAGAATTCAAGAGGCAATTGTATTTATATTCCATTCCAATTATTGAAGAATACGGTTCTGTTTCTAAGTTGAAATGGAACATGTTTAAGGATAAAAAATGGATAGAAATACCATGGGATAAAAATGAATGCGAAGAAGCTATTCAATGGGCGAAAGACACGTTAAAACTTATTGAAAATGAATCTGAATGGTCGCCTAATCCTGATTTTTATTATTGTAATTATCTTTGCGGTCAAAGAAATAATGCATGTGAATATAAGTCACAACCAACTAAAAGTAAAAATGAAACTACAATACATTATAATCCGGAAACAGATTCATATGAATAGGTGGTGATATTATAAGAAATTATACTGTATATCATTTACATACAGAAAATTCTTTACTGGATAGCTGTACCAACTATAAGTTATATGTTGATAAAGCAGTAGAATTAGGACAGAAAGCAATTTGCTTTACAGAACATGGAAATACATATAACAACATAGAAAAAAAGATGTATGCAAACAGTAAGGGGGTGAAATATTTACATGGAGTTGAAATATATTTAACATCAACTTTAAATGAAAAAATCAGAGATAATTATCATACTATTTTAATCGCAAAAAATAAGGACGGTATTAAAGAATTAAACACACTGGTTGATTTATCTACAAGAGAAGATCATGTGTATTATAAACCAAGGATTTCTTTTGATGAGTTTCTTAATATATCTGATAACGTAATTAAAATATCCGCATGTCTTGCTTCCCCGTTGAATAAATATCCATCATCTGTAAATGCAATATATGAAAAGATTAAGAAACTTGAAGATGAAAGAGACTATGAAATTAGTTTACTTACAGATAATAAATATAATGAATTTTTTGAAGCAGAAAAAAAACGATATGAAAAAATGCTTGCAGGTGGTTCATCAGGATTCGGTGGATATATTGAGCCACCAATAGAAAAGGATGAATGGTTTAGAATACAGAAAACTGCGATTACAAATAACTATAAAAAACAAATAGAAGATCTCAAACGTGAAATTGATCGGGCGAAAGATAATTATGAAAAATTATTACAAAAATACGATTATTACGAGATTCAACCACACATCAAATCTATTGAACAGATTAAGTATAATAAGTTTCTTTATGAGGCATCTAAAAAATACAATAAACCTTTGATAGCCGGAACAGATACACATAGTATTAATCAGTATAAGGCAGAGTGTAGAAGTATATTGCAAAAAGCAAAACATATTGAGTTTTCAAATGAAGATGAGTTTGACCTTACATATAAATCATATGACGAACTGGTAGAAATGTTTAGACAGCAAAATTCACTTCCGATGAGCGCCATATTAGAAGCAATTGAAAATACTAATAGGATGGCTGATTCTGTAGAAGACTATGAACTTGACACAAGTTTTAAATATCCTGTTTTATATGATGACGAAGATAAGGTTTTCGTAGAACGTATTCGCAGAATGTATAACGAAAAGATTGAAAAAGGAATTATAAAACCAGACCCTAGATATGAAGAAAACATTAAAGAAGAACTTCGTGTTTTCAGAAAAATCGGAATGGTTGGGTTTATGTTATTTATGTCAGAACTTGTGTGCTGGTGCTGGGATAATAATATCCCAATTGGATATTGTAGAGGATCTGTTGGAGGGTCAACAATTGCTTATATTTTAGACATAATAGATGTAAATCCTATAGTGTGGAATACTGTGTTTTCAAGATTTGCCAATGAGGATAGAAAAGAAATTGGAGATATAGATCTTGATATTTCACCGACACAAAGACATTTGGTATATAAGCATATTATAGAAAAGTTTGGTGTTGATAAAACGGCGTACGTTCTTGCTATCGGAACAATATCTGACAAGGGTACAATTGATGAAATTGGAAGAGCATTAAATATTCCACTATCAGAAGTAAAAGAAATTAAATCCCTGTATTCATTTTATATAGAAACAATCAAAGAATGCTCTGATAAAATAGACAAAATTGAATCAAATGAAGAATATAAAAAAGATAATAAGCTTATAAAAGAAAGAGATGAACTTGTAGAAAAACTTGATAAAAGTAAAAATGGATTGAAAGACTTAAAAGAGAATAGATATAAGGAACTATTTTATTATTTTGATGGTCTTGTAGGAACTGCAATATCTCAATCAATGCATCCGGCAGGTATTATTGTTAGCCCTATTTCTCTTCCTGATAATTACGGAACGTTTTGGAGTAAAGATGGCAAGCGCATTTTAACTATTAATATGGAAGAGATACATGAAGTATCACTTGTTAAATATGATCTTCTTGGATTGAAAAATATAGAGATAATAAAGGATGCTTGTGAACTTGCAGGAATACCATATCCCAAATCTCATACATTGAACTGGTTAGATGAAAAAGTTTGGAATCATATAGCAGATAGCCCTGTAGGTATATTTCAATTTGAGAGTAAATTTGCATATGATTCAATGAAGAAATTTAAATGTAAATGCGTAAATGATTTATCTCTTGTCAATGCGTCAATTAGACCATCTGGAGAATCTTACCGTGATAGATTGTTGTCTCATGAAAAGAATAAGAATCCGTCCGAATTAATTGACGATTTACTAAAAGAAAATCATGGATATCTAACATTTCAAGAGGACACCATTAAGTTTTTAACAAATATATGTGGGCTTAGTGGAAGCGAGGCTGACAATATTAGAAGGGCGATTGGTAGAAAACAAAGGGATAGGCTTGAAACTGCGCTACCTGATATTCTGAACGGATATTGCAAAATGTCATCTAAACCAAGAGAAGTAGCGGAAAAAGAGGCAAAAACATTTTTACAAATTATTGAGGATAGCTCAAATTATCAATTTGGCTATAATCATTCGACTGGATACTCAATGATTGGATATACATGCGCTTATTTAAGATATTATTATCCGAATGAATTTATTACTGCGTATTTAAATAACGCAAACAATGAAGATGATATTATAACAGGAACTGAATTGGCTAAACAGTTTGGTATAAAAATACATGGTATAAAATTTAGACACTCTATAGGTAAGTATTCATGTGATTCAAACGGGATTTATAAAGGTATTTCTTCTGTTAAATATCTTAATGATGAAGCGGCTAACAATTTGTATTCCATTAAAGATAAGAGGTTTAATACATTTATAGATTTGCTTGTAGAAATTTCTCATTTAAAAATTGACAGTAGAAAACTTGAAATACTTATTAAATTAGATTTTTTTGAAGAGTTTGGTGGAGTTAAATATCTTTTATTATGTAATGATATATTTACAAAATATTATGGTAAAAAACAGATGAGAAAAGACAAGGCTTTGGAATATGGACTTGATTTTGAACTTTTAAGAAGTTGCTCGGAAAAGGAAACTCAGAAAACATTTATTGGACTTAACAGTGTAAAACTTATCAATGAATTATCTTCTTCTATACCAAACATAAAAACAGATTTGAAAACAAAAATAATATATCAAATGGAAAACTTGGGATATGTAGATGTTGTTGATAAAAAGTATGCTGGATATTGCGTTGCTGTTGATTTGAACGTAGATTATTCTCCAAGATTAAAATTGTATGCGCTTGCGAATGGAAATACTATTCCTGTAAAAATAAGTAAAAAAATATTTGCGAAGAACCCAATCAAACGAGGGGATATCGTAAAGGTAGAAGATCAGTGTAAGAAAGCTAAAATGAAAAAGATTGATGGAAAGTGGATAGAAACTGCGGAAAAGGAATGGTGGATTTCTGAATATAAAATATGCAATAACATAGATTTGTGATTGGAGGAAGTTTGAAATATTAGATTGCTATAAATATACAGATAAAGAACTAGATGAGATTGTAAGGTCAATGGTAATTCTTGTTGATAAAAGAGAAAAGAATATAGATCATCTAATTAAATATTTTGATAAAGCTAAAATAGAATATAAAAATAAATCACTTGCTTATGGGGACTATTCTTTTTATGTCCCCAAGAATGAAGGATTTTCAATACCTCGCGATATATATTTTGATAAAAAAATTATCATTGAAAGAAAGGCATCGCTTGAAGAACTTAGTGGAAATCTTACAAAAGAAAGAGACAGGCTTGAAAAGGAATTAAGTCTAGCACCAACAACAAAAGTAATTGTGGTTGAAAATGCAAATTACTCGGATATTATATCTGGAAACTACAACACTAAGTATAATAATAAATCATATTGGGCGAGTATTCACTCGTTTTGGCATAAATATAATGTGCCAATTATTTTTATCCCAGACAATACATATACAGGATTTTTTATAAGAGGATATTTTGAATATTATCTGAAAAATTATTTGAGATAAAGGAGAATAAATAACATATGACAAAAGAAGAGAAACAGAAAATTTTTGAACCGCTATCAAGAAACTTTGAAACAGAAATGTTTAAATCATATTTTATGGATATGGTGTCAGAAATTCAGGATTACATTTTTACAATGCCGTCTTCCACATCCGGCAAGTATCATAATGCAAAACAGTGTGAACAGTATGGTCAAATTTATCACGTTTATATGTTTGACTCAATTTTAAATCACAGACTTAGACTAAAAGGAAATAAGGAACTGTATTCAACACCAGAAGAAAGAGATTGTATGAGATGTGTTCCTGTATTTCACGATGCAGTTAAATGTGGATGGAACGGGTCACAGTATACTGTACAAGATCATCCAATGCTTGCTGCAAAATGGGTTCTTAACACAAAAGTTGAACATGATATTCCTGATAATTACAAGCAGATGATCGCAGATATGTGCGAAAGTCACTCAGGACAGTGGAACAAAAGTCGTTCCGGTAAAGTTATTATGTCTGAACCTAGAAATGCTAGAGAGTTTTTTATTCATGAGTGTGATATTTTGTCTTCAAGATGTGATTTGGACTATATTATTCCAGATGAATTAAAAGAATTACTAAATGCAAATGTAAAAATTGAACTTCCAAGCTTAGATGAATATGTTTTAACATTTGGTAAACATAAAGGGAAGACTCTTGTTGAAGTTGCAAAGTGTGATCCCGGTTGGATTCGTTGGGCGAAAGAAAATATTGATAGAGAACCTATTAGAGGTTTATTAAAGGAGCTGTAAAAAGGAGAATAGTTAATATGGCAATATGGGTTACAGGTGATATTCATGGCAATCCATCACGATTATCGACAGATATTTTCCCGGAACAAAAAGAAATGACAAAAGAAGATTATATTATTTTGTTAGGAGACTTCGGCTTAGTCTGGGATTATCGTGGAGAAAGCAAAAATGAGAAGTATTGGCTTGACTGGTTGGAAACAAAACCGTTTACGACATTATTTCTCGACGGAAATCATGAAAATTTTAATCGTTTGAACACCTATAAAATAGAGAAATTTTGCGGAGGAAATGCAAGTTTCATCCGACCATCTGTTATCCATTTGAAACGTGGACAAGTGCTTAATCTTCAAGGAAAGAAATTTTTTACGTTTGGCGGCGCAAAAAGTCATGATATTTCTGATGGAATTCTTGAACCGGGAGACAAACGCATCAAGGAATGGGACAAAAATTATAATAAAATGTTCCGAGTAAATGGAGTGTCTTGGTGGAGAGAAGAGATGCCGTCTCAAGAAGAAATGGACGAAGGGATTTGTAATTTGCAAAAAGAGAATAACAAAGTAGATTATATTCTTACACATTGTCCGCCAACATCTGTATTAAAACAGATGAATAATAATTATGGAAGTGATTATCTAACTGATTATTTACAGGCAATAAAAGAAAACATTAAATATAAGAAATGGCTGTTTGGTCATATGCACGTGAACAAAAATTATCAATGGGATAAAGCAGCGTGTTTATATGAACAAATTGTGAGGATATTATAAGGCGAGCTTGAGGACGCGGTAGCATATAAATTACAGAATGGAGAATAAATAAATGGAAGGTATTATTAAAATAAGAAATGTACCAGAAACTTGTAGTGATTGTTTTTTGCATTCTTATGCAATCGGATGTAGATGTAAGAAAAAGTTGTTTGAAGGATATAAGACTACACGACCTGATTGGTGTCCGATTGAAACAAAAAAGAAAGAGGACGTTTATGAAAAAAATTGAAAAAATCAAAGAACTTGTAAAAGAATTAAATAAACACAGAGATGCTTATTATAATGATTCAAAGCCAACAATTTCTGATCCAGAGTATGACAGATTATTTGATAAGTTGCAAAATCTTGAAGAAGAAACTGGAATCATTATGAGTAATTCTCCTACTCAGACAGTTGGGTATGAAGTAAAGTCGAAACTTGAAAAAGTAAAACATGAATATCCGATGCTTTCTCTTGATAAAACAAAGTCAGTAAATGAATTAAATAAATTCGTAGGTGACAAAGATGCGATTGTAATGCTAAAGCTTGATGGACTTACAGTTGCAGTCACATATGAAAATGGAATTATGATTAAGGCGGAAACGAGAGGGAATGGCTCAGAAGGAGAATTGATCACTGCAAATGCTAAGACATTTGTAAATCTGCCAACTACAATTCCATATAAAGATAAACTGGTTGTTTTTGGTGAAGCAATTATTACTTACGATGATTTCAAAAGAATCAATAATAAGTTGTCTGAAAATGAAAAATATAAAAATCCTAGAAATCTTGTATCTGGTTCTGTAAGGCAACTTGATAATAAAATATGTGCAGAGCGAAATGTTAAATTTATTGCATGGAGATTAGTTGAAGGTAGTGACAATAACGATTTTTATCAAAGGTTATTAGAGTTAAAAAATTATGGTTTTGATGTTGTTCCAACAGTATTTTACAATACATATGAAATTGAACAGATTTTAGAAGAGGCACATCAAGTAGCTTCGAATGACAAAATACCAATAGACGGTTGTGTAATCTCGTACAGAGATATTAAGTATATGGATTCACTCGGTGCAACTTCTCATCATATGCGAAGTCAGTACGCATTTAAATATACTGATGAAGAAGTAGAAACTACATTATTAGATATTGAATGGTCAATGGGAAAATCCGGACAGCTTACGCCGGTTGCTATTTTTGAATCTGTGGAACTAGATGGAACAACAGTCAGTCGTGCTAGTATACACAATGTAAGTATTTTAACAAAACTAGATTTACAAGTTGGAGATACAATTACTGTATATAAATCAAATCAAATTATTCCTCAAATTCGTGAAAACTTATCTGCAAAAAATAGGGAGAGTTCTTATATACAAATTCCATCATATTGTCCAGTCTGTGGACATCAAACAGAAATTATTAAAGATAATGATACAGAAATCCTCATGTGCGCCAATCCATCTTGTAAAGGGAAGCTTCTCGGAAGACTATCACATTTCGTATCTAAAAAAGGTATGGATATTGATGGACTATCTGATGAAACTTTGAAGAAATTCATTGAACTTGGATGGGCAAAAAATATTTCTGACATTTACAATCTTCCAACACATTTTAATGAATTATCAAAGATGAATGGATTTGGTAAGAAATCAGTTGTAAAATTACAAACTTCAATCGAGCAGAGTAAGACAACAGACCTTCAGCATTTTATTGCAGCATTGAGCATTCCGAATATTGGCACATCACAGTCAAAAGAATTATGTAAGACATTCAAAACATGGGATGATTTTTCGGCAGCAGGATTCGGTAATTACGATTTTTCACAGCTTGAAGGTTTTGGTGCAGTATTAAATAGTAACATTCACACATGGTTCGATACGATGTATAAAGAAGACCAAATTGATCAACTTGCAAGAAATATTACATTTACAGAAAATGAAAATAGCATATCCACAGAGATACTAAAAGGAAAAACTTTTGTGATTACAGGAAGTCTGGAGCACTATAAAAACAGAGAAGAACTGAAATCTGTAATAGAACGAAATGGTGGTAAGGTTTCCGGAAGTATAAGCAAAAACACGTTTGCACTAATTAATAACAATATTAATTCAACATCTTCTAAAAACAAAAAGGCTAATTCTTTAGGAGTTCAAATTATTTCTGAAGAAGATTTCATTCAATTAATTTCTAAATAGTTGAGTATATTGTAATATGCTCAATTAACACATATCAAAAAATAAAAATTCCCAAGTAATTAAATAAGGAGAAATTATGTTGTTTATAGTTAAACAGCCAAATGGTTTATATTGTAAATTTTCTACGATGTTCGACTGTCCTGTGCGTTTTAACATGACAGAAGATGAATATATAGAATCTTGTGTGGAACGTGCAAAAAGAGAAGCTGTTGATGTGTTAGAAAATCATCTAAAACCATTTGACATGATGATAGAAAAATTTCAACCCATTAACGTAACAGTAGAAGAATTTAATGAAATTCTAAAAAAGATGGGTTATAAAAAAGAATATAAGGAGTAATAAAAAATATGGACTTTAAAGTAAAATTAGGAAATTCTAATAACGCTGCTTTGTTTGTATCTGTCTGTTCGTCATTTGAACCATATATAGATTATAAAATCGGTAGATATACAGTAGATGCAAAATCAATTATGGGAGTGCTTTCTACATCTTTGGATAAAGTAGCAACTGTAATTATTAACACAGATGACGAACATATTATTAAGTCATTTAAAAAAGATATTAATTTATGGATAGTGGAGGGGTAAGTTTGAAAATTCTATTAGAAGACATCAATGACGTTACTTGTTTCGTAAACGGCGGAAATTTCTATGAAGGGGAAATTGAAGTAGCACAAAAACGATATAGGATAAATGGAAGAAGCTTTATAGGAATGTGCAGTATAGATCTAACAGAACCAATCGATGTAAGGATTATAACGGAGAATCCGGTTTCAAAAGAAGATTTTTATAAATTTATCAAAAAGTGGGAGGTGAGAGAGTAAAGTGTTGATGTTTATAGGAACGATTCTACTACAAATTATAAACTTGCTACTTATTTTGTTTGGGGCAGTTTTAGTAATTGGATTATTAGCTGTAACAATAGTCTATTGTTGGAATAATAGGATGAACATAAGAGGAAGAAGTAGAAAAAGGAGAATGGATAATGATTAAATTTAAAAATACAGATGTTTGGGGATTTGAACATGCGTTACGGGGAATGAGAAATCCAATGAATAGTTGGAATAAAAGCGATAGCAAATATTGTGGAGACTTCGATGGCTGTGAGAAATGTAATCTGAGAATAGATACTTGCGATGCATATCTTATCGGAGAAAATGATATGAATTTAGCACACAGACTTATCAAAGGCGGAAGCGAACATAGAAAATTCTTACGACAGATTTTTGTGTCTGTTGATATTACTGCGCCTATTTACTGGTGGAAAGAATTCGATACTTACAAGGTGGGTACTACAGCAAATAGCACAAGTACAATGCATAAAATACACGCCAAGAGATTTGAACGGGACGATTTTAGCATCGAACATCTTAAAAATTGTGATGAAGAACATTGGATGGTTTGTATGGATAATATTATTTCTTCATTAAATGTTGCAAGAGAAAAATATTTAGAAACAAAAGAAAAAAAATACTGGTGGCAAATGATCCAACTTCTTCCTAGCAGCTACAACCAAACACGTACCATCACAATGACATATGAGAACCTACTTAATATGTATCGGCAAAGAAGAAATCATAAACTAGATGAATGGTCTATTGGATTTATAGATTGGATTAAAACACTTCCATATTCTGAAGAATTAATTATGTATACAGAAGGAGAAAATAAATGATTGTTTTACTTGGAAAGACTTGTAGTGGCAAAGATACAATCCTAAACAAACTTGTAAAAGATTATGGGTATTTTAAACTAACAACTTACACGACTCGCCCTATGCGTAAAGGTGAAATTCAAGATAAAACATATCACTTTGTTTCAGAAGAAGAGTTTTTGGACAAGCTGAATTCAGAGTTCTTCTTAGAACATAAAAAATATGAAACGGCTGAGGGTGAATGGTATTACGGTTCTGCAAAAGAAGATTATGAGAACGGTGACAATAACTCAGTTATCATTCTTACACCAAGTGGATTTGAAGCATTAAAAGTGTACATTGCCAGACAAAAAGTGGATATTGATATTGTATCAATATATATCTATGCAAATAACAAAACGATATCTAATCGCTTAAAGAAACGTGGAGATAAAAAAGAAGAAGCTGATAGAAGAATTAAAGCGGACAGTGTTGATTTTAAAAATGTCGTTGACATAGTAGATAAGATTTTTTACAACAACGAGACAAATGATTTGGATGAAGTAGTCAAGAAAGTTCATGAATACATTAAATATAGAAACGAGGATAAAAATTGAAAAAGAAAATGTACTTAGCTGGAGCAATCGGTTGCTATAAAGACAATTCTGAAAAAGCTATGCAATGGAGAAAAAACATTTGCAGAATTTTATATGAGCGTGGGTGCGAAAGCGAGTGGGAAGCTTTTGATCCGACAAAATATTATAATTATTGGAATCCTATCCATAAAACCGAAAAAGAAATTATGCGGTTTGAATTTAATCGAATTAAACAGTGTGATGTTGTACTTGTGAATTTAAAAGACATTAACATATCGATTGGCACATCTGACGAATTATTATTTTCATATCTTAATGGAATTCCTATAGTTGGGTTTTGTGAAGAGTCTGATTATATTGATCTCATACATACTTGGAAAATTGAACAAATTGATAGGATTGAAAGCGGAAAAGACGCATTACAAAACGCACTGGATTATATCTTAAATTATTATTCATAAAACGGAGGAAATAAATAAACTTGATTAATACTAGCGGAATGCTAATGAGACAATTAGAAAGGATGCGTGATGAACCTATAACAGCAATTTTAGATAATAAAGAATTTGTAATAGAGAATATTATTCATGTAAAAGATTATACTGACTCGCCGTCATCTCATTTGGCATTAAAAATTCGTGACGGTGGGGAAGGTAATATTAAAAGATAAGAATGTAGGAGGTATATGTTTATTGAAGGTTATTAAAAGAGATTGTACAGAGGTCGAGTTTGACAAAAGTAAAATTTCTAATGCTATTTTGAAAGCAATGAGAAATGGCAGTGGTATTATTCGTCCTAAAATTGCCGAATCTATTGCTGATGAAATTTATAATGAATGTAAAAATAAAGACGAGGTAAGTATTTCTGAAATTGAAAGTCTTGTTTATGATAAGTTGATTTCAAAAAAACAGAGATTAACAGCAAAGGCATATGAGGGATACAGAAGTATTAGAGAATTTCAAAGAGAAAATTTAAATACAACAGATGAACAAATTGAAGAACTTCTTTCTGGATCAAGTGATTACTGGAATAATGAAAATTCAAATAAAAATCCAAAATTGCTAACAACACAGAGAGATTATATGGCAGGAATCTTGAGTACAGATATTACACGAAGGTTTCTTTTGCCACCTGAAATTGTACAGGCACATGATGAAGGTCTTCTTCATTTTCATGATGCAGATTATTATGCACAAAATGCAATAAGCAATTGTTGTTTGATTAATTTAGAAGACATGTTACAGAACGGTACATGCATTAATAAAGTTACAATTGATAAGCCACATAGATTAATTACAGCTACTACAATCGCTACACAAATTATTACAGCAGTAACCTCTAGCCAGTTTGGAGGTGCTACTATCACCTTAACACATTTAGCACCGTTTGTAAGAGATAGCTTCAACATTTATTTTGAAAAATACAAAAAAAGAGGACTTAATGAAGAACAGTGTAAAAAATTTGCTAAAGAAGATATTAAAAAGGAAATTTCAGACGCTGTACAAACATTTAATTATCAGTGCAACAGCATGACAACAACAAACGGACAAAGCCCATTTTTATCTGTTTGTATGTATCTTGGAGAGACTGAAGAATATAAAGAAGAGCTTGCAATGCTTATTGAAGAGTTTTTAAACCAGAGATTAACTGGACTAAAAAATGAAGTTGGTGTATATACAACACAAGCGTTCCCAAAACTTCTGTATGTTTTGGAAGACGCAAATGTATATGAAGATTCTCCATATTGGTATCTGACAGAATTGGCAGCTAAATGTACCGCAAAAAGAATGGTTCCAGATTATATTTCAGAAAAAATAATGTTAAAAAATAAAATCGATAAAAATGGCAATGGAAATTGCTATCCGTGTATGGGTAAGTGAAAATGCAGCCCAGGATAAACCGATTGAACCTTGCTTAAAGGGTGTGTGATTTGTATAAATCATGCTAACGGATAAGTCTTATAGAGAAGAGATTCAGTGACATAAGATTAGTACCGTGCCAACCCTATTACAAATAGGAAGTGTGTATCGACTAATGGTGATGAGTGTAGCCATGTAGGGTGGGAGATAAGCACCCACTCCAAGCAGTCGGCTCTGTGAAGAGAGTAACGGACTCTGAGAGAATATATAGTCAGTGTGTATAGTGATATACAGTTTAACGTGCAGAAGTTTTTTAACTCCATATGTAAATACAAATGGAACGGCTCAATATTACGGACGTTTTAACCAAGGTGTTGTTACTATTAATTTAGTTGATATTGCATTGTCATCTGGTGGAGATGTTAATACATTTTGGACTATTTTTGATGAAAGAACAGAATTATGTCATAAAGCTTTAAGACTTAGACATAAAAGACTTGAAGGAACTGTTTCAGATGTTGCTCCAATTCTATATCAAGATGGAGCATTCGCCAGATTAAAAAAGGGAGAAAAAATTGATGATCTACTCCATAACGGATATTCAACAATTTCTCTTGGATATGCTGGTTTGTATGAGTGTGTAAAATATATGACTGGTAAATCCCATACAGATAACGATAAAGGAACAGCGTTTGGTCTTGAAGTAATGCAAAAATTAAATGACAAATGTACAGAGTGGAAAATAGCGGAAAATATTGATTATAGCTTATATGGAAGTCCAATTGAATCTACTACATATAAATTTGCAAAGTGTTTAAAGAAAAGATTTGGAATTATAGATGAAATTACAGATCGTGATTATATTACAAATTCATATCATGTTCCTGTATTTGAAAAAATTGATCCATTTACTAAGCTTGATTTAGAAAGCCAGTTTCAGAAATTGTCTCCGGGTGGAGCGATCAGTTATGTGGAATGTGCAGATTTAACGAAGAATACAAAGGTTGTATTAGAAGTTGTAAAATTTATTTATGACCATATTATGTATGCAGAATTAAATACAAAATCGGATTATTGTCAGCAGTGTGGATACGATGGTGAAATTAAAATCATTGATGAAAATGGAGAATTAATTTGGGAGTGTCCTAATTGTGGCAATAGAAATAAAGACACAATGAATGTAACACGGAGAACATGCGGATATATTGGAACTAACTTCTGGAATCAAGGACGTACAGAAGAAATTAAAGAACGATATGTTCATGTAGACGATCACGAGTCGGAGGTATAGTTTATGAATTATGCCAGTATTAGAGAAATGGATATTAGTAACGGAGAGAGCATTGGTGTTGCTCTCTTCGTACAAGGCTGCCATTTCCACTGTCATAACTGTTTTAATCAAGAAACATGGGATTTTAATGGTGGAAATGAGTGGAATGATGAAATAAAGGATAAATTCTTAGAATTAATTAATAGACCATATATTAAACGGATTACTATCCTTGGCGGCGAACCTTTAGCGAATGAAAGTGTAGAAAATATATTAGATTTAGTAAGTGAAATCAGAGTTTTATTTCCAGATAAGTCCATCTGGATTTATACAGGATATACATTTGAAGAAATACAACTGTTGTCTAAAGGCTTAGATCAAGAATCAATGAGGTTTAATAAATATAATAAAATGCGTCAAAACATTCTCGAGAACTGCGATGTGCTTGTGGATGGAAGATATATTGATGAACTAAGAGATATCACTCTTAAATGGAGAGGTTCATCAAACCAGAGAGTCATTGATGTGAAAAGATCGTTAAAACAAGGAAAAGTAATTTTATGGGAAAATCAATAATAAAAAAGAAAGATACTCTATATTATGCAAGAATCATTCCTACAGTTGGCATATTCGATGTATGCCAACTAACTATTAGAACAGTAAAAGACGATTATTTTGTAGGGTGTGATAAAACAGACAAACATTCGTATTTGTTCTCTTATTCATCTTTGAATGAAACAGTTTTTCAAAAAAGAGAGGACGCTGTTAAGGTTGTTTTAAAAGCAGAACAAAATAATAAAAAGAAGATTAGTAATGAGGTATATTACGAAGAATATTAATTTTATAAAATTTTAAAGGAGAAAATATATGAAGCAGCTTAAACTACATAAAGAATGTACACACGACAAATTAGTAAAATTTGGATTTAGAAAATACGGCTTGAGTTATAAGCTGTTTCTTCCACTGTACAAATATAAGACATATGATGTGATTATTGTAGAATTTTTGGTATCTACGATAGATCATTATATAGGATATGATGTAATAGATAATAATACGGGTACATTATATTTTCCATATTATTCAAATGATAATATTCATAATTTAGTCAAACAAAAAATCACAAAAAAAATAGAGAAAATTTTTGATGAGTTAAATAACCAAAACATTATTACAATATAAGAAGAGGTGAAAATGAAAAAACGAATTGCAAATGCAATATTATTTTTGACTAGTATTATATTTATCATGGTTTATATTATCCAAGTTAATAATTGTTATATTAGAGATGTAAAATTAAAAAATGTACTCAATACGACAGTAAAAATAACAAGACAGGCTTATTACAATCAAGTTCAAAACAATTTATTAAAGCATATAAATATCTGTATCCAAACATCACATGACATATATACTAATTCTAAAATCTATATTCAAGAAATAAATTCCCATTCTAATGAAGAGAATACTGTTTTTGAAGGCGTGTATTCAATTACTGCATATACGGCAACGGGTTATCCAATGGCAAACGGAGAATATCCTTATGTAGGTTGCGCTGCATCATGTGATTTTCCGATAGGTACAGTTTTGGTTATTGAAGGGATTGGAACTTATGTAATTAAAGATGTTTGTCCTACAAGTGGTGTAATTGATATTTATATGAACAGTTATGATGAATGTATACAGTTCGGAAGACAGACGGCAAATGTATATACATGAGAAATTAGAGCTTAAGGAGAATAAACAATGAAAAGAATAGCAAAATTTGAAAAAGTAAGTTTCGGACAGTTTTCAGATAGTTGGAACGATATATTTCAGACAGAAGAAAAGGACGAAAGTGAAAACCGAAACGAAGAAGTGATCAAGGCGATTTACGATCAGATCAAGCTTCCGAAACGTGCAACATCAGGAAGTGCGGGATATGATTTTTTTGCGCCTGTTGATCTTACGCTGAATCCGGGAGAGACAATCAAAATTCCGACAGGAATCAGAGTTTGGATGGAACCGGAATGGGTGCTGAAATGTTATCCGAGAAGCGGACTTGGGTTTAAGTTTCGGTTACAACTGAATAATACGGTCGGAATCATTGACAGTGATTATTACAATTCGGATAATGAAGGTCATATTTTTGCAAAACTTACAAATGACAGCAACGAAGAAAAAACAGTTCAGATTAAAGCAGAAGAAGGTTTTATGCAGGGGATCTTTGTGGAATACGGGATTACTGTTGACGATACTGTGACCGATGTGAGAAACGGCGGATTCGGAAGCACGACAAAATAATTGTTTTATACAGGGTAGAGAAACTCCATTTTCTCTGCCCTATAACTTATTTGATAATAAAGGAGATGTATGAAATATAAATATAAAAACAGATGACAACATCTTGCAGTATGCTGTTAATAACGGTATTATTAACTTAGCATATGTGCAAGAACAAATTGAGATGAATAAGAAAAAGGAAGTATTAGAAAAATATGGATCCTGCATATGGTATAGCGAAAAGGAAAAAGTGTGGTATTGCCATATACCAGATGAGAATGGGAGAAATGGAAGAAAAAAGATAAAAAGAAAAAAGCAACGGGATATTGAAAATATTGTTTACAACTATTATAGTAAACTTGAATTTAAAAACGAAAGTTCCATAATGACATTTTCGGATTTGTTTTATGAATATATGGATCATAAGAAAATGCAGGTAAAACCGGCAACAATCAAGCGGACTATGGTGGATTGGAATAAATTTTATAAACCATATACTCTATTATCCGATAAACCATTTAAAGAAATTACCAAGATAGATGTAGACGATTTTTTGAATTATGTTGCGGCGACATATCATCCGAAGGATAAAAATTTTAAAAATATCTGCGGAATCCTAAAACAGACGTTTGAGTATGCGGTAGACGCAGATTATATTGATAAGAGTCCATATCGTACCAGTAAGGTAAATAAAAAGAATATTATTCCAAATCGCAAACATTCTAATGAAAAAGAGGTGTTTACAGTTGAGGAGCAACAAAGTTTAACATGTGAATTGATAAGAAAAGCAGAAAGTAACCCTTCGTATCTTCTTCCATGGATTATACTTCTTGATTTTGAAATTGGTGCGAGAATCGGTGAGGTGTTAGCCCTTAGAGAAAATGATATTGATAATAATTATGTTCATATTTGCAAACAATTAGTAACAACGCATGATGTGACAGACGTAAATAATATACAGGATACTGGTTGGGAAATTGTAGAATATACCAAAAGCCATAGCGGATATAGAAAAATACCACTAACAGATAATGGTCTTAACTATATTAAGAAGATTAAAATGATAGTGCATAATTTAAATCAATATCAAGATTACTTATTTTTTAATCCACAAAATGTTATTACTGAACATTCTGTTAAATCATTATTAAAACATAGCTGTGAACGAATAGGAATGCTGCCACGAAGCACTCATAAAATCCGGAAAACATATGCTTCAAGATTATATAGCAGAGGCGTATCTGTTTCAGATATTAAAAAATTGCTAGGACATGCTGATGAGACGACCACGATGAAACATTATATCTATAGTATGGACAATGATGATACGCTAACCGAAAAGGTTAAAAAGGCATTAGACTTGTCATTCCAAGTAGCAGATGAGAAAAAAGTGACCAAAAGTGACCAAAAGATCATCCAGTTTCCGGTAATAAAAAAACCTCAAAACCCTTGTAAAATCAATGGTTTTAAGGCATAACTACAAAGCTGTCTAGGGGACTTGAACCCCCGACCTCCGCCTTACCAAGGCGACGCGC
>OFMG01000657.1_pt1 | contig 40787 bp, 40 predicted proteins | sample 1541751 | NCBI WGS metagenome assembly OFMG01 (sample SAMN04209232, study PRJEB22552) | human gut metagenome | biome: gut; material: feces | host: Homo sapiens | place: USA: Oklahoma
TCGGCCTAGCCGGGTACTCCGTAACCAATCCTGACAGGCAGTTGCCGTGTCATTTTTCGAAAACTGTTTTACGGATACCCAGCAGTTCCGGACGAGCTTTTTTGCATTCTGTAAGCTCTGATTTGCCTGCAAAAGTGATACTTCAAAAATCAAAGTATGACCAATGCGGGAAAACGCTTGGCAATTTGTCTGTTTTTCCGCAAAGGACAATTATAAAGTTTGGCGCGGCAGGGGTTTGTATTCTTGCGGGCTTTGTGGTAAAGTATATACAATCAATTTATAAGCAGCAAACATGAATGATTTTGATGCTGATTTGTATCGGATGCGTTAAGGTGTATCTGAAAACAAAGAAAATGACGAATATTTCGCAAGCACAAGCGGGATTTAAGGCAAATAGCCGCAGGAATCCTTTGTGGATTTCAAGGCTGTTTAACGCAAAATCCAGCTGTGCTTGTAGAAATAGGCTAAATTTTCGACTTTTCAGATACACCCTAAGAGAAAAGGAGTTTGATTATGGCTTATTTCTACGAAGAACCCTCCCGCACCTTTGGCGAGTACCTGCTGGTCCCCGGCTATTCCTCTGCGGAGAATGTGCCTACGGCGGTCAGCCTGAAGACCCCGCTGGTCAAGTACCGCAAGGGGCAGGAGGAGTGCCCGCTGCAGATGAATATCCCCATGATCAGCGCCATCATGCAGTCGGTCTCCGGCGATAAGCTGGCCATTGCACTGGCTCGTCAGGGCGGCGTTTCCTTTATCTATGGCTCTCAGAGCATCGAGAACGAGGCCGCTATGGTGCGCCGCGTCAAGAGCTTCAAGGCCGGCTATGTGGTGTCCGATTCCAATCTGGCTCCCACTGCCACCCTGCATGACGTGCTGGAACTGAAGGCACGCACCGGCCACTCCACCATTGCCATCACTGCCGACGGTACTCCCAATGGCAAGCTGCTGGGCATCGTGGCTTCCCGCGATTACCGCATCAACCACACCCCGGACGATGCCTGCGTTACCACTTTTATGACCCCCGTTGAAAAGCTGGTCACTGCTCCGGCCAACACCTCCCTGCACGACTGCAACAACATCATCTGGGACAACAAGATCAACACCCTGCCGCTGGTGGATGCCGAGGGCAATCTGGTGTATATGGTGTTCCGCAAGGACTACGACTCCCACAAGGCAAACGTCAACGAGCTGCTGGATAAGAACAAGAGCTACGTTGTGGGTGCCGGCATCAACACCCGCGACTACGCTCAGCGCGTGCCCGCACTGGTAGAGGCCGGTGTGGATGTGCTGTGCATCGACTCCTCCGAGGGCTACTCCGAGTGGCAGAGCCGCACCATCGGCTGGATCCGCGAGCACTACGGCGACACTGTCAAGGTGGGTGCCGGCAATGTGGTGGACGCCGAGGGCTTCCGCTTCCTCGCTGAGGCTGGTGCAGACTTTGTGAAGATCGGCATCGGCGGCGGCTCCATCTGCATCACCCGCGAGACCAAGGGCATCGGCCGTGGTCAGGCTACCGCTGTTATCGAGGTTGCCAAGGCACGCGATGAGTACTACAAGGAGACCGGCATCTATGTGCCCATCTGCTCCGACGGCGGCATTGTCCATGACTACCACATCACCCTCGCGCTGGCTATGGGCGCAGACTTTGTCATGCTGGGCCGTTACTTTGCCCGCTTTGACGAGAGCCCCACGAACAAGGTGCGCATCAACGGCCAGTATATGAAGGAGTACTGGGGCGAAGGTTCCAACCGTGCCCGCAACTGGCAGCGCTATGATCTGGGCGGCTCCACCAAGCTGAGCTTTGAGGAGGGCGTGGACAGCTATGTGCCCTACGCAGGCCCTCTGGCGGACGGCGTGCAGACCACCTTGTATAAGGTCAAGAGCACCATGTGCAACTGCGGCGCTCTGTCCATCCCTGAGCTGCAGCAGAAGGCCAAGCTGACCGTTGTTTCCTCCACCTCCATCGTGGAGGGCGGCAGCCACGACGTTGTGCTGAAGAACGCCACCCCCAGCATTATGAACGGCTGAGCCTGATTTATTTGTTATAAGCGCAGAGACCGCTGCACAGCGTTTGTGCAGCGGTCTTTTTGCGCGAAAATACTTGCACAGGCAGGGAAATCGTGCTATCATGATAGAAACGCTCTGTCATGACAGGGCGGCAGATCCCCCTGCCGGGCAAGCGGCAGGCGGCGCGCAGTAGGGAAGAGCTGACGCCGGGTATAAATAGAGAGGAAAACGTTCATGAACGAGATCAAGGTTGAGCCTTATATCCCCGATGAGGACTACGATAACCCCGCGATGGTGGTGGATTTTTATGAATTCACCATGGCAAACTGCCTGTTCCTGCATGGCTTTAAGGATACCACGCTGGTGTTTGATATGTTCTTCCGCAAAAACCCGGATAATCAGGGCTATTCCATCAGCGCAGGCCAGCGCAAGCTGACCCGCTTTTTGCTGGACTATCACTTCAATGAGCAGGACATCCACTGGCTGCGCACCAAGGGCATGAGCGAGGAGTTCTGCGAGTATCTGCGCACCTACAAGTGGCAGGGCGATATGTACGCCCTGCCCGAAGGCACGGTCTGCTACCCCCATGTACAGATGGTGCGCATCGAGTGCGATCTGGTGGGCGCGATCCTCATCGAGACCTACTTGCTGCAGACCATGAACTTCCATAGCCTGATCGCCACCAAGGCCACCCGCGTCACCGGTCTGAACACCCACACCCCTCGCAGCGTCATGGAGTTCGGCACCCGCCGCGCACAGGGCGAGAGCGCTGGTAACGATGGTGCTTACGCCGCAGTGCTGGGCGGCTGCATCGGCACGGCCAACTGTCTGGCCGAGATGAAGTTCGGCGCAGAGGTCAAGGCCGTGGGCACCGTGGCGCACAGCTTTATCGAGTTTTTCCCCACCGAGTTCGATGCGTTCAAGGCCTTTGCTGATACCTACCCGGATTCGGTCAGCCTGCTGCTGGATACCTATAATATTATGGAAAGCGGCCTGCCCAACCTGATCAAGCTGGACGATTATCTCATTGAGAAATATCCCAACGATCCCAACCGCCGTGTTAAGAGCGCCCGCATCGACTCTGGTGACCTTGCCCGCGGCTCCAAGCGGCTGCGCAAGGCACTGGATGCCGCCGGCAAGCCCTACATCAAGCTGGTGGCCTCCAACGGTCTGGACGAGAAAAAGATCGCCAATATGGAGCTGTACGAGCACGCACACTTCGATTCCTACGGCGTGGGCGAAAACCTCATCACCTCTGCCTCCGACCCCGTGTTCGGCGGTGTGTACAAGCTGGTGGCGGTGAAGAAGCCGGACGGCAGCTACACCCCCAAGATGAAGTGCTCGGACTCCGCCAGCAAGGCCATCATCCCGGGCAAAAAGATGCCGTGGCGTCTGTACGACGAAAACGGTCAGGCGCAGTGTGACCTGATTGCCATGGACGGCGAGGTCATCGAGGCCGGTAAGCCGGTCACCATGGTCAATCTGGACTCGGACGCCATCGAGCGCACCATCACCTTTACCCCCACCGCTGTGCGTCCGCTGCTGGTGCCGCATATTCTGGGCGGTAAGCTGGCCATTGAACTGCCCTCTATTGCGGAGAAGAAAGCCTATATTGCAAAGCAGCTCACCGAGGAAACTTGGGAGAGCGAGCTGCGTCTGGAGTGCCCCCACAAGCACTACGTCAATATGACCCCCGCAGTGGCCGAGTGCCGCTCCCGGATGTACGCCGAGCTGCACGGCGGCAAGGTGTAAGCAGCACCGAATAAGCGGTTTTTCTTGACAAAGTACGGAAACTATTGTATCATAAATATCGCTGAATTTCATGTTACTTCAAGTGACGGCAAGTCATTTGGATGACATTTTACCTCACACCTGTTATTCCCGGTTCCCTCCCAAGCCAGAGGGCAGCAGGGCTTTGTAAGCCGGGTTTGCGCCGCTGTGGTGAAATTGGCAGACACGAGGGACTTAAAATCCCTTTCTGGAGACAGAGTACGGGTTCGACCCCCGTCGGCGGCATCGGAAAGCCTAGAATTATTCGTTGATTCGAATGATTTTAGGCTTTTTCTTTTTGTTCCATTTTCTGGAAGTGTTGAGCGGGCGAGAGGGATTTTTCGCGAAAAAAGGAGGAGTCTCTCTCGTGCGTAACCGTGATTTAAGACCCGCTGCCAAGGCAAATCCCACCATCCAACAGGCCTTTGAAAGGTTCCAAAAGTACAACCGGCTCAAGAACCTCTCCCAAGGCTCGCTCGACTTCTATGCCGCAAAAGGTAGGAGCTTCTTTCGGTTTCTGGGGGATACAGAACAGCCCATCCATACCATCACAGAGGAAACGGTGGAGGATTATATCTTCTATATGAAGGACCAGCAGCTCCACGATACGACCATCAATACGAACCTCCGCATGGTGCGTGCGTTTTTGTACTGGTGCATGGAAAAAGGCTATCTGGAAAAGTATCCCATTCGACTGGTGCGTGCCGATGATCCGATCAAGGAACCCTATACCACCGACGAGCTGCAGAAGCTGCTGAAGGAACCGGACTGCAAGACCTGCTCCTTTGCCGAATACCGCAACTGGGTCATTGTCAACTTCCTGCTTGGTACCGGCTGCCGTGCGTCCACGCTGCTCAACCTGCAGATCGGAGATTTGGACCTTTCTGCCGGGACAGTATTTTTCCGCCACATGAAGGCGCGTAATCAGCAGATCGTACCGCTCTCCAAGGCACTGGTCAGGATCATGGAGGAGTATCTGGAGCATCGCAGCGGCGACCCCACAGCCTGCAAAACAGTACATCACAGATCTTGTTGGCGAGGATTACAAGAACTGGCATGGGATCGTGGTGCTTGATGCGGGCACGAACTCCGGCAAGACCTATTTTATTCTGAAGACATTGCTGCCGTGGGCATATGAACATCGTAAGCGTATCCTGATCCTGTGCAATCGCGAAGCTCTGCGCAACCAGATCGAGCGCGATGTGAACCGTTTGGGGAGTATAGAGGTATCCTACGAGGACTATGATCCCGCGCTTGGAGGAATTGTTGACAAAACCGCCATAGATAACAAGTATGAGCACACCATCTGTGTTGAAACATACCAGTGGCTGGAAACCTTCCTGCAAAGGAATGAAGATGCCGCCAAAACTTATCTGAGATCGTTTGATTGTATCGTGTCAGACGAGTATCACTACATGGTAACAGATGCCAGCTTCAACGATCATGTGGATGCAAGCTATGAGGCTATTAAAGAGCTTTGGACAACGAAGACCTGTATCTTTATGAGCGCTACCGCCCGCCCCTTCTTTGACTATTGGGAGCTGCGGAATATGATCCCGGAGGGACAGCACTATCGTCTGCCGATGGATTATCGGTTTGTGTCAAGCGTGAAATTCTTTTACCGTGACGATGACGAATTGGATATCATCCGCCGGGTACAGCCGGGAGAAAAGATCCTCGTTTTTGTGAATACCATCGCCAAGCTACGAAAACTGCGGGACACTCTGAAAGCAGATGGTATAGAGGATGTGGTGTGCCTGTGCTCCAAATACCGTCAGGAAGCGGAGGAATTTGACAAACTGGATGATGTGCTCGTGGGCAATGTTCTGCAGCATCAGGTTACACTGACCACAACGACCCTCTATAATGGTGTGGATATGAAAGACCGTGCGCTGAAATATATTGTCAGTGAACTGTGGAACCCGCTCGTTAATGCGCAGATCCTTGGCCGCAAACGTCCCTTGGATGAGGGGGATACCTGCGCGGTATATTTGCTGCATTACCCCAAAGAACGTCTGGAAGGAGAACTTAAAAAATCGAGAAGTATCAGCTGGAACCGGTCAAGGCATATCGAAAATGGTTTGATGATAGGAAGGCATGGAAGGCATACCTGCATCAGCCTGAAACAGTGGAAATACTGAAAAAAAGCCATACAGTCGTTCTGGACCCACGGGAAGGTGAATACTGCTGGCGGAAGCGTGCGACCTTGCAGGCTCGTGTAGAACGTGTTTTCCTGCTGCAAATGCTCGAACAGGGGTATCAGACAGAGCTGCTGAAAAAAATCGATGAAAGCCTGCTTGCAAAAGTAGAGCGCCTTGACCCGCCGCTGCTGCTTGCATATCTGGATGCCCATCTGAATGAGGAACGCTACTATGAAGACTGGCAGAAGATCTTCTTTGAGCTGGGGCACATCTACAACAAGGCAGATGGACACGCTGAAAAATCGTTGCCAAGCTATACCTTTGCACGTCAATGGCTGCAGCACTATGGATATGATTTACAGAAGAGACGTGTAACAAGTGGAGAACTGCGAAATAAGAACGTTTGGTGGGTCACAAAGCAGTAAAATGCGCACAAAATTCACTATACTATATAGCAAAGTGAAAAATATGCGCACCAAGACCGCTTCTTGATTGACTTTATTTGTTTTTTTTTGCGTGGTTGTGTTGGCCGAGTGCTTCTTGAACGGCCGAAGCATGAGGACGGGACAGAAACGCTCGGTTAACATGATCACGCCAACGTAAATCTTGACTAAGCGAACCTGTGAGCTTTTTCAAGATTGGAGTTGATCTAAATGGTATGAGCGCCAGCGAATACCTTCCTCTTTATCAATCCTTCACCAATAGGACGCATATCAGAAATGGGCGACGATTTGATCAGAGTGAAATATCTCAAATAGTTGAGAAAAACATCTGTTGCGGTGTGATTCTGTCTGACTTTGATACCATTAAAAAGTATACCTCGAACGGAATATATCGTGTTACCGTATAATATAAGGCCGCTTACACTGTGGACACCGTTTTCGTGGCGGAATTTCAAGCTGTCAAAAGGGAGTCGCATTCCACGACCACCCCGCAACATGGCTCAATTTGAGCTAGGTTCAGAAGTTCAGTGGTCAAAACGACTGACGAGAATCATATTCTATCGATGATACGATCAATGAACGTTATCCAAATCGGTAAAAGTTCAACAGTCCTCAAAATGAGGACAGTTCAATAGCGCTCAAATAAAGGTGGTAGATGGTCGCAGTAGCCCTCGATTTGAGGGGTGCACAAAACTCCGCATAGTACATGACGGCTTTCTATGATGCCACGCAAGTTATGATGGATAATTTTACGGTATTTCGCTTTTTTGCGATTAACTGTTACCAACTTGGTAACGGTTGAAATTGAATCAAGACGCAAAAACACCCCACTGCTCGATATAGAGTAGCGGGGGTGTTTGTTGTTGAGGGGTGCTTATTTTAGAATAGAGAGATCGTCATAGCGGGCGACACCATTATAGAGCAGCTCGAGCATGGTCACGGCAGAGGGGCGACCATTCAGAGGATAGCCAGCCAGCTCCTGAACGCGATCGGGGCAGAGATACCATGCAACCTTGGATGCCCGGCGGCGTGAATCGGCAGGGGATAGGAGCACGGCGGCAGGGTGTTTGACTATGATATATACAGTCTATAAGGGCGTTGGTTGTGGGATGCGGGCTGTAGCGAGGAATCTCCATGACACCGCGCAAGCTGTACACCGTTGTTTTACGCACCTTCGTGATTCATCCCTCAACATGGGACATTTTGTCCTTGGTTGAAAGAGGGACGAGACGTATCTGCGTATGATTTCCGACCTGTGTAATCAATTTGATTAATGAGCTCAATGCGTCAAGATATGCTTTGTTGCACAGATGCAATCGACGTAAGTGACTCCATACAAAACGGTATGTACTTGATGGATGCCTAGAATGTCACCTGTGCATGAAATTGCGCTGGTTTCCAAGATGGCCCAAAATGAGCTATATTCCAGCTTTGGAAGATAGGTGGATTTTACATCTCCAACGCAATATTACCCTCAACTTTTATCAAATTGATAGCTGTTGAAAGGGAAGCAAGGTGTCTGTGTGGTTTCTGAGCTCATTATCCGTTGCAGCAAAGGCCGCAAATCCGCCGGGATGTTTGCTGTCTGATATTAAACGCCGCTCTTTAAGTTCACTTCTTGACCGGATACCAAGTAAAAAAGAGCCCTGCTACTCGTGCTGAGCGGCAGAGCTCTGTTGCTGTTATAGTAAATGATGGTTGGTGTTAGCGTTCAATGATCTCAGTGGTAACTTTCGTTTGACCCTTGCCAAAAAGTCCGGCATAGCCAAAATCAGCCAAATCCTTGAGCTCCTGTGCTTTTTCTCGCGTCTCACGGTAATCTTCACGAAGCAGAGTATCTCCGTTTTCATCATGGAATACCGTTTTGACAACGAATTTATTTTCAGCCATAAGCTTACCTCCTGCTGCTGATAGAAGTGGTGACGTCTATTACCGCAGCTTTCTCATATATGCTTGGGACGTCCTTTTCTGGCTCTCGTAGAAGGTAACGCCAGTAACATCATCCACGACCAGATCATCATAAGGGATGCCCTTTTTGTTCAGATGATCAATGAACCAGCGCTTTTTCAGATAGCACCACGGGGTTCTGCTGAGGTCGCCGTAACTCGATGCAGGCCGTTCACATACGTTGTAGGTCTTGCCGCAGATACTCCACCATTCTTTACGCACTCGCTCCCGCATTTGCAGGACCTCAGAGGTGCCATGAAGGCCATGCTCCTCACCATACTGATAATCCGCCTTCTTGATTTTTGCGTTCTGCCCCGCGCTGACTGCACCAGCTGCACCAAGACCAAACATGCCTAAAAATAACGAAAAAGCGCCTGCCATAATATTATCCTCCTGTATTTTGAAGTGTGTTTGCTTTTGCTGTACCTGAAGTCTACCAAACGATGCATCCTATAAGATGGACTTACAAGTGTGCTGTTAAAAATATGGAGCATTGTGGCTGCCGTCGCGCGGACTGATGGTTTACCGCACTATAGCAGGCAAAAAGTATCCGGTAAGGCCTCCGGTGGCGGGGAGCACCTCACTCCGTCAGCCCTAACAGATAATCAGTCGACACCTGATAGAATTGGGCAAGCTGGATCAGATGAGGGATCTCGGGGCATTTATCGTGCTCCCATGCGTAGACTGCCCGGCGGCTCACACCCATGGTTCGGGCAAGCTTGGTCTGGGTATAGCCGTGCGTCAGGCGCAGATGCTGCAAACGTTCTGATATAATGGTCATAGCTGCTCTCCTTTAAATAATGGGCGTCCTCTCACAGCCCGGCGGATCTCTGTCTTTACGGGTGCATTTTTAAACAACGTCAAGGGTAATGGTGCCGCTCTCTTTGGTGATGATCTCATACTCGGTGGACTGGATATCCCGCAATACCAGCTTTTCAATACTCAGGATGCTGGCAAGGGGGATGGAAAGCATGGTGTGTCCGGCCATGAAATGCAGCTCTGACTTGTTCCGGTGCGTGTGCAGCTGGATGTCTTGGAACGCGATGTCTGCCCCGGAAAAAACGGCGCACCCACTGGCTTTGCACTCGGATGTCTCGGCAAGAAAGGTGTCAATAGCGATTTTATAAGGATCCATGAGGAGCCTCCTGTAATTTTATATATAGTACTACTCTCACTCGTGCCCTTGCTCTCTGTCCTGCTGTGATTAGTCAGCCTTCACGAACAGCTCCATGCAGTCCGCACAGATGACCCGCACGTCCTTGGTGCTCCGGATGATGGTACCGCACTTGGGGCATACCCACCGCCGGGTGCTGCTCTTTGCCTTGGGAGGCTTGGGTGCGCCGGTCTGACTGCTGCCGGGTGCCTTGCTGCCTGCTCCGGTGCCTGCCATATCCGACCACGCCAGCCGCTCGCCCATCTGAATATCCTGCCAGCCCTGAAAGATGATAAAGTCCAACAGCTCCTCGGACGGGCTCGTGATGGTCCAGCCGTACTTTTCGTGGTGGTCGACGGTCAAGCCGTGTGCTTCGGCCTGCTCCTTAAAGCGCCGGTTGTGATAGACCCCGTTGTTGCTGGTGTCCTTGATGCCGGTCTCCATGCAGTACTCATGCACCATCTCGTGCAGCAGGGTGGAAGCGGTCTCCTCGATGGGGCGGTCAAGGGTAGCCGATGAAATATTGATCTCGTACTTGTTCTCGCCACCTGCCTGCCAAACTTTGGAACAGGTGATATGACCGTATGCAGACGGGGTCTTTTTCAGGCTGATGATGGGCTCGGGCAGCTTGCCTGCAAAGTAGTGCTTGTTGAGCTCGCGGAACATCTTTTCCAGCTGACCAGCAGCGCGGGAGGTTTTGACAGTCTGTTTCATGATTTTTCGAACCTTTCTCTTGATAAAAAAGGCCGGGACAGGTATAATATTGGTGTAGCCCGCCCCGGCGGGTGTAGTGGGCTCTATACAACGCAAACTTTGGACGGTGCGCGCTGTATGGGGCTTTTTTCGGGTGATGTCAGGTGATGCTCAGGCGGGTGCCAGTGACCGTTTTGCTGTACTGGTCGTATAGGTTGGGAGCTACGGCCTTGATGGCTTTGCTGTCCAGTCGGGTGCTGGAGAAATCGGACAAGCGGACTTTGTGGCAGCCTACTTCCAGATAGTTGGTGGAGCGCTCAGCCAGTGCCTCGCGGATCTGGATCTTCAGCTGTTCCTGCTCAGCCTGTGCGGCCTCGATCGGTTGGGCGGCTTCCTTGTACTGCTCGACAAGGGTCAGTAAAACATTGATACTCATGTGTGTACCTCTCTTCAAATCGTTGGGTGAATGGTCGGATGTGAGAACCGGTGTTCCCGATGGCATGAGTATAAACTATTCACGGGAATATATCAAGATGAAATGTTGTACAATGATTTGGGTGTAAATTTGTGTAAAATGTATATTCACGAGAATAGGCGGTGGATGATATAATAAGCACTATAATGTACGGGAGGAAAAATAATGGCAAAGACGAGTGCAGCACAACAGCGTGCAGTTCACAAATATGTGAAAAATAATTATGACCGTTTGGAGCTATCGGTGCCCAAAGGAGAAAAAGCAACTATCCAGCAGGCAGCGAAACAGGCGGGGCAAAGCGTAAACGCCTATATCTACGAAGCTGTATGTGCCAGAATGCAGCAGGAAAACGCCATGTCAGACACCCCGGGGGTAGTTAAAAATCTGGAAGGGGACACTGACCCAGTAGAATGAGATAGTTGTTTTATCTCCCCAGACCTGATTAAAATCTAGCAACAGAAGGCCTCTGCCTTTCACAGAAATGTGATCGGCAGGGGCTTTTTTGCGCAAACAAATAGCCTGACTCAGAGCAGGTGGTAGCTGCAGTGACGGGATGCTGAGTACACCTATATATAATAGGGACAGCAGGGGAGAGAGTAAAAATTATATGGTACTATGCGATATACCTCATCAGAATTCCTGACTGATGTGACAGCATATACCGGCTTTTCCGCGCGAGGAGGCACTCTCTATTTAACGGTTGTCATTACATCGGGGTTGCTATCACACCTGACTGCACTCTCCAGCGCCTTGGACAACTATATGACCACACATTTTGTCCATCGATGATTTCATCTGGAGTTTTCATGCGAAACTGGGCAATGTGCAAAAAAGTTCTGGCTGAATCGCATTTTTTTCTAAAGCATGGATGGATACATTTCCTCGGATTTCTATTGATTCCCAGATATAACCATGATAGAATAATAAGAGAATTCAGACGGCCACGTAGAAGAACTGGTATCCTCTGTTTTGTGATGGAAGGATACGCCTTGATTGCGGTAAGGAGGTGAATCCAGTGGGCTTATGTCTGTTTGCGAATAATCATGTGATAGATCATGAGGAAACCCGAATGATAGATCAAAATAAAAAGCCCACTGCTGTTTCCCTTGCTGGCGTGATGCGCAAAGGTGAAAATGAAGTGGGCTTGTTGAGGTTCTACAAAAATGTGAAATATTGCATACTGGAAGCAATGCATATGCGGCGCTTGAGCTGTAGCATGACGTTCTGGCTTTCATTACGGCCACATTGCATTTGAAATGACCTTGGGCGAAGCTGTCGTCCGAGGGCTTTTGCTTGCCCGGAGATCAGGAATAACGGTCTGCCGGTTTTAGGAAAAGAGGAATGGTTATCTAAAAGGAAGGTGCTTGCTGGAACGGTGTGAGTTAAAGGGATTAATTTATAGCAGTTTGTGTTTTTAATGCGCAAGCAGCATCCGCAAACTGCATATCGCAAATATGCCGTGTTGATAGGGCACTATTTCTGAAAATTGCGATAAAACGAATGACGATAAGAAGTGCATAGACAAGGATTTATGTGAGGAGAAAAAATGGCTACGAATACTGTTGGAATCGATAAGGAAGTTGAAGTTGACCGAAAGGAAAATCTGCGGGATCACCGTGCATATTGGATTGGGCGTCGGACGCAAGACGTGATCCTGTCATCTCTGGCGCTGGTGGTACTGTCGCCTGTCATGCTGGCTACGGCTATCGCAATTGTGGTGGACGACCCATCTGCGGGTCCTGTTTTTAGTCAGGAACGCATCGGCCGTAACGGAAAGCCCTTCAAGTTCTATAAGTTCCGCTCCATGTGCCCCAACGCAGAGGCGAAACTGGACGACCTGCTGGACCAGAATGAAATGGATGGCCCTGTGTTCAAGATCAAGGACGACCCCCGCATTACTCGTGTGGGCAAGTTTATCCGCAAGACCAGCCTTGATGAGTTGCCCCAGCTGTGGAATATCCTGAAGGGCGATATGAGCATCGTTGGCCCCCGCCCGGCGCTTCCCCGCGAGGTGGAGCAGTACGGCGACTACGAAAAGCAGCGCCTGTATGTGACTCCCGGCCTGAGTTGCTACTGGCAGATTGCCCCGCATCGCAACGACCTCTCTTTTGAGGAGTGGATGGATCTGGATGTGAAGTATGTCAAGGAGCGCAGCTTCTGGGTGGACTGGAAGATTATTTTTAAAACGTTCAAGGTGTGCTTGTTAGGGCACGGGGAGTAAAAAATAGTACATGGAAGGAATACGGTTGGAGAGACGAGATGGAGAGAGACCTTAGAATTGCGGTATTTGGACAGAAGCGATTGTCGAGAGAGGGCGGCGTAGAAATCGTTGTAAAGGAGCTGTGCACGCGGATGGCACAGCAAGGCTGTCAGGTGACCTGCTACAACCGGTCAGGACACCATGTGAGCGGTGCAGAGTATGACGATACCGATATCACGAACTATGAAGGAATCCGGCAGAAGTGCGTTCCGACGATAGAAAAGAAAGGGGCTAGAGATATAATACGCGGCTGTCATAATAGGGACAAGGGTACGGCAGAGAATGAAAGGCTCCGCGATCCGAAGTTCATATTTTCTTACCCGAAGAATGAACGAATGATCTTTTTGGGTGGCAGCAGTGCCATCCAGAAAGAAATCTCGACCATGAGGGTGGGGTGACAGGCAGCGGACAGGTGTACGAACCTATCCGCTCTTTGTGTTGGCCGAGATGTTGATGAAGAAATTGAGTGGGATTGTGGGAAAGATTTATGAGTAAAAAACTTGCGATTGCAATGTTCGGACAGAAGCGATTATCGAGAGAAGGTGGAGTAGAGATTGTTGTCAAAGAGCTCTGCACCCGAATGGCACAGAAGGGTTGTGATGTAACTTGCTACAATAGAGCAGGCCATCATGTGAGTGGTGCAGAATATGACGATGCTGGTAAAACGGAGTACGAGGGAATCCGTCAGAAGTCTGTTCCGACCATTGAACGGCGTGGACTTGCAGCGGTAAGCTCTTCCTTTTTCGCAGCACTTTGTAGTGCATTTGGAAGATACGATGTGGTGCATATCCATGCAGAAGGACCGGCGTTCTTTGCATGGCTGCCGAAGATGTTTGGGAAAAGAGTTGTTGTTACCGTCCATGGGGAGTGTGAAATAATATGGACAACCAGAGAAAAGCCTGATTTCATGCGGGTTTGCGCGGCTTGACCTTTTCACCTCAACTTGTTTCTGCTTGTCATGGTGCGTTACGGCCAGCGTGTTTTCAGGAGTTAATGGCTTCTGGTTGCGCTCTATACTTAACCCACCACAGCGAAAGCTGATAGAGCAGAAAACAACATAAGGAGGTACGAGGACAAGTCTGCGTATAGATTGTTGCTGCAATCTGTATACAGGCTTGTTGTTGTGCTATGAAGTAGGAAAGGTGAATAGTGAAAGACGAGCATGACAATTTAAGGAAAAAAACTGCTGGGATTGTGTATAAGCCTAGGACAAGAATAGAAACTATGGAATGACGGTTGGAGAGAAGTAATGGAAGAAAAAATCAGACTTGCGGTTTTTGGACAGAAACGTCTTTCGCGTGAAGGCGGGATAGAGATTGTTGTAAAAGAACTATGCACCAGGATGGCACAGAATGGTTGTGATGTGACTTGCTACAATAGAGCAGGCCATCATGTGAGCGGTGCAGAGTATGACAAAACAATTGAATATGATGGTATCCGTCAAAAGGTTGTTCCGACTATTGAGAAGAAGGGACTTGCGGCGGTAAGCTCATCTTTTTTCGCAGCACTTTATAGTGCATTTGGAAGATACGATGTGGTGCATATCCATGCAGAAGGTCCTGCCTTTTTCTGTTGGATACCAAAACTTTTTGGCAAGCGTGTAATCAGCACTATTCACGGTTTGGACTGGGCCCGCGAAAAATGGAAATTTGGCGTTGGATCAAAATTTATCCGGCAGGGTGAAAAAAATGCCGTGAAATATGCAGATGAGATCATTGTTCTAAGCAAAGACGTGCAGAAGTATTTCTTGGAGACCTACGGAAGGGAGACACATTTTATCCCTAATGGTGTCAATCGGCCAGAGGTTCGGGAGGCAAAGCTGATCACGGATCATTTTGGACTGGAGAAAGATTCCTACATATTGTTCCTCGGTCGTCTGGTGCCAGAAAAGGGCATTCGATATCTGGTTGAGGCATTCAAGAATGTTAAGACGGATAAAAAGCTGGTCATCGCAGGCGGCTCCAGCGATACGGATTCCTTTATGGAGGAATTGAAAGACCTAGCGAAGGGTGACGATCGGATTCTCTTTACTGGGTTTGTGCAGGGAGTAATGCTGGATGAACTGTACAGCAACGCTTACATCTACACGCTGCCGTCCGATCTGGAAGGAATGCCGCTAAGTCTACTGGAAGCAATGAGCTACGGCAACTGCTGTTTGGTTTCGGATATTCCGGAGTGCACAGAGGTTGTGGAAGATAAGGCATTGATTTTCAAAAAGTCAGATGTAGAGGACTTGCGAGAAAAACTGCAAGATGCCTGTGACCATCCTGAAATGGTTATGAAAATGAAGAATCAGGCAGCTGACTTTATCTGCGAGAAATATAACTGGGATGAAGTTGCAAAGGAAACGATGGAACTGTACAGGAGATAATAATAGATGAGAGTATTGATAATAAATAAATTTCTATATCCAAACGGTGGATCAGAAACCTACATATTTAAGCTGGGTGAGGCGCTAGAGCAGCACGGACATGAGGTTCAGTACTTCGGTATGGAGCATGAAGGCCGCTGCGTGGGCAACCGGGTCAATGCTTATACATCTGGTATGGACTTCCACGGCGGCAGCAAACTGAGCAAGCTGACCTACCCGATCAAGACCATCTACAGCAAGGAAGCACGGGTGCAGCTGAGAAAAGTTCTGGACGATTTCAAGCCGGATGTCTGTCACCTGAATAATTTTAACTACCAGCTGACACCTTCCATCATTCTGGAAATCGTGAAGTGGCGCAAGGAGACCGGAAGGGATTGTAAGATCATCTTCACGGCACATGACTACCAGCTGGTCTGCCCGAACCACATGCTGAACAATCCGAACACGCATCAGAACTGTGAGAAGTGCCTCGGCGGTCATTTCGTGAACTGCATGAAAGGTAAGTGCATCCACGGTTCCACGGCAAAATCTGCCATCGGCATGATGGAGGCTGAGTTCTGGAAGTGGAAGGGCACCTATAAGTACATTGACACCATGATCTGCTGCTCTGAGTTCATGAAGAGCAAGATGGACAGCAACCCGCTGTTTGCAACGAAGACTGTGGCAATGCACAACTTCATCGATAAGGTGGAGTGGAAGGAAACGGAAAAGAAGGACTACGCCCTTTACTTCGGCCGCTTCTCTGAGGAGAAGGGCATCGGCACACTTATCAAGGTCTGCAAGGAGCTGCCGGATGTGCAGTTCATCTTCGCCGGCACTGGCCCGCTGGAAGAGACAGTAAATGGTATTAAGAACATCAAGAACGTTGGTTTCCAGAAAGGCGAAGCACTGGAGAAGCTGATCCGTGAGGCACGGTTCTCCATTTATCCTTCTGAGTGGTATGAGAACTGCCCGTTCTCCGTAATGGAATCCCAGATGTACGGCACGCCGGTGCTGGGAGCGAACATTGGCGGTATCCCAGAACTGATTCAGGTTGGTAAGACCGGTGAACTGTTTGAGAGCGGTAACGGGAAAGATTTGAAAGAAAAGGTCGAAAAGCTCTGGGGTGATAAGAAGCTGTGTGAGCAGTATAGCAAGAACTGTAAGGACATCAGCTTTGATACCATTGATGAGTATTACGAGAAAATTATGAAGGTTTATAGGTAGGAGAAAAAAGTGAAAGGCACTATTTGTTGTGAGGAAAAGTGTACGGCGTGTATGGCCTGTGCAAATGCATGTCCTAAAAACGCTATTGGTATTGGCGTAAATAAATATGGATATGAAAAAGTAGTCATTAACGATGACAAATGTGTCGATTGTGGCTTATGTACCAAAGTGTGTGCTAGGAGAATGCAAATAGAACGGCACAGTCCAATCAAATGCTATGCAGGGCAATCAAGGGATGCTGAAAAACTGAAGCGTTCAGCTTCAGGAGCAGCATTTCAAATGTTGGCAGAAATTGTTCTTGAAACAGGTGGAGTTTGCTATGGCTGTGCCGGAGAAATGATAAATGGCGAGTATAGAGCAAATCATATTCGGGTGACAAACGTAGATGAACTTCAATCTATCCTGAATTCAAAATATATTCTTAGCCATATAGGAACAACATATCAGCAAATCAAAAAAGATTTAGAAAATGGCAAACTGGTTCTCTTTGGTGGGACTCCCTGCCAAGCATTAGGACTGAAGTCTTTTTTGAACCACGAATATGAAAATCTGATTATTGCAGATGTAATATGCCACGGAGTAACATCAAAAACAATATTCAATGACTATTTAAGAGAAATTGAAAAAGAACAGAATATTATAATAACAGATTATATATTCCGAGATAAAAAAGCTGGCTGGGGAAGCAATTTCTGTTATTCCTACTATGAAAATGGCGATAAGAATAAAATCAAAATCAAGCGTTTTCCAAAAGAAGGAGGCTCACATGAAATACACTATTTGAGAGGAGATATTTCGCGTGAGAATTGCTTCAGCTGTGAAATGTCAAATACTAACAGAGTGAGCGATTTTACATTTGGCGATTACTGGGCTATAGAAATAGAACATCCGGAATTTATAGTAAGAAATGCCCCCGCACTTTCAATCCGAAAAGGCATTAACTGCATGATGGTTAATACTGAGAAGGGAATGCAGTATTTGTCTAAATTGCAGGAAAAGATGGTTATGTATGAAGTAGATCTGGCTTCTATAACACGACATAACTCGAATCTTTTAAAGCCATCAAAACGTGGTAAAGCGCGTGATGCTGTATTAGAAAACTACTATATGGAGGGATACAAAAAAATAGAAGAAAACTATAACGATACAGTTGGAAAGAAAAGAACGGTCTATGCGGCGAAGAATATGATTAAGACGCATATTCCAGATAAGCTGAGAGTTCAGATTTATCGAATGAAATTTTTAAGAGAACTGTTATCGGGAGAGTGATCAAAATGAAAATATCAATTAATTCCACATATAGTTATATTCGGACAAATATCAATTACGGATCAACCCTACAGTGTTATGCATTACAGAAGTATTTGAAAAAAAGGGGACATGATCCAGAACATTTAAGGGACTATCGTGCCAATCCGGTTTTGATTCTGAAAAGGCTGAAAAACATTAAATGGTTTAAGCCTTTCTGTGCCAAGGCAGTTGCACAGTTTGAAATGGGACGATTTATTAAGGACAATATTGCTGTATCCACGAAGGGTTATATTTCGGAAAAGGCAATGTATAAAAATTGTCCGAAGGCAGACTGCTTTATTGCGGGGAGTGATCAAATCTGGAGAAATCCAACGGGAAGTAGATTCTTGAATTATGCTCCAGATGAGGCAATCAAACTTTCATACGCTGCAAGCTTTGGCAGAACCTCTTTACCAAAAGAAATAGCTGAAAAAATCAAGCCGTGGCTGAACAGATTCGATGGTATTAGTGTGCGAGAAAAGACCGCAGTTACTATGGTCGAGTCAATCGTGGATAAAGAAGTAGTTCAAGTTCTTGATCCAACGCTTTTGCTTGATATGGATGAATATCCATATGCAAACATTGAAGAAAAAAATTATTGCTATTGTTATTTCTTGAATCTTGGAGATAAAAAGAATGTTTCATTTGATGAAATAAAGAGATATGCAGCGGATGAAAATATGAAGTTAATAGTAACTTCTCCGTCTAATTACACATTGTTTTTGAATGAAAATCCGATTTTCCCAACTGTTGAGAAATGGCTTGGTCTTTATAAAAATGCTAACTGTATCTTTACCAATACATATCATGGAATGCTGTTTTGCATCATTTTCAAAAAGCAATTTTTGTTCTTTGTGCAGAAGGGATCAGGTGCTGCTGAAAATGATCGATTCTATTCATTGATGTCGATGTTGCACTTGGAAGATCGGATGGTCACATCGGGGGATGCCGCGTGTATTTCTGAAAAGATGAAGAGACCCATTGACTACGAAAAAGTATATAGTGTAATTCGATCGGAACGGTTACGGACGGATGCTTTTTTTGAAAAATATGGAATGTAGTATAAAAAACTGTGAGAATCAAAGACACATATGAGTGAATCGTTGAAATGAGAACATGTGATATTACTGGTAATGCTTGGATACATGTCGTTTAAAACGAAAAAGATGAATGAGGAGGATTTGTGTTTGAACGGTTGATACCATCCTTCACAAACCTCGTTTTCCTTTTTATGCGGAGTATACATATATGGTTATCTACACTGTCTGATTCTATTACTAACATGTGCTGAGAGGTCCTTAAATAAAATCTGAACATTCATAAAAGAGAGAGTAAATAATAGGAGAGTTAATTATGTCTGAAGAAAAGAAGTTAAATGGTACGGTCATCGTCACTTATCGTTGCAATGCTCGTTGCTCTATGTGCAACCGTTATAAGGCACCTTCTAAACCGGAAGAGGAAATCAGCATCGAGACCATTAAGAAGCTACCGAAGATGTACTTCACAAACATCACCGGCGGCGAGCCGTTCATCCGTACTGACCTGAAAGATATCGTGCGTGAACTGTACAAGAAGTCTGACCGTATCGTTATTTCCACGAACGGTTTCTTCACAGATCGTATCGTTGATTTGTGTAAGGAGTTCCCGCAGATCGGTATTCGTATCTCTATCGAGGGTCTGGAGCAGACCAATAATGAGATTCGTGGCCTGCAGAACGGCTACCAGCGTGGTTACGGCACACTGAAGAAGCTGCGAGAAATGGGCATGAAGGATGTCGGTTTTGGTATGACCGTTCAGGACAAGAATGCTCCTGACCTGGTTCCTCTGTACAAGATTTCCGATGAGATGGGCATGGAGTTTGCTACGGCTTCTCTGCATAACAGCTTCTACTTTGTTGAAGCAAAGAACATCATCCACGACCGTCCGATGGTCGCAAAGAACTTTGAAAATCTGGTCAACGAACTGCTCCGCAGCAATAGCCCGAAGAAGTGGTTCCGTGCATACTTTAATCACGGTCTGATCAACTACATCTACGGCCAGAAGCGTTTGTTGCCTTGCGATATGAGTTTCGATACCTTCTTCATCGATCCGTATGGCGATGTTATGCCTTGCAATGGCACCAAGGACAAAGAGGTCATGGGTAACCTGAACAACCAGACTTGGGACGAGCTGTGGAACAGCCCGGAAGCAGAGAAGGTTCGTGCAAAGGTTCGCTGCTGCGACCGTGATTGCTGGATGATTGGTAGTGTAAGTCCTGCTATGCACAAGTACATTTGGAAGCCTGCTACCTGGGTTCTGGTTCATAAGTTCAAAGCTCTGTTCACCAAACATCCGTACAGCATGTATGAACTGAAGATTTGCCGTGACTATCGTGATGGCAAAGTCACCAAAGAGGAACTCGATAAGTGCAGCACCTGCGACATGAACTGTGTGATCAATAACGGTCTGAGTGAAGCAAGTAAAGAGCAGCTGAAACATAAGACCGGCGAGGAAATTGTGGATGCCGATATCGCACAGCAGATGGAGACGAAGTAATGAGTGAACAGACAGCGGTACGAACAAGAGAAAAATGGGTCGATGATGTAAAAGTCATTGCCTGCATACTGGTCGTACTGGGACATTTTTTGGCAAGTGTACAAAGCTATGCACCGGGTGGAGTTTTGTATGAATGGTTCCATAAGACAATTTATTATTTTCACGTGCCGTTGTTCTTTATCTGCAGTGGATATCTCTACCAAAAGTATAGCCAGGTTGATGATATTAAAAGCTATTTGAAAAATATTTCTAAAAAGGCACTTGCTCTTGGCATTCCATATGTAACGTTTTCGAGTGTAACATGGGTATTAAAGACGGTGTTTTCGAGGGACGTAAATAATCAGATTGGCGGATTTTGTGATACGTTGTTTTTGCATCCTACTGCACCGTACTGGTATCTGTATGCATTGTTCTTTATCTTTCTCGTCACGCCGACTTTTTCTACGGTAAAGATGACCGCTGTTGGTTTGGCAGTTGCAATAGCGGCAAAAGCCTATATTTTAACGGGGGGGGGTACAGAAATATATGCTGTATCGACTGTTCTTACAAATGAAATCTGGTTTGTGCTTGGAATGAGTATCTGTGTATTTAATGTACAGTTACATGGAAAGAAAAAATTGGGCGTACTAAGTGGCTTGATATTCGTCATATTAAGCATCCTAGCATATGTAAAAGATGTGGTTCCAGGAGCATTTACATTCATATTAGGACTTATCGCATGTTTCTCTGTGATTCTTCTAGTAGCGAACAATACAGAGAATAGCACTATTTTTGGGAAGGTTATGGGTTTCTTATCCAAATATACGATGCCGATTTTTTTGATGCACACAATTATGGCAGCTACGCTGAGAACAATTTTACTGCGAATCGACGTTACGAATGGCATAGTTCATATAGTATTGGGACTTATCATAAGTTTTGGTGGGCCAATACTTGCTGCGTACATTATGGAAAGAACAACATGGTTGGAGTTTTTTCTGTATCCAAATAAAGTGCTGCACAGTAGAAGCAGAATCAAATAAAGAAAAGGAGTAAAAGGAGAGAAAGGAATGAAACGAGCACTAATAGTAGCAGCGACAGGTGGATTTCTAAACGGATTTTTGATTCCGGATATGAAGCTGTTGCAAGAAATGGGATATGAAGTACATTGTGCAGCAAACGGAAATTCAGTTTCTACTTTTGTACCTGAAGAGCGATTTGCATCTATTGGAGTTACGTTTCATCAGATTGATTTTTCATCAACGTCTCCTATAAGCAAAGAAAGCTTAACGGCATATAAACAGTATAAAGAATTACTGAATAGATATCATTTTGATTTTGTTCATGTCCATACTCCTATTCCAGGAGCAATTGTCAGAATGGCCACGAGGCGCAAGAGAAAAGGAGGATGCGTAGTGGTCTATACTACACATGGTTTGACATTTCCAAAGGGATCTTCTCTTAAGACAAAAATCGTTTATGGGAGTGTAGAATGGTTTTGCTCATGGATGACGGATGGCATTATAACAATCAACTGGGAAGATTATGCGCAAATGAAAAAGATGAGATGTAAAAACGTCTATCATATTAATGGAGTTGGTGTGGATACATCAAGATATCATGAATGTCAAATTGATCGAGAAACCTATAGAAAATCATTGGGACTTTCGGAAAATGATATCGCGATTCTGGAAGTTGGAGAATTATCTACTCGAAAAAATCATAAGGTCATTATTGATGCATTAGAAAAACTTGCGGATCAGAGATATGTTTTTTTAATTTGTGGTAAGGCTATGAGTAATTTGGGAACCTATGATTTTCTGAAAAAATATGCAGTAGAAAAAAATGTAAGAGTAATCTTCTTGGGATTCAGAAAAGATATTCCAGAAATAAATAGATGTGCAGACATCGCAGTTCTTCCGTCATTACGTGAAGGTCTTGGATTAGCTGGAATTGAGGCTTTAGCATCTGGAGTACCTGTAGTAGGCAGTGATGTTCAGGGTATTAAGGACTATGTTGTAGATGGTGAAACTGGATATCTGTGTGCGCCTACGGATGCTGATGCTTTTGCAGAGAAAATCAAATTGCTAAGTGATAGAGAAGTCAGATCTTCGATGCAGAAGGCCTGTGTGGAAAAAGCGGAAGAGTTTAGATTGGAAATTTCACACCAGCAAATGACAGATATCTATAAAAATTTGCTGGATGGACAGGAGAAAAGTAAATGATAGGCGTATGCATTAAATACTTTCACGAGAATTATGGCGGAATGTTGCAGGCTTTTGCAACCGTGAAGATGCTTGAATCTCGTGGAATTGATTATGAATTGATAAGGTATAAGAAGAAACTTACCATTGCAGAAAAAGTAAGATCCATTCCACGACTTTTAAATGGAATTCTTTTAAATGACAAATATGAAGCCTTTTTGAAAAGTCAGGGAATGAAAAAGCATCCAGAATTTGCAAATAATGATGCAGTTCGGATGAAAGCATTTGAACAGTTTAAGAATAAAGCCTTTACAAAGTTGTCACCGGAGTTTTGCGGATATAAGGCTTTGTGTGAAGGAGCAAGAAGGTACGATGCGGTTGTGACTGGAAGTGATCAACTTTGGTCACCGGCGGGATTGCCTACGAATTTCTATAACCTGATGTTCGTTCCGGATGAAGTTAGAAAAATTTCGTATGCATCAAGTTTTGGTGTTGGTCAGATTCCGTGGTATCAGAAAAGAAGAACAGCAAATTTTCTGAAACGCTTGGATTACATTAGTATGAGAGAAAATCGAGGCAGTGAAATTGTAAAAGAATTGACAGGATTGGATGTTCCCGTAATTCTGGACCCCGTTTTTAACTTTAATAAGGAACAGTGGGAAAAATTGATCCCGGTCAAAAAGGAAATGAATGAACCGTATATTTTTGCGTATTTCTTGGGTGCAAATCCAGAATACAGAAAACAGGTTCAGAAATTAGCGGAATCAACAGGCCTTAAAATTGTAGCTTTGCGCCACATGGATCAATATGTTGAAAACGATGAGGCGTTTGGAGATTATGCGCCTTACGATGTGGCTCCGGATCGGTTCTTAAATTTCATACGAGGAGCGGAGTATGTTTGCACGGACTCTTTCCATGGAACGTGTTTCTCAATCATCAACGAGAAAAAGTTTATGATTTTTAATCGGTATGCAAATGCAAGTGCAACATCGAAAAATTCCAGAATAGATTCTCTCTGCCAAAACCTTGGTGTTAGTGAGAGAAGATTTTCAGGAGATATTTTAGAAATCCAGAAGGATATAAACTACGCAGAAGTGAAGAACAACTTAAACAATTTGCAACAAAAAACGATAGAATATTTAGATGCAGCTTTGAGTCAGTAATGCATTTTAAAGTGAATTGGACATTATAGATGCAACATTAAAGCTGTGATGTTTAGTGGAAAGGAAAAGAAATGAATAGTGATAAAGCGCAACATATTTTAGTGACTGCTCCACTGGGTTTTGGTGGTATAACATCTATGATGATTAATATTCAGAAAAATCTTGATAGAGATAAACTGAATTTTGACTATCTTGTCTTACATGATCGTCATGAGGATTTGGAAGATATTGTATTAGGCATGGGGTCTAAAAAAATTGTGGCTTCTGCGGATGATGTTAGAAATAAGTTCTTAAGAGGAATTACGCGATGGTATAGACTGTATAGAACATTTAAGGACAACAATATCAAGGTTCTTCATTTAAATGGTGGCCCATCTTCAGATATGAACATTGTATTCCTCGCAAAGCTTGCAGGAGTAAAACATGTGACATTTCATACACATAATGCTGGAAGCGCTGTTTATCGAAATAAGATATCTGTCATTATGTCTAATGCCTATAAGCCGTTAATGCCTGCATTTGTCGACTCGTTTTGGGCGTGTTCATCTTTAGCTGCACAATTTTCTTTTCCGAAAAAAATTGTTGTGAATCAAGTCTACAAATTTATTCCGAATGGTATTGCGTTGGAAAAATATGCATTTGACTTGACGATTAGGGAAAAGGTCAGGAGAGATTTAGGAGTAGAAAACAAATTTGTCATTGGACACGCAGGAAGATTTAATGTGCAGAAAAACCATGAGTACTTGATTGATGTGTTTGCATCATTACATAAGGAATGCAATGATGCGGTTCTGCTTTTATTTGGTGATGGTGAACTCCGTGAATCGATGCAGCAAAAAGTGAAAAAGTTGCATTTGGAAGAAAGCGTACATTTCATGGGAACCACTAATGAGATGCAAAAAATGTACCAAGCAATGGATGTTTTTGTGATGCCTTCGTTCTGTGAGGGATTACCGGTTGCAGGAGTTGAAGCACAGGCTTCTGGATTGCCGGTACTTCTTGCAGATACGATAACAAAAGAAGTAGATGTTACAGATTGTGTAAAGTATTTGCCGCTTTCAAAGGATAAGTCCGCATGGGTTAAGGAGATACAAAGTTTCCGGGATTTTAAGAGATATTCAAGAATTGAGGAACTTCGAAAAGCTGGCTTCGATGAAAAAGATGTTGCAAAATATTTTCAGGATTTTTACTTGAATATATTGGATAAACTATAACGGAGGATATCATAAGTGATCAAAATTGAAAAGAAAGAGGACTGCTGTGGCTGTACGGCGTGCTATAATAGCTGCCCTAGGAAGGCCATCAGTATGAAACCTGATCAAGAAGGTTTTTTATATCCACTTGTGAATGTTGAAAAATGTATAGATTGTGGATTGTGCGATAGCGTTTGTCCTGTAAAAAACAAGATGGAAATAGAACAATTTGACAGAAGCGCATACGCATTAAGAGCGAACTCCTCTCAAGTTGTGTCTACTAGTACTTCTGGTGGTTTTGTGTCACCCTTAGCTGAGTGGGTCTTTGAACATGACGGCGTTGTTTGTGGTGCAACATATGATGATGAATTTAGAGTGATTCATAAAATTTCGGGGGGGCACAAAGGAATTTCGAGGTTCTAAATATGTGCAGAGTGATTTGAATGATTGCTTTGCCAAGATAAAAATATACTTGGAACAGGGATCGTTAGTGTGTTTTATCGGGACAACGTGTCAGGTTTATGGCTTAATGACATATTTAAAAAAGAAGTACAGAAATTTGCTAACAATAGACTTGGTATGTCACGGAACACCATCGCCAAAACTCTGGGAAAAGTATTTAAGCGAACAAAAAAGTAAATATCATTCAGAAATAGAGAACGTTGTTTTCAGAAATAAAACTTACGGCTACCATAGCGGAACGATGCGAATTCAATTTAAGAATGGGATAGTCTATTATGGAAGTGCTCGCGTCGATCCTATGCTGAAGAGTTTCTTTACAGAGATTTCATCAAGACCAAGCTGTTACAATTGCCGGTTTAAAACCTTGGAAAGATGCAGCGATTTTACGATTTACGATTGCTGGCATGTAAGCGATTTAGTAGATAATCTCACAGATGATGATAAGGGATTTACGAATTTGATTGTACAATCTTCCAAAGGGGCAAAATTGCTGAGTGAAATTGCAGATAGGTACGAAATCTATCCAACTGATTTGATGACGGCTATAAAGTTGGATGGAGTTATGATTCAGCATTCTGCAAAGTCTCATCCGAAGCGCGGCGAATATTACATGGACTTGGACAAAGAATCTTTGAAGATGCATGTTCAAAGATTCATACCAATCAGAAAACAGGATTATCTGATTGAAAGGTCGAAAGGAATTCTGTATCGAATGGGCATTTATAAAATTCTGAAAAAAATTATATAGACAATTATCAATTCTTCTGAATGATTTTCTTTCAGGAGGATATATGATTCAAATAAAAAACAAGGTTGATTGTTGTGGCTGCACTGCTTGTGCAAATATTTGCCCGAAGCAAGCAATTACTATGAAGCCAGATCCAGAAGGTTTCTTATACCCGGTAGTTAATGAAGAAAACTGCATAAATTGTGGAGTCTGTGATGCGACCTGTCCTATTCATAATAAGATTGATAGAACAAAAGAAAAAACAAAAGGATTTATTCTGAGAGTTAAGGATGAAAAAATACTTTTTGAAAGTACATCTGGGGGGGGATTCACTGCGCTTGCTGAATATGTGCTGAAAAATGGAGGCGTAGTGTACGGAGCCGGTTATGATGACTCTATGAGAGTCATCTGTAAGAAAGCAACATCAAATGACGAATTGAAGGAAATGAGAGGCTCAAAGTTTGTACAATCTCTATTGGGAAACACATATAAAGATGTAAAGGATGAATTAAATACAGGAAAGCGTGTAATGTATTCAGGAACCCCTTGTCAAGTGGAAGGGCTATTGTGCTATTTAAAGAAAAAACCAGATAACTTATTGTGCGTGGATTTTGTTTGTCGAGGAGTCCCATCCCCTGGGTTATGGGAGAATTATGTGCAGTTTATGGAAAGAAAATTTGGTAGTAAAATGGTAGGTGCACGATTTAAGCATAAGACATATGGATACCACACTACAACAATGAAAATAGATTTTGCCAATGGTAAAACATATTACGGTTCGGGCCGAGTTGATCCGTATATGAAGGCGTTTGTCAGTGAACTTGCTTCAAGACCCTCTTGTGTAACATGTAAATTCAAAGGACTTGAAAGACCTAGTGATATTACAATATTTGATTGCTATGAGTATTCACAGATCACAGGTAAAAAAGATGATGATAAAGGGTATTCCTCGGTATTTGTTCACTCAGATAAAGGGGAAAAAATATTACAGGCCATCATATCTGGGTTTGATGCCATTCAAGAGGTCAATACGGAGAAGCTCATTGAGTGCAATGGAATAATGGTCAGAAACAGTGCAAAAGCGCATGAAAAAAGAGATGAGTTTTATAAACTTGCTGCGGCATTATCAATTGATAAGGCTATAAATTGTGTTGCACCTATTACATATCGAGATTTTGCAATCGAAAGAGCAAAAAGCTTCTTGTATAATACCGGTACGATAAAGTATATAAGGAAACTAAAGAAAAAGCATACAATAGCAACCACTAAATAAACGTATGCCGACTTAAAAAAAGGAGAAACCGTGATTAGTATAGTTATTCCAGTTTATAATGTAGAAAAATATCTTGTGGACTGTTTGGATTCCATTATTAACCAAAATTTTAGCGACTGGGAAGTAATAATGGTGAATGATGGGTCTACGGATCATTCAGATGAAATAGGAAAAGAATATTGTGAAAAAGATAAGCGGTTTCGGATCTATGAACAAAGCAATAGAGGCGTTTCAGCAGCTAGAAATAAAGGCATTGAGTTATGTCAGGGAGAATATGTGTTCTTCATGGATGCAGATGACACAATATTGCACAACACTTTATCGGACTTGTACGATGTGATAAGTAGGACTGAAGCAGATATCGTGTCATTTCAGTATCAAAAAATACAGAATCTAAAGGATGTTGTAGAGCAAGCACTCCCGCATGAATATGAGGTACTATCAAGAGAGCAGGCCATGAGATTGTTTCTACAGGAACGATTGATTGGTATTAGTATGTGTACAAAGCTCGTGAAACGTTCTGCGATTGAAAATATAAAATTTGAGGTAGGAAGAGCTTCAAACGAGGATAAGGACTTTTTGTTTAATACATTGCTTTCAGCAACAAGAATAGTCGCTTTACAGACCAAGTATTATTGTTATTGGACAAGAGAAAATTCGGCAACAACAAGACCATTTGATAAAAGGTGGTTTGATGGCTACTACTTTGCAAAAAAAATATATGTCTGCATTTGCGAAAAGATGCCAAAGCTTGAAGCAGATGCAAGGTATCAGTTACTTAGTAGTTGCTATTTTTTGGTACGACAAATGGATAATCAAAAAGTAAGAAAGGATTATCCGAGCGAGTATAGAATGATAAAAAACGAAATCCATGATTTACGGATTGATGATATCTTGAATATAATAAGCCCTCAAAGACGTAAAGGTATAATGCTGATAAAGTATGCACCGTGGTTGTATTCACTACTGAAAGGTTGATATAAAAAGAATGAAGGAAAGGAGACAAACATGAAAGTAAAGAAATCTAGCTTGATTTTTTTCTTATACGCATTAGTTATGTTCTGGCCGGACTATTTCTTTTTTGGCATGATTAAATACTTAGAAAACTTACTTGCTGCATATGCGGTTATATATGTATATAATAATCGGAAAAGAATATCTGGTTTATCAATTATAGTTATAATATATTTCACTTATTTCTTGTTGGATACTTTCCTGCAAGGTAGAGGAGACATTCACACGCTAATCTCAAACGCAAAAATTGCCTTGTTCTTTGTTGTAACAGATATTCAATTTGAAAAGGAAAAATACGATACAGTTAATATAATGTGGTGGTTTGTATTCGTCTTTTCGTTGATGAATTTTTTTAGCCTTATACTGTTTCCAAATGGTCTATATCGTGTTGAAACAGTGTGGAACGAATGGGGAACAAAAACATCCGCTCCATACTGGATTCTTGGATTTAAGAATAGCCAAGCGTTTTGGTATTTACTTTTAGAGATATTAGCACTGCTTAAATGGTATTTAAGGCCAACACGAATCAATAAGTTTTTTGCATATGGATGTGCAATCGTTGCTGTAGCTGCACAACTTTTGGTTAGAAGTAGTACGGCCACGGTGGCGTGCATAGTTGGAGCCATTGGTATTTGGATTGCTATTTCGTTTGAAAGAAAAAATGTGCCTATAAAAAGTATAAACAGCTATTTAATTGTTGCAATCAATTATATCGTTAATGCATTGCTTGTTTTTGGCATGGCAACTTTTTTAGGACCAGTGGTTCAGACACTGTTTAATAAGGATTTAACTTTCAGTAATAGAACAAATGCGTGGATAGCTGCATTTTCTGGTTTTTTAAAGAACCCCATTCATGGTACTGGAATTTTGACCTCCGAGTCGGCAAAAGAAGTTTTAGGAAGTCTTTCATATATGCAGGCGCATAATGAGTGGCTACAGTGTTTATGGCAGGGAGGAATCATTCTTTTTGTAATTGTTACAGTGATGTTCCTTGCAGTAGCAAAACGAATTAATAAAATAGTGGATTCAAAGCTGAAAGTTGTAGCCAATCTTTTTCTAGTGTCTATATTTGTTGAAATGGCATTTGAAGTTTGGCTTGGATCGCAACTTACATGGATAATGGTATTGATGATTTATAAAATGAAGTGCATGGAATCGGAAAAAATATTATCTTGCTGACAAAATAGAGGTGAATAAATTGAACAAAGGAAAACGACTAATAGTAACATTAATGTCTTCTGGCATGGCAACTGCAATGAGTTTTGTTGTAAGCTTCTTCTTGACACCGTTCATAACAAATATGTTAGGAACGGAGGCATATGGCTTTGTGACATTATCAAAAAACTTTGTCAGCTATGCTGTGATTATTTCAACGGCTCTTGATTCCTATGCTACGCGTTATATTGCGATGGAATACCATAAGAGAGATTTTGATAAAGCAAACAGTTATGTTTCTTCAGCATTTTATGGAGATACGGTTATAGCCTCTATTATTCTTGCTGTAGGCGTAATTTTCGTTCTGTTTATGGAGCGTTTTTTAAATGTTTCTCCAGAACTACTTGTTTCGGTCAAACTCCTGTTTCTTTTGGTTTTTGTTAATTTCTTTTTTACAACAATCAAAACGGTTTTCAATTCTACTGCATATATAAAAAATCGCTTGGATATAACAGGGTTTGTTCGTGTGATTGGATATGTTGTAGAAATTATTCTTTACCTTGTTATTTTTAAGCTTTTTCCACCGCGGGTATGGTATGTTGGAATAGTCATGCTGGTGGTAACAGCCATTAATTTTTTGGCGGCAATATGGATGTTCCACAATATGACACCAGAATTAAAGGTGGAACGAAAATTATTTTCAATGGATGCTGTTAAAAAGTTGGTAGGAAATGGGATTTGGAATTCAATCAATAGCCTTGGCGTTACTTTGAATTCTGGACTGGATTTGCTGGTTACAAACCTACTTCTTACAAATTTGCAGATGGGTCAAATTGCCATTACGAAGACGATAGCATCTATTTTTTCATCATTGGAAGCGATGCTTTGCCAGCCATTCCAGCCATTACTTCTAAAAAGCTACTCGGATAATAATAAAGAACAGTTGCTTGATGAACTCAAAATGTCTGTAAATATTTCTGGATTTTTTTCGGCACTGACATTTGCAGGCTTTTTTAGCCTTGGACAGTTGTTTTACAAACTTTGGATTCCCAATCAAGATATAGAACTACTATATGCTCTTACAGTTGTAACAATCCTCGCATATGTAACAGAGGGCCCGGTACATCCGTTATATTATATTTACACATTAACAGTAAAAAATAGAGTTCCTTGTATTATCACTTTGCTGGGTGGTGTTCTAAACGTAGTTGGAATGTTTGTGTTAGTGCGTTACACAAACATGGGAATTTATTCAATTGTAATAACAACGACTATAATTACAACGGTCACCAGTATGATTACGAACCCACCTTATATGGCACATTGTTTAAAGTTAAAGTGGTACACTTTTTACCCGATGCTATTGATCAATATTATTGGCTCAGTTATTATGACAGTTTTATTCAGTTTTGTGGCGAAGGCAATTGCACCTTCGACCTGGGTTGGATTGATCGTAACAGCTTGCATTTTATCGATTTTTGGCCTTGGAATTTACTTCATCTTCGTGTTTTCTAACAAGGAACGCAAATACATAATAAATATGATTAAAAGAAAAGCCAATATCAAACAATGAGGATACACAGATGGGAAAGTATTTTGGAACCGATGGCTTCCGTGGTGAAGCCGGAATTACATTAACAGCAGACCATGCCTACAAAGTAGGCCGATTCCTGGGTTGGTATTATAATGCGTTGCGTGAGCGCAATGGTGACACCGATCCTGCTCGCATTGTCATTGGCAAGGATACCCGCCGAAGCTCCTATATGTTTGAATATAGTCTGGTGGCTGGCCTGACGGCTTCCGGTGCAGATGCTTATCTGCTCCACGTCACCACCACACCTTCTGTGGCTTACATTGCGCGCGTGGATGACTTCGACTGTGGCATTATGATTTCCGCCAGCCACAACCCCTACTACGACAATGGAATCAAACTGATCGACTGCTACGGCGAGAAAATGCCGGAGGAGACCCTGCTACTGGTAGAGGACTACATCGATGGCAAGCTCCATGTATTTAACAAGGACTGGCCGGAGCTGCCTTTCGCTCATCGTGAGCATATCGGCTGCACTGTGGATTATGTGGCCGGACGCAACCGTTACATGGGTTATCTGATCTCTCTGGGTATCTATTCCTTCAAAGGTGTCAAGGTCGGCCTGGACTGTGCCAATGGTTCCAGCTGGAATATCGCTAAGAGCGTTTTCGATGCTCTGGGTGCAGATACCTACGTTATCAATAACAAGCCGAACGGTCTGAATATCAACAACAATGCTGGCTCCACCCACATCGAGGGTCTGCAGAAGTTCGTAGTGGAGAAGGGCTTGGATGTCGGCTTTGCCTACGATGGTGACGCCGACCGCTGCCTGTGCGTGGACGAGAAGGGTAATGTCATCACTGGCGACCATATCCTGTATATCTATGGCTGCTATATGAAAGAGCGTGGCAAGCTGCTGACCAATACTGTGGTTACGACTGTCATGTCCAACTTTGGTCTGTACAAAGCGTTTGATGAGCAAGGTATCGGTTACGCCAAGACTGCTGTGGGCGACAAGTACGTATACGAGTACATGGCGAAGAACGGCTGTCGTATCGGTGGTGAGCAGAGCGGTCATATCATCTTCTCCAAATATGCCAGCACCGGCGATGGTATCTTAACCAGTCTGAAGATGATGGAAGTCATGCTGGCTAAGAAGAAGCCAATGAGCGAGTTGGCGGCACCGCTGAAGATCTATCCGCAGGTGTTGGAGAATGTTCGTGTGACCGATAAGAAGGCTGCACAGAATGATCCTGCTGTGCAGGAAGCCGTGTCTAAGGTTGCTGAGGCACTGGGCGATACCGGCCGTATTCTGGTTCGTGAGTCCGGCACTGAGCCGGTCGTTCGTGTGATGGTGGAAGCACCTGACCATGATACCTGCCAGAAGTATGTTGATGAAGTGGTCAATGTAATCTGCGAAAAGGGATATAAGGCATAAAGTCAATGACGACTCTGGCAGTTCCCAGAGTCGTTTTGCATAAAAGGGAAAGTATAATATATTAAATAACGGGAGGGATAAAACTATGTGTGGAATCGTTGGTTTTACAGGAAATCGACAAGCAGCACCGATCCTGCTAGATGGTCTGTCAAAACTAGAATATAGAGGATATGACTCGGCCGGACTGGCTGTCCGTGACGGAGAAAATCTGGCACAGGTCGTGAAAGCAAAAGGCCGTCTGTCCAATCTGATTGAGAAAACCGATAACGGTAATGCACTGAAAGGAACTTGTGGTATTGGCCATACCCGTTGGGCAACCCACGGTGAGCCGAGCCAGACGAATGCACATCCGCATGTTTCCGGTAACTGTAGCCGTTCCGGTTCCGGCACAGTGGAGTCTGAGGTCGTTGGCGTACATAACGGCATCATCGAGAACTATACCGAACTGAAAGAAAAGCTGCTGAAGCACGGTTATACATTCTATAGTCAGACGGATACGGAAGTGGTCATCAAACTGGTGGACTACTATTATAAAAAGTACAACCTCGGTCCTATTGATGCCATCGCTAAGACGATGGTGCGTGTCCGTGGTTCCTACGCTCTTGAGCTGATGTTCCGGGATTATCCGGGCGAGATCTGGGTGGCACGTAAGGATAGCCCGATGATCATCGGCATTGCGGATGGCGAGACCTATGTGGCTTCGGATGTCCCGGCAATTCTGAAATACACTCGCAACGTGTATTACATTGGCAACCTTGAGTTCGCAAAGCTCGTTCCGGGTGAGGCTCACTTTTATGATCTGAATGGTGATGAAATCGAGAAGCAGACCACCGAGATCAAGTGGGATGCAGAAGCAGCTGAAAAAGGCGGCTTTGAGCATTTCATGATGAAAGAAATCCATGAGCAGCCGAAAGCTGTTCAGGATACCCTTAACTCTGTGATCAAGAACGGCGCTATCGACCTATCCAGTGTGGAAATCACCGAGGACGAAATTAAAAACTTTGAGCAAATCTATATTGTTGCCTGTGGCTCTGCATGGCATGTGGGCATGGCTGCTCAGTATGTGCTGGAAGATATAGCGGATATCCCAGTGCGTGTGGAACTCGCATCTGAGTTTCGTTATCGGAAGATGCCGCTCAATCAGAAAGCACTGGTAATCGTTGTCAGCCAGTCTGGCGAGACAGCAGATACATTGGCTGCACTGCGACTTGCAAAAGAAAAAGGCATAACCACAATGGCAATCGTCAATGTGGTAGGCAGCAGTATTGCCCGTGAAGCGCACAAAGTGTTCTACACCCTTGCTGGTCCAGAAATCTCTGTTGCAACGACCAAGGCATACAGTGCACAATTGGCGGCTATGTATTGTCTGGCGGTTCAGTTTGCGAAGGTTAGAGAAAAAATCACTGAAGAACAGTACAGCTACTATATTTCTGAACTGTTGACTCTCCCGGAGAAGATGCAGAAAACTTTGGAAGATAAAGAGCGCATTCAGTGGTTTGCAGCAAAGTATGCCAATGCACACGATGTGTTCTTCGTAGGTCGTGGCATTGACTATGCTGTCTGCTTGGAAGGTAGTTTGAAACTGAAAGAAATCAGCTACATCCACTCGGAGGCATATGCAGCTGGCGAACTGAAGCACGGAACTATTAGTCTGATTGAGCAGGGAACGCTGGTCATCGGCGTGCTGACCCAGAGCGAACTCTATGAAAAAACTATCAGCAATATGTTGGAGTGCAAGAGCCGTGGTGCTTATCTGATGGGGCTCACTACTTATGGCAAGTATGAAATCGAAGATCAGGTAAACTTCACAGTTTATGTTCCAAAGGTGGACGAGCACTTTGTTGGTAGCCTGGCAGTGATTCCGTTGCAGCTACTCGGCTACTATGTGTCTGTAGCCAAGGGCCTGGATGTGGATAAGCCAAGAAATCTCGCCAAGAGTGTGACAGTAGAATAAAAGTTAGTAAGAGGAAGAAGTTATGAAAACAACGTTACTTATCATGGCAGCCGGTATCGGTAGCCGTTTTGGAACAGGAATTAAGCAGTTGGAGCCGGTGGATGCTTCTAATCATATCATCATGGATTACTCGATCCATGACGCAATTGAGGCAGGCTTCAATCATGTAGTATTTATCATCCGCAAGGATATCGAGAAGGAGTTCAAAGAGGTCATCGGTGATCGCATTGCCTCCATTTGCTCTTCTCATAATGTGACTGTTGACTATGCTTTCCAGGATATCAATGATATCCCGGGAACTCTGCCAGAAGGCCGGACAAAGCCGTGGGGAACCGGTCAGGCCGTGCTTGCAGCGAAGAAGGTCATCAAGACTCCGTTTATCGTCATCAATGCGGACGATTACTACGGCAAGGAAGGTTTCAAAGCCGTACATGAGTATCTGGTGAATGGTGGAAAGTCCTGCATGGCGGGCTTTGTGCTGAAGAACACGCTGTCTGATAACGGTGGCGTGACCCGTGGCATCTGCAAGATGGATGACCAGAATAATTTGACTGAGGTTGTGGAAACCAAGAACATTGTAAAGACCGCAACTGGGGCAGAAACAGATGGCGTAGCTGTTGATGTGAATTCTCTTGTTTCCATGAATATGTGGGGCTTGACACCGGAGTTTTTGGATATGCTGGAAGATGGCTTTAAGGAGTTTTTTAAGAAAGAGGTCCCGGGTAATCCTCTGAAAGCAGAATATCTGATTCCCATCTTTATCGGTGAACTGCTGGAGCAGGGAAAGATGTCTGTAAAGGTTCTGAGAACCAATGACACTTGGTATGGTATGACATATCATGAGGATGTCGCAGCTGTAAAGGACAGCTTCAAGAAGATGCTGGAAAACGGCGTGTACAAGGCTGACCTGTTCAGTGATCTCTAAACAATGATGAAAGAAACGATTGATTTATTCGGGAAGATTCTCACAAACACCCTGACTGCGCTATATGAGCCGTTTGGCTTTTCGCTTCTTCTTTCCTTTTTTGCCATGTTTTTCTATCTGTATGCGTATGAACCTACCGCAGCAGGCAAAGGATGGAAGAGCGCCATAGTGACTTGGTATCAGAAATTTAAAGAGAGCGTGTTCTTTCGGAAGATGTTCTTACTGGTTTTCGTGACATCGATGATCTTGTTCCGAACGCTGTTGAATCGGAACCTGTGGCTAAATCCTTTGTCAAATGTCATGGGTGGCTGGGGCATCTGGGAGACCGTGAACGGCGAGCAGAAACTTACAACTGAGTGCATTGAGAACGTGATCATGATGGTGCCGTTCACCAGCATGGTTATATGGACATTTCAAGAGAAAGTGGGCAGTAGCTGGAAGAAGATACTGTGGTATAGCGGAAAGGTAGCGTTCATTTTTTCGATAAGCATTGAGATGCTACAGCTGTTTTTAAGGCTCGGTACATTCCAACTGTCTGATTTGTTCTATAACACAGTTGGTGGAATGATTGGCGGTTTAATGTACTACGGAATTGCGAAGGCAAAAAAGCATCTGTAAAACTGGATGAAATTGTGATATACTCAAGGCGGATTATGGGAGGAGAAATTTGAATGCCAACAAAGAGACAACACTATGTGCCGCGTGTTTATATGAAGGCGTGGGAAACTGAGGTTGAAACAATAGAAGAACCCAATAAAAAATTTAAGGGACTATATGTTTTTGAAAATTCAGATATTGGGCAAGGTAAAAATAAAAATTCTGTCCTCTGGAAACCGCATTTGTACACAATTAGATATAATTATTCCTTTATCGGAAAATCGTGCCCAGAAGTAAGAAAAGACTTTGTTGGTATGGTGCATCAATATTTAAGAGAAAAGTCTGAACCTCATATTTATGGGAAATATGGATATAGCATTATAAAAACAAAAAGAAGTATTGAAAAGCATTTCTTTGATATTGATGACTGGGATTTTTATTATGATGATGGGAATATTGCTGGAAAGTCATCAATTTTAAGCAATATCCATGCGATGAATAGTTATTTGTTGGAAACATCATTTGATGATTTCTTTGAAAAATATTGGGAAACAACATATCAAAATTTTATTTCAGCTGTACATAATGGAAAACCAGCTGGATTTGATGGAAGTGAGATAACGATTCCGCAGGATGTGGCAATCAATATGGTGACTGCATTTTTCATTATGCTTTGCAGGAATCCTTCTTTTGATGCAATGGGAATATACCAGAACGTAAAAGAAAGGCTGCTCTATCCGCTATTTACATCCATTTTTTCCGAAGGCTCGGAAGCATCAGATAATACTGAAGATGGAAGAAAATATGCGGATGATATGATGCAAGCTATATGGTATGCGGAACTGTACAAAATTTTTTTCAAAAAGGCAAGGGGCTTTTATCATAATGCGGTTAAATCTGCACTTGAAAATTGCCAAATGATTTTATTTGAAGCATACAATAATGCTGGAACTTTTATCACATCGGATAACCCTGCATTTGAACACAAACTAAAAGTTGAATCTGCGAACAGCAATGGTATGATTTTCCCTATTTCGCCTAAATATTTATTATTCATTGGCAGAGGAAGCGAGGCTATAAATATTGTTGATCACCGTTTTGCAGATAGCGGAACAGTAAAGCATTTTAATAGGCTGATTTCTTTGCATAAAACTGATTGCTTGATTGCTGATAAAAAATTTTTATCTGAATTGATTTAGCTGTGGATGAGATTATTTGTATTGCCCTCAACCCAACACAGTGCTATACATAAACCACTATAAACGGAAAGAGGTTATCACCTATGCCCAGAACAAAAGGCAGCAAAAATCATCCCAAAACTACCCATACCGACTACGCATCCCAGATTGCAGAGAAGCAGGAGACTATTGCGTCTCTGAATACTGAGATCGTATCCATTACCGCCAACATTGACACTTTGAAGGCTGACCTGAAAGAGAAGAAGACTGCGCTGAAGAAGGCCGAAAAAGAAGTGGCATCTCTGGAAGCGAAGAAGGCAAAGGCAGATGCTAAGGCCGCTGAAGAAGCAAAGAAGGCTGAAGCCGAGAGTGTACTGAAGAAGCTGCTTGCCGAGGGTATGAGTGCCGATGAAATCCTTGAAAAACTGAAATAAAACTATAAAACTATAAATCACACACGGCCGTGTGGGAAAGGAAAGAATAAAATGGAAGAAATCGTAAAGTTCTTAAAAGAAGCTGAAACATATTACTTGGCAACGGTCGAAGGCGACCAGCCGAGAGTGCGCCCGTTTGGCACGGCACATATTTTTGAAGGCAAGCTGTACATCCAGACTGGCAAGAAGAAGGGTGTTTCCAAGCAGCTGCATGCCAATCCGAAAGCAGAGTTGTGCGCATTCAAAGGCGGCGAGTGGATTCGCGTTGCCGGCGAACTGGTAGAGGATGACCGTGTGGAAGCAAGAGAATCTATGCTGGATGCCTATCCGAGTTTGAAGAAGATGTATGCCGCAGATGATGGAAACACTGAGGTGTTCTACTTCAAGAATGGTGTGGCTACCATTAGTTCTTTCACCCATGAGCCGAAAGTGATCAAGTTTTGATGATATGCCGTGTGGACAAACTGAACTCCAGGAGTTCACACGGTAATTTTTGAAGGTTGCTGTATAGTTTGCAACGGAAATAAAAGAAATGGAGCGTGATAAAAATGAACTTATCTAAAATACACCACATTGCAATCATCGTATCTGATTACGAAGCGGCTAAGGATTTCTATGTGAACAAGCTGGGCTTCTCTGCCATCAGAGAAAACTATCGCCCGGAGCGTAAGGACTGGAAGCTGGATCTGCGTGTCAATGAGCATACTGAGCTAGAAATCTTCGCAGAGGAAAACCCGCCGAAGCGTGTGAACCGCCCGGAAGCCTGCGGGCTGCGTCATCTTGCATTCTGCGTAGACAGTGTAGAGCAGACAGTGAAGGAACTGGCATAGATTGGGATTGAATGTGAGCCAATTCGGGTAGACGATTATACCGGCAAGAAGATGACTTTCTTCCATGACCCGGACGGACTACCACTGGAACTGCATGAGTAAAATGAAGAAAACAAGAAAACCAGGCGGTGGTCGGAAGAAGCTGAAGCCGGAGTACGATGCCGGGAAAAATCTGAAAGAGCAGATGGAAAGTGCTGTAGCACTTTATAATTCTGAGATGTCCTTGCAGGCCATTGGCGAAGAACTGGGATTAAATCCAATTAAAGTAAGAAAGCTGCTCATCACAGCTGGTGTGTATGAATCAGAAGCGGCGGAGAAGGTGCAAGCTACCTTTCAAGAATATCGAGAAACACAGGACTACAAAACCTCCATACTCTCAACTGCAAACACCCTGAAACTTTCCAAAGCCTCTGTTACCTCGTACCTGCCTTATAAAAAAGGCGTGTACTTCCCAAGTACAGCAGAAAAAGAGAAGATCAGTGTTGGGGCAGAGCGGCAGCGGAGATACAGAGCAATGAAGCGGTGGAGGGCCGATCCAACAGAAGAAAACTTTTGGGATGTGGTTCTGGCCTATGCTGGGGTGAAATTTAAAACCTACTCCGGGTTGCCATTCTCTTACGAAATAAAAAAAGGCAGGAACGGCGAGTACACGAAAGAGCTGTGGATTGACCGCCGGGAGAATAGTAAAAGCCTGGCGTGGAGTTCTGTGCTACTGGCTCTGGGCAATATTAAAAAGGTAGGAGAAGTAGTTGAACGACCGAAAGCACTGGGCGATATCCGGGGTGTGACCTATATATACGGAATGTTCTATCGGTTCGGACTGATCGACGTGCCGGATGAAGCAAAAGAAAAGATGAAGAAAGCATTCAGCAAATCGTCCTGACACGGATGCCGCAGAGGGGGGAAAAAAGCATCACCCAATGTTTGAGGTCATTGCGTGACCCGGAGATCACAAAAAAATCCGCCTGCGGAATGAACCACAGGCGGCTGAAATCACATTATAGCTTATTCAAAAAGTCTTCCAGAACATGGTTCCACTTTTCGGGGTACTCATAGAACATCAGGTGACCGCCCATGACGTAGGTGCCGTAACCGGGAAGCTGTGCTTCAACAAAGGGCTTTGCAATGTCCTGCCAGTGTTCTGCAATGAACATCAAGCTAGGCATCGTTGCGCCGACATCTTTTGCGGTCTCCAGATAGTTGGAGAACACAGCGTCGCAGAACAGCTGACGGCAGATCCAGTATGGTGTGCGGCCGGAAATATCCAGCAGATACTCCAGCTCATCAGGCTTCATCTTATGCTGGATCATAACACCAGTCGCATATTCGCTGAAGAATTCACGGCAGCCCTCAGAAGAAGTCAGCACCTGCGTGGCGACTTGAGACAGCTCTTCAATCGTGCCCTCAGTCCACCACTTCGGGTCAGGGGAGAGCGGGAGCGGAGACATATCGATAGTCACAACGCCGCGTAGCTTGTCTTTGCCGAACTGCTGCACGTAGCTCCATGTGTCAAGGTTGCCCGTGCTCCAGCCAATCAGGACAATATCTTCGAGACCCAATGCATCAATCAGTCCTGCTACATCGCGGCCGTGAGTCAGGTAGTCGTTGCCATCTACGGTTTTGGCAGAATAGCCTTGGCCGCGAGGATCGATAGCAATGACACGATACTTAGAGGAGAAATACTCCAGCTGGTTCTTGAAAATCTCACCGGAGAAGGTCAGGCCGGGAATGAAGACCAACGGTTTACCTTCGCCTTTTTCCAAGACATGTAACTCCACACCGGGGGCTACAGTGACATACTTGCTTTCAATACGATCTTTTGCCATGAGAAAACCTCCCAACAAAACCTATAAATCGAATTGGTTTGTCTGAATTATACATCTGGAAGAAGAGAAAAGCAATAGGCTGATAGAAACTGCGCTGCTGTAATCTAAAAAATTTCAGTGCATGAACATCGGTAACAGTTACACAATGTAAAAATAGCAATATGCTCGCGATGAGCAGGCGCAACACCTGTCTGCCGCAGTATTTTTACTTTATAAGACATCTCTATGGATGACGGTAAGGTTCGATTTTGAACTTTGCCGTTTTTCTTTTTATTTAAAATTATAAATTTTTTCAGAACTGTATTCCAAAACGACCCTGTGGATTCCTATTAGTATAGGGGGTTTCAAAATCTTTTGTGAAACGGCTTTCCTCTAATTTTATGAGTGGGAAATAAACAAAATCTATATTCTAAAATTAGACAGTTCAACAAAATTTGAAAATCTGGTTGCCAAACAGCCATTTTAGATTGTTATAGGTAGAGGGGAACGTTGGAAAAATGAATTTTCTTTGAATTTTCAAAAGACCCGGTTTAAAAACACCCCTTAAAGTTTGTATAAGGTATAGGAAGTGTTTTCAAAAGTAAGCCAATTCACTACGGTATCACTGATGAAA
>OFMG01000665.1_pt1 | contig 40429 bp, 27 predicted proteins | sample 1541751 | NCBI WGS metagenome assembly OFMG01 (sample SAMN04209232, study PRJEB22552) | human gut metagenome | biome: gut; material: feces | host: Homo sapiens | place: USA: Oklahoma
AAGGGCTGTTATCATATTTATCTCCTTTACCCGATTCAGTTCTTCCCCTTTTATTTTCTGAGTCGAATAAGCCAAAGTAGATTCATCCTTTTCAAGCCCTAGAGCAGTCACAATTACATTATCAAGCATGACAGTATTTTCCCGAAGGGAGATTTCAAGCATTGCCCTACCCGTTACTTTGACTTCCACTGTCTCATAACCGATAAAGGAAACTTGCAGAATAGCGCTATCCGGAACGGACAAAAAGAAGCTACCATCTATATCACTGACAGTTCCGTTCGCTCCTCCTTTCTCACGAATGGTTGCCCCGATAAGCGGCTCGCCGTTAGTATCGACAACACGTCCCCTTACCGTTGCCGTCGCATTATCCGTAGGGGTTTCTATAAACGTAACTTGTTCCGAAGCGTAACCATTCTCGCTTAAAAAGAAGAATGAACTCAATAAACAACTTACAACAACTTGAACTCTCAATGATATTATAAAAGACTGTCTATTCATTATGCCACAAAAATACGTAAATATTTTATATATTGCATTTTTTCACATTGATTTTGTGTGTGATAGATTTCGATGTAAAAGTATCTTATTTGTTAATTTTCAAGATGTTATAATTATTATTAAACTTGCGATAGTTGCACAAAATGTATCACTATGAGCAGGAAAACGAGGGTACGGGACGAGGTGCCCGAGAAGATTTTGAAGAGGCACAATGAGATACGCCGCCGCTATGAAGAAATGCTTGCGCGGGAACGCGCCGAGAATCCCGAACGGCTGAAATACTTATCAAAGACATATTTTGTCGAAATGCTCTGCAAAGACCCTGTAATCGGATTGAGCCCGAACTATGTACGGCGTATCATCAATGGGCGAATTTGATATACCGTCGCTGCTTACCCAGAACGAGGAGCATAAGTCCCGTTTGTTTGCGCCCTACAATCCGCTTACAGGTGAGGGATCGCCCATCGAACGTGTCCGGCTTTATTTCTCGTCGGAATCCTATGTACTGATACCGACATACATGGCCCAGACCCCGACGGTTGCTGCAATCATCGACGCTGGGGGTGTCGAACAATACGCCGCACGCGAGGGCATTGCTGCTGAGGTCATGTGTGGCGTCGTGCATCGGCTCCGGGCTGTGTATGATTTTGAGTTTTGGTGTATCTCCTGCGTTAAAATCTTCGACAAGACCACGGGCCGCCTCGTCCCGTTCAAACTCCGCCGGGCCCAACTCAAGCTGGCGCATATTCTCCTTACTGATTTATTCGCGGGGAAGCCTGTCCGGGTCGTGCTGGTTAAGGCGCGACAATGGGGAGGTTCCACCGTTACGCAGATGCTTATGGCGTGGGTGCAGATATTCCACCGTTCGGGCTGGAATAGCGTAATCGTGTCTGATGTGGAAGAACAATCCCGAACGATTCGCTCTATGTACTCGCGCATGGCCCTGCGGCATCCGGTAGAAATATGCCCGGTACGGTTTTGCAATTTTGAGGGTTCGAGCAAGAATAAAATGCTGGTAGATCGGGATTGTGTCGTTTCGATAGGCTCCATGCAGAAACCCGATAGTTTGCGAGCAGGGGATATAAAAATGGCCCATCTTTCAGAGGTGGGCCTATGGAAGCGGACAAAAGAGAAGAGCCCCGAGGATGTGATACAGACTATCCTCGGGTCGGTGCCACGGGAACCGTTTACCGTCGTGGTTTTGGAATCGACGGCAAAGGGCATCGGTAATTTCTTTCACGATACATGGTGCGATGCGGTAGACGGGAAATCGGCCTATACTCCGCTATTCGTACCGTGGTTTGAAATTGACATTTACTATAAACCGTTCATCAACGAAAAGCAGAAGATCGAGTTTATACAGTCCATGACGCGCGACGAACTAACCCGATTCTATGCGGGGGCCACGTTGGAGGGCCTCAACTGGTACCGGGAGAAGCGACGCGAGTATTCGACCGATTGGCAGATGTGCAGCGAGTTTCCCTCAACCGCCGATGAAGCGTTCCAAACTACCGGACGCCCGGCGCATGACCCGCTGTATGTCCGCCAGCAGCGGCCCTTTGTCCGGGAACCGCTGTATGTCGGGGAACTGCTCGCCGATGCGACCTACGGGCCCGAAGCTCTGCAAAATTTACATTTTGTGCCAACGGCCACCGGAGATTTTCACCTTTGGAAGCTGCCTGATACCTCGCGGCGTATCGCCAACCGCTATGCGGTGGCGCTCGACATTGGCGGGCGCAGTCCCAATGCCGACTGGAGTGTTATTTCGGTACTCGACCGTATCGCCATGATGGACGGGGGTGTGGAAGAATGTATCGCTACCTACCGATTCCACCTCGACCAAGACCTAACCGTATGGCGGGCCGTGCAGGTCGCGGAATGGTACTGTCATGCGCTGCTGGCCGTCGAAGCGAATAGCCTCAACCCCAAAGGGCAAGAGGGCGACCATACGCTGACAATCCTCGACACGATCAAAGAGCATTACGACAACCTGTTCTCGCGGTCAGACCCTACGCGCATCCGAGAGGGCCAGCCGGTGAAATATGGTTTTCACACCAACGCGGCCAGCAAGACCGATCTTGTAACCCAAATGACGAAACGGCTACGCGAAATTCTCTACATTGAGCGGGATAAACGGGCGTTGGATGAAATTGGCTGGTACGAGCTCAAGCCCGACGGCAGCTATGGGGCTGTTGATGGAAAGCATGACGATATTTATATGAGCCGGGGCATTGTACTCAAAGTTTCACAACTTATGGATTTACCCGTGGAGATTCGGCAGAGTATCAAGCCACCGCCCGGTAACGTCATATTGTCGGAAGCATCCATGTAAAAACCCCGACAGACTGACTGCCGGGGTTTCCGTTGTGGGGCTATGGTTTTTTCTATTCTTGTTTCAGCCGGTCAATCTCAGCTTGTAATTTATTTATATATTCGGAATATTTTTTGAATGCAAATAACCGAATATTTCTGATTATTATGGCCTTGCTGCGGAGTTGTAGCCACATGTCGAGGATGGCGAGAAATTGACGGTAGAGTAAACCTGCATCGGCTGCTGTCCGCACTTTTTTATTTTGTTTGAACGCATGGGCAAAGACGTAAGCCCCCGCATATTTCTCGTCTGCATATTCGCTGGGCCGTTCTATAAAATCCATCGTGTCGAATAGAGTTGCGGCATCACTTGGCGCGTTATGCCACAATTCCAAATGTTCAAGTGGAAAGTTATCCGTGTTCATGGCAAAGACCGGGTAAGTTTCCGCCCACCATATATTACGGCCTATAACCTGTAAACTACTGCTATCCCACCGGGTGAAGCGATACATTTTCAGGCTGTTTTCAGGTGTGCCCGTTTGATCGGTAAGTACATATAACCAAAAATTATTTTTGCCGTCAAACATTATTTGGCCGTTGAAATAACGTTTTTGGTTAAAGAAAAAATAGATAATATGCGGGGTTACTGGTTTCGCGGCTTGGTAAGTGCCCCTTTGGCCGAATTTATACTCAACAATATCACGGGAGTTGAGTTTAAAATCCCAAACCCAGAATCCTGCCTTTTGGGTATAGTCTTTCTCTAACACCCAATTCTCATTTTCGGTTTCGCGGCTATACTCTTTTTCAACGCGCCAGTAACCGGACGGCAAGTTGTCACACGAAATCTCATCACTTTGTTTTTGTATGATATGTAGTTTCCCGTCAAGTAAACGATCAAGTTGCAGCTTGTATACTGATTCCCCATTTCCCCAAATAATTTCCAAGTGTTTGTCGGTTAGTTTGGCGACATAGTAGCGCCTTTCTCCGATCTGTAAATATCTTGTCTTGCGGTCGAATGAATAGGTTTGGATGCTGTTATTGTATTGTGTGGCTATTTCAACGGTGTTGTCCTTTGAAAATAGATATTCTTCATGGCCGCCCAGCCAAATGTTGGCATCTTCCCAGAATCCGTTTCTGTAAGAACTGAGAATATGATGTGTCCATGCTCCGGCGAGTGTGCCTGTCATAGGTGGCCGCTTTAGCCCCATAAGCCGGTAGGGGTCTGTGGTCGGCAAAGTATTGAGGATTTGCATGGCAAGAGGCCATGTTATTGTTGCTTGCTGATCTCTTATCTGAAATAGTTTTTGTCGTTCTTCTAAGCCGATTCTCGCCCCGAAAGCAAGTACTTGCTGTCTCGCTTTAGTATATTTTGTTTCACTTTTTTGGATGATTTCAAAGAGGTATTCCCATTGTTCGTTTGTAGTCTTGGTCATAGTTGTATCACTTATATGGTAGTAACCAGTTGCGTAATGTTCGGGGTATTTGCCCGTCTATGTTGTGTGTATATGCGGCACCGTTGGATATGCTGACCGATCATCCAACCGAGGCAAAACACACCTGCGGCTAACGACGGCATATAGGAGAGTGAAGAAAGGCGAGAGCCCCAATATAAGTGTATGGAAAGAATCCTTACATCGTCAAGCCAATGACAATTTTTTTGGGTGCTCCCGCTTTCTGGCATCTAAAAAACGGGGGATAGGTTGACAATGATCTGTTTGATAACGTAATGCCGCTATGGTGGATGATCTCCTATCCCCCGGTATGTTTGGGCCGGGAGTTTGCGAGTGGCACTCCCAATGTTCCCGGCCCGGTCTTGCTGTTATACTTGGTTTGGTCGTTAAGGAAAGTTCCGGTTCATGGTTAGCAGTACCAGATATAAAGCAAAACGTTTTTTTCAAAAAGGAACGGGCAGGCGCTTGTGTATGAAGATTTTTGAACTTTAGTGACGCCTCATTTGTTCTCAAAACTCGACGCCTGCCCGTGGGTCGCGCAAAAGGAGTGCGCGACGCATTATCTATTAATCCACATTTAAGTGGCTGGTTAAAAAAGCAACCCCGGACATTGCTTCGCCTCGTAGATGCCCTGTTACGCCTTAGTACAGGGCCGTTTTGCCGTGGGTTGCTTGTGGGTGTTGTGATAGTATAAGGGCAGTCCCGGTCTGTTGCGGTTGTGGGCCCGGAACTGCCCCGCCTCTGTCCTATAAGGGGTGAGCTTTCACGGAAGATGTCGTAATCCTTGCTTTTGCGTACTCTCGGTTTTGCGGCGTGTGGGGCTGCCCCGCCGTGCCCCTCAAACACGGCGAGTTTTGTGCGCAAAAAATAATCGGTCGATTTCCGGGCAGCCCTTATGTGTGTTGCTTGCAGGTGTGCGATGGTGTAGATTGAAATATTAAGAACTGGGCAGGGTGCAATGGGCTCTGCTGCCCCACAATTTTTCAGCCTGCTTATCGAAGCAAACATATAATATTTTTTGTTCGTTTGTAAGAAAGGAATAGCCGATTGCCTATTATGCGCCCTAACGCATAGGCCGACTACTCCGTGCGGCAAAATTGGGTAGTTAGAATTTACCTTGCCGCATGAAAAAACAGGGGCCCCCGCCTTTGTAAAATGACTATGAAATCTTGCTGGAAAAGAACAAATTGCCATGATCGACGGGATGCCCCTGTATGTGTTTTTGCTGGTAAAATAGGAGGCAACACTCCAGTTATTCGTAATGCCATCAGTTGTAATAATCCCCGCAAATGCTGTCCCCTTTGAAAGCCTTTTGTAGATGCTATACCGGAATACCTCAACCGCCCCCGGTTTACGTCGGGTGTGGCTATTAATGTTGGATGAAAATAATAAAGGGTGCGGGGCTGAGGTAGTGACGCAATTCACACAGATTTGGCCCCGCACCCGTGGCCCAAAGGGGATTGGGCCGGTGACTTGTCCTTTGCTAAATTTTGGGAGATTCCTTAATTGAGTATATGGAGTGAATGAATTTGCAGAAAGGGGGACGCGGCGCGGGTTCACATTAATTACCATACCAGATTTTAGAGCCTCACCGACCGTCCCCGTCACGATCTGCCAGATCAAACGCATACCGACACCCGGCGATGTCGAACCGCCGGAACGTAGTGAGTTTTGCTGGATGTTGGTAGACCGTGACATAAGTTTGGGTATGATTTGCGGCCCGGAAAAAGAAAGGGACGCTTGTAGCAATCCGACTACCGGGCCTCGCGAGCCCCCAAATCAAGATCGTACTTGCGCCCCGGAGTGCTGGATAGACAGACACGAACCGAGGTAACAAGTTGTCTTTGATTTGGTGAACACCATCCGAGGATGGGCGCGAGTTCGGTAATCAATACAATTTGTTTCCCTAATATGTCACGGCAAAGCCGTATTTTTGTGCGAATATAACATAACTTTTTCGGTTTTAGTTATGCAACCCGCATAAAAAGGGCGTGGGATTGTGCCAAGTACTCCACAGAAGGCCCGCTAAAGCCCGTTCGAAAATACAAGACACAAGAGCCCACGCCGGTAGCGTGTGGTGTCCACAAAGTTTGTTCCCCGCGCCGCCGGTCGTAGACCCGGCGATCCGTGGGAGCGTCTATGTGTCTTTGCTCCGAACAATGAAAATTTAGCGGTTTTCTGTGGAACAAAGCTACAATTCGCCCTTTCAGCGAATCGTTACCCAAAAGTAGTATAAAAATTCTATCCGGGCAACGATGCGCAGGTATTTTTTATCTATTGTGGCGTCCTTTTGTTATCATTCAATCCAAACAGCATACTGGATACCCTTGGTATGTCCCGTGATTTGCATAGGCATAAATCACCGAATATAGAGGGTACTTTGCAATATTCGCGCCGGGCCTAAAAGCCCATTGCCCGTATGTGTAGAGGGGATATGGACTTATTTGCCTGCGGTATGGCTGCCTTGTACGGCCAGCCTGCAACTATCTGCAAAAACAGTCATGCGGTTATAATTTCCCACACAAATATAAAAACAAAATTACAAAATAGATCGGTCGGAACCGTTGAAAGACAATACTTTATACGAATATATAATTTAGGTCTATCCGCAGACTTTAATAGTGATAAATAGAAAGTCTAAATTTCTGTCCTTTGTACCATGATTAAGCGACATCGTAACGAAAAACTGATAAGGGCTGCGGGGATGCGATTGCGGGAACTGCGGGAAGCACGCGGGCTGTCGCAGGAAAAAGTGCTGTTTGAAACAAACATACACCTTTCGAATATAGAAAACGGACGGCAGGATATTACCATCGCTACGCTGGTGGAATTGTGCAGTACTTACGACACCTCGTTAGAGGATTTTTTTAAGGGAATGAAATATGCTCGATCTGGAACGAAATAATGAAATTCTACAAAAGATCGCCGCAAAGTTACGGTTATTGCGGCGAAAGGCTGGCCTATTGCAGAAAACAGTATCGGCGGAAACCGGGCTGAATATGGGCCACCTTGAGGGAGCGCGGAAAAATGTTACCCTTACCACCCTTGAGCGGTTGTGCGAATACTATAATATAACGCTCGACGAATTTTTTAAAGATATAGACATTTAAAAAGGCTATCCGGTCGGATAGCCTTTTTCGTTATTTCAGCACCTTGTTTACCGGGCCTGTTTCTAAAATCTCCATTTGCCGCATGGCGATCTGGTTTAGCAGTAACAGCCGTTCCCGTTGGGGCCGGCTCTCGGAAATAAAGACCGAATTAAGATTTTCCATGTTTGATAGGCAGATCAATTCGTTGATCGAGGCGTAGTCGCGGATGTTCCCTTTCTTGCCGGGGTTCGCATCCCGCCATTCCCGCGCGGTCATGCCGAACATGGCCACATTGAGAACGTCGGCCTCGTCTGCATAGATTCGGCTGGCCTGTGCCGGCGTAAGCTCTTTTGGGATTAGGTTTTGTTGCACCGCGTCGGTGTGGATGCGGTAGTTTATCTTGGTAAGCTCCCGCTTGGCCGACCAACCCAGCCGAGCCTGCTCCTGCTCTTTCAACCGCTGAAAGTCGCGCACCAAATATACTTTAAATTCCGGGCTGATCCACATAGCAAACTCAAAAGCGATGTCTTTGTGAGCGTAGGTTCCGCCATAGCGCCCGGCTCGGGCTTTGAGGCCGATAGCATTGGTTTTCTCTACATATTCCTTAACGCTAATCCGGAATCTGTTCAACCCGGCTTGGTTTCTAATTAGGGCGAATTCGCCCCAATTAAAATCGGGATTATAGACTTTTTCCCAGATGCCGAGAAATTCCAGCGTGTTCCGGTTCCGCAGCCAATCTTTGACAACAAAATCACCGTCTTTGGCTTTGAGCATATCTGTAATGCAGATATAATCGGTATCGTCGATCTGCAAAATAGTTATTTCGGTGCCCTCAACCGAAATCGTCTTTGTGTGCTTTTCTGACATGGTAACGCAATCTTTATCACAAAGATAACAGAAAAATGAATAATTGTTCTGGTTCGGGGAATTAGTTTTCATATCTAATTCGTATTGACCGAAATAAAAAAGCCCGGCGACTGCCGGGCCGATGGTTATGCTATCCTAAATAACGACTTATATTCCTGCGTACAATATACGTGGTTTGACGTTCTGCACGGGACTTATCAAATTGTTGTTTATCATACACCCCGGACGCATTACATTCCGGACAGAAAAAACTGCCGGGTGTTGAATCTTCCCCGACTTGTATGGTCAGGTGTTTTGCATCCCAGCAATGTATACAATAGCGGATGTTGGGGTTTTCTCCTTTAAGCGTAAAATATCCGTCGGTCGTACGCTCGATCTTGTGTCTTAAATCTTGTTGTTCACGTAATTGGCGAATTTCTCGCTCTAATTCGTCATTGCGTTTTTGAAGATTAAGAGCGGTATTGCTAACCTCAATAAATTTCTGTTTTAATTCCGTGTGTGAAAAAATACGGCTTACATTTACGGCATCCTTGATCATGCCCCAGATTGATGATATATCCATAATAAATAATATAAAAATCATGTAGCAAAATAGGGGCGAAATTTACCGAAAACCTATTTTATTTATTTTCTTTTATGCACAAATTATCAACAAATTACGTGTATATTGGCTCTATTGCGCTGCATCCATGTATCGTTTCAGCATATCCATCGCTTTGGGGTCGGCGTTTTGCTGGGCTGCCTGTTGTAGCATTTGTAACCGGTCGGGGTCGATCTGCCCGGCGGCAGCCTGTTCGCTGAACGTTTTTAGCTCGGCTTGTATCTTCTCCGCTCCCGGAATAGAGCAGTTTTTTAGGAATATTTCGAGGGGAATGCGCCCGCTCTCCAATAGCTTCATAAGTAGATCGTCCGTCAGTTGCCGGAACACCGGCGTATCGGTTGATTTGGATGTCGTCAGGTTGAAATCCACGATCTTCCGGGCCATTTCAGGCTCGTAGTATTTCGCCAGTTCGCTGACCGATTTACCGTTAATATCTACATAGCGGCGTGTCGTGTAAAACTGCATCAGCACCTTGAGTAACTTTTCGTCGCGTTCTTCGCAGAACATATTGTAATTCTCAAAGAGCACCACGAAATTCTGCGCGGAGTACTGCGCCTGTTGTGCATAGAGGCTTGACGGAGTGTTAGCGTGTGGGGTTTGGCCCTGTATCGCTCCGTTTAGGCCGCTGATCTGCTGCATGATGGTCATTTCGGTATTGAACAGTTCCCACGCACCTATATTCGTGCTGTTCGTGGCAATCTGCTTCGGCAGCTTATCCCCGGCTCCCTTTTTCAGTAGGATAACTCCGTTTACCTTTACATATTCACGGGCAAAATCCTTGATGTCCATGTCGTCGGGAATACATTCCTGCGGTACCATAAGCAGGCCCTTTGCCGACGAGCCGATAATGAAATCCAACAGGGTCAGCAGACGGTTGATATATCGTTGAATATCGACAATATCCGACATGACGGCTTTAAACTGGCCGTCGATGATCGGCATGGCTGCGAGGACATAGGGATGTTCCTCATGCGTGTAGGGCGTTTCCATTTCTTTGATACAATGTCCATTCGGGGTAAGGTATTTCACGCGCCAGTAGTATTCGTATTGCTCCTGCGCATAGACCAGTTTCACCGCTTCGGGAGCGAGCCCTACCGCCGTGCCCTGTTCGAGCCGTTGGTTGTTGATCGCTTCGACCTCTTGCATAGTAAGGTCGGTGTAAACTTCCTCGGTGCCGTCTGCGTAGTCGTGGACGTAAAGCACCCAGCGTCCGACCCGTTCCCAGACCTCAATTACCCGATATTTCCCGAGATCGTTGCAGAAAAGGAAATTTAGGTTTTGGAGCCGTTCGGCGGTTTGCATGTAGATGCTTTCCAGCTTTGCGGGGTCGTGGCAAACGCCGTAAATCTCGCGTAATGCCTGCACGTCTTCGCGGTTTATTGTGAAATTGCGTACCAGATCGTCGAACGTATAGTCGTGGATCTCGCCGATGCGCCGGATGTCGTTTAGCCGGGGGTCTTCGATGTCTTTATTGAAGAATAGGCGGTTGATGTTCACGAGGTCGATTTTTCCGTCGGTGCGGTTCTTGGTACTCCAATAGTCAAAGCGCACTTTTGCGCAAGCCAACCCCGTCAGACATAATTCCTCAACAACATTAATGTCGAGTTTTCGTACTTTGTTTAGCTGGTGACACGACTGCAACGCATTCGTAAGCATTTCGCCCAGCGGTTGATCGTCTTTGCTTCGGGCATATACGACAGTCTGTGTCGGCGATGAAAGAAGCTGCCCGTGGATGTTTCGGATGTACTGCTGTAAATAGTTGTGTTTGAGCGGAATTTTGCCGCTTCGGGAAATAAGGGCATCTTCGCGTATCATCTTGCCGGGGTTCTCCGGGTCGGGCACTTTGTCGCACCATTGGTCGCCGTTCTTGTAGCGCAGGTTCCGGGCGTGCTCTTTGCGCAGGTAGAGCATAGCATCCCAATCTTGCGCACAACGCCACAACAGCGAAAGGTTTTCGTTCGAATACCGCAGTCCGCTGCGCTCCTGCTCGCAGCACGTCTGCGCGATGCCTTTGCTGGCTTGGGCCAATAGCTTCAGTTTTTTGGTGTCAATATTCTGTAACATTTTCGTCCTCGTTGAGAGTTTTTACCATCGTTTCGTTCAGTTCTTCCCGGAGCCGGTCATATTCCGGTGTGTTGGGGCGGGTGTCAGATAGGATTTTCCGTAGCTTGTTCACGGCGGTTTGGTGGGCTTTAAAAATCGTAATCCGTTGCAGGTTCCGCTGCACCTCGGGGTCTTGGCGGTCGAGCGCTGGGCCGAGCCGTTTGTACTTTGCCGCAATGTTGGTTAAACAGTCTTTGAGGTTGTAATAGCTGCCTGCTGGGTTCTCGGGCCGGGCGGTGCCGTAAAACCGGTTGAGTATCGGCAGATCACGGCTACTGATTTCCTCGCCGGGGGTCAGTATGGCCTGTGTCGTATGTACCATGTCTTTGGCAAACTTCCCCATACCGCCGCCGTAGTAGGTTAAGACGTGTTCAACGTGGCTGGGGTTCCATTCGAAGATACCCCGCAATAACGGGTCTATCTCGCCATTCTTGCGCTGGCCAGCCGGTGTATTCTCGTCGCCACCTCCTAATCGGTTGATGCCTCGGCAGAGATAGTATATGGCCTTATTCACGTTTTTAAGGCCCATTTCAGATAGTGGGTAGTTGTTGGTTGTGCCATAGGAGCGACGCCCCACCGGATAACCGAAAGCATCCTCACCGGCATACCAGATGTCATACCACGGAGTTAGGGCCGTAGGTATCAGCACGCGGGTTGCATCTCCTTTGGGGGACGGTGAAGCCACGGGGGAGAAATCCTCGTACAGCAGCGTCAGCATTGTCCGGGCAGCATCTTCGGCCCTAACTTTGCCCCGGTAGAGGTCATGCAGCAGCGAGCCTATACCATAAAATGCCCGGAACCCTTGCGGAAGTGGAATTTTTAAAAAACCGTTCTTTCCCATGTACGGGATTATAAGGTGGTTCCGCTTCTCGTATTCCGAAACGACCAGATCGCGGCCATCGTCGCCGGAACCCGCCAAAAAGAAATCGAGTAGCAGGCTGTCGAGGAACCCGGCAGCGGCCAATGAAGCAACGACTTTCGCAAATCGCTTACGGTTTTTGAACGCTACGCGGGCAATCTGGGCGGCTCCTTGTACTGATGCGTTGAAAAAGACGTAGAACATACCCAGCGGACGTGTTGCCGTTCCGCGCCGGTTAAAATTCACCGTTACGTTCTTCGCTTCGTCAATAGCTACCAGCAGCGATTTGCCCTGATCGAGTGACGCGAGGAATGTAGCGAAACGCGAGGTGTTCTCGGCGACTTTCGACGCATTTTCCAATCCCGTAGCTATCGCTTTCGCACCGCTTTTCTGCGCTGCATAGGAGAGCCAGATGCCGGGGCGCTCGCTGGGCTGCGCTGCTTTTGCGAGCTCCGCAACGCGGCCCGTGCGGAACGCTACATAACGCTTGATCTCCTTTTCAGCCTCGGCTACATCTTTACTATGCACAAAACCTGTTTCTCCACCATTATCCCGGAAATATTCGTAGAGTGCATCCATCACACGCTCGGGCCCGTATTGCTCGATCAACATTTTGCGGTCGGCGGTATTGAGTATGTCGAGCCGCCCGAGCTCTGCCACCTTCAGCGGTGCGGATTTACCGCGCACGTTCCGCGTGATCGTCGCCATGCTCGGGGGAATGTTGCGCATGAATCCGCGCAGGTCGCCGCCGGGGTCGATGCCATGTATCAGCGCGGCGTGTTGCACGTCACGCAGAAAGTTCGCTGCTACAAATGCCGGATTTCGGGATGTGAACGCTTGGGCCAGCCAGCGTGTCGCGTTGCCCACGGTGTCGTCCAGCCATTTTGGGATAGTCAGTCGGTTGTACTGATTGATGGCATTGGCCACGGCTGGATCGGCGAATGTTACCATGTACCGAATCCCGTTTACGAAACACTCTATATTGCGTTGTCGCTCGATGGATTGGCCCATGTGCCCCTCGTTCTCAAAACGGCTGTCGGCCTCTGCCGGTCGCACGATGTTTAGGCGTTCGGTTTCGTCGATGCGGTTTTCGAGGTAAACGGCCAATTCGTCGTCATGGGCATTTAACGCCGCATCCAGTTCCTTTTTCAGCCGTGCGATTTCTTTGCGTGCAGCCTGCGATATTTCTATATCCTCAACGGACGGGTTAATAGTCGTTGTTACCCAGCGGTTCCCAAGCCCCTTTGCCAACCAGACCTTATCTACGCGAAACAGATCATCCGAGCCCCGGCTATTGTTCTGTGCCAAACGCAGAGCCGCCTGCCGTGCCCGGTTGGTCTTGGCCGCGATGATAGCCCCAATGCCGATGTTTACCATTTGGGCCACGGGGTTTCGGGGCTTATTCGTGCGGCCCTCGGCTTCATGTAGTACTTGCCGTAGCGGTCGCGGGCCACGGATTTCGTCCATAAAGTCGTATATTTCGGTTGCGTCGAACGCTTGCGGGTTCCCCTCGCTGTCCTCAAAGTTGTAGTCGTAATCGCATAAGGGTACATAATATGCCCAGCCGTGGCCCTTTATCAACTTTCGGTGTTCAGGAGCGAGCATCCCATCCTCAACGAGAATGTCGAGTACCCGATCATTGGCCGCATTGATCGCCTGCCATAGCTGTTGTGTCTGTTCGTCTCCGGCCCGACGGCGAAAGTCGGCAACCAGCTTGCGGGCATACTTATCATTCCACGGATCGCGCTGATCTTCGGAGAGCGCCGCGATGCCCGAGGCATGGCGTTCGAGTGACGATTCGGCTGTGATATAGTCAATGATATTATCCTCGGTCATTCCGGTCTGCTTGGAGATACCCACAATACAATCCAATATGGGGTCTAAATACTCTTTCGTGTACTTGTCTATCGCGGTCTTTGTGACGCTTGATAAGTGGTTTAAGTGCTTGTGTAGGTCTGTCAGATCGTCGATCTGGCCGCCGCGCTGCTTTATCACCTCTTGTAGTTGCTGCACGGGCAGCGTGCTGTCTATGAGCCGGGTGTATTGACGGTTTTTCCAACTTTGTTTGTCGTAAATCACCGTAGGTTCGATATTGCCGCTGGGGGCCATTTCGGGTTGTTTGCGCTTCTGTTTGAGTAGTTCCTCAACAAATTCTCCGGCATACTTGAAATTCTCCGGCAGCGGGCGTTCGCTGGCCATCGTCCGCCGCCGTAAGGGGCTGCGGTACTTATCCGACATGACAAATTGCAGGTGTCGGCTCATGGTGCGCATAATCTCCTGCTTGGTCGCTGACGGGAGTGTAGCTACCAGTTCGTCGATCACCCGCCGGTAACTGTCTTTGTCGGTCAATTTTTGCAGATCAAATAGTGCGAGGTATTTGCGCATGGATTTGAGCCGGTCGGGGCCCATGTGGTCGATGATCGTTCGGCCCATGTCGTCGATTAGGGCATAGGCTCGTAATGCGAAATCGTTCGCAACGTGTTCGTTCTCGAATAATGTTCCGATAATGTGTCGTTCCTTAACATATTGCTCAACGGCATATCGTTCGATATTCTCCGGGATGGCATCGTCGAAGATCACGCGGTAACGGGTGTCGCCGGGAACGCTGTAAAGCTGCTGCCGGATGCGGTGTGCGGTGGCAGCTTCGGTTACGGCTGCGCCTGCGGTCTTGGCCGTCATACGACGGTGCTTCGACAACCATAGCATATAGGCGATGTCCCGGTCGCTGATGCGCAGCGGCAACCTCAACGCCTCGCGGAGCATGGAGCGTATGCGCCCAATGATGCGGGCAAAGCGGCTCGGGGTGATGTTCCCTTCGGCCAGCCGCGCAAGATATTCTTCTGTGGCGAGCCGCCGGGCCTCAACAGCCGTCAGTTTGCCGGAACGTTGTTTTTGCTCTTGGGCCATCATGTCGGCCACGGCCCGAACGCCGGTTTCATCCAGCGACTTATGAACGTTATCGAGGAATAGCCCGAACCGTTCACCCAGCAGGGAACGCAGCCCCATGTGGCCGACGATCTCGTGTAATACGGTCGCCTCGGCATCCGCTCGGGTCGTAATATTCGGCATGACAATAACCACCCGGCCTGTGGTCGGGTCGTAGTAGCCTTTGGCCCGACGTTTCCTCCGCAGGGCCAGCGGGTCGTTGTCCGTGATGTGTGTAAGGTCGGCGACGATCTCAACCGGTGTGTTGAGCTTTTTTGCAAGACGGGTTGCCGCGTGCGCTATGGTGTTGTCACTCGCGGGACGTTCGGGGTCAAACCAACTACTGCCATCCCGGAACCGGATGCTGTCGCCTGCGGCATCGTCGAGCAGTTCATCCGGGTCAATGTCTATCGCTTCTTCGTCCGTATCGGCCTTTTGTTGGGCTTCGATCTCAGCCAGTTCTGCGGCCATCTGTGCCTCTAATTCCGCTATCCGGGCCTCTGTTGCTTCCAGTTCTGCCTGTTTCGGAAAAGCCCCGCTAACCTGCGCTTGCAGCCGTTCATAGTCCTGCTTTGCTGTTTCCAATCCAAGTTGGCGGGATTCTATTTCCTGTATGTACCACTTGCCAGAAATAGTATAGGCAACCTGCTCTAAAACATTCGATATTTTGGCTCCGGCATCGCCTTTTATTTCAGGTGCTTCCTCGCATACATAGGATATGCCGCGGAATATCCGAACATCTTTTTCATTTGATAAAGCCCACGTTTTTTTAAGTCCTATCTTTATATCAAATGTCTTTCCGTTGATACGGATTGTAGTTTTTAGCTCTGCGTGATCGCGTTCGGGCGTTTTCCGTAGTGCATCGGCTTCGGCCTCGATGCGCTTGTTTAGTGGGGCAAAGAGTTTTTCATAATCGCCATTTTCGGCTTTCTGTGAGCCATATTCTACTGATACGATTGTATTGTCCGGAAATATCTTCCGAAATTCGTTCCCTTGCTTTTCAAGTGTTGCTATAACGCCCGGTGTCGTGTCAAGTATATTTTGCAGCCATTTGAGGTTGCGGGTAACGTATGCCTGATGCTGGTAGTGGTAGTCGCGGGCATTTCTCAACTTGCGCAGGTTGTTCTGTGCAAGCGACAACGCAAGTGCCGCTTGGCTGCCGGATAATGACGCCATCATCTGTCCGAAATTCGTGCTGTCGCTACTCTCGGCGTCGGGTTCCTCCAGCGTGCGGGATGATATATCGCCTTTCATCACCTGTCGGATAAACGCCTCTTTGATCTTCAAGCGTTGATAGCCGGTTACATCAAGCGTTTGTTTTACGCCCAGCCGCAGAATACGCACCGGTAAATCCATTTTCAGATGGGAATTACCCTGCCGGATGATACGACCAACCCGCTGCATATAGTCCATTGGACGGATAGGCACGTCGAGATTTACGAGAAGGTGCAAACGCTCCTGCATATTAACTCCGATACCGAGTTTTTCAGTAGTACCCATTACTATTCGAACGTCGCCATTGTTCACGCGCCGGAAAAGTCGCGCTTTCTGTTCGTCTGTGTTGTAGTCGTGGATAATAGCGATCTGTTCGGCAGTAATACCTGCAGCAATGAATTTCCGCTTTATGTCCTCAAAGACATTGAACCGCCGGTCGCGGCTTTGGTAAGAATCGCAGAAGATAGCTGCGGTACCCTTATAGTGGTCGGTGGATTTCAGATCGGCGAGAATCTCCCGCACGGCATTATTAACCTTGCTGCCCGGTTCATCCGGAAGATCGGGATTTATCAGCCGAACGTCAATAGCTGCACGCTTTGCCAGCCCGAACATCACCAACGGGATATGGCTGTTTTCCCGCTTCTGTTTCGCGGGCATAGCGTCGAAACGTTCAAGCGTATCCCGGATGCTGCGCATGACTTTCCGCAGGGCCGGGGTTTGATCGAGCATTATATCTGTCGGCTTACCCCCGTCGAGGCGCGGTGTGCCAACCCCCTCGCGTAAGCTGGATACATCCTCCGTCAATACGACATGCGCGATCTGCTGCCAGATCGCCAGTAATTCCGGCATATTCGAATAGCTGGCGAAACGCTGAGCGACCTTAAATTTCCCGTTTGTTCCAAATTCCGCAGATTCTTCGATACTCCCGAAATTGCTTGCAAAGGCATCAAAAGTGTCTATGTTGTATTCCTGTAATACGTTTTGCGGCAGCAGGTAGCGCATGAAAGTCCACATTTCCGCCATCGTGTTGGAAATCGGCGTTCCGGTGGCGAGGACAACATTTTTCCCGCTATTATTTTCAAGAATATAGGTTGATTTCAGCCGTAGACTTTGTGCCCGCTGGGACGCTGCCGGGTCGATTCCTTTAATGTTTTGCAGGTCGGTTGTAAAACCGAGTTTCTTATAGGCATGTGCTTCGTCTACCAATAACGCATCAATGCCTAACTGCTCAAAGGTCATGGTTTCATCCGTGCGACGGTCGAGTAGCCGTTGAGCTTGGGCCCGAGCGTTAGATTTTACCTTTTCCTCCTCTTTTATTGATTTTTCGCTACCTACTTTTTTCTTCTCCAGCCCCTCAATTTCTTTCTTAATGCCGTAGGCCAGTCGTTTCGCATTGTCGGGATTGCTTGCCTCAACCTCTTTCAACTGCTCTACCTTTTCCTCGATCAATCCGTCGATATACTGATTGACCCTAATAGGATCATCGGGTATAGCATCCAGATAACCGTGATACAAAACGACAATATCCCAATCGTTGTAGGCGATTTTGGCGAAAAGCTGTTGCCGCTGGGATGCCGTAAGGTCTTTGGCGGAGGGTACCAGCACGCGGGCCGCGGGATATAATGATTTGATTTCGTTTACAAACTGCTCATAGGTCGAACGTTGAACGACGATACAGGGCTTATGAGCTATTCCGAGCCGCCGCATTTCCATTGCCGTCGAAATGAGCGTGATCGTTTTTCCGGTGCCGACCTCATGCGCAAGTAAGGTCGGGCCTTGCAACCCACGCATAACCCCGATTTTTTGATGTTCACGGGGTTTCTTCGTGTGCGCGGCATTGGGGAAATAGTCGAATGTCGAAACGTCGATCTGACGTTCGACGATACTGTTAAATGCCGTATTGTATATTTCAGTCAGTTTGTCGGTGGTCGCCTCGTCTTGTTGCTTGCACCATTGCTCGAAAGCCTCATCCAGTTCCGTCTGCTTTATGGCTGCCTGCGCCATAGCTTCGGGGTCTTTAACTTTCTTTTCCTTGTTCGTAAGGCTGTCCCACTCCTTTTTTGATAGGTAGGTTTGGGTCTTGTTCATTCGGTCAAGCGCGAGCCTGCTGCCGGGGGCATCCGCTACACCCATGCTCGCATCGACCGTGTTCCCTTTGTTGGTTATTCGTGCAATATATTTGTTAGCCGCAGTTTTGGTGATCTTCGCCTCAACGTTGAACTTCTCGTGAAAAAAACGTTCGTATAGCTCGGTTGGAACCCATGTGCTACCCAGCGAAATTTTTATCTGCGGTAACGGAACGTCCAGCGGGATGATCTTCGACAATGCGCGGATGTTGGCGTTGAACAGGCCGTTTTCATTGGCCTGTTCTGCCTGTAATAATTTGTCGCGGACATTGCCGGATAGGTATTCGCTGCGTTCCTCAACAAGACCTGTAACGGGGTTGATATATGCAAGTTCCTGCGTAAGCATTGCATCTTGTACGTCCTCTTGCGACTTATGGAGTAATTCGGCGATGTAGGGCAGGTCGAGGCGGCCACGGTGATAAAGCGAAAGTGCGATTGCATCTTTCTCGTTTTCGGCTTTTGGCTGACGTACTGGCTCAATGACCCTGCGAGAGAAAATATCAGACTTGGTTATGGTAAATCTTTTCTTTTCACCCGGATTATTCGATTCTTCGACATTTTCAATAGCTGCGATTGCGGGATAGTCTACGTCGTCCCGCAGAAATGTAAGGCTTGTATTCTTTGAAAGTGTACCGTACCGGTGGGTGAATTTGGTGTAAAGATTATTAAGTTCTGCCCGTAACCGTTCGATATTCGGCAGGTCTTTGTTTTCTGCATCGAGTAGGTCGTATATGGTCTTTTTAAGCTCCAAATACTCTTTCAATACTACGGTTTTACTACGGCCCTTTACGTTCTGGCGGTTCCAATCCACAGGGATTGCAGACCCGAATTGGACTATATGCGGTTTGCCGTCGATCAGCGTAAGGGCACCCTCTTTGGTGCCATCTGGGGCTATCATAGTCCGAGTTTGTTCCGGAACCGAGGGGGTTACGGAATACAGATCAGTCGGGAGTGACGCGATGAATTGTTTTATAACTTGGTTTTGGTCGATAGCCACAACCGGAATGCAGCGCTGCTCGGTGGGACGGATTTCTACACCACTTTCGAAGCCGAACCGCATCTGCCCGGCCATGAACTCGGGATGATCGAAATAATATTTGTTGTAAACCATCCGTGCCGTGGCATCTTCGCTTGTAAATCGACCTTTATCATTTTTGACGTACTTAATATATGGAGCCTCGCGCTCCAAAACCGTGGTCTGCATATTCGCCGCGTATGACGACTGCCCGGCCTCGTCCCGTTTACGGATGATGATGATGTCTGCGGATGTTTCAGTACCCGCAGCTTGTTTGAATGTCGCTGTATTCAGACGTACAGCCCCGATAAAATCGGCGTTGCCGTCGGCAACGACCCAGTTACGCAGAGCTGTGCTGCGGTCGAGCGTGCTGGTGGCGGTGATGAACACCCCCAGCCCGCCCGGTTTGAGCTTGCGTACACTTTTGGCGATGAAATAGTCGTGAATGTCGAACTTGGCCGACAGGTCTTTGTCGAACGTGTCGTGTACTTTGATCGCCCCGAACGGCACGTTCGTAACGATCAGGTCGTACCGATTATTGGGGATGCGCTGCTGTTCGAAACCCTCAACCCTTACGGTTGCATCCGGATAGAGTGCCCGCAGGATGCGTCCGGAAATCTCGTCGATTTCTACACCCGCAAGGTTGGATTTTGCACTCAACGCAGCAGGCATAAGCCCGAAAAAGTGTCCGATACCTGCCGACGGTTCCAGCACGGAGCCACCGGCGAATCCAAGCCGCTCGATCATGTCCCAGACGGACGAAACGATCTCGGGCGGTGTGTAGAATGATGTAGTCGTGGATGCTCGGGCCGCCTCGTATTCCTCGGGGGTTAATAACTCTTGTAGTTCGTTGAAATAGGAATTACCCCCTTTAAATACGGATGATAAGCCGCCCCAGCCCGTGAATTGCTCCAATACGGCCTTTTCGTCGGCAGTTGCTTCGCGTTCCTCGGCTTCAAGCTGTTTTACCAATCGGATAGCCGACAGGTTCGCTTTGATCTTGCTGACCTCGCCGTGGGGCGCGATGTCGCGCCCGCGCTCTATTACATGGTTTCGGCTATTTTTTCCAGATCGGCGACGATCTCGGCCATCTGTTCCTCGCTGATCGTGATTGGCTCGGGTTCCTCCGGACAGTAGTCCGGTTTCAGACGTTCCCGGAACAGTTCTTCGACTAACTGCGGGTCGCTCCCGTTCGCCAGCGCCGCTTTCTTCCAATCCAACGCTTTGTCTACGGTTTCCTCTATCCACGTTACCAACTCCCTCGGTTCCTCGCGGTACATACGCAGAAGCATCCCCGGCAGGTATTCGGCCATTTCCCAAAGGGCTGTCCGGGCCCATTCGGTCTGTATTGTTCGCAGGGTTTTCATGGTTGTTTGGTTTTGTGCCGTCCGAGGCATCGGGAGTAGTGGGTTCCGGTGCGTTCTTACGGCGAATATATGAATTTAATTCGTTTTTAGCAAGTTCGGCCATTTCACCGACGGTAATATCTGCCGGGGCATAGCGGTTTGGAGCATCGAGCAGGTATGATTTTGTGGTCGTGCAGACACGGTATAGGATGGGGCTACCGGCTCCTAATATATCTTCAATTACCAAATCATCAGTATAGTCGCTACTGGCTATATATCCAGAGGGATGAACGGGAATATTTATGTATATTCCGTATTCGGAATCCGCCGGCAAGAGCGTGATGGAGCCGTCGCCGCCTGCCGGTGCGATATTAGTTTCGGCATATAACGTCTTACCTTTTTTGTCTGTTTTATGTTCCCAGCCCAGCGCCTTTACGAGTTCTTTACTGAACTGCGTAAGGTCTTTGCGGAATTTTTTCTCGGGCCGCAGATTGCCGGTTTCGTGTATGTCTTTCTCCGTGGTTCCAGTAGTGTCATAGCGGCCTGCCAGACGGCGCTGTGTGTCGGCTTCGGGGACTATGGCCGGGCTCGGTGCTGCTCCCTGTCCTGCCGCAGATTGCGGCTTGTCGAGGCTGTCCAGATCAAAGTGCATCACGTCGCTGTATGTGTCCATTTGCGCGGTATATTCTTCCATGCCCGGCATGTGGAGTGCGCCTACATAGGTCGGCTTGAGGTAAGGCCGGATAGCCTCCCCCAAATCGGCGAGCATCCGCCGGGCATAATCCGCGAATCTTCGGGCCCCGGCCTCAACATGGAACGCAGCCATTTGTGTACCGATAGCGAGTATTTCGGGGTCGAATCCGGTGTTAAGCTGGCCGAGCTTGGCCCGCATCTGCCGTTTCAATTCTTCGTATCGCTCCGACGTTACCAGCTTGTTCTGGGCTCCGTACTCGGTCGGCTTTTCTGCGGCATTGTATTCTGTATCGCTTTTTTTCTCTGCACTTACCGCCGGGACGAGGTGTCCTGCGTTGTTGCCGGTGTATGTTTCGGGGGCTGCTGGCATGTCATTTAGAGGGGCCGGTGTTGCCTGCATGTCGGGGCGCTTCTGCTCGGCTCGGAATGCTTCTGCATCCTCAGAGGTGTTGAATAGAAAACTACGGGTGTAACTGCTATAATAGCCGTCATGTGCTTTGGCCCTTTTTTTCAGATCGTCGAATATAGCCCGCTCTACCCGGTCGGCCAGTTTTACGGAGTAGAGTTCGGCCCCGGTTTTGGAGTGTCGTGTATGTTCTGTTGGCTTGAAGATCGAACTTTGCTCCGTCGATGGGCTCGTAGCTTTCATGCTGGCGCTGGCTTGGGCGGCCTGCATTTTCTCTAATTCCGCAAATATGCTGTGGCGGGATGTGAGTACTTGTTTCCCGGCATATTTCTCGGCAGCGGCATTGACCTCGGCAACCAGCTTGATAGCAGCGGTAGCGTCTTTCTTTGCCAGTCGCCGAACATCCCGCACGAATCCGGCTTTTATCAGATCATTATGTAAGATGCTGAAAACCTTATCCGGAAAGGTCTTGATTGCATGGGTAAGGTATTGGTTATATTCTGTTCTGACAGCCGGGGTAAACTCTGCATCGGTGGACTTTGGCCCGACAGGGGCTTGCGGGGCTGCTTGGGGCGTGTCATTGAATGATAGGCGTTGTTGCGCACGGTGGGCCGCAATCGCATCGGCAATGATCTTTCCTTTCGACGCTTCTACTTTGAATATGGTTTCTTGCAGGTTGTCTATTTCAGCCTGTAAAGGTTTTAGGATAGTTTCAACGACCTGCTGGGAGAAATCGCGCGGAACGTCAAACAAGTTGCCCTCTGCCGTGTTTTGCGGCTGTTCGAAAAGGATAGTTTGGTTATCCTCGTTGTATGCGCTCCCGATAGATTGCTTTTCTCTTGTGTATTGGGCCTGTTTGCGTTTGAGTGCCGCCCGGAGTTGCTCTACGGTGGCATCGGTGGATGCGGCGGCGTCCTCGGCTACCTTTCGTTCTTCGTCGGTAAGGTCGCCGGATATTGCGTCCAGTCCGCGTCCATGTCGAACTGCTCGCGGTTCGCTTTCCGGTTGTCCGAAATCCGCATCATCACCTGTTCGGGGGTCACTCCGTTCGCCTCGGCCAACGTCGCTACTACTTTCGCCATCCGCCGCAGGCGCAGGTTGCTCGGTTCTTTGCGAATTGTTGTCATTGGATGTAGTCTTTGGTGTTTGTTCTGTTGTCGGGGCTGGTTTGGCGGCCAACGCTTCAAAGTTAGCATTTTCCGCAAAATTATCCGTTCCCTCGGTAAATAAATTGTCAATCTCGGCCCATTGTTCGGGTGTAGTCTGTCCGGCCCATTCGACAAATGCGCTGTCGTATAGTAGTTCATCCTGCATTTGCGCCACCCGTGCCTCATGCTCCTGCATCTGCTCGTATTCTTCGCCCGTCATGTCATCGTATGGGTGCGGCTCGATCTGGTGTAGCTGTGCTGCGGCCATGTAAGCCTGCCGGGGTGAGTGTATGCGCGAAAGGACATCCAGAACGGCATCTTTGATCGTCATGTCGTCCATATCCCAGCGGTAGCCGTTCCCCTCGTTGTTTCCGGCCCCATACTGAAAATAAAGCCTCTCCGCATATTGGTCGGGTGTCATACCGTCGGGGGATAGGATGCCGACGCGGGAGCGACGCTCGCTCTCGCTACCGGAGAACCCCAACTCGCGGGCAAGTCCGCGCCGTTGACCGTTATCTTTCCATGCGAATTTAAGGCCGCTGGCTACGTCGCGCAGTATCACGTCCTCAATGGATAGGTAGTCGCCCAACTCCGCAGCGGGTTTCGCATACGGGGTCGGGGTTTCACGCTTGAATTTCGGAATATCGGGCCGGGGATTCCGGGCGGGAACCGCAGCGGCAGGCCCCTCGGCAACGGGCGATTGCGTGGATCTCGGCATGCCCTTACTTTTGTTTTGCAGCCGTTCCAACGCAGCGGAATAAATCTGCACTTGGTTCGCGTCTGTTGTGCCGTCGATCATACGCTGAATAGCACGCGGGGCCTCGTCTTTGCCCACGGCGGCCTGCATGGTTTCTGCGAGCCGTGCAGCTACATCTTCTTGGGGTGTAACGTCCGTAGGCATGATGTCGGCTTGTCCGCTATTCGTGTCATTGTTGCCGAGGGGTATAGCTGCCTCGGTGGGGTCTGTTTCTTGAATCTGGCTTGCGGGCCCTTTGATTGTGTGGAGCGGTGCCGAAACAAATTGTCCGTCGTCCAGTTGGAGCACATAGCTACTGCCATGTTTGCCGGTAATGCGGCCACGCACACCGTCTGTCGTTACAACCTCGTCGCCATTCGTGTACTGCGGAGCTTCGGGTGCCACAACGCGCACTACCTCGTCGGGGTCTATGCCCGCTTCGGTGCCGATCTCCATGTCCTGTCGCTGTTGACGCTTCTGGTGTTCCGCTGCGGCCTGCTGTTCGGAGATTTGTAACTGTTCTGCCGAGAACTCCGCAACGGGCGTGCTTGCGAAGCTCTCGAACTCCGCCCGGTCGATCTGTGTCGGCGTGCCCGTTTCGGTATCGAGGACGAATAATGTTCCGTCGGGGCCCTCGGTATCGAGGTTGCCGGAAAGAACGACGTAGGCTTTCCCGTCGGCGCGTTGTCCAGTGATGATGTCCTCGGTGGGACTTTTACCATCAACACCACGGTAGGCCCATGCGTTCGCAGTTTGCGCTGTCTGCTGGATTTGTTTGCCTTGTGTATCCCCGAGCTCCATGCCGTCGAGGATTTGCCGCTCGATGTGAAACCGGGTATAGTCAGCAGCGTGCGCCGCGTCAATCTGGTTGATGTTTGCCGCCTGCCAATCAATCGCGGCGAGCGCTTGCGACTGCTCGGCCATCGTCGGTTTTTGCATCGCTTCGAATACTTGCGCCCGTAAGGTTTCATTCTCAATGCTTGAAAGCGCCTTTTTCTCTTGCGTTTTCAAAACATGGTTCTTGTGGGCGTAGGATGCGACGTTCGGCAGTTCGAGGGCCGAGAACCCCGCACCCATCAGCGAGGTTGTGAGAAATGTTGTCCAGAGGTTCTCGCCGGAAAGATTTTCTTTCCAGCGTTCATGCTCCCCGGTCAGCAGCGGGGACATGACACCCCCGGCGACTTCCTCTAACCACTCGTCTACGGGGCCGTTCCAAAGTGTACGGTTTCGGAAATCGGTAAGGTACTTGCTGCGGGTATATCCCGGCAGGAAGCGGTCGAGCGAGAGTTTTATACCCAAGCGTCGCCCGATCTGCTCCACGGGCCAGCCCAGCACCTTTTTCACTCCGGCTCCGAGCTCCCCGCCGATATGCTCTGTAAATACGTCCGTGAATGAATCTGCGGCGGCCTTATACATCAGGTTGTACTGCGGTTCGAGGTGTTCGACAACCTCGCCGTTGTCCTTAACCTCGTACTGTCCCTGCGCCCGTTCATGGTAGTTTGAGTAGGTACCCGCCTGTAAGGGTGTCATTACAGCCGCGCTCGCCGTGTATTCGCCCAGCTTGCGAAGCCCTTTCCCCAAGAGCGTTTTCGCTTCCTTTTTGAGCAGCATTTTGCCGAGGGTGTTGGCTCCGCTGCTGCCGATCTTGCTGGTGGCCCCGAAGCCCGCCATATAAGGTAATGAGGCGGCAATGCCGCTGCCGACCTTTGCGCCGGTCGTTGGCCCGCCCCGTTGGGCCGTGTATTGGTTTATCAGTTCCCCATACCGGAGAAGGTCTATCATGTCCCGCTCCGTAGGTGTGAGATGTTCGCCTTTTGCGGCTTTCTTGAGCGCCCGTGTGATGGCGATATTCTCGCCTAACTCCCCAAACCCCATTGTAGCGAGGTCGCCGAGGGTGCCCCAATCGAACACCTCACGGGCAATGCCGGATGATTTGTCCCCGGCCTGCTTGTCCTTTACGGTTTTCTGGTTTAGGAGCTTCAATGCCCGCTCTGTCGCTTGCATTAGGTAGGTATCATCTCCGCCCAGTCCGGACGGACTACGGAGCGTGCTTGATTTGGCTTGAGCGATAAATGCCTTTTTCCATGCCGGTATATCAGCTTCGATTGCCTCGTCAAAGGGTGCCAGCATCTTTGTCCTGTTGGCATCAGCCCGCTGTCGGGCTCGGTCATAGATCGCCCCTAACTGCTGTTGTAAACTCTCTTTAATAAGCCCCTCGTATACCTCGTTATCCATATCCGGGGTGCGCTCCGGGAGTGAAAACGGCTCAAATCCGGCGTTATCGTCCTGCTGTAAGGCTGTCTGCATAAGGTCTGCCGGTGCAACGTCCGGCAGGTTGTCTCCAGACGGAGCATCTTTGCGTTTGCGGGTCTTTCCCAGACCGGAGATCGCATTAAGCTGTTCGAGTTGTTCAGGTGTGAGTTCGGGGAGTGGCATAGCTATTCGTAATCCAGATAGTAGTTGATAATTTGTTGGTCGCTGTAACCAGCCTCACGCATCCGTTCAGCCTGCGGAGTTTCCAGCACTTTGCGCACATCATTCGAAACCGGGCCCGCGATATAGCGTTTCTCGGGGCGGAACAGGAGCCCCAGATCGGCAGGGGCTTGCGGCTTCTGCTTTACGCCGTTCAGCTTGAGGTAGACGGCACGTAATATCTGGGCTTTCTGTGCCGGTTTGAGCTTCCCAAAGACGAACTGCGGTACCTTTTCACCCGTGTATGTCGGTTCTTTTGTCGGGGTGCCATCTTCGGGAATTATACCCATTTCGCGGCCTTTCTCGTATAGCAGGCTTTCTTGTGCCGGATTGAGCCTTACGACGGTCTGTTCGTCCCGATCGAGGAATTGAACGGCGGATTTATCCGCTGCCGCAGCAGATCGGGCGCTGGCTGCCGCTGCCGAAGCTGCGGCCCGCACTTGGGCTGCTTTGATGTTGTTTTCGCCTCGTAATTTTTCGACTTTCATTTTATCGTCCAAAGTATCGGCTCGTTTCTCTTTTTCCTGCTGGGCTTTCCAGAGGTTGCCGATCAATGTGTCGTATTGCTTTTGGGCCAACGTGTAATCCTGCCCGGCGGCGGTAGCGTCCATGTTGGCGGCTTGCTGCTCGCCTTGTTGCTGGCCCATAAGTGCCCGCAGGCGTAACTGTTGGTATTCTCGGTTCTGGCTGTTGTAGAGTTTATCCCACTCGTCGATCTTTCCAAGCATCTTCATCGGAGCATCAGTGCCGGTCTTGGGAATGTAGCCCTCGGTGGCCATGCCGACAATACCCGTACCCAGCGCTGATAAGAAATTCGACCACGCCGTGATCTTTGCCGCCTTTTCCGCGCGTTTTATCCGGTCGGTGTCCTGCTGGGGCTTCATCGTGTCGATGAAGGCCAAAATCGGGTTCTGGCCGTCCCGGTACAGGTCGGTAGCTCGCTGGCGTTTCTGCTCCCATGTGGCGCGGCGTTCGTCGGCTTCTTTTTGTCGCCGCTGTATCTCGTCAGCAATCGAGAATACCGGTGTGGTTGGCTTCTCCTGTTCCATACTATTTCCCACCTGCAAAATTTGCTAAACCGCCGCCGGAACCGCTGCCCATACCGTAGAGCATGGCTAACTGGCCGAGGGAGCTCCCGATGCCGCTAATCATATTCTGCGTGCCTGCGGCCTTGCCAAGTTGCGCTTGATAGCGCGTCCCTGTAAGGTTGTCCATGCGGGCTTGATAGTCGCGGCGCACTTGATCTTTGTGCTGTTCTCCAAGCCCCGCGATCTGGGCGAGGGTCTGCGAATAGTTTTTGTTGAGCTTGTTGGCGGCGGCAACTTTTGCCTCGTCCGTAGCGCCGCTTTTCACGGCGTTGGTGTTCATGGCCTTTAGTTCGTCCTCGTTGTAGTCCCGGATGCGTTTCAGCATGGCCCGTGAATCAGCTCGGTCGAGGTAAGGCATATTCATTTCGGAGTTGTACCACTCCTTGAGGTTCCGCTCGCGGTCGCTGAGTATCTGATCGGCCTTACGTTGCTTTTTATTGGCAGAAATGCCGCCTGCAATCGACGAAGCGACGGAAATGGCGGCCAATGCGATTAATGGAAACATAGTGTCTAAATTTTATCACTCTGTAAAATTAGCGACCGCGTGTATAAGAATTATCCTTATTTTTGATCGGAATATATCAATAAATCAGCTACTTATGTCGCGCAAAACACTCGACGACGATGAAAAGAACGCAGTCTGTGTGAGATACGTGCAGACGGGGAGTTTACGCGCCGTTGCTGCCGAGTTCGGAATAAGTGCGATGCGAGTAAAGCGGTTATGGGATAGCATAGGCAGCGACCAGCAGCAGGTAATACGGGCATCGGTCGAAGAGGTTCGGCAAGAGGTTGAAACGGTGATCGTGCAAAGCGAGCTCACCGGGGACTATCTGGAACGGGTGATACAGGCCCGAAATGCGGCAATCAACGAGCTCTACAATCGGCTGACCAATATTGTGCATCGCAACAAAATGACGGATAAGAACCTGATAGCAGCCTGTAAAACCCTGCACGACATCAGCATTGGGGCCGAGCAGCCTCAGACGGAGCCCGGCAGCCTATTTATGGTGCTGAATCAACGTATTCATAAGGAAATCAATAACAACTACTACTTACAAGATGGAACGAATGAAACAACCAGTCCCGGTGCTGGGAATCAATCGGGCGGAAACCGATCTGACGGTTAAGGACGGAAGCTGCGAAACGCTACACAACCTGCGTTATGACGCGGGCGCTTGGCGCAATGTCGAAGCGTTTCGGCGTATCGGGGCTGTGACAGATTTTCACGGTTTCGAACTACTCTATAAGCATCCCATGACGGCTGACGATCTGTATATCGCTATTGACACTACCGGAGCCGTTCACGAGGTACGCTATGCGGATGGAGCTTTCTCCTCGACGCAGACGATCATGCCCGCAGTTTCGGGCCTTTCTACCGTCTTTTCGTTCGGACATGTACTTGTTATTGTCACGGATAATAAAGAGCTTTATTTTGTATTGTATGGGGGCGAATATGTCCGCTTTGAGATGCCCGATCCACCGGATATAAGCGAATCAAAGGCGGATAAAGTTCGTTTTGGAGTTGATTTTTATTATCGTAGGTATTGGGAAAACCATGATATAAAAGAAGAATTTGCAGACGGGGACAACCTCGCGCGGCATCCGAATATAGCCCCGGACGGTGGATATTATTATACGAGAATAACCGACCGTGTGAATCAAACGCTACACCTGCCCATGTACAACGGAGAATACTGGCAGGGGGCTATTGCTCTAATGGTGGCTTATAGGATGATGGACGGAACGGTCGTTGCTAACTCTGAGTTGATGATATTTGCCTCTGACGCCGGAGACGACGGTTGGCAAGAGGATTATGGCGATGTTGTGGCCGACGGGATGCCTAACTACGTGCCGGAAAAATACAGAACGGGCATTTTCTTTGGCTGTAAGGCAAAAATTTCGCCGGGAAGCAATACGTTCTACATTGAACCGCAGGTAACAATCAAAATTCCCGCAGGAATAGATACCCGAATCGTTCAAAGTGTCGTAATATGCTCTACTCGTATCGTCCCAATTTACGATTTTGAAAAAACGTGGAAAGATAACTGGAGCCTGTCAGATCGCGGCGGTGGCGGTTATTATCAGACTTATGATTTTAGAAAATTGTTCACGGAAGATGTTGATTTAATGCAAGAACCGTTATATAGGATCAAAGAAATAGAAATCCGGGACTTTGTAGACAATCGACATTCGGAATCATTGTCTTATAATGACATGAAAAATGTCGAAAGTATGCCTGTCTACGAGCCTACACAATCACACCATACGCAAGTGGGGAAATGTTACTATGAGTACAACGGCAGGCTGCATAAGGCGAATTTACGCACGCAGCTATTCCCCGGATATTCGCGTTTTTGTTTGGGAAATGACGGCGAGGATGCTGCGAATTTTGTAACGAAAATGATTTGTACAGTGGATATTGATAACACCCGAAAGCAGGTGTGCCAGTCAATTCGAAATTTCAAACCTACAAGAATCCGGCGTGTAGTGTCATACCCCGATTACAGAGCCATTAAATTTGCGGTTTGTACCAACGATCCCGGCTCTATGGCGCAGCTTTGGTGGTTGGATGTGAACCTTGAATCCTGTAAGGGGAATAACTATGCCTATGCTATTCCATCGCCGACCTCACGGTCTAAATATCCGTCGTTCTGGATGCCCGAAACCCCGATAGAGCATGAAATCTTTGAAAAAGAGGACGATGTATATACAGAGCCTAATCGGGTACAGGTGTCGGCGTTGAACAATTTGTTTTCGCAGCCCTTTGCAAACTCGTATCGTGTTGGACTGAACGAAGAAACCATATTTGCCATTGCGACCGTCGTGGATGAACTGTCAGCCACCCGGTTTGGTGCGTTCCCGCTGTATGTCTTTACCGACCGGGGCGTGTGGTCGCTGGAAAGCGGCACCGGCGAGGTGCTCTATTCGAACATTCTGCCGGTGAATCACGATCAGATCGTAAACCCGAATACTTGTGCGGCCCTTGAAACAGTATATTATATCACCTCACGGGGCGTTCATGCCCTGCGGGGACGTTCTTCCGAGGTGATCTCCCGCGAACTGGAGCAATACCCCGGCGAACTGGCCGAGTATCTTACAGAAGCCCGTATCTATTTTCAATTCAAATACGGCGATCTGATCGTCTTTAACCGTGCCTATTCTTATGCTTATGTATATTCCATAGCAGCAGGCGTCTGGGCGACACGCGACATGGCCGGGCGAGTGCTCAACAATGACGAGGTTGTGACGGCCCATGCTCTCGCTACACTTACCGACGAGCAGATGATCGAGCCGGTCGAATGTTGGGCCGTAACACGACCTCTGAAACTCGGTACAACGGAGTTTAAACGTCTTGAAACCGTCGTAGCACGCATTATGTCGCAGGATTGCTTCGCCCATATTATCGTCGAGGGGTCGAACGACTGTAACACATGGAGCGTTCTCCGTGACGCATGGTGTAACGTTCAGGGCATGGATGCGAGGTTGCGCAGGACACCTCTATCATACAAGTTTTTCCGGCTGCGACTGCATCTGACAGCTAATTGTCGGATTTCGACCACCAGTGTCGATGTCGAGTTCTACCCGCGTTTTGTGGGACGGCTCCGGTAGAGTGTTACATTATGTTATATTATGTTCTATTTCGTCTTATTACTACTACATATATGTAAGATGCTATTAAAGTCTTGTTATATATGTTTGGTTAAAATAATAATATTTATATTGTATATAGCATATAAAAACAGTTTTTAGGAAAGGAGGTTGTGATAAACTGTTGGTTGCCCTTAAAAAATAATAACACTATCCCATCATGAAAAAATTATTATTTCTCCTAATGATTATTGGTTTTTATGCATGTTCAGAGGATTTGACTGATAATGTGCTTCCTAATCAGGATAAAGCCGCCAATAAACAGGAAATTATGACACGCTCTGCGATGTTAGCCAATGAATCTGTTGAGCCTACTGTAAAACTTGGGAATAAACTGGAAAATCCTTATTCTGTAAGGAATATGAAAGCTGCTGTAAGGGCTCTTAAAGCAACAGGTAATATAGAAATTGAGGTGCCAGAATCATCTATTCATCCCACTCATTTATACATTGAATTTTCGCCAGAATCAAAGGAACAACTTGATATTTTAAAAGCAGATACGACTATTGAATTTTATAGTTATCCTCTTGATTATGAACTGATAGGCACGGGCGTATTTGACACTGCGGGGGCCCTTGAAGATACCCAAGTCGAATCGTTATATGCCTCGTGGCCATATGGAAAAACACTGCCGTCTAATGTTCCATATTCTATACTTGAAGAATTGTATATCCCAGACGAAAATCTTGATGACGAACCTATTACACGTCCCGGTATGGTTTCTTCTAATTTTATTGAGGCTCTTGTAGATAAATCACTTGAATTAACTGGAAATATTGATACGGAACCAGAAACTCGTGCAAGTAGATATTATCCACAAGGATATATTAAAGCGTGGGATGATATAGCGCAGGATTATGTTCCTATTGGTGGTGTAAAAGTTCGAGCCCGTCGTTGGTTTACCACTCGTGTAGGATATACGGATAGAAATGGACATTATCTGTGTCGCGGCGATGGTTTTGAACGGCCTGCTAATTATTCTATTTGTTGGGAAAGTAATTATTGGGATATTAGAGATGGAAGCATTGTGCAAGCATTTTACAATGGGCCCAAACAGCGTGGATATTGGAATTTAAATATCGGAGGGGGTAAATCTTTGCGTTATGCAACGCTAACAAGGGCACTTTATCATCATTTCTTTGGGCCCTATCTATTCGATAAGATTTTGACTTTACGGAAAATTAAAATCTGTTATCGACATAAAAAAGGAGATGAAAGAGGACATTTTAAAACCCAAGCATTGAGAGGTATTCAACCGGATATAGTTATCTATGGAGAAGATGCAGGTGGTTGGCGTCCCACATACGGTATTCTTGAAACTGCATTTCATGAATTGGGCCATTGTGCTTTTTTCTATCGTGTCAATGGAAGAAATGCTTATAAAGGCTATGTAGATACGATACGAGAAAGTTGGTCTAATTTGATCGGGTGGGCAGTAACGGAAAATGAATATACCTTACGTGGATATGCCCATGAAGTGCATAAATACGAAACATTTTTCCAGCCGCCAATGTATCACATGCTTTTTGAAGTGCCTGATGAGTATAATTTCCAAAGTTGGTCGAAATACAGTATAAATACGGATTATGGCAGAGAATATACACCAATTTTTATTGATATTTATGACGGCTCAAATCAAAGGGTGTATTATCAAAAGTATAGACCAAATACCGATGCAATGATATATGTCAATGATAATATTTACTTGAACGATATTGATAAGTTGCAGCAGGTATTATATAAATCTAAGACCATCCCCCAACTCAAAGAAGCATTGAAAGAATACAAAGGACAATATGGAATAACAGATAAATCATTGGACGATTTATTTGAATTTTATTTATAACTTTGAAACATTAAAAGCCGTCTATATGCCAGTGAGTAAATTATGTCTATTTTATTTTTTAGTAATATTCTGTTTGGGCTGTTCTGACAATAGCAGCCGAAACGAACCACCTGTATTTGAGTATGAGTTTAAAAATCAAAGCGGACATAAATTAACAATCCAGTTAATAGATGAATATGGTAATTTTCCGAATCCGCTGATATTGGAGAATGAAGAAAGCTTTTCATGGGGAAATTCAAAACACAGACCCGGATTTTTCCCGTTTCAGGCAAAGGAACTTTGTATATTAGAATTTGATGATATTATCCGAATCTATGCAAATCAACTACCGGATAATAGAAGCATTTTTATTGAATATGGATATCAATGTTCTGAGGTTTCCGATGGCTTATCATTGGCAGTCTTTGTGTTCACAAAAGAGGATTACGAATACGCTCTCGAACATGCAATAGATTAATGTAAGACAACGGCTGGCGTTTTGCCAGCCGTTGTCTTTTTGTTGTAGTTGATTATCCCGATTTTTGTCCGTTCGATCCGGAAGCTAACCCATGTTTTCATTTTCCACGGGAACCGCCCCGGGCGAGGGTGTCGGCAGTAGGACGTTGTACGGCATTGCATTTGGCCCGCTGACTGTCCCAGAGGCGGAACAGCAGACAGACCATAGCCGAAATAAGGGCGGCGATCACGCCCGAAACCAGAAAAACAAGTGTTTCATTCATAGCTTTGATTTTTTTGTGGTTAGAATAATTTTTGTGTTACGACAGGGGGCGTATAATTACACCAAACGCACTCCTGTACGAGCGTCCCGCTGCCGTTTACAACGGTAGAACGTAGGTTGTTTCGTTTTCTGGGGAACCGCACCATGTACCAATCGCCGTATAACTCCTGCATCAGCGGGCAATCATAACTGCTCACCATTGCGTAACCTTTAATCGAGTGGAGCCGCGCCGCCAGCGCCCGGTGATCGTCGTCCGTGAAATCGAAATGGTAGTCGTTCTGGGAGTTTCGGGATGCCAACGGATAGGGCGGGTCGCAATAGAAGAACGCGCCCGGAAAGTCGAGCCGGTCGATACAGTCGTCGTAGCTGGTATTGGTGATCTGGAAATTTTTGCGGATCTCGGCGGCTACTGTATGCAACTTTCCAATTCCGTTATTCCACCGGCTAATCGTTTCTCCGCCTTGAGCGTTTACGTGCTGCTTGGTCATATGCCAGCCTTTCGATTGTGCTTGGGCCCCTAATCCGTAGAACGATTGCCGGGCCCGGACATAGAAGCGTCGCGCCTGCTCGATCTTACCCGAATTTGTATTGCCCCAGCTATTCAAATATTCCAGTTCCGAGTGGGGCGTGAGTGATAATCGTCGGATAAGTTCTTCTTCATGGTCGCGCAGTATCTCGAAAAAGTTGGTTATTTCCCCGTTGATCTCATTGGCTGTCCGTATAACCCGGCCCCGATAGTTCAGCGATACACAAAGGGAGCCGGCGAAAAGGTCGATCAGGTGCGTAAAGTGGGGCGGAAAATTGTCGTAGAGGTATTCTAACCAGACGAATTTTCCTCCGAAATAATTAAATGCGATCAGTTTATCTTTGTTACCGCTCATATTTTTTCGTTTTCACGGGGTGCGTTAATCTCCGAAATCTCGTTTACAGTTGCAATAGGTTATTCTTGGATTGGCCCATTGCCCTTGAAACCATTTCCACGCAGGGTCGAACTGACCGCTATTATCTCTATATAGCATGGCAAAGGGCATAAACCCTGCCCGCCATGCTTCGCCCATCCGTTTATGGGCTTTCTCCATTGTGTCACCTTTGTAGCCGATCAGTATGTAGCAGCGCAGCGCGTGATTGGATTTCGAAAATCCTGCATCGGTCAGCATCTTACCTGCTTCTTGCAACGGTTCCAGATCGTTCGGTGTGTCGTAGGCGAAAAATAGCCTTTGGGGGTGTAGTTGGTATAGCTGCGCGGCCATTTGAGAGGTCATAAGGGCGGCTTCTAATCCGCCCGTGAATATAGGCCGATGTGGTTGTCTGGCCAACATGGAGAATACCTCGTCAATGTGTCGGGGAGAGCAGGCCAGTAAATTATCATCCGAGACAATCCAGCCGTCCGTAACAGGTAGTTCCCGAAGCTGGCCGCCCTCACGTTTGGGAACAGCGCAGAACCAGCAACGGTTTGGGCAGCCGCGCGAGGTGATAACGTAGCCTTTCTTTAGGTACATGCCCGGTATAAAGTCCCCGCCCGGCTCGTTGAGGGCTGGGCCGCCGACTTTCACCGGCGCAACGCAAGCCCATTGTTTCGCTGCCCATTCCGCCCATTTGAGGTGCCATGTAAAGGCGACCGAGATGTGCACCTCGTCGGCCTCGTCAAAGAGAGACGGTATTGCGTTGATGCGCACCAGATCGTCGTCTGGTGTAGCATGGGTTCGGGCTGGGAACACGCGGATAATACGTTTCATATATCGTTAAAGTCTATTGTTCTCTGAAACCTCAACATTCCGAAAAACTCCTTTGCGGACGTGTTCGATACCCACCAATTAAAAATCTCATCTGCTGTTGCTTGATAATTATTCATATAGCCATTATTGTCGATTAGATGTTGGATACTGCGTTTAATTGCTTTTTCAACTCCGGGATAACGCATGCGATCTTTGGCTTTAATTTTTGTTGATGCCATTGGACAGAATATGCAGCCTATACGATGATAGCCCTCGTCATAAAGTCGGCAGTATGGTAAGCCTTGTCCACGAATTAAATTCCAGACATCAGCATCCGACCAGCGGAAAATCGGCGAAAGCATAATTTTGTCTTTGCCGTTCACACACGCGAAGCTGCGATCAGATCGTCGGTTGAATTGGTCGAGGCTCCCGCTGAATTTATGACCAGATACCTCTAACTCGTTGCGTGCTGCCCGGCGGGTACTTTCTGCTGCTCGGATGCCCAAAAGTGTGACGGTTCCTGCTCCTGCCTGTTCTTTTAGATAAGCACAACAGTACCGAACATGCTGTAAAGGGAGCATCTGTTTCTTTACGATCAGATCGTAAAAGTTGATCGTCGGGCGGTGTAACACCACGTCGGGATAGTTGGCCCGAACAAACTGCATGAGCTCCGGCGGGTCAATAGTTGTTACCTGCATGTGGGCTTTGAATTTGACCCCGGCCATCTTTGCGAGGTGGTATAATACCATACTATCTTTCCCGCCGGAGAATGCTAAATGATAGCCGTCTGGGGACATGCGTAAGGCCAACGCCTCACCACGTCGGAGAAGTGCGATGGAATATGCGATCTTATGTTCGAGTGCACTCATTTCGTTTCTTAAAGGAGCCCTGCCACGAGGACAGGGCTGGAGTTTTTACTTACCCTTTTCCACGACTTTTTTAAAGTGGGGGTAAGGGCGGAATTGGGGTACACGTTTCGGAGGAATAGAGAGTTGTTCCCCTCGTGTGATGTTTCGGCCTACTTTGGCTTTTCGCTCTTTCGGCTGAAAAACACCGAAGCCACGCAGAAAAATGCGCTGGCCATCGGCCACGCTACTTTGAATGATTTTCATAAAATCTTCTACGACCGTAAGCACCATCTGGGCGCTCAAATCTCGCTTGTCCGCGATTAGGTCTACTAACTCTTTTTTTGTCATTGGCTTGGGTTGTTTTTTAGTTAATGATTTATGTAAGGGCGTGACGCCTTTATTTGTTTCGATATAGCGCACCGGGGAGTGGCATAGTCCGGGCCTGCGGTTCTGCCGACATAAACTATCCCGGCTCGCTCCAACTCGCGCATTTCCCACTCTATGATGAACACGGGCCATCCTGTACGCTGGGATATTTCCAACGACAGGGCTATTGTCGGATGGCGGCGTGCCGCTCGTTTTTCTTCAACAATTCGGCATATTGTGTCGTACAGTTCTGTCATATCTTCTGCTTTCGTTGCAATACAACATCCATCCGGGCAAAACTGTTGAATGTGGCTATTGCGCTGGTGTGGGCGGTTAATACGTTCCGGCGATTCGCTATGCTCTCCATAAGCCGCTCGACATCGTGCCAGTCGGTTATTCTGTCCGTGATGCTGCGGCAGTTGTCGAGGGTCAAAGGCCGTTCAAATTCCAACATGATCGGATAGTGGCGACGAACCCAGATATACATTCGTTCGTGCTTGGCGAGTTCGTTCCAACTGCGGTTGAACATGGCAAGGGCCGCCCGGTCGTTTTCGATTTGGTTTTCCCCTTTAACCCCTTTCCATTTTTCACTATGTGTATGTAGGTTTGTTTCTGAATTATCATCTGCTTTATTATCTTCTCTTTCTCTATTGTCGGAGTTAATAGCCGTTTCTTCGGAATTTTCCGGTACAGCTTCCGCATTGTTCGGTGGAAATTGGGTTTGCTGTGCATTTCTTCGGATAGTTTCGTCAGTTTTCGCCCGTCTTTCCGAATTTTCGGGTATTCTTTCCGCATCTTCGGTTATTTCTTCCGAAGAAATGAGGGATAATGCTGCATCTATACCGCCTTTACGCCGCAAAACGGTCATAATGTCGAGGTAGCGGGCCTGTATGCCTTTGGATGTCAGTAAGCCTTGTTGCTTGAGTATTTCGCGGTCAAATAGGCCGAGGTCTATGCAGTCGTTGTATATAAGTGTCGTGCGCTCATCGTCGAGCAGGCAGGTGTCGGCGATGTCGGCGATCAGATCGTCGTCCGCAGTAACATAGTACCCTTTGTCCCGGTAGATTTCACATAGCAGGGCGAGGTAGACAGCCAGCCCGTCGTTTTGCCATCGACGCATCAGCCGTTTTAATTTCCGGTCTTGGAAGATGTCGCAGTCCATCCGGAAATACACTAAACCCCGTTTTACGTTTCTGCCTGCCATGTTATTAGCGCAATTTTCCTTTGTTGTAAAGTTGCTTTACGGTGTCGAGTTCGATTCGGGAATAGGTTACTTTCGTATTCCCGGCACCCGGTTTTATACGGGTTATCCAGCCGCGATTTAACCACGTTCGCACGAGGCTCTCTCCGTAGACACGGAACGCTTCACGCTGTGAAATTTCGTCCTTAATCAGCCCCAAACGGTTGAGGGCGATAGAGGCACCCAGCGCGGCGCTTTCCATTATCAGGTTCTTCTGTTCGAATAGATCATCCATAGTTTTGTGTGTTCACCTGTTCGGCATCTTCAGCTATTCGGAGTAGCCATTGATAGTGTCGCAGGATGTCGGGCCCAAATTGGCAAGTGTCGATGGCTTGTCCGTCTTTCGCTATTGTTCGAATTGCGTGTGACAGATCGACAATCACCCGAACGCGCGGGGTGATTTCGTGTGTGATTGTCTGCCAGTCACAGTCAATCTTGATATGCCATTGAGTTTGCATAAGGGCATGGGGGTTATTCTCCGAGTTCGAGGCTCCGGAACAGTTGTTGAATTTCTTTGCGAGAAAGACGAGCTCCATCCTGCTGGTGGGCGGTGCAAAGGATGTAGAAATGATCGCCTTTTGAACGTGTGCGGAATTTCAACCCCTTACGGCCCATGCGCGGTATAGCGTGCCGGGCATTGGTTAATGCTTGTCCCTCTAAAGGGAATCTTTTAATCTCCCCGCAGCCAAATCCCCCTAAAATATCACTCCATGTTCGAGGTAATTCGCCCTGTTTGATGTGCTCGTAGTCCATTTTGTATATTTGTTTTAGGTTGTGTGAAATATGTAAAAATCACATTTTTGCGGTGACTATAAGGTACAAAATGAAAAGATAGCATACAAGCAATTTAAAAAGGTCTCGACATATCTAAAAGACTGACAATCAAATAAAATGCGCCTGCTGCTTTTTAGGGCAACAGGCGAAAAAATGAATTTTAACAAAGAGGTTTATCGGGACGCTATAAGTCGTTGCCCCAATGTGCTGGATGGATTGTTCGGGGCAATTAGGGTAATCTGCTGGGTCTGAATTGTGTTTTTAATGATTGTATTCACTCGATTGCTGAAAATGCAGTCGATTACAAGCCTGTTGGCTTGATCGACGACATCCCAATCCTCGGTAATGTATATGTGAGCCAGTTTTGATGCGCTGCGCGGAGAGTGCCCGAGCGCGAAATCTATAATATCATCCCGGATACCGCAGTAGTTCCATGCAAAGGATGCCCATGTTCGACGGAAAGTGTAGGTTTCTAAATCCTTAAATCCGATGATCTTTCCGATCCGTTTAAGCCCTATGTTCGCTGATCGGTTAAAGTTATTTACACTCTTGTATAGCCTATGAAAGTTGAAAAGGCGAACCCCGGTCGGATCACGGTATTTTTCGATCAGCGGCATTACCTCTGGCTCAATACGGATATTGACCCGTGCGTTGTCTGTTCGGCGATTTTTGGTCTTTTTCCTATTGTATATAAGGCGTCCGTTTTGTATTCCCTTTGCTTCGTATAAGTCTACGGTATTTATTCCGATGAGCAGGAACGTTAGGATGCCTACATCCCGGCCTAAATCCTGTAAATTGCAATCTCCTTTGCGTACAAATGACGTATCATCTGGGATGGTAAGTAGTTTTCTGAATTGTGCTAAACTCAAAGGCTGTTTGTCTGTTGTCGGGATGGGTGGCTTTTTCACCTTTGAGAACGGCGAGAGTTGAATGCGGATAATCCCCAAATCTTCATCGTTATATTCCCTTTTAGCTGCATTATGCAGGGCTTGTAACGTCGAAAAATATAGAGAGGGTGCCCGACGGCCTTTCTTATGGCCGGGGCGCGGTGGTTCTTGAATAAGAAAATCTATAAATCTGCCGACGAATTTAGACGTGATTTCCCGAATGTCTAAATTATCCCGGCCAATGAAGCGCCGGAGCGCACTTAACGCCGTTCCGTACATAGTGGCGTTTTGTATGCGCCCCGTTGCCTTGAGCCGCTCTATGTGTAATTGGCCATAAGCAAAGAAATCCAATTTGAAATTTTCCTCGTCTTTGAAATTCTGGATTAATTCGACGATTTGCCCGACATCCATCGTGTCGATCTTATCGGCGTATTTGTTGCAGACCTTTCTATACTTATCAATTATAGGACGGGTATCATCAACATACGAGGTTCCCCGTTTGAAATCGAATTTGTCGTTTACTTCTGCTGCGCTGGCGTAGTAGGGGGTCGGCAGATACCGCGATTGTTTATTGTGAGTGATTCGAATTTTCACTCTGAACGTCCCGTCTGCTCTTTTGTACGGGGGATGAATAACGGTTTTAAAAGTCGGCATAAGGCAAGAAATTTTTATAAAACTATTAGAAAACTTCTTACAGCAAATGTACCTTTCAACTGCTGATTATGCAACAAAAAAACAGCGTCCGAACATAATTCGAACGCTGTTAATTAGTTAAAAATCAGTGCAAATGAATGATTTGCGTATTTTTTGCCGTTTGGCCTCTTTTTGCGATTAGCAAACTGGTGGTTTCAGCCACTCACCCAACTCTCCGGGCAGCTAAAACTAAATATTGCTATCGTTAAGCGGGACAAAAGTAAATCAAAAAAGGGGAATTACCAAATAAAAACCGGAGAAAAGTTTTCGCCCTGCATTCTGCCGGGGGAGGCCCCGCGGCATGGAGCCCCCGTGGCCGAAGGCTGCGTCCCGCCGATACGGCCTGTCGGCGGCGGCATCCGTTGCACGGGCGTCGAAAATTCACATCTCTTTTTTGCCGTTTTGCCTGCTCTGGTGTCGGATTTGCTTTGCCGTATTATGAAATTGCATTTAGATTTTGTACCTTTGTGTGATATTTCGCTCATAATGGCAGAGAAAGATAAAGACATACTGGAGAATATCGGAGAGCAGGAATACAAGTACGGCTTCACCTCGGATATCGAGACCGAAACCATCGGCAAGGGACTGAGCGAGGATGTCGTGCGGCTGATCTCCGCCAAGAAGGGCGAACCCGCATGGATGACCGAGCGGCGCGTGGCGGCCTACCGCCACTGGCTGACGATGGAGCCGCCGACGTGGGCCCACCTGACGATTCCCGAAATAGATTTTCAGGACATCATCTATTA
>OFMG01000669.1_pt1 | contig 40229 bp, 36 predicted proteins | sample 1541751 | NCBI WGS metagenome assembly OFMG01 (sample SAMN04209232, study PRJEB22552) | human gut metagenome | biome: gut; material: feces | host: Homo sapiens | place: USA: Oklahoma
TTGCATGTGTTAAGCACGCCGCCAGCGTTCATCCTGAGCCAGGATCAAACTCTCTAAATAAATGTTTGCTCCAGGTCAAAATCAACTCTTGGCTAATTTATCCCTTTTACTGTTTTTTAAGGATCTTTCGATCGTTCGTTTTTATGATTTTAAAAAGAACTTTCGAGGAATGTGTTTCACTGTTCAGTTATCAAAGATCGGTTTTGCATTGCCGTTTGTCTCAAACAGCTTTGCTATTATATCATGTCGTTTCCTGCCTGTCAAGAACTTTTTTCAACTTTTTTGAAGTTGTTTTTGTTTCTCTCTTGCAGCAACTTTGATATCTTATCACATCCAACCGGCTGTTGTCAAGAACTTTTTTCATTTCTTTTTGACAGCTTTGTGATCTCTGTGAGATCTCTCAGACGCAACTCTGATAGGATACCATTGTATACATGGTTTGTCAACAGTTATTTTCATGTTTTTTTATTTTTTTGCGAATAATCAAAATATCAGATTTTTCATGTCTTTTATTCCATTTCCCCTTCATTCGCCTCTTCCAGTGTCACTTCCGTTTCCGGCTGGCCCTGATCTTCCACATAATCGAAGCACAGGACCGCCTGTGGCCAGTTCAGGCTGATACGGGCACTTTTCTGTTTTTCTTTTCCGGCTTTCCGGATCAGTTCCAGAAGTTCTCCGAGGATCTCCCGGGTGAGATATCCTCCACGCCAGTGAAAAGTAAACACTCGACCTTTTTTTGCAGTCTGTAATGCTCGCTTATACACATCCTCCTGCTTCGTGAAGGACAGTTTCTTTTCCCTATAATAGAAGTGATCCCCATCCGTACAGTGTGGAGCCGGTGCGATCAGCGGTTCGTGATCCCGGAAGATATTTTTGTCATCCAGATTGAAGTAGTCGTAACGGATGCCATCGTGACTCAGGGAATTGTCAAAGGTGACATCCATGTGATAATATTTGCCACCCAGTTTTACGATATTCCAGGTGTGGCGGTATTTGATCCCTTTTTCCGGGTTGTTGCCGCAGATAACGATCATACACCAGAGCCCCAGTGCATCGCACAAAACTTTTACTGCCTTGGCAATCCCCTCGCAGACACCCACACCCTGTCCCAGCGGTCCGATGATCTCATGGGAATAGGCTTTCTTTAATTTATCATACCGGACATTCTCGCATATAAAGTCGTGGACAAATTTTTCTTTTTCCCACTCGGACTTATCCTTTACCGGACGCACCAGCTTTTCTACTCTCGCCTGCATGGCGCGCTGGTGTTCTTTTACTTTATTTTTCTCAAACAGATATTCCGGCACAAAGATCAGATTCGGGGAATCCTGATAATATTTGTAGCGAAATCCCGTCGCCCAGAAGATCTCTGGGTGATCCAGACGGAGCTGGAAAAACACATTGTAGAGTTCTTCCGGCTCCAGACGTGGAAGCAAGATCTCATCTGCCATGTTCTGAAATCCCTGAAGGATATTATGATAGGCAGACTGCTGCGTTTTGTTCATGTGGTTATAATAATATGTTTCGATGACGGTTCTCCTTTGTATTTCTTCTTTTCACAAATAAGGGTGGAAAATGCGATTCTGCGCCTTTTATTTTGTTTCCTATTCTCTATATTCTTCAATCATACTTTCCTTATACGTTATACTACAACAGTCACTGCCAACAGCACAATTGCAAAGACTATATTCCATACCGTAAAATACCGAAAATATTGCCCTTTTGTACCAGCTGTTTCATTCTTTTCACTTTCCTGTACATAAAATTTATAAGAGATCAGACTTGCCAGGGAAGCGATCAGGGTTCCCAGACCTCCAATATTCACTCCCCGGAGAAGCATAGGATAGTCTGTAGTAAAACCAGAAAGTAAAATAGCCGCCGGAACATTGCTGATGACCTGGCTGGCAGCAAAACCAAGAATAAGTTCATGTCCTTCCAGTACTTTTATCAGCAGTTCTTTTACGATTGGAATCCGCCCCATATTTCCGATAAATACAAAAAATGCAACAAAAGTAAGAAGCAGACTATAATCTACTCTCAGCGGTAAAAATTCTTCTTTTCCACTTCCGAAAAGGAACAGACAAATCAGAAGTGTAATTCCCAGAAGCACTGGCCAGGACAGCACACGTAAAACCGTTGCCAGACTTACGCAAAAAAGGAAGAGCAAAATCAGATTTTCAGCTGTTTTGTTCTTTTTGGTTTTTCTCCTGATCTGTTCTATCTGCATACTTTCATTCTTCTGTAACAGACAGCCCCCGATCAGAAGAAGCAAAGATACCAGCGACAAAGGTCCCATGACCTTTACAAAAGACAGAGCAGACATTCCGGAGACGGAATACAAATACAGATTCTGCGGATTACCCACCGGAGTTGCCATACTTCCAAGATTGGCAGCTATCGTCTCCATGGTAATCACCGGAATCATCCGCTGATCCAGTTTTGCCATACGCAGCACCAGAATCGTAAACGGCACAAAAGTCAGAAGTGCCACATCATTGGTAATCCACATAGAGCAGAAAAAACAAAGTCCCACCAGAACCAGCATCAACTGCCGGAAAGTGTGTACCTTTTTCAGCAGTGTATTCGCCATCTGTTCAAATAACCCAGTCTTCTTAAATCCCTCCATGATCGTCATCAGACAAAACAATAAAGCCAGTACTCTGGTGTCAATATATTCTGCATAAGCTCGGTCCGGTCTGACAAAAAACATGGAAATAACAGCAAGAAAAACCGCGATACAAAGCACGGTTTCTCTTTTTAAATATACAATTACTCTCTTCATCTTCTTATACCAGTGTCAGAACCCGGCTCGTCAGGGATATGACCAGAATGATCACCGCGATGATTCCCACGATCCGGAAGATTTTTGTCTGTCGTACCGACTGATACTTCATGCCTCTTGCAAATCCTTTTGGGTTGATCGCCATGAAAAGGGCAATGGCAAGGCAGATCGTATCAAAAATAATACCTATCCAAAATTCCATATATGTTCTCCTTTATGTTTTCTGTGTTCCAGTATACCGTAATTTTTCTGAAAAAGAAATCCTTTTACACTTCGAATCGGTGGTATGTGATCTCATCCACCGGAATCTCGGATTTGACCAGGAGATTTCCACCCAGGACATTTTCCTCTGTCTCGACGGCTCCGTAGGAGGTTCCCCGGTTGGTGAAGAATTCGATGACTTCCTGATCAATCAGCAGATGCAGTTCGCAGGTTTCAGTATCTTCCAATGTGACACCGGCTAACCGTTCTCCCGTTCCCTGGTTGTGGATATCCAGCGTTTTCTTTGTAAAATCCATCACCATCTGAAGGTTCTGGACTTCCAGCGTGGTTTTTCCGTGCTGCGGATGAGCCCAGGTCAGATTGACCTGGGTGGCTTTTTTCTCAAACGGAAGCTTCGCTGTTATCGTTCCCCGGGGAAGTACCGTGATTTTCCCCGAAAGTTCTGACAGTTCCCGCACACTTCGGAATGCGACCTGATAACGGCCGTTGTTTTTTCGCAGGCTGAGTTCGCACGGAACCGACATCATGCCGCGGTAATTTCCTCTTCCGTTCTTTATCCACACCCAGGAGATATGAATCACCCGGTTTTCCACATTCGAGAATAGTTGTGCCGCGTGGAATGTGGATGTCGCGTATCCCTGCTGCAGAGGCGATTCGGTCGTGAACGTATATCCGTCGAAAGTTCCGACTACATAATATCCTTCCACCGACCAGAAGATCCATTTTTTCTCGTTCTCATTTCCTTCCACCGGAAGTTCAAAAAGTTCCGGGCACTCCCACATGCCCGGGAAGGACAGCCGCTGGGTTTCCCGCCAGTTGAGCAGATCTTCGGAACGGAAAATGGCGTAGTCACTTTTATCCAGATACAGCAACATAATATAACCATTGCTTTCCTCATGATAGAAGACTCTCGGATCTCTGTTTAACGGGGCGATCTGTTCCATCAGAAAACGATCATCCCGCACCAGTGTTTCTCCACCGTCTGTCGAATAGTATAACCGTTGGGTAAAGTTGAACTGTTTTCCTGTAGTCCGGGACCACTCGTTTTTTCCGCCTGCCGCAGTGTGATAAAAGAGCAGGGCATCTTTGCCGTGTCCCAACAGATTCTTCTTATCCACGATCGCACTTCCGGTATATGCGGTTCCGTTCTCATCCGGGCAAAGCGCCAGCCCTTTTCTCTCCCAGTGGATCAGATCGTTGCTGACTGCATGTCCCCAGTGCATGTTTTCCCATTCCGGCCCGTAAGGGTTGCACTGATGGTACAGATGGTAGATACCATCCGCATAGACCAGCCCACACGGATCGTTGCACCAGCCTGCTGCCATATGGTAATGCAGCTTAGGTCGGAACGGATAGACCGTCTGCGGTTTCTCCGGGTACTGAAAGATCCGATCCAGATTTCCCTCATCATACCGGATAATCTCCAGTTCTTTATTTTTATACGCTGATACGTCTTTGTATGCATAATAATCGCAGTCTGTAACGCCAAGACGGATCGCGATTTCATCGATTTTTTCCCCCTCAGAGTAGAGGTGCAGAAGGACTTTTTCTTCTTTTACATCTACGGGAAGCCATAAATATGGTTCTGTGATTTTTATTTTCATATCTGTCACCTGTTTTCTGTTCTTTTTTTCTGTTTTCTCATTATACCCCAGACTCCCCCGATTCGCCACCTGCTTTTATCCAATCCCCGCAATCGCCGCCAACAACTTCATTACCCCAGCCAACGCCATCACAAGTACCGGGTTCCATTTTGTTTTTCGAAGAAGGATCAGGCAGATCACAAAGATTCCCACCATCACCCAGCGGGTGTCCGCCAGTGCGATGATGTCCGCCCCGTTCCAGAAGGCAGATACCAGAATCGATACGCCCGCAGAAGCGATCATTGCCACGACAGCCGGTCGCAGAGACTGTAAGACGCTCTGCAACAGATCCATTTTCTGATATTTCAGGTACAGCCAGGCAAGTAACGTTACCAAAATGCATGAAGGCAGAATACATCCCAATGTGGAAACCACTGCTCCCGGGATTCCGGCAATCTTGGTTCCGACAAAAGTTGCGGAATTGATCGCGATGGGACCCGGTGTCATCTGAGAAATGGTGATCAGATTGGTGAATTCTCCCATGTCCAGCCATCCGTGACGGCTCACCACCTGTTCCCGAATTAACGGCATCGCGGCATAACCGCCTCCGAAGCTGAACATGCCGATCTGAAGGAAACTGAAAAATAACTGAAGATAAATCATTTCTTCCGTCCCCCCCTTCCTGCCAGTACCGTGCGGATCACTCCCATCGCGATACAGATCAGCACGATATACACCACCGGAACTTCCATCACATAAGAAGCGATAAAAGCAGCTGCCATGATCACAATCGATGTCCACTCTTTTTTCTTCGTGATCCCCGCTGCCATATCCCATACCACGGAAGCAATCACTGCTCCCACACCCGCCTGCATCCCGTCCAGCAGCTGACTGATGATAAAATTATCGCAAAACATCTGATAAAAAACAGAGATCACAGAGATGATAAGAAAAGGTGGCAGAACTGTTCCGAAAATTGCTGTCAGTACCCCTGCAAGACCGGCCAGTTTATAGCCAACCACAATTGCTCCATTTACCGCGATCGCCCCAGGTGCCGACTGTGCAATAGCAATCAGATCCAACATCTCATTTTCTTCGATCCAATGGTACTTATCCACGAACTTATCCTTCATCAGCGTAACGATCACATACCCGCCACCAAAAGTAAAGGCACTCAGATATAACGTGGACAAAAATAATTTCCAAAGCACCTTTTGTTTTTTCCTCACATTCTTCCTCCTGATTTTCATCTGTTTTATCTTTTCAGCAACATACGCTTTTATTATATCAGTTTCTTTTTTTCTTTACAATCACTTCTACAGTTCACCAGAACAAAGAACGTGTTCTGACACATTCGCATGAAACATTTTTCATTTACAGAAAAGCCTTTTTGACGTAGAAAAGGGTGCATCGATTTTTACAAAAATCGATGCACCCACCTCTAATGATCCGACAGCATTTTTCTGCCTTTATCTTTTGATGTTAAATGCTTCTTTTCCCGGAAATACTGCTGCTTCGCCCAGTTCTTCCTCGATTCTTAACAGCTGATTGTATTTTGCCACACGTTCGCTTCGGCTCGGTGCACCGGTCTTGATCTGGCAGGTGTTCAGTGCTACTGCAAGATCTGCGATCGTGGTGTCTTCTGTTTCACCGGAACGGTGAGAGGAAATGGCAGTATATCCTGCTTTGTGTGCCATCTTGATAGCTTCCAGTGTCTCGGATACAGAACCGATCTGGTTCAGCTTGATCAGAATGGAGTTTGCACAGCCAAGGCTGATTCCTTTTGCCAGACGTTCGGTGTTGGTTACAAACAGGTCATCGCCGACCAGCTGTACCGTATCTCCCAGCTCTTTGGTCATCATCTGCCATCCTTCCCAGTCTTCCTCATCCAGACCGTCTTCAATGGAGTAGATCGGATATTTGCTGCACAGTTCTTTCCAGTGTGCTACCAGTTCTTCGGATGTAAATTTCTTTCCGCATTTTGGCAGAACGTATTCGCCCTTCTTGCTGCCTTTCCACTCGCTGGATGCAGCATCCATAGCCAGTACAAAGTCTTTGCCAGGTTCATAGCCGGCTCTCTTCACAGCTTCCAGTATACACTCGATGGCTTCTTCATCGCTGCCAAGATCCGGTGCAAATCCACCTTCGTCACCTACGGAAGTAGCCAGACCTTTCTCTTTTAACAGAGCTGCCAGTGCGTGGAAGACTTCCGTACACCAACGCAGACCTTCTTTGAAGCTTGCTGCGCCTGCAGGCATGATCATGAATTCCTGTACATCTACAGTGTTGGCTGCATGTGCACCACCATTCAAGATGTTCATCATCGGCAGTGGCAGCCGATTGCCGTTCGCACCGCCCAGGAAACGATACAGCGGCAGATCCAGTGCGTTTGCTGCTGCTCTTGCACTTGCAATCGATACTGCCAGGATTGCGTTGGCACCCAGATTGGATTTGTCTTTGGTTCCGTCTGCTTTGATCATAGCTGCGTCTACCGCATAGATATCCAGTGCATTCACACCCTTTAATGCCTCATTAATTACTGTATTTACATTGGCAACAGCCTTGGATACACCTTTGCCTCCGAATTTTTCTTTATCTCCGTCTCTCAGCTCCAGTGCTTCAAATTCTCCGGTAGATGCGCCGCTGGGTGCGGTTCCTCTTCCCATGGTTCCGTCTGACAGATAAACCTCTGCTTCTACGGTAGGATTACCTCTGGAGTCAATAATTTCACGTCCGATTACTTTTTCAATTGTCAAATGTTTCATACTATCCCTGACCCTTTCCCATGGATGATCCTCTGCTCCCATTCCGCAGAAGCAGAAAGGATCTTCCCACGACTTATTCACATGATGGTTAGCTTTTACTAACTGTAATAAGTGTATCGCAACTTCATGGGATTTTCAATAGGCTTAAACGGGATTTTTTCTCAGTAACCCCAGGATTTTATTACTCAGTTCTTCCAGCGCCTGACCACGCCAGCCGAACAGTCTGACAGCATAATCGCCCTCTGCAAGCCGTGTGATTCCGCCCTGGCAGTTTTTCCGCTCATCTTCCAGGAGATTCCGCACCTCTTCACAGAAAGTTTCCCCGTCTTCCGGTTTTGTCACAAACAGATTTGCCTGATGGGTAAATTCTTCCATCATACCTGTCTCTTCCATAGAAAACAGTTCCGGCTCATACCAGGTATTGTCCCGGTAGATCAGCCGCCCGCCTCTGCGGATCTCCACATAATTACGAAAACTCCGGTATGCAAATCGTTCTCCTCTTGCATAGCGCCCACAGGTAAGGATCTCACACATCTGAAAATATCTCTTCGACATCGTTGTCTGCTTTGGAAAACCGATTAACATACTATAAAAAAGTTGTCAATTCTATCTTGTTTTTTCTCTTTTTCCAGCCTCGCCGTTTCCTTCCTGCATACCTCCTGCAAATCTTCACCATCGGTACATACTGAAGGGGCACTCTTCAAAGGTTCTCTGCAATCTCATATGCCTGTTCATAGAAATATTCCTGGGCATTCAGCGGTTCTTCATCCGTTGGGAGGATCCGGTAAATTCCCTCACCGTTTTCCTGGCGGGCCTGCTGATTGTCTTTCAGCATGATCCGGAACATTTCCAGAAGGTGTGCTTTGATTTCTTCATCATAAACCGGAGCAGCTACTTCCACACGGCGCAGGGTGTTTCTGGTCATAAAGTCTGCGGATGCAATATAGATTTTTTCTCTTCCTTCACTTCCGAAAATATAGATTCTGGAATGTTCCAGAAAACGGCCGACGATACTTCGCACATGAATATTTTCCGTCTTGCCGGGAACCTGTGGAATCAGACAGCAGATTCCACGGATCACCATATCGATCCTTACACCGGCACAGGAGGCTTCCACCAGTTTCTCCATGATTTTCTTATCCGTAAGAGAATTCATCTTCAGTCCAATGTAGGCCGGTTCTCCTGCTCTGGCATGTGCAATCTCTTCATCAATCATATCCAGAATTTTATTCTGCAGGCATTTCGGAGCCACCAGCAGATGATCCACATGTTTGATCGTCTCTCCCATGGCAAGAGCCTGGAATACATTAGCTGCTTCCAGTCCGATATCTACATTATAAGTCATCAGCGACAGATCCGTATAAAGCCGTGAAGTTTTTTCGTTATAGTTTCCGGTACCGATCTGTGTATAATATTCAATCTGTTCATCTGTTTTTTTCGTGATCAGACAGAGTTTTGAATGAACTTTATAGCCATCCAGTCCGTAGATGACACGACACCCTGCATCCTCCAGCAAACGGGACCATCCAATATTGTTTTCTTCATCAAAACGTGCTTTCAGTTCCACCAGTACCAGCACTTCTTTTCCATTTTCTGCCGCTTCGATCAGTGCTTCTACTACTTTACTCTGTTTTGCCACACGATACAGCGTCATCTTGATGGAAACCACATCTTTATCGTTGGCTGCTTCGTGGAGCATATTCAGAAACGGATTGATACTTTCATACGGATAGGAAAGCAGTTTGTCCTTCTCTTTAATCTGATCCAGAATCGGACGGTCACCGGTAAAGGCCGGGGATTTTCTTGGTGTTCTTCTTTCATAGAATAATTCCGGAATCTTACGAAGAGCATCCTCGATCTGGAAAACGAAGGACAGATCCAGCGGTGCCTGACTGCGGAATACATACTGTGATTTTATTGCCAGATGTTCACAGATCAGTTTCACACTGCCCTCGCTGAGTTTTCTGGAAAGTTCGATCCGCACCGGTGCAAGTTTCTTTCTTTTTTTGATCAGATCTGCCATAAATTCCCGGTAATCCAGATCTTCATCGTACAACGCATCGGCGTCAATATCCGCATTTCTGGTTACCCGAAGCAGGGATTTTTCTTTTATCTGATACCCCTTGAATACTTTTGGAATATAGTGGAGGATCAGTTCTTCCGACAGCATATACGTATTGCCTCCCGGCAGGCGGATCAGCCGTTCAAATACACCGCTTCCACATGGGATAATCCCCAGGCGTTCTTTTCCACTCTTGGTGGTCAGGACGACCACCGCATAGATTTCTTTATTTTTCAGGAATGGGAATGGCTGCCGTTTTCCCACAATGGTCGGTGAAATCAGACCGGAAATCTCCATATCAAAATATGCTTCCAGAAATTTATTTTCTTCTTCCGTGATCTTGCTGAAATCCACCAGACGAACGCCGTATTCCTCAATTTTTTCCATGAGTTTTCCATACACTTCATCTTTTCTCCTGTTCAGGATCTCCACCTGTGGAAGAATCGCCTGAATCTGTTCTTTCGGCGTCATATGTGTTTTATTATCTCTGGAATCTTTTGCCACCAGCATCTGATCGATCAGCGAACCTACACGCACCATAAAGAATTCATCCAGATTGCTCTGATAGATCGATGCAAATGTCAGACGCTCACACAGCGGCACCTTCGGGTTCTCCGCTTCTTCCAGTACACGTTCATTAAATTTCAGCCAGGATAGTTCCCGGTTCATATAAATTGTCTCGTTCATTGCTTATCCCTTTACTTTCTTCTACCTTTTATCCAATTGCCACATTTACAAAAGTACAATATCAAATTTTCTTTAATTCTATATTTACACTCTGTAAAATTCATGTTAAAAACTCATTTTGTTGCACGTTATTTTTCTTTCAGTTCATACAGATCCGTTCTTCGTGCGGACAATAATGGCAGTTGTTCGCGGATCGCTTCCACACGATCCAGATCTATTTCTGTGATCTGAATGCCCGGTTTCTCATCCATCTGTGCCACCACATCCCCCCAGGGTGACACGACCAAAGAATGGCCCCAGGAAACATATCCTGCCTGCTCGTCTCTTGCATCGGAAGTTCCGATCATATAGCACTGGTTATCCACCGCTCTTCCCCTGAACATTAACTCCCAGTGTGCCGGTCCGGTTGTCATGTTAAAGGCTGCCGGTACCAGGATCACTCTGGCGCCCTGCAATGTCATCAGCCGTACGATCTCCGGAAATCTGCAGTCAAAGCAGATACAGATTCCCATTTTCCCAAATTTCGTATCAAAAACGGTAATCTGATCTCCGGCGGTCAGTGTGGCTGACTCCTGATAACACTGTCCGCCCTTCACGGCGATATCAAACAGATGCACTTTTCGGTGTTTCGCGATCTGATTGCCCTGTGGGTCGAAGACATAAGCGGTATTGTATACATGCCCTTCCTCATCTTTTTCCGGTACACTTCCGGCAGAAAGGTAAATCTGATACTTTTTCGCAAGTGCACTTAACTTTTGCCAGGTTTCTCCCCGTTCCATTTCCCCATAGACCGGAAAACAGGGTGTCTGATACGGGCAGTTGAACATCTCGCCAAGGGTTACCAGATCAATGTTTTCATCCTTTATACGTTCCAGATTTCGCTCCAGTTCTTTCAGATTTTTCTCTTTTTCTTCGTAAACATGCGCTTGAATCTGGGCGATTTTCATCTTCATTTTTTTCTCCTCCTTTCTGTTGCAAATATTTGTAATTCTCTGACTTCAGTATAAATTTTCCACAACTTTTTGTCAATTTATCCTTCAAAAAAGGAGGGGATTTTCCTCATGAAAAGCCTTTTTCAAACACGCTCTAACATATTTTACTTCCATTCGCGGTAAGTTTAAATCTGCAGCCCAGCATTTCCGCTGCACGTCTGCACATCAGCATCCGTTTTAAAAAAATTTCAAAATAATCCATCACACTGCAGATGGAATCGTCCAACTCCAGTCTCATGTGAATGACTTTTTTCTCAGGATCGATCTCAAGGTTTGAAGAAAGCGCCGCATAATTTACCCGGTCATGGATATCAAAATTGGCCGGTACCGGATTCTGTACCCGATTTCTGCGCACATCTGTTTTATCTGCCAGGATCAGTGCCGCAGAAACCGCATCTACCGCCGTACCGGTTTCTTCATCGTGTTGTCCAATAGCCGAAGTAATCGTCAGAATATCTTCCAGCTTCATTCCCCGTTCCTTTAAGATCCCATAAGCAAGCACCGCACTGCTGTGTGCATGATCATAGCGATTCACGGTATTTCCGATATCATGCATATAACCTGCAATTTTTGCCATCTCCACCTGTCGTCTCCGATATCCCAGTTCTTTCAGGATCCTTCCTGCTGTCTCCGCCACTTTCACCGCATGTTTTCTGGAATGTTCGGTATATCCCAGTACTTTCAGGTTACGGTTTCCCTGTTCAATTAAAAGGTTGATCTCCCGATCATTTCTAATCTGTTCATATCCCGGTTTCATCTGTATTCCTTCTTTTCTGTTCTCTTTTCCAGCCGTTGAATTGCGTCCATGGCCAGTTCTGACCGCTCACATTCCTCCGGACTCATGGTAATCTGCCAGCATAACGAACTTCCTTTCATATGCTCTGCTGCATAAGAAAGTCCGTTGGTGCGCTCATCCAGGAATGGCCGGTCAATCTGATTGGGATCTCCCAGCAGGATAATCTTTGTATTTTTCCCCGCACGGGTGATGATTCCTTTGATCTGATTTGGGGTCGTATTTTGTACTTCATCGATAATCAGATACGTTTGAATCAGGGAACGGCCACGGATAAAGTTCAAAGCTTCTGCCTGGATCAGCCCCCGCTCAAAAATCTCTTCTATCTTCCCTTTTAATTCATTTTCATCTTTATAGCGTTCCTCTTCATTGGAATCGATCAGCTGTTCCAGATTATCCATGATCGGCCGCATCAGCGGAGAAATTTTTTCCTGTTCGTCACCTGGAAGGAAGCCAATATCATCGTCAAACTGGGCATTTGGACGGCAGATCAGGATCCGGCGATACTCTCCTGACGGATGATTCAGAACTTTCTCCAGTCCAACGGCCAGCGAATAAAAAGTTTTACTGGTTCCCGCCATCCCTTTTACGATCACAAGCGGTGCTTTCTCCGCCGGCTGCATCAGTGCTTCCTGGAAAAAATACTGTCCTGCATTTCTCGGACGGATGCCATATGGCTCGGCTTTTCGATAGACCAGTTTACGGATCATCTCTCCCTCTACTCTTCCCAACTGGCTTTTTTTCTCCGACTGATCACTTCTCAGAATCAGAAACTGATTCTCCGTAAGTTCCGGATAAACCTTTTCTCCCTGCTCATCAGCTTTATACACAACCGCGACAGGTATTCCCTTTTTCTTAAAATCTTTGAAATACTCTTCCGGCACAAATACTTCATCTCTTCCGGTATATTGAAGTTTCTGTTCTTCTACCTGCTCTGCCTCAAAATCTTCTGCCTGGATTCCAAGAAGTTGTGCTTTCAACCGCAACAGCAGATCTTTGGTTACCAGGATCACCGGATCTTTTTCTTTCTCACGCATCCCAACACACACCTGAAGAATACGATTGTCTGCTCTGTCATCCGGAAGTTCCTCCGGCAGTTCCACATATACAAAGTTTTTTTCGATCTGAAGAATTCCTTCCTGCCCGATTCTGACCCCTTTCAGAAGATCTCCCTGATGTCTCAGCTGTTCCAGACAGCGAATGACTTTTCTGGCATTGGCTCCTTTTTCTCCTTCTGCTTTTTTCAAATGATCCAGTTCTTCCACAACCACCAGCGGAATCACAATCCGATTTTCCTGAAAAGCCCACAGAGCATTTGGTGCCTGAATCAGTACATTCGTATCAATCACATAATTTTTCATGCCTGTTTATCCCTCCTGCAAAATCTGCCAGAATCTGTCTGCAATCGCACATCAGATTTCTGAAACAGATTTAAAAAAAATGATGAATCACCCTTTTACAGGTGTTTCATCATTTTATGAAATCAATATGAAATTTCAGATATCTTTTAGAAAAATCAACGTAAAATATTTTTATTTTCCCATCGACTGCTTTTCTCACTGCAGATTTCATTCCACTCACAGTCCCCGCAGATCTTCTCCCGCAATCCTGTATCGATTACCTTTTTCTGGACTTTCTGCGCAAATTCCAGAAAGTTCAGTTTTTCTCCTTCTGTCAGCCCGCAGGCCTCCAGCACGCCATGATCATACCGGAACACTTTTTCCTGCGCTTCACAGATTTCCTTTTTTTCTCCGGGATTTTCCTCATCGGTAAGGAACTGATGGTTCGGGCATGCGCTGCAGATTTCATCCAGCGAAACCACCAGACGGATCGGGACATCTTGTTCCAGAATGTGTAACATTTTCTCCATATGCGCGGAGAATCCTTCGCTGTATCCTTTTCCTATAAAATACGCCAGACACATCCCATGATGCGGACGTACCGGTATTCGTTTTTTCTCCATATGTTTCTCATTTCTCACAGCTATCTTCTGTGTTTTTCGTAACTGTCCAATACCTTCACAGTTACTACCTACTGAATAGTTACTATTGTTCTTTGTTTTCTCCCGCTGTTATCTCTGACTCAGGTACGCCTCCACGCCCCGTTTCAGCCGCTCACAGCCATCTGCTATCCGGCTTTTCTGGCATGCCAGATTGATGCGTAAAAACTGCTCGCCGGTTTTTCCGTACTGTGCGCCTTCCGATACATAAAGACCTGTCGTTTTTCGAATCGTATCGGCAATTTCTTTCGCACTGCAGCCAAGTGCATTGCAATCCACCCAAAGAAGGTAGGTCGCATCTGCCTCTGTCACTTTCAGCTGTGGGATCTCTTTTCGGATATAATCCGTCATGTATGTCCGGTTCTCAAAGAGATACTCACGGAGTTCTTCCAGCCAGTCTTCTCCTTTGGTAAATGCCGCGATCGCCGCACCGATGGCAAATACATTCGGTTCTGCCACCTCATCCGTATTCAACGCACGCCACACTTTATGATGCAGTGCCTCGTTCGGGATCATCACGGCTGCTGTCTGGATGCCTGCAATGTTAAATGCTTTCGTCGGTGCAATACAGGTCACACTGATATTTTTACAAGTCTCGGAAGCCGCCGCAAACGGAATGTATCCAGTGCCCGGCCGGGTGATATCGCAATGGATCTCATCTGAAAGAACCGTTACGTGATATTTCTCACACAGTTCTCCCACCCGTGCCAGCGTCTCCCGCTCCCAGATTCTTCCCACCGGATTGTGTGGGTTACACAGGATCATCAGCGACGTCTGCGGATCCGATAATTTCTCCTCCAGCGCCTCAAAGTCCATCTCATAGTTTTCCCCGTCATAGGCCAGCGGGCATTCCACCACATTTCTTCCGTTATTGACGATGGAATTAAAGAAAATATTATACACCGGGGTCTGGATCAGTACGTTTTCCCCCGGTGTGGTCAGCTTGCGGACCGTGCTGGAGATCGCCGGTACCACACCGGTACAGAAGGTCAGCCATTCTTTTTTAATAGAAAACTGATGACGCCTCTTCCACCAGTCCATGTAGGCCTGATACCAGTCTTCTTCCACATCCGTATAGCCGAACACGCCGTGTGCAGCCCGCTTTTCAATCGCTTCCCGTACAGCCGGAGCCGTCTGAAAATCCATATCCGCCACCCACATCGGTAATTCATTTTCCGCCACATCCCATTTCAGAGATCCGGTATTTCTCCGGTCTGTAATCTGGTCAAAATCATATCTGCTCATGCTGTATCTTCCTCTCTGTCCTTATTTGTTCGATATCTTCAGTTTTTGTCCCGGCAATTTTCCGTTCCTTCTTTTTGCCTGTATCGTATAAACGATACCCCATTATGCCTCGACTTCTTTTCCCTGTACAAAGATCTTCGTCTTTGACGGGTCTACCTTATCTTTTTCTACCGTCAGTTCTTTGATCTCATCCGCACGGATCACACCACTCGACGGGTTCAGCACACTGTCGATGGTTCCGTGGATCTTGGCATCCACAGAAGAATATTCAAATGCCAAAGTCGTATTGATCAGCTTACAGTTTTTCATCACCAGATTGTCAATATAACACATGCCCTGCAGACTCTCGATCGTACAGTTTACCAGTGTCAGATTTTTCGCATTCCATCCCAGATATTCTCCGGAGATAAAGGAATCGTACACCGTTACATTTTCACTGTTCCAGAATGCATCCTTGGACAGCATCGTTGCGTTGTGTACTTCCATATTTTTTACACCGTCAAAGGAATAATTTCCCACCAGACGGAAGTTTTTCAGCACCAGATCCTGGCAGTTCATACCGAAATAATCGCCCTTTGCATCCACATGATCCAGTTCCACATTCTGACAACTCCACAGCGTCTCTGACGCATTCGGGAAGGTTACATTGGTCAGTTTCAGTCCGTTACACCGGCGGAAATTCTTCGGTGCTTCGATCACTGCGTTGGTCACTTCGATCCGGTCCGTATACCACACACCCGCGCGTGCCATCTCAAACCAGGTACAATCCACCGCCTTGATATCTTTCGCATACCACAGCGGATATTTCCATTTGAACATGCTTCCGTATAATTCAATATTTCTGCTCTCTTTTAACGGAGACTCTCCGTCGTCAAAAATAGTATCATAAATTTTCAGATCCTTCCCCTGAAACAGCGCACGCTCGCCGGTCAGAAACTCCTGATGAATCTCTTTCATTTTTTTTCCATCTCCCATAATTCTCTTCTCCCATTCTGCTGCCATATATTTCGTTATTCTGACAAGCTTATATAGAATTATTGTATTCCATTTTGTCAGATATGGCAAATACTTGTTTCGTATATCTTACCATAGGTTCTGCCTATAGATAGCATGCGCCACTGCCTGTCCGGATATTCCCGACAGACAGTGGTGCATCTCTCAGCTTCCTGCAATCCACAAAAGCACTCTGCACACAACCGGCAGTGTCACGATCCCGCAAAGGGTGGTCAGCATCACCCCTCCCAGCGAATATTCTCCGTCGGAACCGGAGGAATTAGCGAGCATGACTACGGAGGACATGGTCGGCATCGCGGTGATCAGGGACATGGTCATACGGATTTCTTCCGATACCGGGATGAAGCCCAGGACAAGGTAAAACAGTACCGGAAAAATCAGCATTTTACAGATGACAATTCCATATAATTCGATCTGTTTTACATATTTTCGGATATCCATACAGGCAAACACTCCGCCAAGATAGATCATCGCAAGCGGTGTCGCCGTCGCTCCGATATTCTGGAATCCCGTCTGGAAGACACCCGGAAGTTTCAGCCCGGTCAGTACGAAAAGGACTGCCAGCGCGATGGCAACTGTCGCCGGATTGATCAGCTTTTTCGGATCAAACTTTCCTTTTCCACTCGGGGAGGTCAGTTTCACTCCTACCGTCCACATTGCCAGCTGATCCACGATGGTAAATACGGATACATACAGCATGCCCCGTTCCGGGAAAATGCTGGTAATGATCGGGATTCCCATAAATCCCACATTGCCAAACATCGTCATCGCCCGGTAGATCTGCGACCGGTCACCTTCTACATGAAACAGTTTTGTCAACGCAACGCCCAGTCCAAATAAGAGAATCGAGGCTGTCACCGCCAGTCCGATGATGGACAGCGATTGTACCAGTGCCGTCCGGTCTACCTGGCTGACTACATTGACAAAGATCATCGTCGGCAGCGAAAGTTTCATCACGACTCGGGCGATCCAGTCGAGTCCCTTATCACTCAGCACACCGGTCCGCACCAGTATCATACCGATGACAAGATAGACGATAAACAGCTCGATCTGTTCCATTAAAATCCAAAATGTATTCATTTTTTTCGTTTCCTGTTTTCTTTATTTCTGTATATTTCCTACCATATATGTTTGCAGGATTTCTTCTGTCGGCAGCCCTTCGTTATCGCCACGGTGCTGTACCTGGATCGAGCCGATCGCATTGCCCCGTTTCGCACATTCGCTCACCGGAAGACCTTTCAGCAGTCCGCTCAGTACACCGACGGCAAATCCGTCTCCCGCGCCTACGGTATCCACCACTTTTTTTACCGGATACCCCGGGATCATATCCCGGGTGATCTCCCCGTTTTCTTTCTTTTCGGATACATAAGCACCATTTTTTCCATCTTTGATTACAACAAGAGCCGCACCTTTCTGATGATAAAAATCAGCCGCTTTTTCCTTATCTGTTGTACCCGCAAGGATCTCACATTCCCCGATTCCCGGCAGTACCACATCTGCGTAATTTGCCAGATCGTTCAGAACCTTTCTCATCATCTCATCATTTTCCCACAGTGCCGGACGGAGATTCGGATCAAAAGTCACCAGAATCTGCGCCTTACGCGCCCGCTCCATCAGGCGATACGTCGCCTCTCTCGCTTCTTTTGAAAGCGCCGGCGGGATCCCCGTCACATGCACCAGCCCGATCTCACCAAGATCCAGCGCATCGATTTCTCTTATAGACAGATGCGATGCCGCCGATCCTTTTCGATAATACGGTGCCGCCGGATCATGTCCGTCTTTCACATATTCTTTCAGCTGAATCCCGGTTCGATAAACCGGATCATACGTCAGAAGATTCGTTCCGATCCCATTGTCTTTTAACGCCTGTTCAATATAATGCCCAAACGGATCATCCCCAAGCCGTGTCAGATATTCCACCGGAAAACCAAGCCGGGTAAGCCCAATCGCCACATTGACCTCCGCCCCGGACATTCTTCTTGTAAAATGCTCCACGCCCTCCAACGCACCAGGTGTGTCTGCCAGTAACAGAGCCATCGGTTCTCCAAATAATAATGTTTTTTTCATATTTATTTCTCCTGACTGCCTCGTACTTCTCTGACCAGTGCCACCGCATCCGCTGTCATCTGGCGGATCGCATCAAACTGCCCGCTCTGGATCAGGTCTTTTTTCACCATCCAGCTGCCGCCACAGGCAAGGATCACATCACTTTCCAGATAAGAACGGACATTTTTCAGATTGATACCACCGGTCGGCATAAATTTCATTCCCACATATGGAGCTGCCAGTGCTTTGATCGCTGCCAGCCCGCCGGAAGTCTCTGCCGGGAAGAATTTGACCACTTCCAGTCCCCGTTTTACCGCCTGCGCCAGCTCCGATGCCGTCACGCAGCCAGGAAATACCGGAATCTGTTTTTCGATACAGTAATCCACGATCTCCGGATCCAATCCCGGGCTTACGATAAATTTTGCTCCTGCTTCGATGGCTTCGTCTACCTGTCTTGTCGTCAGAACAGTTCCCGCACCCACGAACATCTCCGGATATTCCTCCAGCATGATACGAATGGATTCCTTCGCTGCCGCCGTTCGGAATGTCACCTCCGCGCACGGAAGCCCGCCCTCGCAAAGAGCTTTCGCCAGCGGTTTTGCATCCATCGCATCCTCCAGTACCACAACCGGTACGATCCCCATCTCATTGATTTTTTCTGCTGCTGTCATCTGTCTTCTCCTTCCCCTGTACCCGTTCTGTCAGTGACTCTTTTCTTCCCCTTTGTACCGGGCACATCGCTGCTATCATTATATCGACTTTGACAGGTACTTTCAATTGTAAAAAAGCGATTGACATTACTTTCTGTTTGCTATATGATAATCACGACAAATAAAGAGATTTCGGTAGGTGAGGTTACCACAGGGATTTGGATTTTCCTGAGATTGCTGCCGCAAGGCTGTGGAGACACGGCGCGCTGGTCAGCAGGTCATGTCGTGAAGGCATAACCTAATGCAATTGATATATGCCCTGTGATACTAAAGCTTGAACGATGGTCAGGATTTTTCCGTGATGTATTTTGCAGATTCTTTCATTGCTCAGGCTTTGAAGGAATTTTTTTATGCTGATTTTTAAAGAATGAAAGGTGGTGAGGAAATGGACGCTGGTGCCAGTTATCACGCGGAATGCGACGATCATATACCAATAATTGCATATCGGAGGTACGTTTATGATGAACAAAGATATTTTTGTAAAACTGCTCCAGGAACGCCGTTACAAATCGGTAAAAGACGTTCTGGACGTAATGAACGCAGTGGACATTGCCTCACTGCTTGGAGAATTTGATGATAAAGAACTGGCTCTCGCCTTCCGTCTGATTCCCAAAGAAAAGGCGGCAGACGTATTTGCCAACATGGAAAGTTCCCTGCAGTCTGTCCTGGTAGAAGTCCTCTCAGAAAAAGAACTGAAAGAAATCCTGGACGATCTGTACATGGATGACACCGTGGATCTGTTAGAAGAACTTCCAGCCAATCTGGTTACCCGGATTCTTGATGCCAGCGGCCCGAAGGAACGGGAAACCATCAACAAACTGTTAAATTATCCGGAGGACAGTGCCGGAAGTATCATGACAACCGAATACGTGGATCTGAAACCGCATCTGACGGTAGGTCAGGCACTCGCACATATCAAGGAAACCGGTATTCACAAAGAAACCATCTATACCTGTTATGTGATCCAGCAGCGGAAACTGCTTGGCATCGTTTCTGCAAAAGATCTGCTGACTACGGATGATGATGTCCTGATTGAAGATATCATGGAGACAGAAATCATCTCTGTGTCTACCCTGACCGACAAAGAGGAAGTGGCTCACCAGCTTCGCAAATACGATCTGCTGGCACTTCCGGTTCTTGACAATGACGGTCTGCTGGTCGGCATCGTAACATTCGATGACGCCATGGATGTCATGGTCGAAGAGGCAACCGAGGATATCACCAAGATGGCGGCTGTGGCTCCAAGTGAAAAAACTTACTTTGAGGTATCCGCCTGGGAACACGCAAAGCGCAGAATCCCGTGGCTTCTGGTACTGATGTTTTCTTCTATCATCACCGGAAGTATTATCACCCGTTATGAAAACGCTTTCGCGGCAATCCCGCTTCTGGTATCCTTCATCCCGATGCTGATGGACACCGGCGGAAACTGTGGTTCTCAGAGTTCCACCCTGATCATCCGCGGAATCGCCCTGAATCAGGTAACCTTCCATGACTTTTTCCGTGTCATCTGGAAAGAATTCCGTGTTTCCCTGATCGTGGGTGTTGTCCTCGCTGTCGCCAACGGACTGCGGATCTATCTGACCTATCAACAGGCAGGTATGGCAATCGTCATCGCCCTGTCCCTGGTCGCAACCGTTATTTCCGCCAAACTGCTCGGCTGCATCCTCCCGATGTTCGCCAAAAAAATCGGTCTGGACCCGGCACTGATGGCATCTCCGCTGATCACTACCATCGTCGATGCGAGTTCCATTATGATTTACTTCTTTATCGCAACGAAAGTATTTCGCCTGTAGGAATTAAAAACATTACAAAAAGCATTACAGTAGCCATTACATTTTTCTTACATTTTTCTAAAATTCTTGTTTTTATTTGGATATACTCATATAATATAATTACTTATGACATTTTTTCGTATTGCAGACAGAGACCCGCTGTTTCTGTCTCCACCACATGCAGAAAGGAATTACAAGTATGAATATTAATGAATGTTATCAGGCTATGGGAGCTGATTATGAGGAAGTCTTCGGACGCCTTCGCAGCGAAAGACTGATCACCAAATTCGTCCTGAAATTTCCTGGTGACCCCAGCTTTTCCCAGCTCCAGAGCACTCTGGAAGAAAAAAATGTAGAAGAAGCGTTCCGTGCCGCCCACACCTTAAAAGGCGTCGCACAGAACCTTGGATTCACCCCGCTCTATGAAGCCACCGCCACTCTCACCGAAGTTCTCCGCGCAGGCAACCTTCCGGAAGATGACAATATGATGAACGCGGTTGCGAAAGAATATGAGAGAACGGTTGCTGCGATTGAACAATTGAATGCGTAAATCAAAATTGGTCCACCGAACTAATTATTGATATGCAGTGCAATAAAAATGCTCCTGATGATTGATCAGGAGCATTTTTATTTATGCGGACAACAGAGTCAAAATCCATGCTTGCACAGGACCTTGGCGACTGCCGCGATTACCGTATTCTTTTCTTTATCATCGGTCCGATGAGCATCGCGATAATCATTTTTACCAGGTCGGCCGGAATAAACGGGATGACGCAGACTGCGAGGGCTGCCTGGAAAGTATAACCTGCGACCACGCAGAACCATATGGTTCCGAAAAGGTAACATACAATGGTTCCGACGATCATACCGATAAGCTGAAGCCATGGTTTGCGGCAGTTGTCGATGACCAGTCCGGCAATAATTGCCATTACGATAAATCCGATGATATATCCGCCTGTAGGCCCTGCCAGTTTTGCCGGACCGCCAGTGAAGCCGGAAAATACCGGGAGCCCAACGAGTCCGATCAGAAGATAGATCAGATAACTGATGGTTCCTCTTTTCCATCCGAGGAGATACAGGGACAGATAGATTGCCAGGTTGGTAAAGGAAATCGGAACCGGTCCGATGGGGATGGACATTGGAGCAAGAATACAGGTGACCGCTGTCATCAGTGCGGTTATGGTGATTTCATAGGTTTTGCTGCGAGGTAACGTACTGCTTTGTGTCTGGTTCATGTTAAAAATTCTCCTTCTAAAATTTGTCCGTTATGCGGATTCAATCTCATAAATAAATCCGGCATCCGTGATCGTTTTGAGGGTATCTTCAATTCCCTGACCGCCTTCTGTCAGGTAACCTGAGGCAAAGATTGAGTCAACCACACTGAGCAGTTTCTTTTCTTCCCCTTTAAAATAGACTTCTCTTCCGGCCGCGCAGCGAATATCTGCTTTCGGCACCAGAAGTCTTGCAAGACAGAGAACTTTCATGCAGTATTCGGTTGTCAGCCCGGAGATATCAGCATCTCCAAGCGGAGTTCCTTTGATCGGCAGGAGAAAATTGATCGGCAGTGCCTCCGGCTGAATCTCACGCAGTTCAAGGAGCATGTCAACTACATCTTCTTTACTTTCACCCATACCGATGATCCCGCCACTGCAGATTTCAAAACCAATTCCCTGAAGCATGCGGATATTCTGTACACGCTGCTCGAAAGTATGTGTACTGCAGATATTATGATAATAAGAACGACTGCTGTTCAGATTATGATTGATCCGGTCCAAACCGGCTTCCCTGAGCATTCTGGCCTGTTTTTCTGTCAGAAAACCGATGGAGCAGCAAAGATGCGTTCCTTGTTCTTTCATCTTCCGGATCCGGCGGGCAAGTTCTTCAATCTCTTTATCCGTAAATTTCATACCACTCAGACCGATACAATGTCTGGATAAATGATACTCATTTACGAAATCATTATCCTGATACAGCTTATCTTCATCTACCCATTTGTACTTATCAATATCTGCGGTAGAACGACATGACTGTGCACAGTAAGCACAATCTTGAGAACAGTTGCCACTGCGGGCATTGGTAAGAATATGAATACTTACACGATTCCCCTTATACCGATATCGTAAACTCTTCGCGCGATCGATCAGCACATCCAGCTCTTCATCCGGCGTGTTCAATATAGCGATCGCATCCTCCCTGGAAAGAACAGGTACTTCTTTTTCATAAAATTCGGAATTCATAACATATCCTTTCATTTGTCACGGGCAAAATGCCCTTTCATTTTTCGTACGGATATCACTTTAACACATAAAAGTATTAATTGTCAACTTATTTTGCTTTTAAGTTTACATTCCACATGTGTAAATTCAAATATCGAATATTCTTCCCCCTCTGGTGTATCCCTATGTCTCAGTTGGATGTGTAGGATTATGTATGTTGTAGTGTCTTGAAACCCGGACGTGGAAGGAGCAGGCATCAACACCGTAAAGGAAACACTCACATCAAGACCCTCTCGTCCACCAATCCACAGAAATGGAGCGCCTGCCCGTAAGCTGCAGACAGCCTTTTGCTGGTGCTCTTAGCAAAGATGAGATCCATCGTTTACGGAATCTTAGGCTCGAGCGCTCTCGCGAGAGTCTTAGATGCAGTTAACGATTAGATCAGATTTGCGTTACCAGCGGTTGTCTGCAGCTTACGGGCAGGCGCTCCATTTCGTCCGGCGTAAAAGAAAACTACAAGAAAACCTAAGCCTCCCTGACAGCATCCTTCATAGATTTCACATACTCCTTCACATAAGGAACACACTCCACCCCATACTGTCCGCAAAGCTTCACGATCGCCGATCCGACAATTACCCCATCCGACTGACCGGCCATCTTCTTTGCCTGCTCCGGATTCGAGATACCAAAACCAACGGCACAAGGAATATCCTTCGCCTTCTTCACCAGATCCACCATCGCTCCGATATCCGTCGTGATCTGAGAGCGCATACCCGTAACCCCCAGAGAAGAAACACAGTACACAAACCCCTGAGCTTCTTTGGCGATCATGGAGATCCGCTCATGAGAAGTCGGTGCAATCAGAGAAATCAGATCCAGCCCGTACTCCTTGCAGACTCCGTCAAACTCCTCTTTCTCTTCAAACGGTACATCCGGTAAGATCAGTCCGTCCATGCCAACTTCTGCTGCCTTTTTCACAAAACGCTCTGTTCCATAAGAAAACACTACATTTGCATATGTCATAAACACCATCGGAATACTGGAATTCTTCCGAATCTTCTCAACCATCGCAAACACCTTGTCCGTCGTAACTCCGCCGGACAGCGCACGGACATTTGCCGCCTGGATCACCGGACCCTCTGCGGTCGGGTCAGAAAACGGGATTCCCAGTTCGATCAGATCTGCCCCTGCTTCCTCCATGGCATATACAAGCTGCTCTGTCACCTCCAGTGACGGATCCCCGCAGGTAATAAACGGAATAAATGCTTTCCCTTTTGTAAAACTCTCTGTAATTCTCTTATTCATGGATATCCTCCCCTCTGTAGCGGGCAATCGCTGCACAGTCTTTATCTCCCCTTCCGGAGATGGTAATTACTACAATCTGATCCTTTCCCATCGTCGGCACCAGCTTCTTCGCATACGCAACTGCATGGGCACTCTCGATCGCCGGGATAATACCTTCAACCTTAGACAAATATTCAAAGGCATCTACTGCCTCATCATCCGTGACCGGCACATACTCCGCACGTCCGGTGTCATACAGATGGGCATGCTCCGGTCCCACACCCGGATAATCCAGTCCGGCTGAGATCGAATATACCGGTGCGATCTGACCATATTCATCCTGGCAGAAATAAGATTTCATTCCATGGAAGATACCCAGCTTTCCGGTAGCGATCGTTGCTGCAGTTTCTGCCGTATTAACACCCCGTCCAGCTGCCTCACAGCCGATCAGACGTACACCTTCATCTTCGATAAAATTATAAAAGGTTCCGATCGCATTCGATCCGCCGCCGACACACGCCAGCACAGCATCCGGAAGCCGTCCCTCTTTCTCCAGAATCTGCTCCTTGATCTCTTTGGAAATTACCGCCTGGAAATCTCTGACAATCGTCGGAAACGGATGCGGTCCCATCGCAGAACCCAGCACATAATGCGTATCTGCGATCCGGTTTGTCCACTCTCTCATGGTCTCGGAAACTGCATCTTTTAACGTGGCAGTTCCGGAAGTAACCGCATGAACTTTCGCTCCCAGAAGGCGCATCCGATACACGTTCAGCGCCTGACGCTCCGTATCCTCTTTTCCCATAAATACTTCACATTCCATACCCATCATGGCAGCTGCAGTAGCTGTCGCCACCCCATGCTGACCGGCTCCTGTCTCTGCGATCACACGGGTTTTTCCCATTTTCTTTGCCAGCAGTACCTGCCCCAGCACGTTATTAATCTTATGTGCACCGGTATGGTTCAGATCTTCTCTCTTCAGATACACTTTTGCCCCACCGAGATCCTCTGTCATATGAGCCGCATAGTACAGCCTGGACGGTCTTCCCGCATATTCATTCAGAAGCTCCGCCAGTTCCCGGTTGAACTCCGGGTCATTTTTATAATGATTGTAAGCTTCCTCCAGTTCCAGAACCGCATTCATCAGCGTCTCCGGAATATACTGTCCGCCATGTACTCCAAATCTACCTTTTGACATCGTTTGTTTCCTCCATTCTTACTATTTCCACTGCCTGACAGATCCGTCCGGCATTTTTTATTCCATCAATCTCCAGACTGCTGCTCAGATCCACCGCCCATGGATGAAGCAGCCCGATCGCTTCCCGCAGATTTTCCACATCGAGACCTCCGGCCAGAAAATACGGTCGTCCGACTTCACCCACCAGAGACCAGTCAAACACTTTTCCCGTTCCGCCGCTTCCCTGATCCAGTAAAATATAATCCGCCGCACTCTCCCGGGCCCGCTCCACATCTTCCTTCGACTTTATGGAAAATGCCTGAATCAGCGGTTTTTCTGTCAGTACCTTTAATTCCTGTATATATTCCTGCGATTCCTGTCCGTGAAGCTGTGCTATCTGTATCGTTCCCTCCTCGAGAAGTTCTGCCACCAGCTCTTTCGGTGCATTGACAAATACACCTACCGGAACAATTTCCTCCCGCAGTCCCCGTACCAGTTCCCGTAATGTTGCCCGGTCGATACTCCGTCTGCTTTTGGGATATTCCACAATAAATCCACAGTAATCCGGCCTTGCCTCATTGACCGCCGCGATATCCTCCGGCCGCCGCAGACCGCATATTTTTATTCTGCTCATGCTTAATCTCTCCTGCTGCTTTTTACCCCGATATGCGTTATACAGGATTTCCCTTCCTTACCCGCATCCACTCTCTCATTTACCGGGAAAGTGGTTTCCCGTTCAGCGTCTCAAGCATCGCCTTTTTATCCGGGCTTCGCATCAGCGTCTCTCCGATCAGCACAGCATCCACCCGGTTATCATATAACAGGTTGATATCTGCACTCGTCCTGATTCCGCTTTCTGATACAAAGACCACTTCCTCCGGTGCCAGATTCCGCAGCCGGATGCTGTTATTCATATCCACCCGGAATGTCCGAAGATCCCGGTTATTGACTCCTACGATCTTCGCTCCGGCTTCCAATGCCCGCTCTACTTCCCGCTCATCATGTGCTTCCACCAGTGCATCCAGCCCCAGACTTTCTGCCAGCTGCCGGTACTCTCTCAGCTGTACATCATCAAGGATCGCACAGATCAGAAGTACTGCTGATGCCCCAAAGGCTTTCGCCTGATAGATCATATACTCATCTACTGTAAAATCTTTCCGGAGTACCGGAATATTCACTGCCGCTGTAATCTCTTCCAGATACCGGTCGGATCCCTGAAAATAAAAGGGCTCTGTCAGACAGGAAATCGCCGATGCACCCGCTGCCTCATATTCTTTTGCGATCTCCACATACGGAAAATCCGGTGCGATCAGTCCTTTTGACGGAGATGCTTTCTTCACCTCACAGATATAGGACATCCCTTCTTTTTTCAATGCCTGATAAAAAGACGGTGTCGGAAGAATCGCCGGATTCTGTTCCCGGTCCCAGATCCTTTCCTTTAATTCTGCAACAGATACCTTACCTTTTTCCTGGCCAATCCGCTCTCTTGTCTTTCCTGCAATTTCTTCTAATATATTCATGCTTCATTACTCTCCCGAATGAATGCTTCCAGTTTCTTCAGTGCTGCACCGCTGTCGATCAGTTGCTCTGCCAGACGTACACCTTCTTCCAGTGTCCCTGCTTTTCCTGCCACATACAGAGCGGCTCCGGCGTTCATGCACACGGCCTGTCGTTTTGCCCCCTGTTCACTGCCATCGAGGATTGCTCGGGTGATGGTCGCATTTTCCTGCGGAGTGTCACCTTTTAACTCGTCTTTCTCGCATTTTTTGTAACCGAACTGTTCCGGAACTATCTCATAAGGAGCTAATTTACCATCACAGATCTCACACACAGCAGTCGGTGCACTCATCGAGATCTCATCCAGGCTGTCCGTACCATACACAACCATACCCTTTTTCACGCCCAGTTTCACCAGAACCTGTGCCATCGGCTCTACCAGCTCTTCACTGTAGACGCCCATGATCTGCATGTTTGCATTTGCCGGGTTCGTCAGCGGGCCGAGAATGTTAAACACTGTGCGGATACCCAGTTCTTTTCTGACCGGTGCCACATATTTCATCGCGGTGTGATAAGTCTGTGCAAACAGGAAACAGATCCCGATCTTTTCCAGTATTTTTTCACTCTGTTCCGGTGTCAGCGTGATCTTTACACCCAGGGCTTCCAGTACATCCGCTGCTCCTGATTTGGAAGATGCCGCACGGTTTCCATGTTTTGCTACCGGAACACCACCTGCTGCGATGACCAGAGAAGCGGTTGTGGAAATATTAAAAGAATTGGAACCGTCCCCACCGGTACCGACAATCTCCAGGACATCCATATCATGTTTTAACTGCAGGGCATGGGAACGCATACCTTCGGCAGATCCTGTGATCTCATCAATGGTTTCACCCTTCATCGCTAAGGCTGTCAGATATGCCGCCGTCTGTACCTGAGAAGTTTCTCCATCCATGATCTCATTCATAACAGCTTTTGATTCTTCATATGTCAGATCTTCTTTTTTTGCCACTTTGATAATTGCTTCTTTGATCATTGTTCTCTTCCTCCTCTGACTACATCTATAAAGTTCTCTATCATAATCTTGCCATCCGGTGTCATCACCGATTCCGGGTGAAACTGTACACCGTAGATCGGATATTTTGTGTGTTCTACCGCCATCACTTCTCCGTCTTCCGACTCCGCAGTCACTTTCAGTTCTTCCGGCAGTTTTTCCTTTAATGCTGCCAGTGAGTGATACCGCGCTGCCGGAAATGTCCCCGGCAGCCCCTGAAACAGCTGATTTTCACCGATCTGATGAATCTCTTTCTGTTTTCCGTGCATCAGTTCTTTCGCATAGGACACCGTTCCACCAAATGCTTCGCAGATTGCCTGATGTCCCAGACACACACCAAAGACCGGAACCTTTCCGGCAAAATACCGGATCGCCTCAATACAGATTCCTGCATCGGACGGTTTTCCGGGTCCCGGAGAAAGGATGATGGCTTCCGGTTTCATCACCTCGATCTCTTCCACCGTGTATGCATCGTTTCGTACAACTTTGACGTCCGGCTCCACGGAACCGATCAGCTGATATAAGTTATAAGAAAAACTGTCGTAATTATCAATCAGTACTATCATTCCAATCCCTCCTGTGCCTGTGCAATTGCCTGAACCACAGCCCGTGCCTTGTTGCAACATTCTTCAAATTCTTTCTCCGGTACGCTGTCCGCCACGATGCCGGCACCGGAACGAATACAGATTTCGCCCTTCTTTTTATAAACCAGGCGGATCGCGATACAGGTATCCAGATTTCCTGTAAAATCAAGATAACCGATTGCCCCACCGTAGATGCCACGTTTGCTGTGTTCCAGTTCTTCGATGATCTGACAGGCCCGGAACTTCGGTGCTCCGGAGAGTGTTCCGGCCGGCAGGATCGCATCAACGGCATCCACCGCATCTTTATCCTCTCGCAGATCTCCGACTACCGTAGAACCAAGATGCATGACATGTGAAAAATGTTCCACACACATGTATTTTTCCACTTTCACACTGCCGATCTTACTGATCTTTCCGATATCATTTCTTCCCAGATCCACCAGCATGTTGTGTTCTGCCCGTTCTTTTTCATCTTTTAAAAGTCCGGCTTCCAGTTCCCTGTCTTCTTCCCTTGTCTTCCCTCTCGGTCTGGTTCCGGCCAACGGGAAAGTACTCAGATTCCCGGCTTCCAGTTTTACCAGAGTCTCCGGAGATGCTCCCGCAATCTCAATATCGTCGCTGGAAAAATAGAACATATACGGAGATGGGTTTGTCGCCCTCAGCACCCTGTAGGTATCGAAAAGATTTCCTGTCGCTTTCGCCCGCATCGGATTCGATAATACCACCTGGAAAATATCACCCTCACGGATGTAATGTTTGGCTTTCTCCACCATCTTACAGTATTCCGCTTCCGGGAACTGTGGCCGGATATCGGACTCCAGCTTCAGTTTTTCGAATTCCATATACGGTCCGGTTTTCAGAAGCTGTGCCATCTCTACCAGTTTTCCTTCTGCCTTCTGATAAGACGCTTCCAGATCATCGGTCATCACTCCGGCGATCAGCAACACTTTCTGACGGTAATGATCAAAGGCAATCACCTGATCGAACAACATCAGATCCATATCCCTGAAATCCTGCTGCTCTTTATCTTCGAGTTTTAATTTCTGTTCGCTGTATTTGATATAGTCATAGGAAAAGTACCCTACCAGCCCGCCGGTAAATGGTGGAAGTTCTTCCATCACCGGTGTTTTATACTGTTCAATAATCTCCCGCAGAGTATCGCCCGGATGTTCCACTTTCTTTGTCACAACCATATCCTCCCCGGTTTTGCGGATATTCAGGACTCCATCCGTACAGGTGATCTCCATCGCCGGCTCATAACCGAGAAAAGAAAATCTTCCCCACACCTCCGTCTGACTGGCACTCTCGAGCAGATAGCAATGCTTACTTGCTTTCCGCAAAACCCGCATCACTTCTACGGGTGTATATCGATCCGCATATAACTCCTTACATACGGGAATTCTGCGATACTCTCCACTGGCTGCGATTTCTTTTACCTTTTCTAATGTTGGATACATTCGGGCACCTCCTGTAAATCTTTTCTGTTACTGTCTTTCCCTTTGTTTTTCTGTCCTGCCGCGAAAGTCTCAGGCAAGCATGAACCTTGACTTGTTGCCCGCGAATCAAAATTGATTCACCGGATCAATTATTGATACACAACGCGAAAAAACGCCCGCCCTCGACAGAAACTTGTTCTTCTGTCAAGGACGAGCGTATGATAAACTACCCGCGGTACCACCTTGTTTCACAGTTTGCACTGTGCGCTTTGCGGAATACCTGCATATTCCCGGCAACTGACGTATGCCCCACGTCGCAGAATACTGAGCCGATTCGAAATAATGACTGTTCACTGCGCCCTCAGCGGTCCATTTGGCAGCCTGCATCTCCACCCGGCTCTCACCCTCCCGGACTCTCTGTGCGCGCATAACTGCTTTGATCTCCGCTTCAACGGTTTACTACACTAAACTTTTCTATAAATTACCACATACATATATATTTGTCAAACACTTTTTTCAAATTTTATTGTTTACTTTTTTCTTAATTCCATATCATCCAGCTGTCTACTTTGATATAATACCAGTAGAAACATCATCATAACCATGATTTTCACTGTTCCAGGCAGGATGTAAAAAACTCCGGAACTCATTCAAGCGGATATTCGCAATCCGCTTCGCTACTTGCTCATAACTGAACAGCTGCAAATTTTCTATACAGGAGGTACATACTATGCGTTATGAAATTCAGGGCGACACTTTACCCGTTGTTATCTGTTATCTGGACGGCGGTGAAAAAATGATCACAGAAAAAGGAGCCATGAGCTGGATGTCTCCAAACATGCACATGGCAACTTCTACCAACGGCGGCATCGGAAAGGCTTTCGGACGAATGTTTTCCGGTGAATCCATGTTTCAGAATATCTATACTGCCCAGGGCGGTCCCGGCATGATTGCTTTTGCCTCCTGCTTCCCGGGAAGTATTCTTCCTTACCAGATTTCCCCCGGGCGGGAACTGATTGTACAAAAGTCCGGTTTTCTCGCTTCTGAAGCCGGGGTAAACCTTTCTGTTTTCTTCCAGAAACGCTTCGGTTCCGGACTCTTCGGCGGTGAGGGATTTATCATGCAGCGCCTTGCCGGAGAAGGGATGGTATTCCTGGAATTTGACGGCCATGTTGTCGAATACGACCTGCAGCCCGGTCAGCAGATCATCGTGGATACTGGTTATCTGGCTGCTATGGAAGCCACCTGTTCCATGGATATCCAGACCGTTCCCGGTGTGAAAAATATGCTTTTTGGCGGGGAGGGCATCTTCAACACCGTCATCACCGGCCCGGGACATATATGGCTCCAGACCATGCCGATCTCGAATGTAGCAGGAGCGATCTCACCGTTTATTCCGTCAAAGTCTTAATTCGCAGAATCTATTTTCCAGACTGTACAGGGAACCTTACTCATCCCTGCCTAGAGCGTGTTTGAAAAAGGCTTTTCGTGAGCTGCAAGTCCCAGTTTGTGGGAGATTTTAGCCGAATGAGGGCGGCGTAGCGGGCTACGGCAACCGAATGAGGGTAAAATATACCGCAAAGTGGGGCTTGCAGATTGCGGAAATGATTTTTCAGACACGCTCTAGTATCACAGGAATTGTCTTGTACAAATACAGACTTTGATTCGTTTCCCTTGAATAAATCAACAGCCGGTATATGTTTCCCTAACAATTCGAAGCATACACCGGCTGCTGTTTTTCATAAACTGCATTCCTTATTTTGGCTCGTTATATTTTCTTCTCGCAAACTACCAGAAATCCCTTAATTGCTAAAACAAATCTCTGTTTTCTATCCGAAGGATATCTTTGCATGTAAGCAATTATTCAAATTTTACTCTATTTCCGGCTTTCAAAAATACCGTCCTGCTCTCCTGCATTTTCACACGCACCCGGACTTCCTGGTCTGTTTTGCTTGTCAGCCAACAGTTCACACACTCTCCTTCCCACGCGATATCCACCGTAATCGCCCCCCGCGCGATCAGACCCTGCACAGAGCCTCGTTTCCACTTCGGTGATACCGCCGGAAGGATCACGAGTTCTCCTCCGTGGCTTTGCAGCAGCATCTCTGCGATTCCCGCAGTAAATCCAAGATTTCCGTCAATCTGGAACGGCGGATGCGCGCAGAACAGGTTCGGGTATACACCGCCGCCCTGCACGGACATTTCCGCGAAAGGATCACGAACCTGCAGCATCTGCGCCACCTGTTTTGCCGCATGCGCACCGTCTTCCATCCTTGCCCACATCAGAATTTTCCACGCCAGACTCCAGCCGGTTCCCTCGTCGCCCCGGACAAGCAGGCTTTTTTGCACTCCTTCCAGAAGTTCCGGCGTCTTTCTCGTGATTCCTCTTCCCGGATGGAACTCATACAGATGCGACAAATGTCTGTGTTCTACTTCCGCCTCCGGGAGTTCCTCATTCCACTCCAGAATCCTTCCGTCACTTCCCAGCTGTGTCGGTACGATCGCCGACAACTGTTCACGGATTGTTTTTAAAAGAGCCCTCTCTTTCTTTAATACTTCACATGCTTCCAGATAATCCCGGAACAGGTTTCGAATAATTGCCAGCGTATTTTCTGTATACAATGCCACCGGAACTGCTTCTCCCTGATCCAGGAAACAATTTTCCGGCGATGTCGCCGGAACCACTGCCAGTCCTTTATCCGTCTTTTGTAACATGTTGCTGCAAAATCTGGCATGTTCCTCCAGCACCGGAAAAATCTCCTGCAAATACTCTCTGTCCAGCGTAAACAGATACTCCTCATAGAGATTCCGGCACATCCATGCCCCGCCAAACGGCCAGAATGCCCAGTTTGCCAGTCCAGCAGCCGGTGATGTCTTTCTCCACAGATCCACGTTATGAAAGCACGCCACACCCTCACAGTGAAAATACTTCTGCGCTGTCTCCCTCGCATTTTCCAGCAGTTCCCGGTTCATCCGCACCAGCGGCTCTGCCAGTTCATGAAGATTACACGGACCAGTCATCCAGTAGTTCATCTCGGTATTGATATTTACCGTATAATCGCTCTTCCAGGCCGGGATTCGGTCGCAGTTCCAGACTCCCTGCAGATTTGCCGCCTGTGTCCCCGGTCGTGAACAGGAAATCAGCAGATACCGACCATAATCAAACAACAGCTGCTCCAGTCCCGGATCCTCGCCATCTTTTTTATACTGTTCCAGCCGTTTCGAAAGATCCATTCCGTCTCTGCTGTCATCTCCAAGCGTCAGTTTCACTCTCTGAAAATACTTCTGATACTCTCCGACATGTTCTTTCCACAACTCTTCTACGGATATCCCGGTCTGCTCCTGATCCTGAAGTAAAAGCTTTGCGGGATTATTTCCTTGCGTATACGGATGTCTGGAAACACCTGCAAACCCGGAACGAATCAGTATCCGCATAGTAATTTCACGAACATTGACACAGCGAACTCCCATCTCTGTCGGAACAATCTCCCCGTTTTCCGTATCAAATATGCACCAGCCTTCGTACGGCATTCCTTTTTCCTGCGGATTTTTCGAAAAAATAAACTCGCTGCCGTCCCCTTCTTTCGCTCCCACAGGAATCTTACTTTTTCCCGGCATCTGCCCCTGCATTTTCCATATTTTTCCGTCCCAGCTGTTTCTCGTAAGAAATCCGCCCTCTGCCGTGACCGTTATGGTAAATGCTTCCTCTGCCCGGATCTGATACACCAGAACCTGTGACGGTGCACTGCAAAAGCAACGATGTTCATAAGATTGCCCGTGATTTCGATATGTCACCCGGGTAGTTGCTGTCTCGAGATCCAGTTCTCTGTGATAGTCCGCAATTTCCCGTTCTCCCTCAAACCGGATCCGTACCGTGCCGAAAGGCTCATACATCTCTACATCTTCCGCCGTCTCCTGTGCCTGATTCAACACCTGTGCAGCCTGAAGGTAACTCCCTTCTTTTGCATACACTTCTGCTTTTTTAATATCCTCATGTCCCATACCGGTGCGCGGATCCCCCGGATAGCCCGACCAGAGGGTATCTTCATTCAGGCAAAGCGTTTCTGCCTCCCCGTCCCCGAACATCAGCGCTCCTATCCGCCCGTTTCCCAGCGGAAATGCCTCTTGCCAGACAGTTGCCGGTGCTTCAAATATCATTTTCATACTCTATTCCCCGTTTTTCAACTTCTTATTTTTCCTGTTACCTGCTACTTTCTTCATATCCCGTTTTTATCTGATTTCACATTGTCTCAGCGGATACTTTTCATTATCGTTCGTAACTGTTCAATCTCTTCACAGTTGCAAGCCAATACGCCTCGTGAAATACTGCCTACTGAATAATTATTACTGTTCTATCTTCCATACAATCGCAATCGGCGTCTCTCCCTCACGATACTCTTGGGGAATCACCACCTGTATTCCTTCCTCCGTCATCTTCCAGTCAGCCTCTTTCTTCGTATCTACCATGGAAATCCCGCGGATTTTCCCCTGATAGGGAATCAAAAGTTTCTCTTCTACTGCTTCCCTTTCCTCCGGATACAGCCGAATCACATAGACGACATCACCTTTTCGCGTAAATGCCAGGTTTCCGCTCCGGTACGGCGCACAGATCCGTGTTCCGTAAATCGCTTCCCCGTACATCTGCATCCACACGCCCAGTTCCCGCAGGCTCTCCCAAGCTTCCACCGGGATCCTTCCGTCTGGCTGAGGGCTTATATTTAATGCCAGATTTCCGCCCTTCGCCACAATATTGACCAGAAGATTTATCAGTTCTCTCGGTGATTTATAATGATCTCCGTACGCATAATTAAAATCAGCTCCCAGCGTCAGGCAGCTCTCCCAGGGCACACACAGCGGTTTTTCCGGCACACACATCTCCGGTGTGACATAATTCTCATAAGCACCGCCCACCGTCCGGTCTACTGCCAGCACCCAGGGCTGCGTTTTTCGCACTTCCTCCACGATCTCTCCCAGCCGGATATCCTGTCCGTTTGTTGCTACTACCCATCCGGCATCAAACCAGAGGATATCCAGCCTTCCATACTGCTTTCCAAGTTCCAGGATCTGATCGCGGGTAAATGCACGGAAACGCTCCCAGGCTTCCGGATTTTCTTTTGGATTATAGGTGGGATTCCTTGTCGTTTTTCCGGTAAATACTTTCTCTTTTTCCCAATAATCCGGACAGTGCCAGTCCGCCTTGGAATAATACACCCCGATCCCAAGTTTCTCTTTTCGAAACGCGTCAAACATGGCACGGACGATATCCGCATACTTATGTGTATGAAACGGACAGTCCTCTGCCGTCGTCTTGTATTCTGTATATGCTGTGTCCCACAGACAGAAACCGTCGTGATGTTTTGTGGTCAGAATCAGATACCGGAACCCACATTTCTTTGCCATCTTCGCCCATTCCTCCGGCTGAAAAGCCACCGGATCAAACGCACGGTTTAATGCTCGGTACTGCCTCTTAAAAACCTCCCCGTCATCCGTCCAGTCCACCGTCTTTCTGGACCACTCCGCATCCTCATCGCTAAGTGCCCAGCTCGCCACCATGCCAAGCTGATTGTACACTCCCCAGTGCACCATCAACGCCAGCTTCTGATCCTGAAACCACTCCAGCTGCTCCCGTAAAACCGGTTCCTCCGGCCACACATACGCTTCTTCCTGACTATATGTATGAACCCCCTGATTCACGATTTCCTGTTTCTGCTCAGTTTCTTTTCCCATTTTTCTTCTCCATTCGTATCTTTATTCTTTTATACTTTCCAATTTCTAAGAATTGTGAGAGTACGAAGTACGGAACAATCCGGTGTCAAAGGAGGCAAAATACCTTTTGACCCAACATCTTTCTGACTGCTACATAAATTCACAGTTACCCTCCGACAGCATACCCCCATACGCTGTCCGTCTATTCTATAGTGTACAAAAAAGAAGTGGCAGATTCAATCTTTTCTGACTAAATCTGCCACCTTTTTACTGTACTTTTCTTGCTAAGTAACACACCTCGCAAATTTTACACGTTATCGCAACAGTCACCAGGTTCTCATACCGGCAGGAACTTTAGCTCGTTGCTTGCGTAAATCACTCCGGAAGTCTCACCTCAACAAGTTCATCCCTCTCCGGTTCTTGTAGATTTCCACCAGGTTTTACATACAGCAAGCTGCTAATCTGCTCCACTTCTACAATCTGATCCGTTGCATATTTCACTGTATAGGCTTCCGTTGTCTCATCATCATATCCCTGCTCCTGAGACTGAAAAACCATTTGCCGGACAGTTCCGTCTTTCATGCGAAATCCATATAAAAACCACGGTTCTTCATATGTTTCCCATGTAGTCACCCCATCATCGCCATATGATTGTTTTGTAATCTTCTTTCTTGGCATATCATAATAGATCGTCAGAGACAGCGGCGTAATCTCTATGGATTTTACTACCGTATCCGTATCTCCGATCGTCTGATTGACCGACAATCCTTCCTCTTTTTCCGTGCCTGCAAGTTCCCAGTCCAGCGTCCAGCTTCCTTTTACATCCGGAACAAATTCTGCCTGTTTGTTTACCGTACCTAAATTTTCTAAGATTACCTGGATTTTCTTACCTGCCAGCCCGTTTTTTTCATTCGTATCAATCTGCATGAGATATTCCATCGTTCCATCTGCTTTCTGATAGACCGGCTCATCCTCTTCACCGAAATTCCGGAAACTTCCGGAAACATTTACTTCTTTTCCATCTGTCTTCACAATAATCTGCTTAAATTCTGGCTGTTCTTTCATTTCTACTGAGTATCCTTTTACTGAAAACGCCAGTTGACTGAAATTCTGATCGGTAATACTCTGCAATGCAGTAACCGTGATTCCCTGGCTGGTGCAGGATACTCCTGTCGATTCTGCTGCTCCTGTTTCTTCCAGTTCTTCTTCCTGTGCCTTTGTCAGCTGTAGTTTTTCTTTTAATCCATCCGACCACCGGATATATACCCCGCTGCCACAGATACCGTTGCCAGAGAAAGGGTAGCCACTGCCAGAATGATAGCCACTTTCTTTTTCGAAACTACAGTTTTTCCGCGTTCATTTTTCTGCCCTTCTATCTCTTCATGCATCCGTTTCTCCTGGCGGATCTGACCGTATGCCAGATGCATCTTCTTCCGTACAACTTCCGGTATTTCTGCTTTCTTCTGTAAAATTTCTATTTTTTCCCGTTCCGTCATAAAGTCCTCCCCCTTTCCATCTTCATCTCATCCGCCAGCTGTTTTCTCCCACGTACCAGTCGGGTCTTTACCGTTGCCGCCGGAATATCCAATATTTCACTGACCTCGCGTATCTTAAACCCATCCACATAATAGAGAAGCATCACTAGGCGATACTTTTCATCAAGACCTTGTAACACCTGTTCCCACTCTGCCATTCCATATCCATCTTCCCGTGCATCTGCTTCCGACACAGTATCTTCCGTCAGCAAAAGTTCTTTTTTTCTCAGCAGATCATAGCATTTATTCATCAATATCCGTATCATCCATGTCTTCACATATCGGTTCTCCTTCAACGTAGAAAGCTTTTCCCAACAGACCAGAACCGTCTCCGCCATTGCATCAGCCACATCATCCTCATTTTTCAAAATGGTTTTCGCCATCTTATACATACAGTCCGACTGCGACTCCATCAACCGGATAAATGCCTCCTCGTCCCCGCTCTTCGCTCTTTTTACCAATTCCAAATGTTCTGTCACAGCGTCACCTCCTCTTTTCGTCTTTCTGTTGATTAGACGGAGTATTTCTCAAAAAAGTTTCAAATTTTTATCAGGATGTATTTCATAAATAGAAATGCGTATAGGATTCGTCTTTATCATGCAATGCAAAAAGAAAAGCTTTAGTTATCTGTAACTAAAGCTTTTGAAGAGGCGCAGACCGGATTTGAACCGGTGGATACTGGTGTTGCAGACCATTGCCTTACCACTTGGCTACTGCGCCATTATGAAATTGTAGAAAAATCTTTCTCAGATTTTTCAGTGACTCCGACGGGAATCGAACCCGTGTTACCGCCGTGAAAGGGCGATGTCTTAACCGCTTGACCACGGAGCCTTGTTTTTTGTTTGTGTCGTATCTCAGTGACGAATGTTATTCTATCATAGGTTTCAGAAGAATGCAAGCACTTTTTTTAAAAAATTGTATCTTTTTTTCAGAAATTCCTGTACAATAACAAATGTATGAATCATACAGCGAATTATGCTATCATTCTAAGACATAATTGTGCTGTAACCGAGTCAGGCGGATATTCGCAATTCGCTTCGCTGCTTGCTCATAACCGATGCTCATAACCGAACAACTGCTTATTGCTCTTCGCAATTTACTTAATAATACGTAAGGAAAAGGCTGATTGCAAAGATCCATTCAATATAATTTTCAGGAGGAAAATATAAAGATGAAGGAAACTATCTTACTTTTCAATATAACCGACCGTAACACCAAACTGAAATTAGAACGCATTCTCTTGCCGCTGAAGCTCCGGATCCGGCGGATCCCGGTGTCTCAGTATGGACAGACACTGGCTGCGCTGTGTGGCCTGGAAGAACCTGCTGATCTGCCATCTGAGAGCGCTGTTACCCCGTCTTTTTCCGATCCTATGATGATCTTTGCAGGTTTATCTGAAATGACCCTGGATCGCGTTCTGACGGGCTTACGCGCGCAGCAGATCCGTATTCCTTATAAAGCCATTCTGACGCCCACCAACCAGCACTGGACACCGGAGGAATGTTTTATCGAGATCAAAAAAGAACACGAACAGATGCATGGCTTGAATCAATAATCTGTTCTGTCAACCGTTCTTAGATAGGAACAGCCGGTTCGAACCACAAAAACATTCAAACCGGCTATTCCTGTCTTTACTCATTGATTTTCAATCTCCCCGTTTCCATCCGATCAGTTAAATTCATCCTCTTCCACATACTTCTCATTCGAATAGGCAAGACCATTCTGATATTTCACAGTCACATACAGTATCTCGTCTCCGTCCTGCACTTTCACATAGCATACATCGTCTTTGAACTTGTCCGTGATCTCAATCTTCTGATTCTTATAATACAGCCATACCGTTCCGTCGTCGTTATATTCCACATCCGGGCTGTTCGCTTCCTCCAGAAGTTCCTCACCTGTCAATGGACGTTCTGTGCCATCCGCTTCATAAGCGATTCCACCACCGCTTATTTCTCTCGTTTCTCCGTTTTCATCCGGATACTCTATGGTATATGTGCCATCGTCTGAAACCGTCATGTTTGCAGTCGTCTGGTCTCCGTGTAACCATACCTGAACCGTTCTCTGAATACCGCCAACATTTGCGGCATAAGCGGTTCCTGTTCCGCCCGCCAGAAGAATACATCCTGTCAGTGCAGCTACGGCTACTTTCATGTTATGTTTTTTGTTTAATCTGCTCATATTCTCTACCTCCACAGAAAACTGATCGGAGGTATGCAACACCGAAAATGCCTGTTTGTAACGTTCTTTATTTGTCATCGTCCCATTCCTCCTTCAAAGTCTCGCGAAGCAACATTCTTCCACGGGATAATCTTACTTTGACATTACTCTCCGAAATCTTCAGGATCTCCCCGATTTCCCTGACACTGTAATCCTCGTAGTAAAACAGATGAATCACAATTCTGTATTTTTCAGGGAGTCCCATCACGGTTTCAAACAGATGCTCCGACTCCGGTGTCTCAAAAACGAGTGTCTCCATATAATCTTCCAGGGAAGTTTTATTCTTCCTCCAAAATGAAAGATTCATATTCTTCGCTTTATTGATCGCCACCCGGATCAGCCATGCCCGTATATGCTGCTCACTTTCAAATTCTTTTTTGCTGTTATAATATTGGAGAAACGTATCCTGAACAGCATCTTCCGCATCCTGCTGATTTTTGCATACGTTAAATGCCACTGCGTACAGACTGTTCTGATATCGTTCCACCAATTCCTGTATCGTTTGTCTCATGAGTCTCTCCTGTATCAATAACCCTTGCGCCAGCTTACCGGCGTTGATTATTTGTTTTCAAAGGCCTTTCACTAATAATACAAATAACAGCAGGTAAAGGTTACAAACTTTCAAAACATATATAAAATTATCCTGAACCACAATATATCTGTAAAATCTGACCTGACAAATATCTGTATAACAAAAAAAACCTGCAGGATACATTCATTTGTATCTTACAGGTCTATTCTATCTCATTCCTCCCAGAGCTTTCCCTGCCTTTCCTGGCATAAAAAAGCTCCCCCAGTTGGACTCGAACCAACGACACTGCGGTTAACAGCCGCATGCTCTACCGACTGAG
>OFMG01000679.1_pt1 | contig 39816 bp, 36 predicted proteins | sample 1541751 | NCBI WGS metagenome assembly OFMG01 (sample SAMN04209232, study PRJEB22552) | human gut metagenome | biome: gut; material: feces | host: Homo sapiens | place: USA: Oklahoma
AGGTTCCGTTACAAGTTCTTTCGATATTGTTCAATTTTCAAGGTCCTGTGCGCCGTAGCCTTAGCGGCTGACAGCTTAGTTAGCTTATCACTTTCGTGATAAATTGTCAAGCACTTTTTTGAAAGATTTTCGAGATTCATTTTTGATTCTGTCTAATCTCTCCGTTTGACGTCGTTTTTGAAGTATTTCATTCTGTCGGACGTCTGCCTGACAGTAATGTATTTTAGCACAGCATCCTTCAAAAAGCAAGCACTTTTTTACATTTTTTACACCAAAATCATTCTTTTGACTTTTTGCCCAGTTTTTTACATTTATTATAGACACTTCCTCCCTTATTCCTCCAAAAGCCGGGTGCGCAGTCGGATCAGGATCTTGCGTTCCCGCCGGGAGATCTGCACCTGAGTCGTGTGCAGTGCTTTTGCAGTCTCGCTCTGGGTGCGGTTGCCATAAAAGCGCAGGCGTATCAGCTGCTTATCCTGCTCCGGCAGCGCTTCGATCACCTCTGCCAGACTGATCTTATCCGCCAGTTCCTCCTCCGGGGATTCCACCGGGATATCCAGCTGCCGGTCCCCGTCCTCGCCATTTTCCGGGGTCAGGCTCATGGCGGGCTGCGCAGCCTGTATGGCAAGGGCTACATTCTCTATCGGTTCATCCAGCTGTTCTGCCAGCTGCTGCAAGGTAGGCTCTGAGCCGCACAGCTTCATGGTATGCTCCCGTGCTGCCTGCACCCTCATTCCCAGCTCCTTCAGGGAGCGGCTCACCTTGACCGTACCTCCATCCCGAAACAGCTTTTTGATCTCGCCAAGGATCACCGGCACGGCATAGGTGGAAAAACACACGCCCCGGCTCTCGTCAAAATTATCGTAGGCCTTGATCAGTCCCACGCACCCTGCGCTGTATAGATCGTCATACTCCATGCCGCGCCCACGGAATCTGCCCGCACAGGCGTGCACCAGCCCCAGATTCTGTGTGATGAATGCTTCCCGCCGGGTCTTATCCGTTACCATATACCGGACCGCCTTTCTTTTTTATGTAGGCTCCCGCCGGGACAGACGCTTGACCAGCAGCACCTTTGTTCCCTTGCCGGGCTTTGAGGTGACCTTGACCCTGTCCATAAAGCTTTGCATCACTGCAAAGCCCAGACCGGAGCGTTCCTCCGGGTTGCCGGTGGTGAACAAGGGCTGCATGGCCTGTTCCACATTGGGGATGCCGATGCCCTTATCTGTAATGGTGATGTGCACCTCCCGGTCTGGATAGACCGCTATGGTCATGCACACCGGCCCGATCCGCTCCGGGTAGGCGTGGACGATGCAGTTAGTCACCGCCTCGGACACTGCCGTTTTCAGGTCGGCAAGCTGTGGCACGGTGGGGTCGTACCGCGCCAGAAAGGCCGCCGTGACGCCGCGGGCGTATGCCTCATTGCTGCTGAGGGAATCGAACTGGATGCGGGTACTGTTCTCTGCTTTCATTGCGCATTCTCCTTTTCTATGTTCTCCGTACAAGGGATGCCTGCCAGCCGCAGGACTTTTTGCAGCTGCGCGGGGGCGTGCTGCAGCCGCAGGCTCGTGCCCAGAACGCGGGCGCAGCGCTGCCGCCCAAGAATAAGCCCGACGCCGGAGGAATCCATGAACCCCACCCCGCCAAGGTCTACGATCAAGGTACGCGGGCTGCGGCTGACCAGTGCATCGTCCAGCTGCATCCGCAGGCTCTGGGCGGCATCGTGGTCGATCTCGCCCGCCAGATAGGCGTACAGGGTCTCCCCTGCCGCGCTGAAGGTCACCGTTGCCATTGCTTGTCCATCTCCTTTTTTGCAAAATAAAAGATCCCGTACACATAGCTTCAGTGTACGGGATCTTCGGGTTATTTTTTAGAAAAAGCTGTCGGCGGTTTATGCCTTTGCCAGCAGCTCGGCAGCTTCCAGCGCTGCCGCCTCGCTGCCGCAGACCAGCAATCCACGGCGGGTGTTGGCGTGCGCCAGCTGCACTGCTTCGTCCAGACTGGTGCAGAGCTGAGCGTCAAAGTGATATTTTGCCTTCTCGGTCAGACGCCGGGTCAGCTGCTCCTCCACACCGGCGGGCGTGACGAGATACACCTTATCAAAGGGACTCTCGCTCATGCCTGGCATGGTGGATTTATCCTTTTTCTGTTCCTCGGGGCTCAGGCCGGTTTCCAGCGCGGAGAAGAAGGCTTCGGCGCCCTCCTCCTCGGTCAGGCCGATGATGGCGCTCATGTGGCGCACCTTAGCCATGTTCAGCACGCGCAGCAGCGCAGCAGCCTGCTGCGGGGTGCGGCAGGCATCCAGAATGACCAGCGGGCGCTGAGAAAGCACCCGGATGCTGCAGCGGTTGTCCACGGCAGCAATGCCATCCAGAATCGCTTCATCAGAGATGTCTGCCCCCTTGCGGCAGAGCGCCAGTGCCAGCTCCACCGCCATGGCGGCGTTGCCTGCGGCGTGACGCCCCAGAAAGGCCAGCGGCACCGTATAGCCGCCGTAGTCCACCCGGCTGGCGAACTGTTCTGCTTCCAAAAAGGTGATATCCTCCGGGTCGGGCACTACCAGCTCACAGCCGCACTTGCCCGCAGCAACAATCAGCTCACTGAGCACCGCCTTGGGCTGTTCCGGCGCGGTGACGCAGATGCTGTCCTTGCGCATCACGCCGCCTGCCAGCGCAGCCAGACGCTCCACCGAGCGGCTCACGCCGTCCGGCCCCACCGCTGTGACAGCACACACCGGCATTTGGGGCAGTGCCGCAGCCAGACCCGCGTCCGGCAGTTCTACCACCGCCAGCGTGCAGCCGGCTTCGCCAAAGCAGTACGCAGCGGTGGCAAGCTCCGCCGCCTGCATAGGCAGTTCCTCATGGGCGGCAAGAGCATCGGCGGCGCGGCACAGCAGTGTCTCGTCCACCGGCTTGCCTGCCACCCGGATACGGGCCGCAAGGGGCTCGCACCCGGCATGATAGACACCGGCACGAATGCCCTGCGCGTGCAGGATGGCCGTCAGCAGGCGCGCCACCGCCGTTTTACCGGCAGTGCCTGCCACGCCCACAAACTGCACCTGCTGCACCGAAGCGGGCAGCAGCGCGCCCAGTTGTCCCGGGTCGGCAAAGCCGTCCGGCAGAGCTGCAAAATACTGATTCGCCTTTTGGATGGTCATTCGTGTCTCCTTTTCATGTGATAATACAGCCCCTCGCAGGCCAGCAGCAGCACGATGGCGACAAGGATGCCTGCCAGAACACCGGCAGAATCCAGCCACACATCGGTGACCTGACTGCTGCGCCCCTCCGAGAAGAGCTGAATGGTCTCATCGGTCAGCGCTGTCAGCACACCGCCCAGCATGGGCACGGTGATATGCCGCAGCGGGTGACGGCTGTACACCCGCATACAGAGCATGAGCAGAAAGCCCTCCAGCATATACTCGCAAAAGTGTGCCAGCTTGCGCACGATGTGCATGGTCAGGCGGTCAGCCAGTCCCGGATGACCCAAGCGGCGCAGGATAATGCGCATCCATGCCAGCACCCGGCCGCTGGAGCCGGTGGAGACTGTTGCCACCGCCATGGAGTTGGAAAAGATGAACCAGATGCAGGCAATCAGTGCAGCGGTAAAGATCACCCGCCCCGCAATGACCCACAACGAGGTGCGCTCCGTATCGTTATAGCGTTCCACAGTCTCAACCCAGCGCCTTGATGCTCTGCTCAATGTTGGCCAGCTTGTCCTGACTCTTGGCGAACTTTGCGCGGATTTCCTCCACCAGAGCCGCCGGGGCACGCTCCACGAACTTGGGGTTGTTCAGCTGGTTGCCAAACATGGCCATTTCCTTTTCAGCCTTGGCCTTTTCCTTGTTCAGGCGTGCCAGCTCCTTCTCGCGGTCGATCAGCTCCATCATGGGGATAAAGCCGCGGGCGGCGTGGGTGGACACCTGCACCATGCCGTCGGTGCTGCCCTCATACTTTTCGGTAAAGGTCACATCGGTGGCAAAGGCGAACTTAGCCAGATAGACCTGTGCGTTCTGGAAGGGGGCTGCATCAGCAGTCTCGATGATCATGCTGGTCTTTTTGGCGGGGTGCACGTTCATCTCGGTGCGCATGGTACGCACAGCCTTGATATAATCCATCACCTTTTCAAAGGCTTCCTCCTCGGCTGCCCAGTTGTGAGCGGCGTCAAAGGTGGGCCATGCCTGCGTCATGATGGTCTCGGCAGAGCCGGGCAGCGCCTGATACAGTTCCTCAGTGATGAAGGGCATGAAGGGGTGCAGCAGCTTGAGTGCCTTATCCAGCACATACACCAGCACGCGGCGGGCGGTATCGGCCTGCTGTGCATCGCCGGAGTTCAGGCGGGGCTTTGCGATTTCGATGAACCAGTCGCAGTAGACATCCCAGATAAAGCTGTTGATCTTGGCGGCAGCCAGACCCATCTCGTAGTGCTCCAGATTATCGGTCATGGCACCGGCCACCTGATTCAGCTTGGTCAGCACCCACTTGTCGCTCATGTCCAGCAGCTCCTCGCTGGGCAGACCCGGCTCAAAGTCCTCGGGCAGGTTCATCAGCACAAAACGGGTGGCGTTCCACAGCTTATTGGCAAAGTTGCGGGCAGCCTCCACCTTCTTTTCGATATAGCGCATATCGTTGCCCGGGGTAGAGCCATCCACCAGCATAAAGCGCAGAGCGTCTGCGCCGTACTGGGCAATGACTTCCAACGGGTCGATGCCGTTGCCAAGGCTCTTGGACATCTTGCGGCCCTGACTATCGCGGACGATGCCGTGGATGCAGACGGTGTCAAAGGGCGCCTTGCCGGTGTAGGCCAGACCGGAGAAGATCATGCGGCTGACCCAGAAGCCGATGATGTCGTAGCCGGTGACCAGCGTATTGGTGGGGTAGAAATACTTGAGGTCGGCGCTGTCCTCGTTGGGCCAGCCCAGCGTGCTGAAGGGCCACAGGGCAGAAGAGAACCAGGTATCCAGCGTGTCGGGGTCCTGCGTCAGCTTTGCGCCGCCGCACTTGGGGCAGCTGCAGGGAGCAGACTTTGCCACCACGGTCTCGCCGCAGTCGTCGCAGTACCAAGCCGGGATCTGATGACCCCACCACAGCTGGCGGCTGATGCACCAGTCACGGGTGTTCTTCATCCAGTTCATATAGTTCTTGGTAAAGCGCTCAGGCACAAACTTGATCTCGCCCTTCTCCACGCTCTCGATGGCGGGCTTTGCCAGCGGCTCCATCTTGACGAACCACTGCTTGGAGACCATGGGCTCGATGGTGGAGTGGCAGCGGTAGCAGGTGCCTACCTCATGCTTGAGGGGCTCGATCTCCTTCAGGAAACCGCCCTCCTTCAGGTCAGCCAGAATGGCCTTGCGGGCTTCCAGCGTGGTCATACCTGCGTACTTGCCGCAATCCAGCACCTGAGGCTCGTTGACGGTGTTTTTGCCGGCAGCAAACAGGGCATCGGCTGCAGCCTTGTCGGCAGCGCCGGTCATGTGGCCGTCGTAGGTGAACACGCGCACAATGGGCAGGTCGTGACGCAGGCCGACCTCAAAGTCGTTGGGGTCGTGGGCGGGGGTGATCTTCACGACACCGGTGCCCTTGGTCATATCGGCGTGCTCATCGCAGACGATGGGGATTTCCTTGTTCAGCAGGGGCAGCACCACATGGCAGCCGTGCAGATGGGCGTAGCGGGGATCCTCGCCGTTGATAGCCACAGCAGTATCGCCCAGCATGGTCTCGGGGCGGGTGGTAGCCAGCTCCAGCATCTCGCCGGTCTCCTTGACCGGGTACAGCAGATGCCAGAAGCTGCCGTCCTTCTCCTCGTACTCCACCTCGGCGTCGGAGATGGAGGTGTTGCAGTGGGGACACCAGTTGACCATGCGGTTGCCGCGGTAGATCAGCCCCTTGTCGTACAAATGCACGAACACTTCCTTGACAGCCTCAGAGCAGCCCTCGTCCATGGTAAAGCGCTCGCGCTCCCAGTCGCAGCTGCTGCCCAGCTTCTTCAGCTGGCTGACGATGCGGTTGCCGTACTTGGTCTTCCATGCCCAGGCGCGCTCCAGAAAACCGTCGCGGCCGACCATTTCCTTGGTCAGACCCTCGGCGCGCATGGCCTCCACCACCTTGGCTTCGGTAGCAATGGAAGCGTGGTCGGTGCCGGGCACCCACAGGGCGGCATAGCCCTGCATCCGCTTGGTGCGGATGAGGATATCCTGCATGGTGTTATCCACCGCATGACCCATGTGCAGCTGACCGGTAACGTTCGGCGGCGGCATCACGATGGTGTAAGGTTTCTTGTCCGGATCGGCTTTCGTGTGGAAGTAGCCGCCATCCAGCCAGAACTGGTAGATACGATCTTCCACCTGACTGGGATCGTACTGCTTTGCAAGTTCTTTCATAGTGTCCTCCCAAAAAATTTGATGAAGTGGGACGCAAAAAGCCGCCCCACGGAGCGTTCCATGGGACGGCTGTAAATACATGACCGCGGTACCACCCAAATTGCGCAGAAAACTCCGCGCCCCTTGATGCCCCTGTAACGTAGGGCAGACCCGAAAACGGCTTACCGGCTCAGCTCACCGCTTCTGCTCCAAAGTGACAGTGCCCCGCCGGTATCCCGCCGGGTTTTCAGCTGCCCCCGGCTCTCTGTGCGGTCCCAGACGATGCACACTCTTTTTCAACGCATTTATAAAAAGAATATAGCGTTTTTTGTGGGATTTGTCAATCAGTTTTTCAAACCTTTCACCCAACGCACCAGCTTCCATACCTTTGCACCCAGATGTGGGCAGTAACCCATCATCAGCGCCTGCAGCTTCTGGCTTTTGTGCTCCGACGGGATCTTCCACGCAGCGTGGCGGTGCGTGGAAGCCAGCTCCAGCAGTGTTTTTTCCTTTTCCGGGTCCCGCTCCGGCTGGTTGACCAGCCGGAAATACACCTCGGCGCAGGACATGATGCAGCGCTGATCCGTAGTACTGCGGAAGGGGTCCGGCTGCTCCTTTGCCAGCTGCCAGACCCGTTCCCATGCCAGTGCCGCCGTATAAAAGCGCAGGCTCGGCTTCTGCCGCACGGCAGAAGCTGGTCGTTCAAGATAGGCATAGAGCGGGCAGTTCAAAAACGCCAGACTACCAGCCTTGAGAAATTCCATCACAAAAAACAGGGTATCCTCCCCATAAAGCAATGCCGGATCAAAACGGATATCCCGTAATATCTCCCGGTGGGTCAGCATCCGCCAGCAGTGCCCGCCGCTCCATTCCCGCATCCACGAATAATTTTCCGCCGTGATCCTCTGCGGTGCCGGGCATTCTGTCACTGTCCACAGGGACTGGTTTTCCTGTATACCGCGGTAGCGGCACATGGACATCCGGGTACCGCAGCTGCACAGGGCATCGTACAGCCATTCCAGATACTGCGGCAGCACAAGGTCGTCTGAATCCACAAAGCCGATATATTCGCCCCTTGCCACATCCAGCCCAAAATTGCGCGCCGAGGACACCCCACCGTTTTCTTTGTTGAAAATGCGCACCCGGGCATCCTGCGCCGCATAGCGCTGCATGATCTGCCAGCAGCTGTCCGGCGAACCATCATTCACAACGATCAGCTCAAAATTCCGGTAGGTCTGCGCCAGCAGGCTGTCCAAACACGCGGGCAGATACTTTTCCACCTTATAGACCGGTACGATCACCGAGATCAGGGGGCTTTTTTCTGTATTCATCCGGCTCTCCTTTTTAAAATTTCCAACCCACGCCGCTTCAGCGCTTCGTACTCCACGCTGCGCCGGTAGAGCAATACGATCACTCCTGCAAACACCGCCGTATAAAGCAGCCCGTCCAAAACAAAAACGCCGAAATTGCCCACCGGAAATCGCTTTACCCAGAGCATGGCTGCCGCCGAGACCGCCGCCACGATCATTGCACGCTTCAGGTACTCCGCAAAATAAACCCGGAGCTTCTTCTGCCATGCATCCTGAACGCCATACTTCAAAAAGATATAGGGTTCCACCCAGACACAGGTGCACAGGCTGCTGATGATGGTACCCCCGATAATGCCGACCACGCCGTACCGCTGCACCAGCGCCAGAGAGACCACCAGATTGATGATGGACTCCGCCACAGCCTTATAGCGGTCGTTCCAGAACAGACCCATGACCTCCCGGAACAACAGATTCGTCTGCCGCATCCGCGAGATATAGAATTCTGTCACAATGATCGCCACGGTCGTCATCGGGAAACAGTATTCCCTGCCAAACAGCAGCTCGATCAAGGGATTGAACAGCATCATCAGCCCGCCAGTCAGATAGGCAGACTGCACAAAAAAGAGAAAGTCCATCTCTTTATATACTTGGTACAGCCGGTCAGAGTTTTCCAGCGCCGCAAAATTACCCACGCTGCCGGAAAAAGCCGTGGCAAACTTGTTCAGCAGGTTGTTCAGCGCGTTGAGTACCAACCGGTAATTGGAGTAAAGCCCCACCGTTGCCAGACCGATGAAGGAGGACATCAGCAGGCTGTCCGTGTTGCGCACGATGACGGTGGCCAGCTTGTGCATACTCATTGCGCCGATGTTTTTCAGGATGCCGTTCCGTTCCTCCTTTTCCGGCAGCTCCCGGCATTCCTTCAGATAGGGAAATTCCTTATCCGCCATGTGGGAGATAATGATGTTGGGTATGAACTGCACCACAAGCTGGATGGCAAGGTACAGGATAAAGTTGCCCGTCAGCAGCAACGCCACGATCTGCACGACGGTGCGGATGCACTCGCATACCAGCGTCCACCCGGTGCAGATATAGCTTTTCTGGTAGGCCTGATAAATAGAGCTTTTATAGTTCAGCAGGTAAGAGCAGGCAGAGGAAAGCACATACATCATGTAGATCAGGGTGATATGCTCGATGCCCTCGCCGCCCTTGATGAGGTACGGCAAAAACGGCAGCAGCACCAGCCCGAACAACAGCACCGAAGCTGCCACCGCCCGGTACATCCACTTATAAAGGTTCATCAGCCGCGCCAGTTTCTGCTCGTCATCCCGGGCGGCCGGCTCGTACATACTGAACACCATGGCCGTACCGATGCCCAGCTCCGCGAAGTTAAGGATACTGAGCACATCGGTAAACAGACCGTTGACGCCCAGATAGGCTGCCGAAAGGCAGCGGATAAAAACCATCCGGCCGATAAAGGACAGCAGCATCGTCAAAAACTGCCCGCCGATGTTGACCAGCATATTGATGATAGAATAGCGTGTTCTCATGCGTTTTTTCTCTTTCTCCTCAGCCCTTGAACCCCCGCAGCCGGCTGTATGTCTGCGGTAAGCGCCACAGCAGCCAGCTTTGCAGCCAAAGCCCGCCCGGAACGTTGCAGTACTGCCGGGTGCGGCTGACCACCTCAAACTGCATCCGCAGCATTTCCCGGCTGCGGGATGCCTTGCGCAGTGCCGGTGGCAGCTGCCGGTACACCCGGCTCACGCTGCCCATCGTAAACTTTGCCGCATTTGCCAGCGCATCGTATGCAGCGTTTTCCACAAGACATTCCCAATACCGCTGTGCCGCCTCGGCAGCATCAAAATGGCGCAGCGTTTTATTGCCGCTCATAATGCTGCCGCCGCGCTGCACATAATAATACAGTGCTTTTGGCACCACCACGGCCTTTTGGATCCGCAAACAGACCTCCGGGATCAAAAACAGATCCTCGTTCAGCTTGCCCTCCGGGTAGCGCAGCTGTGCAAAGATGGCACGGTGGTACAGCTTGTTCCACGCAGGCTGGATCATCGTATCCGTGGCATTTTTCAATAGTTCCCGTCCGGTAAATACCTGCTCTGCAAGGCTGATATGCATCGGCGGGCAAGGTGCGCCCGTCTCGTCCACCTCGGTGTAATCACACAAGGCAAGGTCTGCCCCGGTGCTTTGCACAGCCTTATACAGTGCTTCGTACATTTCCGGCGCAATGTAGTCATCTGAGTCCACAAAGCCGATCCATTCCCCCCTTGCCGCGTCCAGCCCGGCGTTGCGGGCGGCAGATAATCCTCCGTTTTTCTGGTGGATCACCCGGATGCGGGCATCCTTCGCGGCGACGGCATCGCACAGCGCAGGGCAATTATCCGGCGAGCCGTCCTCCACAAGGATCAGCTCAAAGTCCGTAAAGGTCTGTGCCAGAATGGAATCAATACATTTGGGCAGATAGCGTTCCACATCGTACACCGGCACGATGATGCTGAGCAATGGTTTTTCGCAGGGCACAGTGTGTTCCTCCCTATTATTTTCAATCCGTCACCTCGGTGCGCAGGCGGGCAATGAGCCGCTCCATCAGCGCTACCCGGTTAAAAGGGGTCATCAGGTAAAAGCCGTCCGCATAGGGCGCAGCCGCCTTGGCGGCCTGCACCGAGACTTCCAGTCCAAGCTCCTCACCTGCGGCGCGGTCCAGCCCCTCAAACTTCTGGATGATGGCTTCGTCCACATGGATGCCGTTGACTTCGTTTTCCATAAAGATAGCGTTGCGCTGGCTGACCACCGGCAGGATGCCTGCCAGAATCTTTGCCCGCTCGCCCAGCGTCTCGCGGGTCTTTTTCAGGTTTTCCACTGCCTGTGCCGACAGCAGCGGCTGGGTGAGAAAGCCGCTCATGCCGTTTTCCAGCTTTTCTGCGGCGCGGCGCAGCTCCACCTCAAAATTGCGGGCGTTCAGGTTCAACGCCCCGAACACCGTGATGGGGCTGGGCATCTCCCGCCCTTCCCCGGCCAACGAAACGATATACTGCGCCAGCTTGCGGGAGTTGAACTGGTACACATTCTTCACCTCGTCCCGCTCGGCGGTGGGGATGGGGTCGCCGGTAATGGCAAGCACCTCCCGCACGCCCTCGGCGTACAGTCCCAGCAGCAGCGCCTTGGTGGCGTTCAGGTTGCGGTCCCGGCAGGTCATGTGGGGCAGCACGTTCATGCCCAGCTCCCGGTGCACCCGGCAGGCCACCAGCGAGGAATCCATCCGCGCCCGGGCAATGGGACAATCTGCAATGGTCAGCAGGTCGGCACCGGCGGCCTGCAACCGGCGGGCACCCTCGAGATAGGCCGTCAGGTCAGCATCCTTGGGAGAATCCAGCTCCACCGCGATGACCCGCTGCCCGGCGCGCAGCTTGCGCAGAAAGGCGTCGTTCGTTTCCACTGCAGGCTTTGCCGTAGCGGCGGGCTTTGCCGCCGGGGCGGCGGGCAGTGCTTCCGGCAGAGCATCCAGCGCGGTGCGCAGGGCAGCAATATGCTGCGGCGTCGTGCCGCAGCAGCCGCCCAGAATGCGCACGCCCTCGGCGGCAAGGCGGCTCAGCTCCCGGGCAAAATATTCCGGCTTGCCCTGATAACGCACCTGCGCCCGTGCCACCACCGGGTAGCCCGCATTGGGCATGACCGAAAGGGGCAGTCCCGCATCTCCCAGCTGCTGTACCAGTGCACGCATCGCGCCCGGGGCAGACACGCAGTTCAGACCTACGGCATCCACCACGCCGCTCTGTGCCATGCGGCGCACCAGTTCGGCACAGTAGCGGCCCTCGCGGGTGTAGCCGTCCGGCAGCACCGCAAAGGATACCAGCACAAAGGCCTCCGGCACGGTCTGCTTCAGCGCACGAATCGCTTCCAGCACACCTTCCTCGGTGCTCAGGGTCTCGAACAGGAAATTCCGTGCGCCCAGCAGTGCAAAGCGCTTTGCCACGGCAAGATATACCTGCTCCGCCGGGAGGTTCTCGGTGTCCGGCGCGGGGCCAAGGTCGGCAAACACCGCCGCGCCGGTCTCCCCTGCAGCCTTTGCTGCCAGCTGCCAGCCTGCATCCGCCAGCTGCTCCCAGCCCGGCTGCTGCGCCGCCGCCAAACGCGGCAGGCTGAAGGTATTGGTCTTGATGGCGTCCGCTCCGGCGGCAAGATACGCCCGGTGCACCGCCAGAATGCCATCCGGGTCGGTCAGGTTTGCCTGTTCACACTCCTGCCCCGGCTTTGCTTTATAATAGGTACCCATGCCGCCATCGAACAGCAGCGGACGCTGGGCTAACAGTTTGCGCACATCTAACATCGGTACTTTCCCTTTCCCATAAAAGATTTCATCTTTCAGTTTATCGTAGTTCACTCATCCGGTCAAGCGGTTTTCCTGATTTATCTTGCGGCGCGGCTGTTTTTGTGCTATCTTAAGGTGTATCTGAAAACAAAGAAAATGACGAATATTTCGCAAACACAAGCGGGATTTAAGGCAAATAGCCGCAGGAATCCTTTGTGGATTTCAAGGCTCTTTAACGCAAAATCCAGCTGTGTTTGTAGAAATAGACTAAATTTTCGACTTTTCAGATACACCCAAGGAATAAGTTTTTATAAAAGGGAGAGGATGGATCATGCGCCACACCGGCACACTTGAGCTGGAAACTGACCGTCTGCTGCTGCGCCGCCTGCTGTCGCAGGATGCCCCGCAGATGTACGAAAACTGGGCAAACGACCCGGCTGTGACCCGGTTTTTGCGCTGGGAACCGCACAAAAGCCCTGCCGAGACCCGGGAACTGCTTTCGGCGTGGGCAGAGCTGTATCCGAACCCGGATTATTACCAGTGGGCCATAGTGGAAAAGGCCACCGGACAGGTGTTCGGCTCCCTCTCCGTGTACAACGCCCTGCTGGGTGAGCCGCAGCAAAAGACCAAATGGCAGGGACTGGAGCTTTCCGGCGGCATCTGGGAGCCGGGCTACTGCATCGGGCAGAAGTGGTGGGGCAAAGGCTTTACCACCGAAGCGCTGCAAGCTGTGGTGGATTTCTGGTTCAGACAGGTGGGCGGTGCCTTCCTCACCTGCTGCCACGCGGTGCAGAACCCCGCCAGCGGCCGGGTGATGGAAAAGGCTGGTTTTGTGTACCACCACAACGATGTTTACCACAAATTTGACGGCACACCGGTGGAATGCCGGTGCTACCTTCTGACAAAAGAACGCTATGATAACAGAAAGGACTTACTTTGAGCGAGCTTTATGATATTTTGACCGAGACCCCTCCCACAAAGGTAGTGCTGCTGGCACTGGATCAGGGGTTGTGGGACTGTGAGCGCAGTCTGGCAGAGCTTTCTGCCCTGTGCGAGGCCAACCACATGGAAGCCGTGGCACAGATCACCCAGAAACGCCAGACCCCGGAGACCGGCATCGTGCTGGGCAGCGGCAAGCTGGAGGAAGCTTCCCTTGCCGCCCAGACGCTGGGCGCGGAATGCGCTGTGTTTGACGGCGAGCTGACCGGCAGCCAGATCCGCAACATCTCCAATGCGCTGGGCGGCTTGGAGGTCATCGACCGCACCATGCTGATTTTGGAAATTTTCCGCAGCCGCGCCGTGACCAACGAGGGCAAGCTGCAGACCGAGCTGGCGCTGCTGCGCTACCGTCTGCCCCGCCTGCAGGGCATGGGCGAAGCGCTGAGCCGTCAGGGCGGCGGCGGTGGCGGTGGCGGCGGTGCCCGCCGCGGTGCCGGTGAGACCAAGCTGGAGCTGGATCGTCGTCATGTGCACGCCCGTATTGACGCGCTGGCTGAAAAGCTGGCTGAGATGGAAAAGCGCCGGGGCGAGAGCCGCAAGGCCCGCGCCAAGACCGGAATGCCGGTGGTAAGCCTTGTGGGCTACACCAACGTGGGCAAATCCAGCCTGATGAACGCCCTGTGTGGTCCCAGCGTGGCCGAAGCCGATATGCTGTTTGCCACACTGGACCCCACCAGCCGCAAACTGGTGCTGCCCAGCGGCATGGCGGTGCTGCTGGTGGACACGGTCGGCTTTGTGTCCCGCCTGCCCCACAATCTGGTGGAAGCCTTCAAATCCACCTTGGAGGAAGCCGCATGGTCGGATGTGATCGTCCGAGTGGCAGATGCCGGGGACGAGCAGCGCGAGGAGCAGCTGTCTGTGACCGATGAGGTGCTGGACGGGCTGGACTGTGCCGACATTCCCCGCCTGACCGTGTACAACAAGTGCGACAAGCCCAACACCCTGAGCTTTGACCCCGATATCCTGCTGACCAGCGCCAAGACCGGCTACGGGCTGGACAAGCTGCTGCAAAAGCTGGACGAGGTGCTCAGCGACCGGGTGCACACCATCCGGGTGCTGCTGCCCTACGACAAGCTGGGACTTGCCGCCCCCATGCGGGAGCGCGGCAGCGTGCAGGCAGAGGAATACCGGGAGAATGGGCTGTATCTGGAAGGCATCGTCAAGACCGAGGATCTGCACTTCTTTGAGGGCTATCTGGTCTGAGCGGCAGGCAGTTGCTGATCATCTCACATTATAGCAATTCAACTTTTTAATGCAACAACAACAGCGTTGAATTGCATATCGCAAATATGCTGTTTGAATGTTGCACTAATTTCTTGTCTTGCGATAAAACAGGCGGCTGCGCAAAGTGCTGTGCAGCCGCCTGTTTTTTCATTTAACCAACATTGATATGCCCCACCGGCATGATCTTGCGCTTGTTGTCGTCCGGTTTGGCGGTCAGGCTCATGGCAAAGGCCACCGGGCCCACACGACCCATGAACATGACCAGCATATACAGGATCTTTGCCCCGTTATTCAGCTGGCTGGTCACACCTACGGAAAGTCCCACCGTGCCAAAGGCCGAGCAGGACTCGAAGATGGCATCCACCACCGACACCGCGTCCGAGGTGTTGTAGTACACCACGATGGCCGAGCCGATTGCTGCCGCCGCGCCCAGCACGATAATGGTCAGCGCACGGTAGACCGTCTTGGACTCGATATGATGGTCGGCGATCACGCAGTCGTCGCGCCCCTGCGCCACGCTGCGGATGGTCAGGATGATGACTGCGAAGGTGGTCACCTTCACACCGCCGCCGGTAGAGCCGGGCGCTGCGCCGATGAATTGCAGCACGCTCATCAGCAGCTTGCTCAAGGTACCGCAGGAAGCCAAGTCCACAGTGTTCATGCCGGCGGTACGGGTGGATACCGACTGGAACAGCGAAGCCATCACCTTGCCGGGCACCGACAGCCCGCCCAGCGTGGCGGGGTTGTTCCACTCCATCAGTCCCAGCCCCAGCGCACCGCCCAGCCATAAGATCACCGAGAAGGACAGCACCACCTTGGCGTGCAGGGACAGGCGGCGTTTTTTGTACCACTGGCACAGTTCCACCCAGACCATAAAGCCCAGACCGCCGGAGATGATCATGAATATGATCACTGCCTGCACATAGTAGTTGTTGACATAGGGCACCAGCGAGGAGTACGCCCCGAACCGTCCGAACAGGTCAAAACCCGCATTGCAGAAGGCCGAAATGGCGGTGAACACGCTGATCCAGACACCTTCCGGCCCGAACTGCGGCACAAAGGCGAACATCAGCAGCAGAATGCCGATGCCTTCAAACATCGCCGCCAATCCCACAACGATCTTCAGCACGTTTTTGGCCTGATCGTAGCCGTCTGCCGAGACGCTCTCGCCCAGTAAGCGCAGGTCCCGGAAGCCCATGCGCCGACGCATGGCCAGCGCAAAAAAGCTGGTAAGGGTAACAAGGCCAAGGCCGCCCACCTGAATGAGCAGCAGCACCACCGCCTGCCCGAACCACGTGAACTGCGTCCATGTATCCCGCACCACCAGACCGGTGACGCAGGTGGCACTGGTGGCTGTGAACATGGCATTGAGCACATCCAGCCGTCCGTGCCTGCTGGCAATGGGCAGGGTGAGCAGCAGCGTGCCCAGCGCGATCACGATAATAAAGCTGACGCAGATGATCTGGGTCGGGGTGCTCAGTCCCAGCTTTCTCCGCCGGAGCGACCTCTGATGCCGCAGCTTTTTGCGGATATTTTTCATTTTTTCCATAGCATCCTCCCTGCGCAGCACACAGCCGCCTTGCATTCCTCTATAGCATACACCATTTTGCCCGCAGGTTCAACTTGATTTTACACCCCGGTTGCGGTATTATAATATGGTACTGTATTTTGGGCGGCTGTCCTGTGCCCCCAAGGATGCAGGCTCCTGTCTCCGTAGCTCAGCTGGATAGAGCGTCCGCCTCCTAAGCGGAAGGCCGTGTGTTCGAATCACATCGGGGACGCCACTTAAAAATGCGAAGATCATTTTTCCATGGGAAAGACGATCTTCGCATTTTTCATTTTAAACCTATCACCAAAATCAGCCAGCGAATGCCATTAGCAGAATTTTCGGTTCCGGCTAATCAAGCTCCATAGAGCACCTTATGCCCAGTTCTTCCGGCCGTAGCGGGTGGTCAGCTGGCAGATCTCTTTCTGGAGCTTCTTGGTCAGCTGGGTCTTTTTCAGCCGCCAGCGCCAGTTTTGGCCTACGGTGGAGGGCTTATTGATGCGGGCGGCGTTATCCAGCCCCAGCCAGTCCTGCATGGGGATGATGCACCTTGCCGCTGCACTGCGCAAAATCAGTGCGATCATGCTTTTATAAAGCTGCTCGTCCGGGGTGGCGTAGTCGTACAGGTAATCCCGCACCATGGCGCGCTCGGCGTCCGAGATGGTCTGGTACCACGAGACCAGCGTCTCGTTGTCGTGGGTGCCAGTGTACGCCACGCTGTTCACCGGGTAGTCGTGGGGCAGATAGTCGCTGGCGCTGCCGGTATCGCGGGAGTCAAAGGCAAATTCCAGAACCTTCATGCCGGGGAAGCCGCTGTCCCGCACCAGCTGCCGCACAGTGTCGCTCATGTAGCCGAGATCCTCTGCAATGATCTCCCGCTTGCCCAGCGCCTGCTCCACCGCGCGGAACAGCTCGATGCCGGGGCCTTTTTCCCAGTGGCCGTCCACGGCGGTCTCGCTGCCGTAGGGGATGGAGAAATACTCATCGAAGCCGCGGAAGTGGTCGATGCGCACCACATCGTACAGCTCGAAGCAGTACCACAGCCGGGTGATCCACCACTGATAGCCGGTCGCGCGGTGGGTTTCCCAGCGGTAGAGCGGGTTGCCCCACAGCTGACCGGTAGGCGAAAAGCCATCCGGGGGAACGCCCGCCACTGCCGTGGGAATGTTGTCCTTGTCCAGCTGGAAGAGCCCCGGGTTTGCCCATGCGTCCGCAGAATCCAGCGCCACATAGATGGGGATGTCGCCGATGATCTGGACACCCTTGCTGTTGGCGTAGGCTTTCAGCTTGCGCCACTGCTCGTCGAACTTGAACTGAAGATACTTGTGGTACTCCACCTCAAAGTACAGCTCCCGGCGGTAGTAGTCCATAGCAGGCTGCCAGCGCAGACGGATATCCTCTGCCCACTCGATCCACGGCTTGCCCTCAAAGCGATCCTTTACCGCCATGAACAGGGCAAAATCGTCCAGCCACCACTTGTTTTTCTCGCAGAATGCCGTAAACGCTTCGTTGTGGCCGATGTCGCTGCGGGAGTACGCCAGCCGCAGCAGACGGCCGCGCTCGGTATACAGGCGGCTGTAATCAATGTCGTCTGCCTTGCGGCCGAAGTTTGCCTTTTTGCACTCGGCGGCGGTCAGCACTCCTTCCTCCACCAGTGCATCCAGACTGATGAAATAAGGGTTGCCCGCAAAGGCGGAAAAGCTCTGATACGGGCTGTCGCCGTAGCTGGTCACACCCAGCGGCAAGATCTGCCAATAGGTCTGCCCGGCATCCTTGAGCCAATCCACAAAGTCGTATGCTTCCTGCGAAAAGCAGCCGATGCCGTAAGGGGACGGCAGACTGCTGATGGGCAGCAAAATGCCTGCACTTCTCTGCATCTTCATTTACCTTCCTTTATAACTCGATCATAACACCGGCGTGGTCAGACACCTGCGGCTCCTGCAGGCCGCCAAACACCACCCTGCTGCTCTTGACGGCCACCGCCTTGGAGCACCAGATCTGGTCGATGCGCTTTTTGGCCGCTGCATCCGGGGCATCCCGCCAGCCGTCAATGGCCTCCACCACCGTGTAGCCCGCGTCCCGCTGCTGTGCCAAGCGGTAGGTATCCTGCCAGCCGCTGCGCCGGACAAGGTCGTAGCCCTCGCCCCGCACGTCGGCTTCACTGTTGAAGTCGCCCAGCAGAAAGGCAGTCTGCTTTGCGCCCGCCGCCTTTGAAAGCTTTTCCCACTGCGGGGCGAAAGGCTCCACCTCGTCCTTCCACCAGCCCAGATGCACCGTATAGTACCAGACATCTCCTGCACAGACGCCCAGCGCACGGCGGGTCCTCCAGTTGTTGTAATCATTGATCTGGCTCAGCAGCAGGTTTTCGGCGTCGGTGATGGGTGCACGGCTGAACACCGCCGCGCCCTCATCGTAAATGTCGTAGCCCACCTTTGCCGGGAGCCAGCTCCAATAGTAGTGCACACCCCGCGCTTCCAGCATTTTTGCCACGGCTGCGGCGTGGTTGTCCGCTTTCAGCAGCACCATATTGCCGGGGCAGGGGTAGTACCCCGCCGGAGCCTCTGCCAGCAGCGGCGCAGCGGGGGTCTCGCCCTCCACGGTGTCCCGCACCTGCAAGGACAGCCCTTCCATCAGCCGGGAGACCAAAGAGCGGGTGCGCCGCATCATGGCACAGCTGGGCTACGAGCCGAATTTTGAGACTGAACCGGTGGAGGCTTTTTCCAAGACCATCGGCATTATTCTGCCCTCCTCCCAGTGGGATGTCTACGAAAACGCCTTTCACCTTGAGATCATCCGCGGCATCGGACAGTTCTGTAACCAGCGGCGGTATGTGAACACGGTCATCACCGGGTAGGACGATGCCGAGGTGCTGGACGCCATCCAGAGCATGGTGGCCAACGCACAGGCGGATGGGTTTATTTTGCTCTATTCCAAAAAGGACTGCCCGGTGGCGGCGTATCTGCGCAACGAGGGGCTGCTCCATGTCATTGTGGGCAAGGCAGCGCAGTCTGCGAACCAGACCATCTACATCGACAACGACAACGCCCTTGCCGGTGAGGAAGCCGCCGATTACCTTTATGAGATGGGCCACCGCCGCATTGCGTATTTCGGGGTCAATAACGCCATGCTGTTCTCCGCAGAGCGCAAGCGGGGTTACCAGATGTCCCTGCTCAAGCACGGCATCACTCCGCGCGAAGAGGACTGTGTGGAGGTCAACACCCTGAACAACGCCTACGAGGGGGCGCTGAAAACCCTGCTCACCGCCCCGGACCACCCCACCGCCATGCTGGTCAGTGACGACATCCTTGCTGTGGTGCTGGAACAGTTCTGCGGCAAGCTGGGGCTGCGCGTCCCGAAGGACCTGTCCATCGTGTCCTTCAACAACTCGCTGTTCTCCCGCATCACCAGCCCCCAGCTGACCACCGTGGACGTCAACCCCTACCAGCTGGGCATGGAAGCCGCCAGCCAGACCATCAACCACATCGAGAACCCGAACCTTCTGGCCACAAAGATCATCGTGCCGCATAAGCTCATCCCCCGGGAGAGCTGCTGCCCGCCGCCGGAGGTCTATAGCAATTCAACTTTTTAATGCAACAGCAACATCGTTGAATTGCATATCGCAGAGATGCCGTTTTGATGTTGCGCTAATTTCTTGACTTGCGATAATAAGAATAATGGGATTGTTTTCTCTTTTTCAGAGAAGAGGGGGTACAGAGCCCTGCTATGCAAAAAGTCCACTTGCCCCTGCGATCGACCAGATAAAACCGCCCGCATTGTGGTCAGAATTGTGGTCAAAACCAAATGAGGTCAGCCTATAAACAAAAAATCCAACGATTTCTAACGTGAAATCGTTGGATTTATTGTCCGGCAGAGCTGAACAAATCCGAACTTGTCGGGGCAAGGCCCCTCCATCTTGCTTGCGCAAGACCGTTCTGTTGCTCAAAAGCCCCACTGGGGCTTTCGTTGCTTCGCAAACGCAAACTTTTTTCTCCGCAATCGGTGGTCAAAGTGTCCTCAAACCGGACGGTTTGGGTGCCATCCTTGTAGTTGAACGTGATCAGCATCCGGCCATCGTACAGAAAAATGGCATTGACAAAAATTTCAATCAGCGCCTTCCGCTGCTTTTTCTGCGAAATATCGAACTTTCTAAATTTCATCAACCAGAGCCGGATGAAATCCTCATTGAAGCTAGGCTTCTTCAACTTTTCGTCTGCAATTTTTGCAGTCAGCTCATCTTTCTGGATTTCCATCGCTTCCAGACGCTCTTTCGTTGTCCGGGTGTACAAGCCATCCTCGATTGCCTTCATCAGGTTGTCCAGCTTTTTGTTGACCTCTCGCAGTTGCTTTTCCAGCAGCGGGATCGTTGTGTTCTCCTGATTCTGGACATCCATGACCAATTGAACGATCTTGTCGATCACCGCATCGTCCTGAATCAGCTTCATGGTTTCCCGGGCGACCAGCTCTTCCAGCCATTCTTTCTGCACAGTCTTTTTGTTGCAGCCCTTACGCCGCTTGACGTTGGCGCATACTTATATTTTTTCAGCAAGTGCTTCACCATCTTACGCATACTTGCGCGGGCAGTTTCTTTTTTCTGCAGGTCTATTACGCTTGCATTACTGAATTTCTGCGTTTCCAGCCATCTCCATTGCAGCGTTCGATTGACACAGGTTGAGTTATCGGCAGATACAGCAAACACAACGGGCAGCTCTGTTACCAGAGCTGCCCGTTGTGTTCGTTTATGAAAAGGAGAACTTAGATCTCATACCACTTGATCTCGTTGGCATCCAGATGCAGAGCAAAGCTGCTGCCGCCGGTGGTGTAAACGGTGGTATCCTGCGGCTCGTACGTGTTGTTCACCACACAATACTTGCCGTTCTTGACGTAGGCGTGAACTTCTACATTATAATTGGAGCTGAACCATGTATGCAGTTCCTCCTCACTGTGGGCGCTCCACAGGATAGCACGGTAAAGGGTGCGGCTGTTGGCAAAGCTGTACGGCACACCGCTGATGTATACGGCACGACCCTTGCCGAAGTCGTGTGCCGCCATCTGCACTTCCTTGTTCCGCTGCACCAGCACTTCGGTGCCCTCAAGGGCGTAGATGTTCTTTTTGCCCTCGCCAAAGTCCACGGGTTGGTCGGCGTCCTGCAAGATAAAGTGGTCGGGGTGCTCCTCCCAGTTGTATTTGTCGTAGTTGAGGGTGAAGCCGTTTTCTTCCTCCACGCCCAGCACGCTGGCAAGCTGGAGAATGTGCCCCTGATACGGGTGACCGGAGGGCTCGCCCACGCCGATAAAGCCGCCGCCGTTCCAGACGAACTTGCGGATAGCGGAGGAGATCTCCGGGTCTTCCCACCAGATGCCGCCGGTGTGTGCGGTGTCGGCATCGCCGACATTGATAATGACATCCAACGAATCCAGCAGATGCGGGTCGTTCTTGATATCCTCAAAGCTGATAAACTTCACATCAAAGGGCGCACCGGACAGCATCTCAATGACACCGGCATAGCTATAGTTCTGCTTGTAATAGAGGGCGTGATGCACCATGTGACAGCCCCAAGCCCGCATTTTACCCCAACAGTTCAGCACGGCCACTCGCTTGACACAGTAGGGTGTGGTGCCCTTGATGTTCTCGTACAGTTCGCGGAACTCGTTGCAGACGCTCTCCACGTAGTCCACGAACTCCGGGAACTGCAAGGCCAGTTTCAGATAGCCGCCATAGCCGATGCGGTCAATGGGCTTGCGCAGGATAGCGCGGCGGGCTGTAACCCAGTTCTCCTTGGCTTCCCGCACCGGGTCGCCGCCCTCGTGGAAGGTGTCGGGGAAGAAGTACGGCAGGAAACGGCCCTCGGTGTACTTCACGCCCTCAATGTCAGAGATCAGGCGCAGGGTGGAGCCGTTGCCCACGCTGCCCACTACGGCATCCAGTCCGATGGTCTTGAACTCCGGCATGAAAGGTTCTGTGCCGATCCAGTGATCGCCGAGGAACATCATGGCTTCGCACCCGCACGCGTGGGTGATGTCCACCATCTCCTTGGCAAGCTTTGCCACCTCGCGGCGCTGGAAGGCCTGAAAATCCCGGAATTCCTTGCTGGGCACCCGGTACTGGTTGTTATAGTAGCCCTGATCGATGATGTACTCCGGGCGGAACTTGTAGCCCACCTCCTGCTCGAACTGATTCAGGATGTAGGGGCTGACCGAGGCAGAGTAGCCGTACCAGTCCACGAATTTCTCCCGCTTCAGCTCGTCGAAGATCAGGGTGAACTGGTGGAAGAAGGTGGTGTAGCGGATGACGTTTACATAGGGGTGCTCTGCAATGAACTTGCGCAGGCGCTCCATGGAATACTTGTGGGTCTTGGGCTGACGCACGTCAAAGGTGATCTGGTGCTCAAAATTCGTCCAGCCGTTGGTGGTAGCGTTGTACATATGCACCGGGTCCCAGATGAGGTAAGCCAGAAAACTGACGGTATACTCATGGAACGGCACGGCCTGCACGGTCACGCTGCCGTCGGCGTAGCTCCACTGCTCCGGCGGCACGGGCTGACCGGTGGTTCGATCCATGACCTCCCACCAGCGGGTGATGTCGTCGTTGGTGTTCACCTGCATCAGCTCCGGGCTGATGCCCTTCATCAGCGGGATGGTCACGGTGTCGCCGGGGGCGGTGTAAAAGCCGGTCATGATGTAGCACTGCTGTACCTCGTCCGGGTTTGCCTTTGCCCATGCGTTGTCCTTGCGGGTGGTATAGTAGGTGGAGTAGATCTTGGCGTCCGCATCCTTGAGCTGCTGCGGAAAGTCGGTGCCATCGCAGTCGCGGATGGCGTCTGCACCCCACTTTTTCAGAATTTCCAGCGTTTCGGGCACCACGTCCAAGTCGGTGGGGATGGTCACGCGCCCGGACTTTCTTGTTTCATCCATAGGGATTCTCCTTTACCTCTCTCTTATCCTCAATCCTGATAGGTCGCATTGTAGATGGCCAGCACAGCCAGCAGCAGCGCCACGCCCACCAGCATGATGCCAAGCCCTGCCAGCTGTCCGGTCATTTTCCAGCCGGACACCACCAGCACCAGTGCCAGCACGAACAGCACCAGCATCAGGATCATGCGCAGGGCGGGATGGTTTTTCCAATATGCTTTCATCGTCTGTCACCTTAACCTTTCAGGCCGCCCACGGTCATGCCCTGCGTCAGCTGCCGCTGCACGCAGATGTACAAAATCAGGGTGGGCAGCATCACCAGCACAAGGCCTGCGTACATGGTACCGTACTGGGCGGCGCTCTGCTGCGCCTGCATCAGGTTCAAAAGACCTACCGGCAGGGTGCGGGGTGCCTTGGTGGAGCTCATCAGGGTCATGGAGATGATATACTCGTTCCAGAAGGACAGGAAGTTGAACAGGATAATGGTGATGATGGAGGGCTTTGCCATGGGGAAGATGATGCGGGTCATGGTGGAAAAGTAGCTTGCACCGTCGATATAGGCGGCCTCCTCAAAATCGTGGGGCAGGGTGGCAAAGTAGCCCGACAGCAGGTAGATGGTAAAGGGCAGCGCGGTGGCGGCGTATACCACCGCCAGCACCACCAGATTGTTCAGCAAAAAGCCGCTGCCAAAGTGGTTTTTCAGCCACACATCGCCGTCCCGCAGCATCAGAAAGATGGGCACCACGATGTAGTTCACGTTGATGAACAAGCCCGCCATGAACAGGGTGTTCAGCACCTTGCACCCCTTGAAGTGGAAGCGGGACAGGCAGTAGGCGGCGGGCAGGGCAACGACCAGCAGCAGCGCCAGCGCCAGCGCAGTGACGATGACCGAGTTGAGCATATATTCGCCCATCTTTGCACCGTTCCATGCGTTGACGAAGTTCTGCCAGTAGAACCCGGCGGGCAGTGCCCAGGGGTTGCCGTAGAACTCGGCGTTCTGCTTGATGGAGGCCATGAACACCCATGCCACCGGCACGATGATGGTAACGGCCAGCAGAACCAGCACAAAATAGATGAAAAACTTGTACAGACCTTCCGCAGAGCGGGAAGATTTTTCGGTGGTATTCTGCATCTTCTTCCCTCCTTAAAATTCCAGCGTATCGCGGTTGGTGACCTTGTTGACACAGGCGGACAGGGCAAACGAGAACAGGAAGATGACCACGCCGATAGCCATACTGTAACCATACAGGCCAGCGTCCTTCTGGCTGTACATATAGCTCAGCGCCACATCCGATGCGCCGTTGGGCCCGCCGCTGGTCATGGCCTTGACGAAGAGGAAGGCCATGTTGATGGTGGAGATGATAAAGAAGGTGAGGGTGGTGCGGATATTCGTCCAGATGAGGGGGATGGTGATCTGGAAGAACTGGGTCAGCCGCCCGGCACCGTCCAGATTGGCGCTCTCGTACAGGCTGATGGGCACGGCAGACATGGAGGCCATGTACATGACCATGTAGTAGCCGATGGCCTGCCATACCATGGCAATGATGATGGAGGGGATGACCAGTTTTTCGCCCTTCCACAGGATGGGGTCGCTCATGTTGCGGAACAGGCCGATGATGCTGTTCAGCATGCCGTTTTCCGGCTTATAGATGGCAGAGAAGATGCCGGAGATGACGACCACCGACAGGATGTTGGGGATGTAGAAGATGATGCGGAAAAAGTTCTGGCCTTTGATCTTCTCCCGGGTGAGGATGGCGGCAAATACCAGTGCAAAGGCGAAGGTGATCAGGGTGACCGTTACCACCAGCAGGATCATATTCTGCATGGAGCGGATAAACTGGGCGTCCCGCAGCAGATGCTGGAAGTTTTTAAGCCCCACAAAGGTCTCGTTGGGAGAATAGGCACCCCGCTCATACAAACTCATGCGGAACACGTTGAGGGTGGGCAGGATCATAAAGAGGAAAAACAGGATGGTAGCCGGTGCCACACAGAGGAATACGAACCGTTTGCGGCTTTTATCCGTTCTCATAGGGGATTGACCGCTCCTTTCTTGATGGTACTGTACAGCCCAAAAAAGCGGAGGCGGTAAAAACCGCCCCCGCTGGGCAGGGCTTAATTACTCGATGATGTTGGCGCGCATCTGGTCGCTGGCGGACTTGATGCCATCGATCCACTGCTGCTCGGTCATGCTGCCGGAGACCAGCGAGTTGACGGGATCGAAGAACACGGTGCGGACTTCCACGCCGGGGATGGCGCTGAAGGCTGCAAAGTTGCCCATGGCGGCCTTTGCGCCGTTGTCGTAGATGGAGTAGAACATCTTGTTGTCGCCTTCCAGACTGTCGGCGATGCCCAGCACAGGCTGGATAGCGCCGCTCTCGGCAAACAGCTTGCAGGCTTCGTCGCTGTACAGGTAAGCCACGAACTGCTTGGCGGCATCCTGATGCTCGGCACCGGCGGGGATCCATGCCTGCTCGAACCAGGTGTAGCTGTAGCTATCGCCGCCGGCCTTGACAGCGGGCAGGGCGGTCATGCCCCACTCAAAGCCGTCTGCACGGGGAGCCTCGGCCATCTCGCCCACGATCCAGGTGCCGTTGGGCATGAACAGAGCCTTGTTGTCCAGCACCAGCTGCTGGTTCTGGGTAAAGTCCTGATCGTTGGCCTGTGCGGGGGTGATGGGGTTGGTGTAGGAAGCCAGCTTTGCCACGATATCAAAGCAGGTCTTTGCTTCGGGGGTGTCCCAGATGCCTTCTTCGTAGTGGGTAGCCTTGTTGAAGAAGTCGGGGCCGCCGGCAGCGTACATCAGCGCATAGAAGAAGGCGTCGAAGTAGCCGGTGGTGGGGTAGGTGAACAGGTAGGTGCCCTCAGCGGCAGCCTTGTCGCCCAGTGCCCACATCTCGTCCCAGGTCTTGGGCACGTCCCAGCCCTTTTCCTTCAGGAAACCGGCGTTGTAGAACAGGCCGCAGGGGCTGTAGAACATGGGAGCCAGATAGGTTTTGCCGTCGCCGTAGGGGTTGGTCAGGGAGGTGTCGGTAAAGCCGCCGGCGATCTTCTCGCTCACCTTCTTGCTCTCGCCGGGCACGGTCATGCTCAGCACATCGGTGATGTCGGCGATCAGGTTGCCCTTGATGAACTGCTCGGTCAGGGCAGCTTCACGGCCGGTGGCCAGATGGACAACGTCGGGGTAGTCGCCGCCCTGCATGGAGGGGCCGATGACGTCCTCCAGCTTCTTGTCGGTGGTCAGGTCCACCTTGATGCCGGTCTGTGCGGTAAAGGCCTCGGCGACCTTTTTCCACATCTCAGCGCCGTAGCCGGTCTCGATGGCGGCTACCTTGATGGTAACGTCTGCAGCCGCCGCTGCGGAAGAAGCGGCGGTGGAGGATGCCACGCTGGATGCGGTGGAGCTGGAAGAGCCGCCGCAGGCAGCCAGACCCAGTGCAGCGGCGCCAACGCCGGCCGCTTTCAGGAAATTACGACGAGAAATACGATTCATACTGTGTTGCCTCCATCATTTTGTTCCGTTCAAACACAGCCGGGCAAACAGGCTTTGCCCGAAGGACTGTGTGTTTTTCTGTCTCCAATATAAATTCTTTCGCTTCCTTGCTCAAGAGGTTTGTTGTTTCATTTTTTATAGATGTTGCTTTTTGAAAAATTCTTCCAGCAAAAGTGCTAAAAATCTTTTAAAAGTTTCAGCATAATCCCCAACCCGTAACTGTTTTGACATATTTCGAAGGGACTCGAGAAACAAAAATATAAAAATTAGCCTAAAATCAGGGCTTGCTTTTTTTGTGTGTTCCCTCTATAATGAGGGTAAAGTGCACGAAACAACGCACCATTTTTTGGTAATGTTTTTAGAATGTTGCGTTTATTTTTAGAAAATTTGCGTTTCCCGAAGGAGCCGATCATCTATGAGTACCCAGCGCTTTGATATCCGCCACGCGCCCGCCCCGCGGGAATCCTTCCGTCTGCTGTACATCAGCAAGAGCCGGTTTGGCGGCGATTGGAACAGTACCACCCACACCCACTCCTGCACGGAGCTGTTCTACTGCCTCAGCGGCGAGGGACAGTTCTACCTTGCCGGGCAGCTGTTCCCGGTAAAGCCGGACGATATGGTCATTGTGAACCCGCAGGTGGAGCATACCGAGCTTAGCCTGAACGCCTCGCCCTTGGAGTATATCGTGCTGGGCGTTGCCAGCATGGAGTTTTTGTTCAGCAAGGCGGATACGAACTACGCCATCTTCAATTGCCGGGAGAACCGGGAGCGGATGGTCACGTTGCTGCACATGCTGCTGGCCGAGGCCGACCGCAGCTTAGACGGCTGCGAGACCGTTTGTCAGGACCTGCTGGAGGTACTGCTGATCTGGCTGGTGCGCTGCACCACCATTTCGCTGCAGCTGGAGGAGGCTGCCCCGACCGAGAACCGGGAGTGCGCCGAGATCAAGCGGTATCTGGACACCAACTACCGCGAGGATATCTCGCTGGACCTGCTGGCAGAGCTTGCCCACCTGAACAAATACTATCTGGCCCACACCTTCCAGCGGGAGTACGGCATTTCCCCCATTACTTACCTGAACCGCCGCCGCATTGAGGAGAGCAAGCATATGCTGGGCAACACCAGCTACAGTCTGGCGCAGATCAGCGAGCTGATGGGCTTTTCCTCCCCCAGCTATTTCTCCCAGTGCTTCCGCAAGGCGGAGGGCATGACCCCCAACGAATACCGCCGTCAGACGCGGCAGGGAAAACGCCCCGCCCCGACAAAACGGCATGAAGTATAACGAAAACGAGGAATTTATGATGAAATCCGTTACCCTTTCTCTGCTCCAGTCTGCTGCAAATGCCTTTGATTTTGGCGGGCCTGTGCTCTGCGATGCTCACCACTATGGTGAGGGGCATATCAACGACACCTTTGTGGTCTGGCGGGAAGATCATTCCAAACGCTTTATTTTGCAGCGCATCAACACAGATACCTTTACTAACCCGGTGGGCCTGATGGAGAATGTCTGCGGCGTGACCCGGCATCTGCGGGCGAAAATTCTTGCCGAGGGCGGCGATCCAGCACGGGAAACGCTGAATGTCATCCCAACTTTGTCGGGGTCGACTTGCTATCTGGATGCAGACGGCGGCGCATGGCGTGCCTACGACTTTGTAGAAGATACCATCTGTTTGCAGCAGGTCGGCAGCGAAGCCGACTTCCGCACCGTGGCCGAGACGCTGGGCAAGTTCCAGAACCAGCTGGAGGATTACCCGGCCTCCACCCTCCACGAAACCATCGCCCGCTTCCACGACACGCCCAACCGCTATGCCAATTTTGAAAAAGCCCTCGCCGCCGATGCACTGGGCCGGGCAAAAAATATCACATCGGAAATCGAATTTATCCATGCGAGGGAGCAGGACTGCCATGTCCTGCTGGATCAGCTGGCAGCTGGCGAAATTCCTCTGCGCGTCACCCACAATGACACCAAGATCAACAATGTCCTCATCGATGCCGCTACCGGAAAAGGCATCTGTGTCATTGACCTCGACACCGTGATGCCTGGACTTTCGGCCTACGACTTCGGCGATTCCATCCGCACCGGTGCCAACGACTGCGCTGAGGACGAACCTGACCAGAGCAAAGTCCATTTTGACCTGCATCTGTACGAAGTGTTCGCCAAAGGGTATCTCTCCACTGCCGGGGCATCCATGAGCATGGCAGAAAAAAAGAGCCTTGCATGGGGTGCAAGGCTCATGACGCTGGAATGCGGCATCCGTTTTCTGACTGACTATCTGGAGGGCGACCATTATTTCCATATTGCTCGCCCGGATCACAACCTCGACCGCGCCCGCACCCAGTTCACACTGGTGCGGCAGATGGAAGAGGTTTTCGATCAGATGCTGGAAATCGTCTGCCCGGACAATCGCTGATTTCGCAATCTCCTCCATTCGGATACAGCAAGAAGCATGGACGCTCTCCTTTTCGGGGGCGTCCATGCTTCTTTTTACAGCTTATGCCCGATAATGTGCAGCGTGATGTGATTCTGGAGATCATTCACAAGCATAAGGACTACCTTACCTCTCTGGAAGCCGCACTCGCAGATGTTAAAGACCAGACAACATAACAACAGGCACATGGTATGCTGTTTACCGATGTCCAAAGGAGCGTGCGTTTGAACAAAAAGAAAAAGCCCACAAACATTTCCCCTTATCCCGATGAAGTCATCGACCGTCTGGCACGGGCATTCTACCCAGCCATCCTTGCCTGCTGGAACAGCGAGGAAGGCCAGCGGTCACTTGTCGGGGCGGAGGCCCCTCCATCTTGCTAACGCAAGACCGTTCGGTCGCTTAAAAGTCCCACTGGGGCTTTCATTGCTTCGCAAACGCTAATTTTCCGAAGAAAACAAATAATCCGAACCCATCTCCTATCGGAAACAAGTTCGGATTATTTTTGTTTGGTCCGAGTGGCGAGAATCGAACTCACGGCCTCTTGAACCCCATTGTGCTTCTCTCAAAAACGCAATGGACACTCCGATACCACTTGTACGCAGTATCATCAAATTTCAAAATTATTTTATCATTCTGTTTCGTTAGATGTCAAGATGTTTCGTTTCTTTTGTGGTCAAATTGTGGTCAACCGACCCTGACAAATGACCATTCTCCCCTACTAAGTTACATGGCGCAATTCCGATTTTCAAAAATCGAGATTGCGCTTTTTTGTTTGCACGAATTATTCATAAGGAGGATTTGTCAACCATGTCAATGAAACATCGTCATTTTTTCATCCTTGACAGAACTGTATGACGCTCGACTACTTCTATGGACAGGCCGGAAAACTTTTTTCGTTCTATCGCATCCCCAAAGCACTGTTTCAGGAGCAGCGGTTTCAAAATCTGTCAACCGATGCCAAAACACTCTACGGCATCCTGCTTGACCGCATGAGCCTTTCTGTTAAAAATGAATGGTTCGACAAGCAAGGCCGGGTGTTCATCATTTTCACGATCGAGGATGTCAAGAGGGCTTTGTGTTGCGCAGACAACAAAGCGACCAAGCTACTCCGGGAACTTGAAAATTTTGGTTTAATTGAACGAAAACGCCGTGGACTGGGCAAACCGAGTTTGGTGTATGTGAAAAACTTTTCGTCAGACCTTTCAAATGAGCGTGTCCAGAATCGTGAAAATCACGAATCTGGAAGTCCTAAAAACGCTTGTCAAGACCCGCCCAAATCACGATGTAATAAGAATAAAAAGAGTAAGACAGAGCGGAATAATACGAATCCTATCCTTTCCGATGAATTGGAGAAAATGAAGAATCGTAAACTGCTCGAAGAATATTTTTCACGTTCTTTGGAGATAGAACTTCTTCTCCGGCTTTACCCGGATGATGAAGATACCATCTATCAGATCGTAGATTTGCTGGTGGACACCTGTGACAGCAAGCGTAACCTCATAAGAATCGCTGGCGATGATAAGCCCGCCGAAGTTGTGCTCAGTCGGCTAAAAAAGTTGAATGCAGACCACATCCGCTTCGTACTGGACTGTCTGGCAGCGAACACTTCCCCGATACGGAATATGAAGCAGTACCTTCTGGCCGCACTATTCAATGCTCCAACCACAATACAGCTCTATTATCAAAACAAAGTCAACCATGATTTAGCAGCTCGGAGGTGATGAAAATTTCCAAAAAGGCAACAACGATAGCCGTTATCAACCAGAAAGGCGGCACGGGCAAAACCACCACCTGTGAAAATTTGGGCGTAGGGCTTGCAATGGAGGGCAAGAAAGTTCTGCTTGTGGACGCTGACCCACAGGGTTCGCTTACTGTCAGTATGGGCTGGCAAGACCCGGATGCACTGCCCACTACACTCTCCACTCTTATGCAGAAAGCCATGAACGACCAGTGTATTCCACCCGGCGAAGGGATTCTGCACCATGCGGAGGGCGTTGACCTTATCCCGGCCAACATCGAACTGGCCGGACTGGAAGTGGCTCTGGTGAATACCATGAGCCGGGAGAAAGTGATGAAACAGGTGTTGGAAAGCGCAAAACGCGAGTACGACTATATTCTGATTGACTGCACTCCCTCTCTCGGTATGCTGACGGTCAATGCGCTGGCAGCGGCAGATTCCGCACTGATTCCGGTGCAAGCACAATATCTTTCGGCAAAAGGGCTGGAGCAGTTGCTTCAAACAGTGCAGAAAGTAAGGCGGCAGATAAACCCGAAACTGAAAATTGAGGGCATCCTGCTCACCATGACGGACAGCCGCACCATCTATGGGCAGCAAATCAGCAATCTAATTCGGCAAGCCTACGGAAAGCATTTGAAAGTGTTCGACCAGACAATTCCCCGTTCTGTCCGCGCTGCCGAAACCAGCACGACCGGAAAAAGCATTTTCCAGTATGACCCGAAAGGCAAAGTGGCAGAAGCCTATCATTCCATCGCAAAGGGGGTGTTGGCCGATGCCGAAAAACGGCTTAAACGTCAGTTTGAACAGCTACGATGATATTTTTTCCACCGAAGAAACGCGGCAGGAAGAACAGCGCGAACAGGTACAGCAAATTCCCATTGATGAGTTGTATCCGTTCAAAGACCATCCCTTTAAGGTGCTTGATGATGAAGCTATGCAGCGCACAGTAGAAAGCATAAAGCAGTTGGGTGTCACAAATCCGCTGATTGCTCGTCCGCGCCCGGATGGTGGCTACGAAATCATTTCCGGCCATCGCCGCCAACACGCTGCACAGCTTGCTAGACTGAAAACCCTACCGGTTATCGTCCGTGATATGTCGGACGATGCCGCCGTTCTGCTCATGGTTGATTCCAATCTTCAGCGCGAACAGATTTTGCCGAGTGAGCGGGCATTTGCCTATAAGATGAAACTGGATGCACTGAAAAGGCAAGGTGCTAGGTCAGATTTAACTTCATCCCAAGTTGGGATGAAGTTGCAAGCTCTTGATATTGTTGGACAAGAAGCTGGTGATAGCCGCAACCAAGTACACCGTTTTATCCGCTTAACCAATCTTATCCCGGAACTGCTGGACATGGTAGACGAAAAGAAAATCTCATTTAACCCTGCGGTGGAACTCTCTTATCTTGATGAAAGCCAGCAGCGAGATTTTCTTGAAGCTATGGCTGACACGCAAAACGCCCCATCGCTTTCACAGGCGCAACGGCTCAAAAAGCTGGCGCAGGAAGGTCATTTCTCGTATGACGTTGCCTTTGCCGTGATGGGTGAACCGAAAAAGGACGAATTGGACAAAGTTGTTATAAAAAACGATACCCTGCGGAAATATTTTCCCGAAAGCTCTACTCCGAGAGAGATGGAAGAAAAAATCATTGGGCTTTTGGAAGAAAGTAAAACCGAAAAAGTTGTATTCAGGAGCGATTCTATCAAAAAATATTTTCCGAGCAACTATTCGTCAGAACAAATCGAAAATTCAATTCTCAAGATGCTCGACCAGCGCATGAAAAAGCGCAAGCATGAAGCTGAACGCTGACGATCAGATAAAACGCAAGACCCACTTTGGGTCTTTTTCTTTTGCAAACATGGAGGAAAAAGCCTATGAACAACACCGCTACTCGTATGATTCGTTCCGAGGAGATCACCATTGATATGCGCATCTGCACCATTCTGGCAGGTGGCAAGAAGCCCGGTGAAGTCTACTTTGCCGCCATTGCGCCAGATATGGAACTGACGGTTATTACTCTGGATGAAGCCCCTGACATTCTGCCCTGCTTCGATGAAAGCGATGCCAGCATCCATCTTCCCGACACTTCGCTGCTGCTCTGCTACAATCCGGCACAGGTTCTGAAGATGGCGGGCAAGCGTTACCTGACTGGCCCGGTCATTCTGGTACGCACCAACATGGACGGGAACTTCATTTCGCTTACCATTGATGACGTGTACCGTTTCCAGAAGTTTCTGGCGAGCCACAGCGTCACACTCATGGCAGACGATCAGAAGCTGCCCTGCATTTGCATCGTCTGAGGTGTGTTATGCTGAATTTTTTCATCGGTTTCGCATTTTTTGAGTTCGGCGCACTCTGCGGCTTCTTCGTGGCTGCGCTGATGCAGGCGGCAAGGGATGGTGGTGAAATTGCAGGAAGAAGTCGAGCAGAAAACATTCAACATCGTGGTGTCCACCACGAAGCTGACCGCCCGGACAATTCTGAACGCTGGACGAACGGCACTTCAGCAGTATCAGTCAAAATTACTGGCCGATAAATCCAGCGGCAAGCAGAGTGTCCGTATGCTTCTGCGGCAGAACCGGGGTGTTTCCAGCGTGGAAATCGACAAAACCAACATTAAGGGCTTTGAGCGGTACGCCAAAAAGTACGGCATCGACTACGCCATCCGTAAGGACAGTTCCGAAGTGCCGCCCCGGTATCTGGTCTTTTTCAAAGCCCCGGATGTGGAAGCGTTCAATGCCGCTTTCAAAGAATATTCGGCATCCCTGCTGAGCAAAACCAAGCGTCCCTCCGTGCTGGAAAAGCTGCACGAACTGGTGCAGGCGGCGGCAGAACTCCCCGGCAAAGTCCGGCACAAGGAACAGGAGCGCGGACTGTGACCACGAAAAAGCTGACAAAACTGCTGGCGCTGTATCTGCCCTATCTCCTGCTGGGGCTGGTAGCAACCAATCTTGGCGAAGCATGGCGGCTTGCGGAGGGCAAGGAACTGGGCGAACGCATTATGTCTATGATGGGCACCATCCCGATGGCGTTTGCAAATCCTCTGCCCAGCCTGCATCCGCTTGATTTGCTGGTGGGTCTGTGCTGCGGTGCAGGGTTACGACTGGCGGTCTATCTGCGTGGCAAAAATGCCAAGAAGTACCGTCACGGCATGGAGTACGGCTCTGCCCGGTGGGGCACTGCCAAGGATATTGAGCCGTTCATGGCACCCAAGTTTGCCGACAACATTATCCTGACCAAAACGGAACGGCTGATGATGTCCAACCGCCCACCGGACCCCAAAAACGCCCGGAACAAAAATGTGCTGGTGGTGGGCGGCTCCGGCAGCGGCAAGACCCGGTTTTGGCTCAAGCCCAACCTCCTGCAATGCCATAGCTCCTATGTGGTCACCGATCCGAAAGGTAGTATTGTGGTCGAGTGTGGGAACGCACTTCTGAAAAACGGTTACAAGCTGAAGATCCTGAACACCATCAACTTCAAAAAGTCCATGCACTACAACCCGTTCAGCTATGTCCACAGCGAAAAGGACATTCTGAAACTGGTCACGACCCTGATGACCAACACCAAGGGCGAGGGCAGCGGCGGGGACCCTTTCTGGGAGAAAAGCGAGCGTCTTTTACTAACTGCTCTGATCGCATATCTGCATTATGAAGCCCCAGCGGAGGAACAAAATTTCGCTACCCTACTGGAGATGCTGAACACTATGCAGGTGCTGGAGGACGACGAGGAATACCAGAACCCGGTGGATCTGCTGTTTGAAGAACTGGCGAAAAAGAAGCCTAACAGCTTTGCCGGGCGGCAGTACAAGCTCTACAAATTAGCTGCCGGCAAGACCGCAAAATCCATCCTTATTTCCTGCGGTGCCAGGCTCGCCCCCTTCGACATCCAAGAACTGCGGGACCTCACCATGTACGATGAACTGCAACTGGACACACTGGGTGATAAGAAAACGGCGCTGTTCCTCATCATGTCGGACACAGACAGCACCTTCAACTTCCTCATCAGCATGGTCTACACCCAGCTTTTCAATCTGCTGTGCGATAAAGCAGATGATGTCTACGGCGGCAAACTGCCCATCCATGTACGATGCCTGATCGACGAGTGCGCCAACATCGGGCAGATTCCCAATCTGGAAAAGCTGGTGGCGACCATCCGCAGCCGTGAGATCTCCGCCTGCCTTGTTTTGCAGGCGAGAAGTCAGTTGAAAGCCATCTACAAGGACAATGCGGATACCATCGTAGGCAACATGGACAGCCAGATATTTCTGGGCGGCTCGGAACCTACCACCCTGAAAGACCTGTCTGAAATGCTGGGCAAGGAAACCATCGACGCATTCAACACCTCGGACACCCGTGGCAACAGCCCCAGCTGCGGCACTACCTTCCAAAAGATGGGGCACGAATTATTGAGCCGGGACGAGCTGGCGGTGCTGGACGGCGGCAAGTGCATTTTGCAGTTGCGGGGTGTGCGCCCGTTTTTGAGCGACAAATACGACCTGACCCTGCATCCCAACTACAAGCTGACCTCGGACTACGACCCCAAAAACACCTTTGATATTGAAAAATATCTGAACCGAAAAGAAAAGATCCACCCCGGTGATGAGTTCATCGTGGTGGACGCTGATTCGCTCCCGTCTGCCTGACCCGGTAGGCGGTTATTTTTATCATTGGTCTGATAAGTACACCAGAAAATCAACTTTGCTGCGGCTATGCGGCATAAAATGATAGGATTTCAGGTGTGTACAAATGACCAAAAACGCTTTATAATAAAGGAGAAAAGACTATGGAATTCTTCAACTCTGCTATCGAAGTTCTTCAGACTCTGGTCGTGGCTCTGGGTGCCGGTCTCGGCGTTTGGGGGCCATCAACCTGCTGGAAGGTTATGGTAACGACAACCCCGGCTCGAAGTCGCAGGGTATGAAGCAGCTCATGGCTGGCGGCGGCGTTGCGCTGGTCGGCATCACCCTGATTCCCCTGCTGAGCGGCCTGTTCGGTTAAGAACAGCGGGCGGCGGTTGCCGCCCGGTACATATTATAATAAGAAGCACCATAGTCACCATCTTATCTATAGAAGGTGAAGCAGATGAGCGAGATTTTACTGTATCACGGTAGCAAAGAGGAAGTTGTCTATCCCGAAATCCGTATCACACGGTATACAAAAGACTTTTCATGGGGATTCTATTGCACGAATAACTATCAGCAAGCCTACCGCTGGGCAGACCGCCGCTCCGCAGATGGTATTGTGAACATTTACCGCTATGTAGAGAATCCTGAGCTGAAGATTCTGCGCTTCCCGGAAATGTCAGATGAATGGCTGGACTTTATTGCAAAATGCCGTGCAGGAGAAATGCACCCCTATGATATTGTAGAGGGGCCGATGGCCGATGATACGATTTGGGATTATGTCAACGGCTTTACTTCCGGTCAAATCAGCCGCGAAGCATTTTGGGCATTGGCGAAATTCAAGCATCCAACACACCAGATCAGCTTTCACACCGTAAACGCTTTGCACTGCCTGACCTTTGAGAGGAGTGAACCCATCCATGACCGAAAAGCAGAAAAATGATGTTCTCTATGTTTGTAGCCTGATCGAGACCATTGCCCGCAAGACAAAGAACCATCGGCAGGATGTGATACACTGCTTCTCCAAAAAGGATATTGAACACCAGCTCTATGCTGCTGAGGTAAACCACTGCTTATCCTTTGAACAGGTGTCGGAAGAACTGATTGATTGGTTCAACATTCCGAACGGTAATTTTGATACCGTAGCTGAGTGCCGCTACGAAGTTCCTTCTGCAACTTCCATCGGAATGCTGTATCAGGGATTGGTGCTGTCCACCATGAAGAACGATGATGCCGCACAGACGATTATCGATGTTTTCTCCTCGTTCATCACCGATGAAATTTCGGACTTCAATTCCAATGTCTATTATACCAACCCTGATTATCTGCGCTGCTCTTATCTGGAGGGCAAGATGCTCGCTTAACTGAATTTTTACTATGCCGATTGCCGAAAAGCAGTCGGCTTTTTTGTTTCCATAGCACGATTTTTCGTCACAACAGCCCCCTGCGGTTTGCAGTTTTTGAATGTTGTCTGCAAAAATCGTGCTTTTAGTTTATCCACCTATCAACGAAAGGCGGTGCTATTATGCAGCTTCTGACCCACATTATTTTTCTCCTGAACGTCCTGAAAAACATCATCAACCACTTCACCTAAAGGACGGTGACTGCTGAATGGAAACCGTTCTCAAAGCCATTGCCGACTGGATCAAAGGCATCCTGACGGCAGGCATTATGTCAAACCTTTCCGGGTTGTTCGATGATGTGAACACGCAGGTGGGAAACATCGCACAGCAGGTGGGCACTAAGCCCTCCAGCTTTGAACCGAGAGTGTTCGCCATGATCGAAGCCCTCTCCCGGAATGTGGTGCTGCCCATTGCAGACGTGATTTTGACCTTCATTGCTTGCTATGAATTGATTCAAATGATTACTGAACACAACAATATGGCACAGTTTGAACCGGCACTCATCATGCGCTGGATTTTTAAGACCGCTGTTTCGGTATGGCTCATCAGCAATACTTTTGATATTGTGATGGCAGTCTTTGACCTTACGCAGAAAGTTGTGTCCGATTCCAGCGGCATCATTGCCGGAAACACCCGTGTCAACGACATTGGCTTGTCGATGCTGGAAGCCAGCCTGATGCAGATGGATGTAGGACCCCTGTTCGGGCTTTTTCTGCAGTCCTTCTTCATCGGCATCACCATGCGGATCTTGAGCATCATTATTTTTGTCATCGTGTACGGAAGAATGATTGAGATCTATTGCATGGTGAGCCTTGCACCCATCCCGATGGCGACCTTCGGCAACCACGAGCAATCGCACATGGGGCAGAACTACCTGAAATGCCTGTTCGCATTGGGCTTTCAGGGCTTTCTCATCCTCATCTGCGTGGCAATTTATGCCGTGCTGATCCAGAGCGTGGCAATTTCTGGGGATGCCATCAACTCCATTTGGAGTATCGTGGGCTATACCGTCCTGCTTTGTTTCAGCCTGTTTAAGACCAGCTCCGTGACGAAATCCGTCCTCGGAGCGCACTAAAGGGGGTGCTTTATTGGCTGCGTATATCTCTGTGCCCCGTGATTTGACCAAGGTTAAATCTAAAGTGGCATTCAACCTGACGAAACGGCAACTGCTTTGTTTCGGCACAGCGGCACTGATTGGAGTGCCGCTGTTTTTCGTTCTCCGTGATTCCGGCGGCAACACTGCCGCCACCCTCGGCATGATGGCGGTGATGCTGCCGGCGTTTTTCCTTGGGATGTACGAGAAAAACGGTCAGCCCATGGAAAAGCTGCTGTCGTACTATGTGCAGTCCCGGTTTCTCCGCCCGAAGATTCGCCCCTACAAGACCAACAACTACTATGCGATTTTGATGAAGGGAGTCGTGACCCATGATCCCGTTTTGGAAAAAGACCGATAAGGGCGGCAAGAAAAAGCCGCAGAAACCCGCCGTGCCCCGGACCGCCCAGCAGTCCATCCCCATGCAGCGGATGTTTGAGGATGGCACCTGCCGGGTGAAGCCCAACTACTACACCCGCACCATCCAGTATCAGGACATCAATTACCAGCTCGCCCAGCAGGAGGACAAGACAGCGATTTTCGAGGAGTGGTGCAGTTTCCTGAACTTCTTCGATTCCAGCATCAAATTTGAGCTGTCCTTTGTGAACATGGCAACCGACAGCACCGAGTTTGAAAAGAGCATCCGCATTCCGTTCCAGAAGGATGGCTTTGACGATGTTCGTGCGGAGTATTCCCAGATGCTGCGCCAGCAGCTTGCCAAGGGCAATAATGGTCTGACCAAGACCAAATTCATCACCTTTGGTGTGGAGGGCGAAAGCATGGCGCAGGTCAAGCCGCGGCTTGACCACATCCAGAATGACCTGCTGAACAACTTCCACCGGCTGGGGGTGCAGGCAAAGCCCCTGAATGGTGTCCAGCGGCTGAAGCTCATGCACGATATGTTCAACATGGACGGCGCATCCAAGTTCCACTTTGACTGGAAGGACCTCGTGAAAAGTGGGCTTTCGGTGAAGGATGCCATTGCACCCACCGCCTTTGCCTTCAAAAACTCCCGGACGTTCCAGATGGGCGGTATCTTTTGCGCCGCCAGCTTTCTGAGCATCACGGCATCCGACATCAGCGACCAGCTTCTGAAGGATTTTCTGGACATGGATTCCAGCCAGATCGTCACCATGCACATTCAGAGTGTCGATCAGAATCGTGCCATTAAGACCGTGAAGCGCACCATCACCGAACTCGATAGATCAAAGATCGAGGAGGTGCGCCCAGATAGGGCATTGTGTAGTGTAGCGTAAGGGACTACCCCGTAGGATAACGCGGGAAACAACCTGCCTAACCGAAAGGCGAAAGCTGAAACGGGAACAGAGCACGGCAGGAAAGCGGTAAGTCACTGAAAGACAGTATTGTGCGACTGAACCGCCATGTTAAGCGGATACGAGGATGAAGTTGGGTTTACTGATACGCAAGTTTCTAATTTCTGTTATTTTCAGGCGGAGGAAAATGTCTGAAACCTCTGTCATGAACGCGATGGATGATGCTCTTCCATCCATCGGTTATCTCAATGTTCATGGAATCTGTAGGAGAACCTATGGCAAGGAAACGAAAGCGCATACTGACAATCCGCATTTCCCTACACACAATGTTAACTGGGGATACCCTACACAGGAACGCCTGAAAAGGCTATGGCTGTAGAGCCTGAAAATCCTGCATGGGTACGGAACGCTCATAGTAGTCCGAGAGGGATAATGACCCTTACATGGCGAAGGAGCGTAGTTATTGTGTACTAAGATAGAACGTTGATTAGGGAGGAAAACCTCATTGCAACCAACAACCGAAATTTTAGAAAGAATCAGCAAAGACTCATTAACCCATAAGGAAGAAGTATTTACTAGATTGTATCGCTATCTGCTGCGCCCAGATATTTACTATCAGGCATACCAGCGTCTGTACACGAACAAGGGTGCATCGACAAAAGGTATCAATCAAGACACAGCAGACGGTTTCAGCGAAGCTAAGATTGAAAAAATCATTCAGTCCTTGGCAGATGAAACCTATCAGCCCACGCCAGTACGACGAACTTATATTGCAAAGAAAAGCAATCCGAAGAAGAAGCGTCCATTAGGTATTCCGACCTTTACGGACAAATTGGTTCAAGAAGCACTCCGTATGATATTGGAAGCAATTTATGAACCGCTCTTTCTGGACTGCTCGCATGGATTCCGCCCGAAAAGAAGCTGTCACACCGCATTAGACAAATTGAAGTACCAATTTGGTGGTGTGCGTTGGTTTGTTGAGGGGGATATTAAAGGGTGCTTTGACAATATAAATCACGATGCACTGGTTGGATTTATCGGCAGCAAGGTCAAAGATGCACGCATCGTAAAACTGGTCTACAAATTTCTAAAAGCAGGATATTTGGAAG
>OFMG01000682.1_pt1 | contig 39792 bp, 29 predicted proteins | sample 1541751 | NCBI WGS metagenome assembly OFMG01 (sample SAMN04209232, study PRJEB22552) | human gut metagenome | biome: gut; material: feces | host: Homo sapiens | place: USA: Oklahoma
CACGCGGGGAATCCCGTAATTCATAGAAACCCGTCCATCACGCCGTTCCAAGGACGTGTGTCAGGAATGGGAGGCAGGCATCCGGACAAGCCGCCGCCTCACTCCCACTGGGCTACTACCGGGCGGAAGCTTCCTATGCAAACCCGGCTCACATTCCCGCCTGTCGACAAAGCAGAAACATGGAGCGCCCATTTCCGAAAACTCTTTTTGCTGCGACCGCGCCATTCAAGCACGCCTAATCCGCCGTGTAATCTGTCGATTTCCATTTTCCGCAAACATGTCATGCGCCGATTCATTCAATGGTTGAGGACGTGCAGTTTTTTTGGAAAACAGAGAATGCAAACACAGGCATTCAGGGCGCCCGGCCGGTGCGGGAACCGCATGAGAGCTTATCGGCTTTGCCATACCCGAGGCAATGGCAACACAGGGCAGAATGAGAGCGCAACTTTTCCCCCCGACTTCGGAACCCAGGCCCTTCCATGTGGCTCATGAAAAAACATCAGATTTCTTATGTAAGACTCTGAAAAGCCCGCACACCGTGCTCGGAAGATGGAGGCCCCCGGCAGCCTGCCCAACCGCCGTTCACCCCCTGGAGGCGCAGCCCGCATGCACAAGGCTTTGCGGAAAACGCCTATCTGGTATCATAACCTCGCCTGGATGCTTGGGGAGATGGGGAGTCCCCAGGCAAACCAAAGCCAAGCCGGTTGCCCGGCATTGGTGAAGAAATAAGGTGGCTGCCAGGCGAGGTTACAAACTAAAGAAAAGAAAGAAGATGGAATCAGGAGAGCGCGCCCAAGCCATTGAAGATGCCTTGGAACCACTCCACAATCTTCATGATGAAGCTCAGGATGGAATTGCCCAAGTTCTCAAAGAACAGCTGGATGGAGAACGAAGCCTGCGCTTCCACCTTGACCGCTTCATCAGGCATCACAAAGGAAATATCCCTCTGTGTAAGATCTTCCACGCCCACATCGATGGTATCTCCGTTTGCGTTGGTGATCTTCCAGCTCTTGAATTCGTAATTCTTTTTGATGGACTCCGCATCAATCATAACATAGACGGTGCTGCCCGCCTGATAATCACCGGAGCCGCTGCCGCCGGTGACCGCAACATTGTGGAAGAAGCTGATATCCAACTGCTTCGCTGCGGAAGCATAGTTGCAGGGATCCTTTTCCCCCGCCGTATACGTTGCGGTTACGGTATACGCGCCGCTCTTTGCGTTATCATCCAGCTGGAAGGTTGCCACATCTTGAACACCCTTGCCCTCGATGACGAGATCCTCTGCCAACGCATCGCTGTGCAGCGTATAGGTGACGGCGCCCTTCGCATCGGAATTCCCTCTGCCGGTGACGATGATCCGGCGCGCGGCCTCATCCATCTCGCAAAGCATTGGGAACTCCTTGGACACTGGGTTGACAACCACCTTCACCGGGATAAGTGTTACGTCATAGTTATTATTATAGACGGTATAAGCGCGAACCAGGATATCGTCATACGTGCCGACTGCCAGAACCTGGTCAGCCCGCGGGTCGGATAGGGAAGTGAGGCTGCCGTCGGCCCCCAACCAATCCCAGCTAACGCCGCTCGCCGGAATCGTCTCCACCTTGAAATCTCTAAGAGATACATTTTTCAATCTTGTGCCGTACTCAATGGTAATCACCGGCGTTTGCAGAACTTGAATGTCGCCCTTCGCCACGCTTACGGATATGACACCCGTTGCAGGTTCCGCAGCCGTCGGATCGGCGGGCGTGAAGGTTACGGACACGTTGTTATTCCCCACGCCAAGAGTCTTGTCGGGTTCCGTAAAGCTGAACGTGCCCTCTATCGGCGCGCCGTTCACGGTAGCTTTGGCGCCCTCTGTATTCATTGTCAAATCCGAAACTTTGAGGCCTTCTGTATACTTGAGGGAAGTGGAATCAATGGTCGGCAATGTTTCAATGACTGCCTCCGGAATACCGCTGCCCTCCACGGCTTCAAACTCATAATTGACTTTCACCCAAATGCTTGGATCAGCTGTTACATAGATGATAACAGGTTCTGTATTGGTTCCTGCATGTTTTACAGTATCTTCCTTATTAACAAACTCCACTGAGCATTTAGCTGCGAAATAATTGGTATACTGGATTGTCCCAGGCTTTGGCACTTGTAATGCTACACCAGTTTTGTCAATTGCACAATCGCCGAGCTTGGAGCCCACTGTATACGGCTCTCCACTGAAGGGTCTAAGAGCTTTATAGAGAAAAACATCTTCCCTACTTTTCTCAAGAACCGGCCCAGCATCCTCTCCATTTGCCGCAAAGGAGACTAAAGGAACTGCACAGAGGATCATCAATAATGATAACACTATCGATAACACCCTGCACCCTAGTGCACTTTTCTTCCTCGTCATCAGGATAATCTACCTCCAAAGATCAATTCTAGCGAAAAATTCTTTAGAACTCCCCGCTAAAATAAATCTATCATGTCAAAAATAAATAACTCGTCGAATCTTGATTTGTATCAAATAACATCCAAAAAATAATATAGAATTTCTCAATGCAAGCAAAAAAAATTATGCACAGGCAACCACATTTAGAAGATTCCCTATAAGCTATCCGAAACGCCAATTACTTTATAAAATGGATGTATTCTTTTTTGATTCCGCCTTATTCTACCATACAAATTTTGGGATTGTCAAGCAATTCCCCTGATTTGTGCACTGATTTTCCAAAAAATATGTTTTTTTCATCATCATATACAGCATCCGAACATTTATCTCTATGGTAATATTCGGATGATCCCTGCCCGCCCAGAAACATTCCAGGCGGGCAGGGCTTTAGATTTAGAGGTAGAGTTATGCAGTCGGAAGAGCATTATTGCCAGTCTGATCGATCACATACGTTCCAGCGATGTGGGCATCCATGATCGCCTTATCCGTTGCATCAATCTGACCGTCGCTGTTGAGGTCCGCCGCAGTAAAGAACGGGCCGCCGGCGAAGAAACCGGTCCAGTCGCCTGTGCCATCCACCAGCCCATTCAGAATGGTCTGGTCGGCAGCGTCAATCGCACCGTCGCCATTCAAATCGCCAAACAGAACCGCCGTATAAAGCGCAACCTGCTCTAGGTCTGTATCCTTGAGCACCATCACCTTAATGTAGGAACCAGTGCCAAGAGCGTCGCCCTGAATATCATAATCCAGCGCTGCGCCTACAAGCGTGGTCGCCATTCCATCGCCTACAAGATCCGTCATGCCCTCTTCAAAACCGTAAATAAACATCTGACGGGAATCCACAACCAGGCCGGAGCCTTCCTCTGGGATAATCCATTCCGTCTTCAGGTTCCGATAGGCCTTCATGAGCTCTACGCGCGCCGTGTTGACCTTGGCCTGAATGGCTGCGCTATCCGCCTGCACCTCAAGGGCAAAGGCCTTTGCAGCAGCATAATCCGCCCAGGTATCCGGCGCCTTGCCGGCCTGCGCTTCATTGCCATAGGTGGTGAGCGCCGCATTGAGCGCGGTCTTATCGGCCGCCTTGGTGATCATGCGGGGGTAGAGCAGCTCCACCATATGCTTGGCATACTTGATATCAAGATCGCGCACTGCGGGCGCCGTCTCACCCTCCGCAACGTTCTGCGAATTGACGATGCTCCAAGCGCTGTTGAACCAAGACTGCCAGCGGCGGAAGGTGAAGAGTTCATAATTGACAAAGTCAAAATACTCTGTGCCTTCCTGCGCCTGCAAGGTGGCCTTGAGGTCTGCAACGGCCGCGGCATTGGTGGGCTTCACCTTTGCATCCAGAGCCGTTACCGCCGCGTTAATGGCGTCCACAGCCGCCTTATAGGCGTTGTCGGAGCCATCCGGATTGGCGGGGTCTGCAAACATCTTGCTGTGATCGGGGTTGCCCTGTGTGAGCGCATAGCCCGCTTCAAGCGCTGCAAGGTATGCATTCCACTCCGCATCCGCGTTCGCCTGATAATCGGCGCGCTGGCGGCTTGCGCCCATCACGGTGCTCAGCAGCCCGGGCAGGCCGAAATCGTTATAGATGACGATCTTGTGATCGATCGCGCCCGTGCGTTTCACACTGCCGCCTTCATTGCGGATATCGAACTGGAAGGTGACGTCATAGATGCCATAGGGCTGCGGGTCGTTCACATCGCGGCTGACCGCGTAGGGGGATACTCGGCCATAAGAGCTCTGGCCCATGCCAACGCCGTCCAGCAGGAGGATATAATCATATGCGCTGCCCGCCTCCGGCGCATTCGCGCTCACGCCTGCCGGCAGAGTGCCGTTGACAACCGCATTGAGAATGCGCTGCGAGCCATTCTGGCCCTGGGTCAGGTGATAATAGTGGCGCGCCATCACGTTGAACATGCCGACCTGATTGACATCCGTTGTGTAAAGATAGGTCGGATAGCCTTCGATGAGGACACAGTTTGCATGGTTGGCATCCTGCTCGCCCGCCGTATTGGTGGCTTCATAGTTGCCAGCCGTTTTATAGAAGTAGGAATAGGTGGAAACCACCTGCGGCGTATCCGTGAGAACCGCGCCTGTTTCATCGAGGATGTGATAGGCAAGGTCAAAACGGACTTCCGTGTTATTCGCCACGGAGCCGGAGATCGCAACATCGATGGAGTCATTCGCATCGATGACGGTGTCGGCCACAGCGCCTGTGGTCAGGCCGGCCGTGTTCGTCAGGGAGACGAGCTTCAGCTTATACATGGCGTCCTGATGGAGCACACCGGCGGCATCGCGCCAACCGCGGTTGAGGCCGTTGGAGAGGTTGGAGATGCGCATGGTCTGCCCAGAGGGAACGTTGCCGCCATCACAGTAAACGCGGGAGGCAAGGCTCAGCCCAGCTTTACCGAGGGACTGCTCATTGCCAAAGCCTGTGATGGAAACCAGCAGATTGAGCACGGTGGGCATCAAGGTTTCTTTCTTCGAGGAGAGCTGCTCAAGCAGGTTTTGGAAAGCCGCCTTGAGCGTTGCTGTGTTCAGCGCATCCTCAAAGTTCACGATGGTGCTCGGGATCGTTCCAGGCGCAAGGCCGTTGACGATGCGAGTGACAAGGCCGACGATAACGGATTTCGCCGTTGTGTTATTCAGGGAGCTGTTTTCGCTATGATCAAAGAAGGTGAACAGCTTGCCGAAATTAACATCAAGCAGCGTATCCATGACGTAATTGACGAGCGTTTTCGCCGTCAGATCCGCCTCAACGCCCGCGCCATCGGCATCGCGGAACATCTCTTCATAATTGAACCAGCGCCTGTCAGCAATGGCGAAAACAGCGGTGTCGAGTTTCTCCCAGACATTGGCCGCCGTGATGCCATCCTTGGAGATGGCAAGAATGCCATCCGCATACTGCATGCCCCAGCTCAGAAGAGCCGCAAGGAAGTTATCGAACGTATCATTCGCAGCTGTGGGATGATAGTCGAAATCAAAGAGATTGTTGAAATAATAGGTGCCGATCACCTTTGCGCAATCGAGGATTGCCTCGTTGGTATCCGCAACCACGATGCTGTCATACTTTTCGGGGACGATTGTGGCGATGAATTCCTTCATGCCGATCACCGCGATCTCGCGCAGAGAGGCGTCCGCCGGAATCGTCACATGCTTGACGAATTCCTGCACGGCGGAACGCGCAATGTAAGTGGCGAGATCCATGGTTTGCATGTTGGTGGTGTCGATCGTATCGCCGCCGAGCGGAATGATCGCTTTGATCAGGCTGCTGATATTATCTTCCACAAGCTGAGCCTGCGTTTCGCCAGCGTTTGCCGTCATCCGCCAGGTGAAAAGCGTCTGGCCGGGCTGAAGCATTTCGTTGACATAGTGGCCCAGGATCGCATTGAGCTGCTCTGTGAAGCCCTTCGCGGTGTCGAACCCGCCCGGATTCTCAGCAGATTTATCCGGATAAGCCGTTACGATATAATCCGGATTGACGAGGGCTGCCAGATTGCCGCCCTTCTGAGAATTGGCGGTGATGGCATTTTGAATGACGCCTTTCAGGCCGCTATTCATCAGCGGAACCAGGAACTGATTCAACGCGCGGAAAGCAACCTCTTCAATGGCACGGTAGCCGTTGGCCGTGGCTAGATCAAGATCGAAGCCGGGCAGGATGCCATCGAAGCCGACTGCCGCTGCGTTTTTGCCGCCAACCTGGTTATCCAGAATATACTGGACGATTTGGTCGAGGGTTTCGCCCGCGGGCATCGGATCGCTCGTGGTCGGGTGGACGAGATTCCAAAGCGTTTCCTTGATGAAATTCGGAATGTCGTCGATGATAATGCGGATGTTGGAGGGCAGGTAGCTCTTCACGATGGCCCAGTTAAAGGAGCCATCCACCAGCTTGGAGAGCGTGCCCGCACAGTGGCCGAGATAGGTCACGATGGAGTTGAGCACATCCACATCGGTTGCACCTGCTGTTGAGCGGCGCACAGAGGCAATGTCAGCGCGATGCGTTTTTAAAACCGCAAGATCGCCGACTGTGGCGGAGCTAAAAAGGATGTTGCCAGTCACGCTGTAAATCGAGCTCAGCGCGTTATCGATGGATGTGAGATTCAGCGTGCCGACGACGGAAACATCAATGACGATGTTTGCATCCGCCAAGGCGCGATCCACTTTGTCGAGCAGCAGAGAAGCCTGCTGCGCTTCGGTCAGGGTGACCTGATCGATCGTGTTGTAATTGTCTGTTAGGGCGTCATCCAGATACGGCGCATATGCCGCCGTAACGCCAACAGAGATGGATCCAAAGATCATCACCACAGCGAGAATGACACTAAGGAGACGAGCCGTTCTATGCTTTTTCACTAGAATTCTCCTTTCTACATTTGAAATGCACGCGCGTGCTGTTGGCACGGCAGATGCAACGCGGCGTTTTTCAACGCAGACACGCCTCTACCGCTCCCATTCCCTTGGATCGGGCCCTCGCAGGGCCTGCCTTCCGCAGGAACCTCCGTTGGGGATGCAGCTTTCACTGCTCTGCGCCACACGCGGGCGCAACGATTGCACGTTGACGAGCCGGCAATGGCACACTCTCCCCTTCTTCTTTTTTATGTTTCACACGGTTGAACCAGGCGTTTTTCAAATTCATCGCCTGGAGGCGCAGGGTGTCGCCAGGCATCGCAAGGCCGGGGCACGCACCCGTGTGGGCAAATCAAACCAACTGAATTCAGTCGATCAAAGCCTGATCTATCCCACTATTCCCTTTCTTTTCCTGATAATCCCCTGCTTTTTACAAATTTTTCTGGACTTTTTTCAGTTGCATTTTTTGACTGCACTATGGGGCCAAAATTCAGTCTTTTTGCAGGCAAAATGGCTTTATTCTGACTTCATTGAATGCCGTTCAACCTTTTTGCAAATGGGGCCAAAAAGCAGTTATTATGAAGTCAAAGTGACTTCATTGAATGCTGTTCAACTTGTTGCAAACGGGGCCAAAAGGCAGTCATAACAGCCCCATTATGACTGCATCCATTCCAGAACTTATGGGCTGTTTTTCGTCTGCTGCGAGGCTAAAACTCAGTCATTATGCAGTCATTACGACTTTATTTTGACTGCATTTCAGCCTGTAATTGAAGTTTTTTTAAGTCGCACTTTTCTCCTGCATTATGGGGCCAAAATTCAGTCTTTTCGCAGTCAAAACGAATTCATTCTGACATCGTTTTTTCGTTTCAATCGTTTCAACTTTTGTGAAAAGCCAGTTCACAACGCCATATGCCGTTTCCAAATCATCACTCCAGGCCAATATTCCGGCTTCAAGCAGCATTTTTAGCCTTTTCTCTTCGATCAAAGAGCAAATTTCCAGATACGGCTCGCTCAATCCCAGCCTATCTTGGCGGGCAAAGCGTTGAAAATTTGGCGGGATCTGGACGAAGCAGAATGTTTTCGGATGAAGGCAACCCGAACGCCCACGGTAGAAGGGCAATCCGGTTTCCGCGGCTGCAACGGCCACTTTGAAAGCATCCGGAAATGGCAGTTTTTTTCGCACAACTGCCGATTCACACGAAACCACACGCAGAAATAAACGAAATCCACTTCCGAAAAAGCGGCTTCCGCCTCCTGCTACGGCCCATTTGTTTCTGCTTTTTGCCTTCATTTGAGCGAACCAATCGCCAATGGGTGATTCGCGCGCGTATAAACGCGCCTCCCGCAAAGCATGCGGGCATGTCCAAATTGATAGCGCGTATTTGCCATCTTAGTCCATTCAGAATCATAAGCTCATGAATCAAGCGGCATCAGCGCTCACCATAAGCCATTGGACTCACCTCCCTCTTCCATATTCACGCGCCCGGCTCAGCCATTCTAAAGAAAAATAACCGAGAAAAAAGACATGTGGCCAACACATGCGCTCATAGGGGCCGGAGCACGCGTCCATTCGTTCCATTTTTCTCTCACCACGGTAGTATGTGAAATAAGACCACATTATTAACATGGTATCTCCCACAAAAGGTTCGATTTCAAATGACAACTTTCCCCTTGTCGATTTCCAATATAAACCTTTATTTGAGCTATGTCAACATTTAATTTCCCAAAAATATTAGAATTTAATGTTTTTTATATACAAAACCACATATAATGGGTTTATGTCGAGGAATTATGTGTATGAAACGGAATAATTATCCTTGAAATTAGTAATATAAAGTTATGATATATAATTTGCATAACATCTCTAAATCTTAATTCGTGATTGCTATAGAGCTGTATTCGCATAAAAAAGCCTGATTTATCTAAAAAATTACGTGTAAAGTAGTATTGCATTACATAAAATAAACACATAAAAAAGGAACCGCTGGCAGAAAACGCAGCGGTTCCAAATCAATCCATGTTAAATTTTTAAAAATTTTCACTTTGTGATACAGACTCTGCCCCGTAGAGAAACCTGAAAATTATTTTTCGGCCCGTTTGCGCAGCATTTTTTGATATGCCTGGCGCATCTCCTCCGAGGATTCCTCCGGCGCGCGCGGGTTGCAATGCGCCCATGCACCCGTTTCACTGGATGCGTTGAATTTTTGCTTATCCGCAGAGCGCATCGGCGGGAAAAATTCAATATGGAAGTGATAATCCTTGCTATAGTCCCCTGTGTTTACGGGAGCGTTATGCATGCACATCATGTAAGGGAACTGATAATCAAAAAGATTGTCAAACATCGCCACAGTATCGCGGATGGTAACGCCGAGGGCGAAACGCTCCTCTTCATTGAGATCCGTCATATAAGGAACGTGACGGTTTGGGAAGATATATACGCCATACGGGTATTCGCAGAAAAAGGGCAGGAATACTGTGAAATACTCGTTACGGAAAATAATCCGTTTCTCCGCAGCCAGTTCATGCTCCAGCATATCGCAAAAAATGCATTTGCCTGTTTGCTCATAATGCTCATGGGCAGACTGTACCTCCAGCTCCAGCTTTTTGGGAACATAGGAATAGCCATAAATCTGGCCGTGTGGATGCGGCATGGAAACACCCACGAGCGCACCGCGGTTTTCAAATGGAAATACATATTTAATCTTTTCATCCGCACGCATCGCTTCATACCGCTCGCACCAAAGGGCAACCAGCTTTTGCATATGTTCGTCCGACAATTCAGGGAGCGTGACCGTATGGCCGGGAGAATATAAAATCACTTCGCATTTGCCATAGGAAGGGCGCACTTTAAAAAAGTCATCCGCCACATCATCCGGCTCCGGCGGATTCTGGGAAAGCGCGGGAAAATCGTTATCATATTTCAGCACTTCATAATCGGGCACATTGCCAAAGCTCGGGCAAAACGGGCAATAATCCTTCGGCATATTGGGCCGGTTCTGCCGGTTGCTCGCAATCATCACCCAATCCTTGGTCAAGGGATGCCATCTCAATTCAGCCATACAAGTCGCTCCTTTTCTGCACGTTGTGAAAAAACACAAGGTTCCTAATTCTTATTCTAGCCGATTCGCCCAGCGTACGCAATATTTTCAGGCCTTGAAAAAAGCCTGTTTATGTAGAATAAAACCATTTTATTCGATAAAAATATGTGCAAAATAGGATAATCCCTAAAAACCATAGGAAAGCAACGCACCTTTTCTATTTATAATGAAAAGAATTTCCCGTTTTCTATTCCCCACTTATCCAATTTTTTCTCTCTCATCGAGCGGAGAGCGCCTGACGTTTCAAAAAACAATAGGCGGGCACTCGAAAAAGGCCCGCCTGGAACAATTCAACCTTTGTTTTTATGCCCTACATGCTTAATCACGGAAATTAGAAGGTAGCTTTGGCAGAAAAAATTGCGCTGTTCCTTTCAACCTCATATACGGGCGCGGATTCCATAATTGCGGCGCAGCAGGATGGACGCCCAATGCTGCAAGCATTGGCGTCACCATTTGAAACCGCCGCTCAAAGCTCTCCGCATTGCGCCGTTCTTCCCGCGTCCAGCCCGCCTCTGCGACGGCGGCAAAACGAGGATAACACATTTCGCTCATGTGCGCAAAGGTTTCGATATATTCTGCCCAAACCGGTGCTTCCACACCCAGAATGTTTTTTTGATAAATTGGCCTGACTTCCTTGAGCGCCGGGCGGTAATGGTACGTTTTCCGCAACGGGGTCATCGCATAGGGGTAGTCACAATAGTAATGATAAAAATCGGATACGATGAGTTTGCCGCCACCATTTGCCCAGCGCGCGCATTCCCCGTTTTTATCCATCCACATCTGCACCACGGCAGAGGGGGCAAGGTTGCCGCCACGCAGGGATTCGTTCCAGACAACAGCCGCCCTCCCCCGGTCGCCCAACCAGGATATGATGCGGTTCATAAAATAGCCCTGCAACGCTTGAAGGCTTGAAAGCCCCTCTTCCCGCATTCGGGCCTGACAAGCCGGGCAGGCCTTCCACCGCGCCTTCGGCGCTTCATCGCCACCGATATGGATATAGCGGGAGGGGAATACAGCAAGCATTTCCTCCAGGACGTCAAAAATGAGACGAAACGTCTCCTCCTTGCCTGCACATAGAATATCTTTAAAAATCCCTTGCTTTGTTTGCACCTGAAACGGCCCGCCCGTGCAGGAGAGAGCCGGATGCGCCGCCAGCAAGGCCGAGGTATGGCCCGGCATGTCAAACTCCGGCACCACCTCAATATATCTCTCGGCGCAATAGGCAACAATTTCCTTCATCTGCTCCTGTGTATAGGCCCCACCATAAGGGCCGGCCACATGGATTCCGCCAAAATCGGAGGAACGCCGCATCGAGCCTATTTCGGTCAGCTCCGGGTGTTTTTTCACCTCAGCGCGCCAGCCCTGATCATCTGTGAGATGCCAGTGGAACACATTCATCTTAAACAGCGCGGCGGCATCAATCATTTTTTTCAGATCCGCGACGGTGAAAAAATGGCGGGCGCAGTCAATCATAAAGGCACGATAAGGGTAGGCCGGCTCGTCACAGATGCACATGCATGGAATCCGCCCTACGCTAGTGGCTATGAGTTGCCTGACCGACTGCATCGCGTAAAACAGCCCGCGCGGCGTGCCGGCGCTGATTGTAATCCCCTCCGGGCGGACATGCAACCGGTAGCTCTCCGCGCCGGATAACCGCGTATCGATCATACGCGTGACAAAATCCTCGATCCGCCCTTCACGCGGGATCGTAAAAAAGCCCTCCCTGGGCTGAATCTGGTTGGGGCGTGGCACAATATTGCAGCGATACATGTTCGTCGTCCTTCCCATAATGAGAAATGAAATAAAACAGGATATGACCTTATCCATTATAATGCATCGGGCTAGGCCGATGCAAGCTAAAGCTCTTTTCTTAAAAAATGTTTCATTCTTCTGAAACTTTTGCGACTGATTCAGACGCTTCTACAGTGAACGGCGTCAAACCGCCATACAGGTTTCAGCACGCCGCCATCAAAGGAAAGGGAGGCATTGGAATGGCCGGCCAGGCAATCGAACCCCTTTTCAATCAAATGTACGATGAAACGAGTCAAAAGGTTCTCATCTATATCACCTCAAAATGCGGAAACCCTTCTGATATTCAGGATATCTTTCAGGAAACCTACACAGAGCTTTTTTTCATTCTGAAAAAAAGGGGAGGCGAATATGTCCAAAACTCGGAGGCCTTTGCCATGCAAATTGCAAAACAAAAGGTCTACCGGCACTATACCCTGCTGCAAAAGTTGAAAAACGGGCTTCCCATAGAACGGGAAAACCGAGAGGGCGAGCCGTTCGAGGCGGCCCTGCAAACGCAGGAACCCTCCATTGACGACCGCTTGGTCACCGACGCGCTTCTTGCTGAAATACGCCTCCATCTGCGCGGCAAACCTGCCGTTACCCAAAAAATATTTTATCTTTTCTATAATATGGAGCAAACAATCCCGCAGATCGCGGCGGAATTGCAGATGACCGAATCCAACGTGAAAAACCGCCTGTATCGCACGCTCTCCGAGCTGCGTGCGAAATATCAGCCTTAAAAAACGCTACAGCCGTACAATCCCCGGCATACAAAGAAAGGAAGGATGACTCTCATGCAAGAACGAGATTTGCTTCGGCAGGCAATCGCGCCCTGCCTGCCCGACCCAGAGCAGGTCCGGCAGAACATCCTGCGCGAGTGCGCGCCAAAGGCGCGCCGAAAAAGCCTTCGCACCTATTTACCAGCCGCCGCATGCATCGCGCTGCTGCTCACAGCGGCCGTGCTGTTCTCCCAGTGGAGCCCGCTCCCAAATCACCCCGCCGCGGCCGAAACGCAACCCCCTACGCTCGCTGCGGCGGCGCCGGAGACGCAGCCCCCAACGCCTGCCGCTGCGCCCAAAGCGCATTTTAATGAGCTCGGCGCAGCAATTTTCGCAAGCAGGCGCTACTACGACCCGAAAGAGACCTTTGAAAAGCAGCTGACCTTTGCGCAGGTGGTGGAATATTTAGGCCGGGACGTTCGCCCCACATTTCTTCCGTCTGATTTGCACGCCATTGATGTAAAGGATATGTCCTTTACAATGATATACAAAAACGACGGCACCATTTTGTACGATTCTATCGGCTTTTATTATCAGGAAACACCTGGAAACCCAGATTATAATCCGCTCGAACGGAAGTTGGTCATATCGGTCTCCAAAATGCAATTATGGAGCGACTGCATCTATGTCTGGCCGGACGATATGCAAAAAACCGATCTCAACGGCCATGCGGTGCTGTTCGGCAAACGTAAAATGGACTACGGTCCGTACACAGTCGTTGAGGACGGCCCCAACACGCCCGCTGGCTATTACGACTTGTTGATCGCTCAGTTTCAGTTTGCGGGGTTGGATTATGAGGTCGTAGCGGATAACCTGACAGAGGAGGAATTCGTCAAAATCATTTCCTCCATGCTCCCCGCCTAAAACGGTAGAAGCCGCCCGACCGCAGGCTTCTACGGTGATCACCGGGGCGCTGCCTGTAAACAACGCATCAGCGGCCCCTTACAAAAGGGGCGGTGCAGGGGGATTTCCCCTGCACCGCCTTTTCATTATATATAGGCTCAAACCTTATTGCACCTGCTGCTGCGGCGCGGGCTGCCGGTAGTCGATCTCCCCGGCCAGGGGCTTGCTCATCTGCCCAAAGGATTCCGCCGCATATACCTCCACGCGATAGCTGCCTCCCGGCACGGACGGATCAATTGCAATCTTCACCGTATCCGCCATGCTTTTTTCGCCTTTATAAAAATCGGAATAGACCGTATATTCATATTGCGCGCCCGTCTGCGTATTCGTCAGGCGCAGGAAATAGCTGTGCACCAGATCCGTATGCCGCGCAGCGGGGAATGAGATACCGGGGAGCGATTTGACCGCTCCATCCGGGTTCCAATTCGAAATCGCGGATTCATAGGCAATTGCCGCGCCCTGTGGGAACACCGGCGCAGCCCTCCCGATCTGCCTGTCGTTCATGCGATAGGTAAAATGCGCCAGGTCAAGCGGATAGGCAAGTGTCCAGCGGCTGTCCGCCTTTTCCTCGCATTTTTCGAGCACATTCCATCGCTCGATCTCTGTTTTTTCCTGCCCGACATTCATAATTAGGCACATCGGCACATGCGTATCGTCCGGTGGGCAGCTGATATAGCCCTTCAGCGTGCTGTAAGCGTTCGTTTCCGCGTCATAAGCGCGGAAGGCGTCGAATTTATCGCGCTCCATCTCCAGATAGGCGATGGACTGGGTTGTAAAGGCCGTGAACTTGTCCTGATAAATAGAACGCTCGTCGAGAATTGAGAAATGGCTATGGCCGGAGATCGACACCGCCTGCGGATATTTGTCGAGCAGGCTCTTCAAGCTCTGGTCGCCCCACTCCCCACTGCCGTAAACCGTGGCGCTGGGGTTCTGGTGCGTGATGACGAAAATAGGCTTGCCGTCCTTTTCCGCTTCCTTCTCTGCTAGCGCAATTTGCTCATCCAGCCAGTTAAGCGCGCGGCCCGTGTAGGCACGGCTAGAGTCGCCTGAATCCGGGCTAGCGGCGATAAAATGAAAACCGTTGAGGATTAGGTGCGTCCAGGGCGACTGCTCTAAATTCTTTTCAAACAGGTTTTGCTTATAGCCCGGGTAACCGTGGCTGCCCTCCGTCCAAAAATCATGGTTGCCCATGATATACTGGGTCACCGGGCGGCTGGCCGCGTCCGAATATACTTCATTGAATACGGATAAATAGGTTTGATAGCCGAAATCGCTCGCCACCTCGCAGAAATCGCCAACGTGGATGAGTAAATCGACCTTCTGCTCCTTCATCAGTTCGAGCGCCGCCTTCAGGTTCGCCTTGTAGACGCCTTTGTTGGCCTGTTCCTCCTCTTCGCTGCCGGGCAGCTGCGTATCGCCAAGGATACCCACGCGCAGGTTTTTTCCGTCATGGACGCTGCCCAGATCTTTTGTTTCGGCAATTTTGGGCGCTAAAAAGAAATGAAGGCACACCGCCGTAGTCACAGCCGCCGCCACAACCAGCACAACGGCCGCCGCAATGACAATTTTCCAAATTTTTTTCATCTGCTTTCTCCTTCAGATAGGCCGGGCGAAGGCCGCCGCCCGGCCGTTTTCTATGTTATTTCTGAATTTCGAGCTGTGGCTGCGTGTAATCAATCTCCGCCGTTAGTGGCTCGCTGCGCTTACCAAAGGATTCATAGGCATAAACCCTTACCGTATATCTGCCGCTGGGCAGCGTCGGATCGATCGCCCAATCCACCTGCTTTGCCATGGAGCCGAGGCCCAGATAATAATCGGAATAGGTCTTATAAACATATGTCTTGCCCGTCTGCGCATTGGTCAGCTCATAGAGATAGAGGTTGACCAAATCCGGATTTGTTGCCGCGGGGAAGCTGACGCCCGGCAGAGTAGGCGTTTTTCCAGCCACTTCGCGCGTTGAAGGGATGGACGGATTATAGGTTATAGAAGCGTTCTTAGGAAATTCCGGCGCAACGCTTTTCGCTGCGCGCGCATCATAGCGGTATTGGAAATTGCCGCGCTCCATCGGGTAGGTGAGCTTCCAGCGGCTGTCAGCCTTCTCCTCAACCTGGTCGATAATATTCCATCGCTCGACTACCGTGCTTTGATCCGTGATATTCATGATCAGGCACATCGGCTTTTCATCATCTCGCGCGGGCGCGCTGGCGTAGCTGGAGGAGGGGTTATATTTGAGCGCCCCTTCGTCGTCATAGAGGCCTTTAAAGGCGTTGAACATATTGCGTTCCATATCCACATAGGCGAGCGACTGCGTGGTGAAGGCAGTGAGCTGGTTCTGGTCGATCGAGCGTTCATCCAATATGGAGAAATGGCTGTGGCCGGAAATCGAGACAACCTGCTCAAAATCGGTGGCCGCCTGGCGCACCTGCTCCGCGCCCCAGTCGCTGCCGCCGTAGACAGTATCCGGAATGTTATGGTGCGTGATCAAGAAGATCGGGTTGCCCGTCTTTGTCTGCTCCTTCGCAACCGCAAGGCGCTCCTTCATCCAATCGCGCATTGTCTGGGAATAGCCGTCCGCGTTTCCAGTGTTGTCAGGGCTTGCGCAGATAAAGTGGAAGCCGTTGATGGAAAGATGGCGGTTCGGGTTCTCTTTGAACACGCTCTGGTAAAGCTTGTGCTTGGCGGGCGTGGTGCTCCAATCGGTATCGAACCAGGTATCATGATTGCCCATGATGCGGAACTCATAGGGACGCGTGTTTTCGTCCGGGAATACCTCGTGAAACACATTGAGATACGTTTCATACGCATACCTGCTGCACATATCGCCAATATCCCCCACGTGGAGAATTGCGTCGACGTTCTGCGTTTTCAGCAGCTCAAACGCTTTTTTTAGGTTTTCGCGGTAAAGGCCCTCCTGCGCCTCTTCCAGCTTTTTATTCGGCGGCAGCTGGGTGTCGCTGATGACCCCCATGCGCAGTGTGCCGGCGGTTTTGGTGTCGATCTCCACCTGCTCCACTTCGTTGGAGGGCTTAACCGGCACCTTCTTGTGGATAAGATACCCGCTCGTGCCGGCAATTGCGGCGACAAGCACGACGGCTACCGTGCTGATGATGGCCGTCCTGGCTTTTTTACTGAGCTTCTTCATAGCTTGCTGTTTCAGAAAGCGGCGGCAGGATACTCCGTCGCTTTCTTTACTCCTCCCTTATATAATATTGTAAAAAGGCCGCAGAACAAGAGCCCTACAGCCTTTTTTACACGTTCCTTACCGTTTTTTTTCCGCTACCTCCAGCAACGCGCGCGCCAAAAAATCATCAACGGCCATCGCACCGATATCGCCTTCCCCGCGCATACGGACGGATACTGTCCCGCTCTCCGCCTCCTTGTCGCCGACGACGAGCATATACGGGATTTTCTGAAGCTGCGCCTCGCGTATCTTATAGCCGATCTTCTCGCTGCGTTCATCCAGCTCCACGCGGAGGCCCGCGCCGCACAGCTTCTCATAAACCGCGCGCGCCGTGTCATGGTGCCGCTCGGAGATCGGCAGGATGCGCGCCTGCTCCGGCGCAAGCCACAGCGGGAATGCCCCCGCGTATTTCTCGATAAGCAGCGCAAGCGTGCGCTCGTAGCAGCCGATGGAGGTGCGGTGGATGATATAGGGGTTCTTTTTTGCGCCGTCCTTGTCCGTATACTCCATGCCGAATTTTTCCGCGAGCATCTGATCGATCTGGATGGTGATGAGCGTATCCTCTTTTCCGTGGACATTCTTGATCTGGATATCAAGCTTCGGCCCGTAGAAAGCTGCTTCGCCCACGCCCACGGCATAATCCAGCCCCAGATGGTCGAGGATTTTCTGCATCACGCCCTGCGCCTCGGCCCACTGCTCGGGTGTGCCGATATATTTTTCACGGTCGTCTGGATCCCACTGAGAGAAGCGATAGGATACATCCTCATACAGCCCCACCGTTTTCAACATAAAGATGGCGAGCTCCAGGCAGCCCTTAAATTCATCCTCCAACTGTTCGGGCGTGCACATCAGATGGCCCTCGGAAATTGTGAATTGCCGCACACGGATCAATCCGTGCATCTCGCCGGAGGCCTCGTTGCGGAACAGCGTGGAGGTCTCGTTATAGCGCAGCGGCAGGTCGCGGTAGGAGCGGGATTTGTTGAGATACGCCTGATATTGGAACGGGCAGGTCATCGGGCGCAGGGCGAACACCTCGTCATCCTTCTCCTCATCGCCCAGCACGAACATGCCGTCTTTATAATGATCCCAATGGCCGGAAATTTTGTAGAGATCGCTCTTCGCCATAAACGGCGTTTTCGTCAGTAGCCAGCCGCGCTTCTGCTCCTCATCCTCCACAAAGCGTTGCAAAATCTGAACAATACGCGCGCCCTTGGGCAGCAGGATCGGCAGCCCCTGGCCGATCACGTCGGAAGTCGTAAAGAGCTCCAGCTCGCGGCCAAGCTTATTGTGATCGCGTTTTTTGGCCTCCTCCAGCTGCGTTAGATGCGCATCCAGCTCGGATTGCTTCGGAAACGCGGTGCCGTAAATGCGCTGGAGCATCTTGTTCTTTGCGTCGCCGCGCCAATAAGCGCCCGTGCAGCTTGTCAGCTTGAATGCCTTGACCCGGCCTGTATCCGGCAAATGCGGGCCGGCGCACAGCTCCGTGAATTCCCCCTGTTTGTAGAAGGAAATCGGCTCGCCCTTCTCCGCATGCTCGCGGATGAGCTCCACCTTATAGGGCTCGTCTTTCTCCTCCATAATCTTAACCGCATCATCAGGCGCAAGCTCAAACCGCTCCAGCGGCAGCGCTTCCTTCACGATTTTTTTCATTTCGGCTTCAATTTTGGCGAGCGACTCCGGGGTGAACGGCTCTTCCGCGTCGAAATCGTAGTAAAAGCCGTTGTCAACTGCCGGGCCGATCGTGAGCTTCGCCTGTGGATACAGCCGCTTGACCGCCTGCGCCATAATATGGGAGGCCGTGTGCCAGAAGGTGCGCTTGCCCTCCGCATCGTCAAAGGTGAGAATTGAAAGCGCGCAGTCCCCAGGCAGCGCGGTGCGCAGATCGCACAGGGCTCCGTCAATTTTACATGCACACGCAGCTTTATAAAGCCCGGCGCCTAAAGATTTGGCAACATCCATCGCCGTGGCCCCATCCTCATACTGGCGGACGACGCCGCCTTTTAATGTTACATGAATCATATTGAATCTCCCTTTATCAGTTCATTTGTTTCGCTGTGATTTCCGCAAGCGCGGTGGCAAGAAACGCCTCTGTTTTCACCGCACCAAGGTCGCCTTCGCCACGGCGGCGGACGGATACCGTTCCGCTCTCCGCCTCCTTGTCGCCGATGATGAGCATATACGGAATTTTTTGCAACTGCGCCTCACGGATCTTGTAGCCGATTTTTTCGCTGCGCTCGTCGATTTCAACTCGCATCCCCGCGTTAAAGAGCTGCTGGTATATCTCCCGCGCCTTTTCGTGGTGGCGCTCGGAGATTGGCAGGATGCGCACCTGCTCCGGCGCAAGCCATAGCGGGAATGCGCCCGCGAAATGCTCGATCAGAATGCCGATGAAGCGCTCAATGCTGCCGAACACCACGCGATGGATCATGATTGGGCGGTGCTTTTGGCCGTCCGCGCCCGTATATTCGAGCTCGAAGCGCTCAGGCAGCTGAAAATCGAGCTGGATCGTGCCGCACTGCCAAGTTCTGCCTAGGCAATCCTGCAAATGGAAATCGAGCTTTGGGCCATAGAAGGCGCCGTCGCCTTCGTTGACCTCATACGCATAGCCGAGCTCAGTGATGGCGCCACGCAGGGCATCCGTTGCGCGTTCCCAGTCCGCAAGCTCGCCCATATGGTCCTCCGGCATGGTGGATAGCTCAATCTTGTAAGGAAAGCCAAATGTGCCGTACACCTTGTCGATCAGCGCCACCACGCCCTTGATTTCCTCCTTGATTTGATCCGGAGTCATGAAGATATGCGCATCATCCTGCGTAAAGCAGCGCACACGCATCAGCCCGTGCAGCGCGCCGGAGAGCTCATGGCGGTGCACCAGCCCCAATTCGCCCACCCGCAGGGGGAGATCGCGGTAGGAACGCGGCTTCGTTTTATACACCAGCATCCCGCCTGGGCAGTTCATCGGCTTGATCGCATAATCTTCCTCATCGATCACAGTGGTATACATGTTTTCTTTATAATGCGCCCAATGGCCGCTGCGCTCCCAGAGAGAGCGGCTAAGGATCATTGGCGTGGAAATTTCCTGATAGCCTGCCTCGCGGTGGATCTCGCGCCAATAGTCGATCAGCAGATTTTTGAGAACCATCCCTTTGGGCAGGAAAAACGGGAAGCCGGGGCCCTCCTCCATGATGGTAAACAGTTCCAGCTCTTTTCCAAGTTTCCTATGATCGCGCTTCTTGGCCTCTTCCATGCGGGCCAGATATTCGTCCAGCGCGGCCTGCTTTGGGAACGCCGTGCCATAAATGCGCTGAAGCATCTGATTTTTTGCGTCACCGCGCCAATAAGCGCCTGTGCAACTGGTGAGCTTAAAGGCCTTGACCCGGCCCGTATCCGGCAGATGCGGCCCGGCGCAGAGCTCCGTGAATTCACCCTGCCGGTAAAAGGAAATCGGCTCGCCCTTGCCCGCGTGCTCGCCGATTAGCTCCACCTTATAGGGCTCGTTTTTCGCCTCCATAAGCTTGACCGCTTCGTTTGGGGAAAGCTCAAACCGCTCAAGCGGCAGCGCCTCCTTGACGATCTGTTTCATCTCGGCCTCAATTTTCTCCAGTGTCTCGGGTGTAAGCGGCTCGCCAGCGTCAAAATCATAGTAGAAGCCGTTCTCGATCGCCGGGCCGATGGTAAGCTTCACATCCGGATACAGCCGTTTAACGGCCTGCGCCATGATGTGCGAAGCAGTATGCCAGAAAGCATGTTTCCCCTCCGCATCGTCAAAGGTGAGAATGGCAAGCTCACAACCATCCGGCAACGCGGTGCGCAAATCGCATGGCTCCCCGTTGATTTTGCATGCACAGGCAGCCTTGTAGAGCCCTGATCCAAGGGCTTTGGCAACATCCAAAGCCGTTGTGCCAGCTTCATACTGACGGATTTCGCCGCCCTTTAAGGTAACGTTTATCATGAGATAGCCTCCTATTTCTTTTTCGGATTACCGGCCTTTTTTGCGCGGGGAACCTCCCCTCCGCCGCGATAATCAGAGGGCGTTAGGCCGTATTCCTTTTTAAAATCTCGACTGAACTGAAATTGGGAATAATACCCGACCGCTTCCGATATTTCGCTGATGCTCTGCTCTCCGGCCCGCAGCAGATCCTTAGCGTGTTCCAGCCGCGCCTTCTGCAAATATGCCTTGGGAGAAACCCCGATCGACGCCGTGAAGCACTTGCGAAAATTCCGCTCAGAGAGGTGCAGCCCCTTGGCCAGCTCCGACATCTGGATTTTTTCATCCAGATGTGCCCGCATATAGGATACTGCCTCATGGATTTCCGCTTCATAGGCGGATACGGTTGGCTTTCGTTCTCTATTTTCTGCCGCCCCTCGCCACTCGTATAGCAAAAGCGCAAACTGTAGGCTGAGCTGGTTGCACGCAAGAGGCTCTGCGGGTTCGTCTACCGCCGATAGGACTGTGTAAAGCGCCTCCTGTACCGGCCCATGAGCCACTTGATTCACCCGGCCAACCCGTAGCGGAGGCTTGCCTTTTTCACACCGGAAGCGGAACGCGGCAACCCGTGCCCCCGCCTGCGCCTCCACTGAAACAGCCTGCTTGCCATCCAGCAGCAGCGCGCATCCGGCTTGCAACGAATATTCTTTCTGGCGGCAGGCGATACGCAGCCCACCCGTGATGCAATGAAAGAGCAAATAATCCGCCTTTGGGCGGCCCAAGTGCCATGCGGTATCCTTTTCTTCCGGCAGCGCCGCTCCATGATACAGCCCCACCTCCAACAAATGGGGGAGAAACACCGGCGCCTCGCTTTGAAATATCAGCAAACGGTTCCCTGCCACTAGCCATCCTCCCTCTTCTTCCTGCCGGAAAGTATATAAAGCATACCGGTTTCTGCATGGATAAATCAGCAAAACAGTGTAAACTGAAAGCACAGAGCAGATGAGAGGACGCACCCTCTCCTGCACCATGCGAATCATCGACAAACTGGAGGTATCACATATGATGAAACAACCCATCCGTTGGTTTTTCAACCGCCTTGGCCTAGGGCTCGCCTTAACGACCGGAAGCGCTCATCCCCCATTCTCCCACAGCCATCTGGCCTACCGGTGTCTACAGGATGAATTCATCTACCAGTATCTTGGCACAGAGCATATCCATGAAATAGAGCAGTAAGCAAGCCTGCAACAAAAAAGCTTCATCCCTCAACAAATGAGGGATGAAGCTTTTTGCTCCACGGTTCCACCCTGCTTGCGGCACAAAGCCGCCACTCAAAACGCCTTAACGCAGCGCCTACGGCGTATCTTAACGCGATCATACCGCTTTTCGATACACGCTCCGGAGCGGTATGCCTTCCAAACCAATGCGCCCGATTCCAGCACGCTTCGGGCACTCTCTGAAAAAGGTATTACTTGGAAAAAGCACTCTCCATCACAGCTTTTTTAGATTGGTTTTATCGTATCACCGCCGGGCGCCTTTGTCAACCGCCCTGAAATGGAAATTTTTCGCCTCTGAACCCATCGCGGAGCCTTCGGCCCCCGTGTAGGAAAATGCCGTGTGAGGGCGTAACTTTGTTTTTCCCGCTGAAAATTGCCGCGTGGGAATACAATTTTCTTGACAGTTTCCCCTGTTCGGGGTAAAATACTAGGGATGGTGTATCATTATGCGAACTCATACATCGTTTTGCGCATTTTCTCTGAAATAAATGGCAAACATGCTTCAGGGCATATAGATGATCCTTTTCCGCAACTGCAATGGCAAGCGGGAGAGCTCTTTTTCCTTGTGTGCCCTGCCGCAGGCAAATCTGCTGCGATTCTTTTGATGATGAACAAAAACAAAAACACTTGTAATGAGGGAGGTGCTACTTTATTTCATGACGGACATTATAAAAATCATAATTGCCGTGGTCGCCAGCGCCGTGGTATTTGGCATTGTGGGCTTTTTGCTTGGCCAAATGCACCGCAAGCGCGTTGCAGAAGCAGAGATTGGCTCTGCCACGCAAGAGGCGACCCGGATCGTTAACAACGCTCTTGCAGAGGCGGAAACCAAAAAAAAGGAAGCCATCATTGAGGCAAAGGACGAAATTCACAAACAGCGCAACGAGTTGGAACGCGAGCTGCGGGAACGCCGCTCAGAAGTTCAGCGCCAGGAACGCCGGATCATCCAAAAGGAGGAGACGCTCGACCGCAAGATTGAAAATCTCGAAAAAAAGGATGAAACGCTCAACAAAAAACTGAAAGATGCTCAAACGCGTCTGGATGAAGTAGAGAGCATCAAAAGAAGCCAGTTTGAAATGCTTGAGCGGATCTCCGGGTTTACTCAAGAGCAGGCAAAAGAATATCTGCTCAAAAACCTGGAGGACGATCTCACCCATGAGAAGGCCGTCAAAATCATGGAATTCGAACAGAAAACCAAAGATGAGGCGGATACGCTCGCAAGGGAGATTGTTGCCACTGCCATTCAGCGCTGTGCAGCCGACCATGCGGCGGAAGCGACTGTTTCCGTTGTTTCGCTGCCGAACGATGAGATGAAAGGCCGCATTATCGGCCGCGAGGGCCGTAATATCCGTGCGCTTGAAACAATCACGGGCGTTGACCTCATCATTGACGACACGCCCGAAGCCATCACACTTTCCAGCTTTGATCCGGTACGCCGTGAAATTGCGCGCGTATCTTTGGAAAAGCTTATTACAGACGGGCGCATCCATCCGGCCCGCATTGAGGAAACCGTTGACAAAGCGCGCCGTGAGGTAGAGGCTACTATCAAACAGGCGGGCGAGCGCGCCGTAGTAGATGCCGGCGTCAACGGCGTGCATCCGGAGCTTGTGAAACTCCTCGGCAAGCTCAAGTACCGTACAAGCTACGGTCAGAACGTGCTCAACCACTCCCTGGAGGTTTCCTACATCGCGGGGCTCATGGCTTCCGAAATCGGCGCGGATATCAAAACCGCCCGCCGGGCAGGCCTTTTGCACGATATCGGAAAGGCGCTTGACCACGAGTTCGACGGCTCTCATGTGGAGCTTGGCGTGGAATACGCCAAGCGGTTCCGCGAAAACGAAGCCGTGGTTCATGCAATTCAGGCACATCATGGTGATGTAGAGCCCAAAACGATCGTCGCCTGCCTTGTTCAGGCAGCGGACGCTATTTCAGCCGCCCGCCCCGGCGCACGGCGTGAAAACGTCCAGAATTATATCAAACGGTTGGAAAAGCTCGAGGAAATTGCAAATTCCTTTGAGGGCGTTGACCGTTCCTTCGCCATTCAGGCGGGGCGCGAGGTGCGCATCATGGTGAAGCCTGAGGTCATCACGGACGATAAGATGACGCTCATCGCGCGAGAAATCGTGAAAAAGATTGAGAGCGAGCTCGAATATCCCGGGCAGATCAAGGTTAACATAATCCGTGAAAACCGTGCTGTTGATTACGCAAAATAATTTTTTTGACATGTTGGGAGGGTATGCAGGGATGTATACCCTCCTTTTGCATTCGCTTTTCCCTGCATGCACAGAAAAGCGGGCAACGTTTGCCGATTACCGGCACAGAAAGGCATGATCGCATGAATATTCTTGCAATTGGGGATGTGGTAGGCGCAGGCGGCTGCGACTTTCTGCGCGCGCACCTTCCCTCCTTTAAGAAGCTCAATCAAATCGATGTTTGTATTGTCAACGGTGAAAACGCCGCGCCGGGCAACGGCATTACGCCTGCGGCAGCGCAGGACCTATTCACCAGCGGAGCGGATTTAATCACCACAGGCAACCACGTTTATCGCCGCCGTGAGGTATATACCTACCTCGATGAAACAGAATATCTTATCCGCCCCGCCAACTACCGCGCGGGCAGCCCAGGGCGCGGGTATCAGATCATCGATAAGGGGCGCGTCCAAATTGCTGTGATCAATTTGCTGGGTGTTGTTTTCCTCGATCCGCTGGAAAATCCGTTTGATTGTGTTGACCGCCTGCTTCGACAGGAGGAATTAAAAAGCTGCCGGATCAAAATTGTGGATTTTCACGCGGAAGCCACGGCGGAAAAGCGAGCGCTCGGCTTTTATCTGGACGGTCGCGTTTCTGCCCTGTTCGGCACGCACACGCATGTGCAGACGGCCGACGAGCAAATTTTGCCGCAAGGCACAGGGTATTTGACCGACCTTGGCATGACCGGAGAGATCCAATCCGTGTTGGGCGTCCGCCCGGAACTGGCAATCGAAAAAATGCGCACTGGAATGCCTGTCCGCTTTGAAAACGGGGACGGTCCCTGCATGATGTGCGGCTGCATCTTTGAAATTGATGAGCACAGCGGCAAAACAACCCAAATTCAACGCGTTTGCATTCAATAAATCCCGTTCTAAAAGCAGTAAGCGCACGCTTGGCGTGCTTTCCTCCGAAAACGACGCAAGAAAGGAATGGTCATCATAATGAAGCCTTCAGCTTTTGCCCGGTGGATTGCCCTGATGTTATGCCTGTCCGTCTGCTTCGTGTCACTTGCCTCCTGCGGGAAGGAGCCTCCTGCGGAGGATTCCACCGCCGCCTCTGGAGAGGAAACAGCCATTTCAGAAAGCCTGCAAAACACGGGCGGCACTGGGAGGCTCTCCCTGCCGTATGTAAAAGGCGATTCTCTCAATCCGTTTTCAGCGAAAAGCCTGCCGAACCAGCTGCTCTCCACTGTGCTTTACGATTCCCTCTACTCGGTTGACGCGGCGCTTTCACCGCAGCCCTTTCTCGCCACCTCCGGCAGCGTCAGCGGCACGCAGGTGCGCGTTGCCCTCAAAAGCGGCCTTGTCTTTTCCGACGGATCTTCCCTCTCCGCTTCAGATGTTGTCTATTCCTTTGAAAAGGCAGCGGTATCCCCGCATTATCGGGCGCAGCTCTCCAATTTCAGCGGCGCAAAAGTGCAAAACGGCGAAATTGTGTTCACTTTGAAAGAAGCCGATCCCTATGCGCTGGCTTGCCTTGACTTTGCCGTAATCAAGCGCGGGAGCGACTCCTCTGAAACGGCGATTCCGGTTGGCAGCGGGCGCTATACGGCGGTGCGAGGCGACAGCTCCGTCACCCTGAAGGCCAATAAGGCCTGGTCAGGGGGCGACAAAATGAATTTCACCTCGATCACCCTTGTCGATGTGCCGGATAGCGATTCGGTGATTCACAGCTTGGAGATTGGCAACGTCAATTTTATTTTCAATGATTTAAGCGGCGGCGTCTATCAGCGAATCAACGCCAACACAGAAGAATTCTTGATGAATAACCTTGTTTTTCTCGGCGTTCAATCCAAAAACGAACTTTTGCAGAATCAGAAAGTGCTACAGGCGATGAGCCTTGCGCTTGCGCGGGAGGAGATCGCCTCCTCCGCCTATCAGGGCCATGCCTCAGCCAGCGCCATCCCGTTTCGCCCGGATTGGCATGCGCTGAAAGGGCTGACGTGTGCAGACGTCAAGCAGAATAAGGAAGCTGCCGTTCAGCTGCTGCAAGAAGCCGGTTTCGACAAAACCAATGCCTCCGGCGCGCGCACCGGGAATGGGAAGGCGCTGACATTCACACTCATCGTCAATCAAGGGAATCCCTTCCGCCTTTCCGCAGCCAATTTAATCGCCACCCAACTTTCTGCCGTAGGCATAAAGATAACGGTTTCCCAGCTCGCATGGGCGGATTACACGAAGGCGGTGCAGGGCGGCAGCTTTGATCTATATCTTGGGGAAGTAAAGCTCTCCAACAACATGAGCCTCCTTCCATTTTTTGAGGAATCTGGAGCGACCCAAGCCGGGGTGAACTTGGAGGGCGCATTGGCGGCCGCTTATCATCAAATGCTCACAGGCGCTGTTTCCCTTCAGGATTTTCTCAATTCCTTCCAGGAGAGCCCCGCCTTCCTGCCCATCTGCTTGCGCAAAGGGGTTGCGGCCCGCAGCAGGGATGTGCAAGGGAAGCTTATAAGCTACTCTGGCGATGTGTATGCGAATTTGCAGGATTGGCACTTTTAACGCGGATCAGATAGACCGGCCCCGCACAGGTTCGAAAAGCCTGTGCGGGGCCGTTTTTTCATTGTGGTTTAATCCAGCTGTGCGCTGAAATAGGTGTTTCCGCCTATCGTATGGAAGATAAACGTAACCGCCGGGCAGGTGCGCAGCGCCTTGGAAGCGTCGAAGCCCTCCGCATACGAGAGGATGGAAAACCCGTTCTCCCGCTTTTCCAGGCGGTAGACGTTCATTGATTCATAGAATTGATAGAATGATTCCGGCGACTCTTCCATCCGGTACAGCACGCCCGCAGTGAACGTATCCTTCGATACCTCGTTGAAGGGAACCTGCGCCTCCTGCGCGAGCAGATGGTAGGGCAATAGGATCATTGCGCCTGTAACCGGCGTTTGCACATCGCCGCCCTGCTGCGGCGTCCATTCCTCCTCAAACCAGGTATCTCGATCCACAATCTTAGCCTCCATATTGGAGAGCAGGTACCACCGCCCGCGCTTTGTGCTCTCCCGCGTGGCGGCCAGCCAGTAATACCGCGCACCGCTGCCGACGGTTTGCTCGATGAGCAGGCCTGCCGGATAAGGCGTTACCCGCAGCCCTTTCTCCGCCTCCAGCGCTTTATAGGCCTGATATAGATCCCGCGGCGTCTGTTTCGTCCGGAAGTAGGCGGAGGTACCGGCAAGCTGGCCATAACCCTTTTGGATGGGCAGCGTGATTTCACTTTCATCCAGCGGGCTGTCCACACGCAGGGTATCCAGCGGCCCACAGCCATCGCACGCGCTCAAGAGGAACAGGCAGAGGAGCAGCAACCCTGAAATCTGAAGAATCTGTCTTGCCCGCATTCAAAAGACCTCCCTTTTCGCATTTCAAAATGCTGTCCGCCGACCCTGCCCCGACGCTCCGTCAAGGCAACTGCAACCGTGTCAGGCCGCGCCCCCAAGCAGGGCTGTAACCTGCCTGAGCATTGCATACTCCCGGTAATCCATCAGCAAAAAGAAGCCTGTGACAAGAACCAGCAAAATCGAAAGAGATAGAATCCGCCTCTGACCCGTCTTGCGGGATTGGCGCCCCCCTCCACGAGGACGGCCACGCCAAATATCCCAAAGGCCGCAAAAGCCGCGAGAAAAAAGCAATCCATCCCGCCGCCGGGCTGCCGGACGAAAAAACGCACGGCTTTCACAACGATCAGGAAAAACAGTGCAAAAACCGCATAGCCGGAAAGCCGTTTCCCCACATGATCTCCCTCCTTACAAGTCAAGTTGATCCTTGTAAAACGTTGGTTTAAACTCCTCCCAAGGAGAATTCGTTACATAGCTTGTATTCCATGCAGAATAAATATTAACCGGCCATCCATTCGATCAATCAAGCCTTCCCTTCTAGATATCCACTCAATCAATGGGATGAATCGCCTACCTATGATAAAATGTAGATTGGCATCACGCCATTCTATTTCATTCAATTTTATTTTAGCATACTGCCTATATATTGTAAATAATTGAAAAACTTATTGTACACATAAATAATATTATATTTAATTATTGTATATGTGCCCAGTATTCTCCTTTTTACACCCCAAGTAACCATGCACAATCGTAAACAATCCATTAAGTTATCCCCCCATCCATTGCTGTTTTTCGAATTATCGTGTATAATGATTGGCTGTAATGCTATGGTTTCGGCTTTCCCATGGCACACGCAGCATCGAGAGGGAGGTCTGCGCAAATGATCCGGATGGAAAACCATCTTGGCACAATCGAGATTTCAGAATCCTATTTCTCCAGCCTGGTGGGCAACGCCGCCTCATCCTGCTTTGGCGTTGTCGGCATGGCCAACAGCAACGCCCGGCAAGGCATCCGCTCCTTTTTCAACCGCCGCCGCAGCTTCCCCGACCAGGGAGTCGCTGTGCGTAAAGAGGGCGACGGCCTTGCCATTGACCTACACATTATCGTAACTTATGGGCTCAATATCTCTGCCATTGTTAAAAGCATCGTCAATAAGGTGCGCTATACGGTGGAAGAGGCGACCGGCTTTGAAGTGCGCAAGGTCAATGTGTTTGTGGATGGGATGAAATCCTAACAGCGCCGCCGAACGCCTCGCTGAAGGCAAGGCTGGCTTGCGCCCTGTGCCAGGTAGAATGAACCGTAAGGAGTGCTTATACAGTGATAACCGGCAGTATGCTTCGGGACGCGGTGGTCTCCGCTTCTCACCATATCAATAATCATCGCGGCGATGTTGACGCGCTCAATGTTTTCCCCGTGCCGGATGGCGACACGGGCACGAATATGTCCATGACCATTGGTGCTGCCGCGCGGGAGGTTTCCCGCATGGAAAACGCGGGCGCGGGCGAAGTTGCCGCGGCGGTTGCCTCCGCGCTCCTGCGCGGAGCAAGGGGCAATTCCGGGGTGATTCTATCCTTGATCTTTCGTGGGGTCTCCAAAGGATTAAAAGGTTGCCGGGAGGTGGATGGCGTCGCCCTTGCGAATGCGCTTCAAATTGGTGTAGAGATGGCCTACGGCGCCGTGATGAAGCCCACAGAGGGCACAATCCTTACCGTGGCCCGCCTTGCTTCAGAAAGCGCCAAGCGCACGGCGAACACTGGCGCGGATGCGATTGCTGTTTTCAACGCCGCCTGTGAAAGCGCGGCAAAGGCGCTTGCCACCACACCGGAGCTTCTTCCCGTCCTTAAAAAAGCTGGCGTAGTAGATGCAGGTGGCCAAGGCTTTGTGCTGATTCTGGAGGGAATGCGCAGCGTTTTTAACGGTAGCGGCATCATCGACAGCACCGCGGGTGAGGCTTCCCCCATCACTGCCCAGCATCACGGCGAGCGGAAGGAAATCGTTGCCAACGCGGATGGAGAGATCGAATTCGGATATTGTTCTGAATTTTTGATCCATAAGGATCCGCACTCCACACGGGATCCTGTCCGTCTGCGCGCCTATCTCGAATCCATTGGGGATTGTGTGGTTGTGGTGGATGATGACACGATCATCAAAGTCCACGTCCACTCCAATGAGCCGGGCAATGTCATCCAGGAAGCTCTGAAATATGGCCCCCTGGTCAATATCAAAATTGATAATATGCGCCAGCAGCATACGAACGCCGCCTTTGACTCCCCCAATGAGCCCGAAACGCAACCGGAAGCGCCTGCCGTGCAGGAGCCGGTCAAGCCCTTTGGTTTTGTGGCGGTCGCTGCTGGGCAAGGGCTCAAGGAGTTGTTTTTAGAGCTTGGAGCCGATCAAGTGGTCAGCGGCGGGCAAACCATGAACCCAAGCACGGAGGATATTCTCGACGCGATCATGGCCACCCCTGCGGAGCATGTTTTCGTTTTACCCAATAATAAAAATATTATTATGGCTGCTGAGCAGACGATCCCGCTCGCAGATCGCGGCGTCAGCGTATTACAAACGCGCACTATTCCGCAGGGTGTGACTGCAATGCTCAATTTCGACGAATCGCTCGGTGCGGAGGAAAACCACGTCAACATGATGAAAGCAGCGCAGCATGTGGGCACCGGCCTCGTCACCTTTGCCGCGCGCGACAGCTCCATTGACGGGGAGAGTATTCAAAAAGGCCAGATCCTCGGCATGGAAAATGGTAAAATTACAGTGGTCGAGCAGGATCTCCTGCATGTTGCCTATCGCGTGACCAAGCACCTTTACAACAAACGGGATTGTTCGCTCATCACCATTTTTTACGGCGCGGATGCCACCGAGGAGCAGGCGCTGGAGCTCCAGAATATGCTCACCGCCAAATATGGCTCGAATGTTGATATCTCCATCGTCAACGGCGGCCAGCCGGTGTATTATTTCATCATCTCGGTGGAATAAGTGCGAAACGGGAGATTTTACGCATGCAAAACCAGCTACATACGGATATCCGTTATCTCAAGGGCGTGGGGGAAAAACGCGCCGAGCTGTTCCAGCGGCTCGGCGTGGATTCCATCGACGCCCTGCTTCATTTTTACCCGCGTGCCTACGAGGATTGGAGCACAACGGTTTCCATTGCAGGCGCGCCGTTCGGCGAAACCTGCTGTGTGAAAGCGATCGTATCCCGCACACCATCCAAGCACCTGATCCGTAAGGGCCTTACCCTCTATAAAACAACCGTGACCGATGGCGTGAGCCTGATGCAGGTCACGTTTTTCAACAATCCCTATGCCGCTGAAAAGCTCGAAGTGGGGGAAGAATATCTCTTCTTCGGTCGGGTCGGCGGGCAGTTTGGCCACCGCGAGATGGCCTCCCCTCTCGTGGAACCGGCACAGACAGGTGAGCGAATCCGGCCGATCTATCCGCAAACGCAGGGGCTTTCCACCCGCGTGATTGAAGGCTGCGTCGCCAGCGCTCTGGCTATGCGGCGCAGCCTGCTTGAAGACCCCCTGCCGGATGTGCTTCGCCAGGAGCAAAGCCTTTGCCATGTGCGCTTCGCCCTGGAAAACATCCACTTTCCAGCAGATGAGCAAGCGCTTTTGCAGGCGCGCAGGCGGCTGGTATTTGAGGAACTGCTCACCCTGCAAATTGGCCTGCTACGCTTGAAGGCCCGCGCCAGAACACAGACGGCGGCACAGATGAATCAGGATGACAGCGAAGCTTTTTTCGCGCTGCTTCCCTTTTCCCCCACCGGTGCACAACGGCGCGCTGTTTCAGAATGCCTGCGTGATATGCGTTCTAAAACACCGATGAGCCGGCTGCTGCAAGGGGATGTCGGCTCTGGTAAAACAGCGGTGGCGGCGGCACTCATCCATACCGCGGCCAAAAATGGCTTTCAATGCGCCTTGATGGCGCCCACAGGCATTTTAGCTGAGCAGCACTATCACACGCTGAAGGGCCTTCTCAGCCCGGCAGGCATCCATTGTGCCCTTTTGACCGGCGCTACCGGCGCAGCGGAGAAAAAGGAGATCAAGGCGATGCTAAAACGTGGTGAAATCGACTTGGCCGTGGGCACACATGCGCTGATTCAAAAGGACGTTGCCTTTCGCCGCCTTGGCCTAGTTATCACGGATGAACAGCACCGTTTTGGCGTAGGCCAGCGCGCCGCGCTGGCCGATAAGGGCGGCAGCCCCCATCTGCTTGTAATGTCCGCCACGCCGATTCCACGCACGCTTGCACTGATGATTTATGGCGATCTGGATATTTCCATCCTTGACGAGCTCCCACCCGGGCGGCAAAAGATAAAGACCTATGCCGTGGGCAGCCGGCTGCACCAACGTGTTTACAACTATATCAAAAAGCATCTCGATCAGAGCCTTCAGGCTTATATTGTCTGTCCCCTCGTGGAGGAAGGCGAATCAGAGTTGGCCGCCGCGCAGGAATATGCGGAGAAGCTTCAAAAAGGCCCCTTTCTAGGCTATCGCCTCGGCCTGCTGCATGGGCGTATGAAACCGAGGGATAAGGAAGAAACCATGCGCCGCTTTGCAGCCAATGAAATCCAGCTCCTGGTTTCCACAACGGTCGTGGAGGTCGGGGTAGATGTGCCCAACGCAGTGGTGATGGTCATTGAAAACGCCGAGCGTTTTGGCTTATCACAGCTCCATCAGCTGCGCGGGCGCGTGGGGAGAGGCCGGCGCCCCTCCACTTGCATCCTCATCTCCGACGCGCAGAATGAACAGGCGAAGCAGCGGCTGCAAACCATGTGCGATACAACCGATGGCTTTCAAATTGCGGACGCCGACTTGAAGATGCGCGGCCCGGGCGATTTTTTTGGTGCGCGCCAGCACGGACTGCCTGCCCTAAAAATCGCCAATATGGTCACGGATTTGGAAGAATTGAAGCAGGCACAACAGGCGGCCAGGGAGATTTTAAAAGCCGACCCCAGCCTGCAAAAAGCGGAGCATAAAGGCCTGCGGGATACTGTGGATCAGCTGTTTCAGACAGTAGGCGAAACCGGGCTGAACTAAGCAAAGGGAATGCGCGGGGAACCGGATAAAATTCCGATTCCCCGCGCATTTGGCGTCCTTTTATTTCTATGATTCCCTGATCGCGCTTTCTCATTCCTTTTTCAAAGCCTTTGCCGTGACTGTATGCACGGTAAGCCGTAAAACAACCGTGTGCTGGAGCAAAACCGCATCAAATTCATAAGGCTTCTCCCCACAATAATGCGCCATCACGCGGGCAAGGCCCCGCTCCTTCTCCGGCCCAACGCAGGTTTCCAACAGGCCGTTTCCGCATACGCTCTCATACTCCATGGTGGTATCGCAGGCAAGATCGCCCGTCACCAGCTGATGAGCACAATCCATCTCAAAGCTGACCCTACGATCCCTCTGCATCAAATCCAGCTTTTTCCCCTGCGCCGCGCAATGGAAATAGAGCGTGAGCGGTTCCCCTTTCCCTATACCGAAATTCAATGGAACAATATAGGGATACTCGGCGTCATGGAAGGCGACACGGCATACGCCGCAGCGCTGCATAATCCGCCAAATCTGCTCTTTGTTTATGATCTCCCGATCTTTTCTTCGCATGGCACATACCCCCTTTCGCTTTTCTTATCCTACTCCATTCCCTGCAAGGATGCAAGCACCTGTTTCGGCCGCTATTGTATGAATAACGATGCAACACAAGAATTAGGCTGAGGAGGCGGTAGAAAAAGCGGCTACGGCGAATTTGCCGCAGCCGCTTTCATTTAGATTGTAATTAATAATTCTCCGCGCGAAGCTCAAAATATGCCTGCGGGTGCTTGCACACCGGGCAAACAGACGGGGCATTCTTACCCACATGGATATGCCCGCAGTTGCGGCAGATCCACACAACCTCATTCGAACGCTCAAAGACAATGCCCTTTTCCAGGTTTTCAATCAGCTTGCGGTAGCGCTCCTCATGCTCCTTCTCGATATCGCCCACCATCTGAAACAGCGCCGCGATCTCATTGAAACCCTCGGCCTTTGCTTCTTCTGCAAAGCCCTTGTACATATCCGTCCACTCATAGTGCTCGCCGGCTGCACCGTCAAGCAGGTTTTCCATGGTGCCGGGGATTTTGCCGCCGTGAAGCTGCTTAAACCAGATCTTGGCATGTTCCTTCTCATTGTCCGCCGTCATTTGGAAGATATTTGCAATCTGCTCATAGCCGTCCTTTTTCGCCTGGGAAGCGTAGTAAGTGTATTTATTGCGCGCCTGAGATTCACCTGCGAACGCTGCCATCAGGTTCGCCTCTGTCTTGCTGCCTTTAAATTCCATCGTGATGCCTCCTTAAAATAATGAAAATGATATCGTCTTTATTATACCAATTCTTCTCAAAAAAATCAACGAATTCGAAGTGCCCGTCCGATTTATTTGCCATTCACCGGTACATTGCCGCCAATATCCGCTCAAAGGCACGCGCAGGAATGATTTTCCGCAGGGCCATCACGCCCTGATACATGGCGCCAACGGTCACACGTACTGGCGGATTTTCCCGCTCCGCCAGGCGGAAAGCCGCCTGCGCGGGCTTTGCCGCGGGCACGCCCGTCTCCTCATCGTGCGCCATGCGGGCAATTGCGCCCTCACAAGCCTTCCGATAGGGGGAGTCCTCCGGCATCGCCATCCGGCGCGCCGCCGTGAATCCGGTTTTCGTATCACCCGGTTCAATGAGGGCTGCACGGATCCCAAACGGCCGCGCTTCCATACGCAGCGCCTCTACATAGGCATCCAGTGCATATTTTGAAGAGCTGTAGTGGCTTTGGTAGGGAATCGGCACGCGCCCCGCAACGGAGCTCATTACAAGCACCAGCCCTTTTCCTTGCGCGCGGAAATAGGGCAACACCATCCGGTTAACCCGCAGCGTGCCAAAATAATTGACCTCAAACTGCGCGCGGACGGCCTCTTCAAACGTATCCTCCGCCGGGCCGGCAATGCCCATGCCTGCACAGTTGAGCACAATCCCCAACCCGCCTTCGCTCACCGCCCGCTCTACTGCGCGGCGAGTGGAATCCTCATTACACACATCCATTTGAAGCGAGCGGATTTCCCCGCCGCCCTGCCGTTTCTCAACGCTCTCTTCACAATGGCGCGAGCCCGCCCAAACCGTATAGCCCGCATCGGCAAACAGCTCTGCCGCCGCACGCCCGATCCCAGAGGATGCGCCGGTGATTAAAATCGCTTTCCCATACGGATATCGCATCAATATCGCCCTCCATCATCCTTATATTACTAGGCCATAACATGCAGACCTTTCTATGCTTTCAAATTGTAAAAATGGGAACTGTATGGCCCATTTAAAGCCATGATATCGTAATTCCATTGCACAAAGCGCGCCCTTTGCAACAACCTGTTTGACACTGTGATCTTCTTCTGCGAAAAATGGCGTTGCCGCTCTGCGGCAGGAGGCGTTTCACGCCGGCAGGCATTTTTTCAATGCGTTAAACGACCCATTTGACGCTATTATATCATAGCGATGCAAGCGGAACAACCATCGGCAGGTTTTCCTTCCACAGCGTTTCCTGCCCGATCAGGCCCTGACTGTTCATCGCTTGACCCCCCGTCCCGCAGCGGGTATAATGCAAGTAAGAAGAGTTCTTTTCAAATGGAGGAATAGCATGCGCAGGCAATATTTAGAGCTCGGGCAAATCGTCGGCACGCATGGTGTGCGCGGTGAAATGCGCGTTCAGCCCTGGTGTGACGGTCCCGGTTTTTTTCAGCAATTTCACACCCTATATTTTAGCGGGGAGGGCAAGGGAGCTTCCCGCGTCCTTTCCAGCCGCCCACATGGCAACGTGATGCTCCTAAAGCTAGAAGGAATCAACACGGTGGAAGACGCCTCCGCCCTGCGCGGGCGCGTGCTCTTTATGAACCGGGATGACGCGAAGCTCCCGGATGGCGATTACTTCATCCAGGACTTGATCGGCTGCCGCGTGGTAGATGCGGATGACGGCAGGCCTTACGGCACGCTCACAGAGGTAAGCGCAACCGGCGCAAACGACGTATGGCATGTGCAGGACGATGCGGGGAGGGAATACCTGCTGCCCGCCATCCCGCCTGTTGTAATTGAAACGGATGTGGAGAGGGAAATCATCCGAATTCGCCCGCTCAAGGGAATTTTTGATGAGGCAGGCACAGAAAGCGATGGAACCAGCATTTGATCAAACAACAGAAAGGATCGATTCAAAGCCAATGCGTATCGATATTTTAACCCTATTCCCCGAAATGTGCGACACGGTGCTGCGCGAAAGTATCATCGGCCGTGCGCGGGAACGCGGGCTGGTCGAACTTAATTGCCGCAATATCCGGGATTACACGCTGGATAAGCACAACCGCGTGGACGACACGCCCTACGGCGGCGGCATGGGGATGGTCATGCAAACCCAGCCGATTTATGACTGCTTTCAGGCCTTATGCGGGGAAGTTGGGCGTAAGCCGCATTTTATCTATCTTTCCCCACAGGGGAAAGTTCTCACGCAAAACCGAGTGCGCGAGCTTGCAGAATATGAAAATCTCGCGCTGCTCTGCGGCCATTACGAGGGGGTAGATGAACGCGTGATCGAAGAGCTGGTGGATGAGGAGATTTCGATTGGCGACTATGTGCTCACCGGCGGCGAACTGCCTGCGCTCGTACTGGTGGATGCGGTCTGCCGCATGCTGCCGGGCGTATTAGCCAACGACGAAGCCTTTCAGGAGGAAAGCCATTTCCACTCCCTTTTGGAATACCCGCAATATACCCGACCCTATGAATGGCACGGAGAAGCGGTGCCCGATGTGCTACTCTCCGGCCACCATGCCAACATCATGCGCTGGCGCAGGGAGCGTGCGCTCGAGCGCACCTTTTACCGGCGGCCCGACTTATTGGAAAAGGCGGAGCTCGATCAAAATGACCGTGCTTTTTTGGCCGGCCTGACAGCCCTGACGGGCGGTCAGGATTGACCTCAACACTGGAAGGAGGGCGCCCTATGAACTGCCTTCATCTGAATCGTTGCCAGCCCCTCACAGGGGACGATTACGCCCTGCTGCGGCAAAATCCAGACCGTGGCTTCCGCTTGGAGGCCTATCTGCGCCTCGGAAGCGGCAGCGCCGTTTTCCACCCCGGCTTTTTAGCCGGGGCTTATCTGGAAAAACAACTCGTTTTCTACCGGGAGGAAGATTGCAAGCTCGTTCAGCTTTACGTCTATCTCTCGGAATACCTTGACCGGCCGCTTGATGCACACGCCTTTTCCCAACTGGAGACGTATCTAGAAACATTGCGCCAGAAGCGCCTGCGGGCCTTACTGCGCTTCGCCTATGAGGAGGAAGCCGACCGAAAAAACGGCCCCGTGACCGCTCAAATCCTTGCGCATGCCGGCCAAATTAGCGTGTGGATGGAACAGCACGAAGCGCTTGTATACGAAACCGTTGCCGCCCTTCAGGCAGGCTTCAACGGTGCATGGGGCGAATGGCATACTGCAAAGCACCATCACAGCGGCAAAAAACTGATGGAAGCCATCTGCCAAATGGCGCCTGCACAGCTCCCCATCCAGGTGCGCACTCTTCCGATTTGGGAAAAAGCCCCCCATCAAGAGCAAGGGCGAATCGGCTTCCACGATGATTATCTCGTGGGCGCGCATTTTAAATGGAACAGCGACCGCGGCCGCTTCTGGAACAGGCGAGAGCGCACGTTCCGCGCCCTTTCCCGCCTACGTTTCAACGATGGGGAAATGCCATGGGGCAAGGATACTGTCTATCAGAACGGTCGGATCGACGGCTTGCAGATGCTTGCCTGCTGCGCAAACCATAGCCTCTCAACCCTGAGCATATCACACAATTACCGGGAGGGAGGCGGCAGCTTCAACATGCTCCGCTGGCAAGGAGAAGCCCTTGCCCCTGAGCAGCTGGATTTTTATCAATGCCCATACCACCCGGCCTATTTTACGAATCATGCCGGACAGCCGATTAGACGGACCATATTTGACTATCTATGCGATCATTTGGGATATCAGATTCATCTGCTCGATTGCGGTGCGCACCGAGATATAAAGAATGAAAACTTTACACATGAAATTTGTTTTACACTTCTGAACAAAGGCTTTGCCCTGCCCTACACGCTATCCAGACTCACCGTTTCCATCTCGAATCGGGAGGGAAAGGTAGTGGATTATGAAGCTTCTTACTTGCCGGAGCAACTCGCCAGCGGGGAAAAGGCGAGCTTTATTGTGCCTGTGCGTGCCGAAATGGGGAGCAAAATCGGCATCCGACTATGCCATCCGTCCGCGCCGGCGTTCTCCGCCCGTTTCGCCAATGCGATTCCCTTTGAAGACGGCTGCAATATGGTAGGGAGCTTATGAAAGAATCGCTCATAGCCGCCTGTTCTAATAAAAGGGGCGTATATCTCATTCTGTTGTGCGATTATGGCAGGCGTTGCTTTGTAATAAAAAGGCGAAGAGCCGCTGAAAAAATGAGAGGCTATTGCAAAGGATTTTGCAACAGCCTCTTTTTTAGTATTGATCAAGCCTTATATTGCTAAGCGCCCCTCTCTCCCATCTGCCTGTCCATCCCACAGTAAGGGAAAAAGCCCTTGCCAGATAGATAACGGCTTTGTTTTCGACTCTGTTGTGCTCTCTTGATCCACTTTGGTCACGGTGAAATAATCCGTTTCCAAACCATCCTCTTCCGACCCCTCCCGCAGATATTCCCGCAACCGCTCAATCCATTCCACAATCTTAAAGCGCGGTTCATATTTGGGGGAGCTGCGCACAATTTTCTCTTCTTTTCCATCCAACACGCCTTCAAGATCTACGCCGCCCTGCGCGGCCGGAAGGCACATCGGCGGAAACATCACGCACCACCAGTTATGCCCCTCCCCACTGCCAATGATCACGCGCACCGCCCGATAGCGCCCGGCTGGGAGCGTCACCTCATCCTCATAAGTACGGGTATCAAAATATTCCTCACTGACGGTAATATGAACCTCATACGTATAGCCCCGTTTCATTACTTCGCTGCGCGCAGCCCGCTCCAGCTGTGGGAGCGCCTGTTCGATGGCCTGCTCTGCCTCACCCGCCGTCAGGGAACCGTCAAAAATATGCGCACCTTCTTCCAGCACCGCATCCCGCACCTGTAGCTTCAGCGCCTGGTCCGCATCGCTGTCGGAATTGGCCAAAACATGAAGGCGCAGCACGCTCTCCCGGATTTGTGCACAGGACGAGGCAAAACTCGTCACACTGCAAAGGGATGCCACCAGCACGGCGCATAAAAGCGCGGCCTCAATTCGTTTCAGCTTCATAAAAATCCCGTCCTCTCTTTGAGTACCAAGAGTATGGACGGGATTTTTTACCATTATGCAGGAAATCTTCTGTTTTTCAATTTCACTGCGTTGCCTCTTCTGTGACAACACAGCCTTCCTCTACCGGGCGGCAAATAAATACATCCGGCACAACTGACCTGAGATGTTCTGCGCAGCTCTGCGCAGCCTGATGCGTATCAAACAAACCAAATACTGTAGGCCCGCTGCCACTCATGCAGCAGCCGAGCGTGCCGTATTCCCGCATGAGCGCCTTAATTCTCACCCGCTCCGGCACATCAATCACCTGCTCAAAGACATTCCCTGCCAGCCTGCCAATGCTTTCTAAATCCTCTGACAGCAGGGCGCCCAGCATACCAAACCTATCCGGCGCGCGCAGATTCGGCGCGGTATCGCATAAATGATACGCCTGCGCGGTAGAAACCCCCTGCGCGGGCTTCGCCAGCACGATAAAACAATCCGGCAGCTCCGGCACGGGTGTTAGCAACTCCCCGATATGCTGCGCCAGCATCGTGCCCCCCTGTAAACAAAACGGAACATCCGCGCCAAGCGTTAAGCCGATTTTGTTAAGCGTGCGCATTTTAAGCCGCGTGCCATACAGCCTATCCAACGCCAGAAGCGTTGCCGCGGCATCCGCGCTGCCTCCGGCAAGCCCGGCGGCAAACGGAATCGCCTTATTGATTGTAATCGAAATGCCGTCGTTTGCCGCTTTCGTCGCCTCAAAAAATGTGCGCGCGGCTTTAAAGGCCAAATTCGTCTCATCCGTGGGGAGGCGGTCGTCCGAACAGGTAAGGCGGATTCCCCCCCCTGCTCCTGTCCGCTCCACTGCGACTGTATCATATAGGTCAACAGACTGCATCACCATCCACAGGTTATGGTAGCCGTTTTCGAGCCGCCCGACGATATCGAGCATCAAATTGATTTTTGCCGCTGCTTTTACTGTAACGCGCATGAAACCGCCGCCTTTCCAAATTCAGGAGCTTTTCTTTTATTTTACGATACCCGCAAAACGATCATAAACTCTAAAATTTTCCGCTTTAAGCTGTAAATTTACCATACTCGCAAAACTCCTCCATATAAAAAATGGCGTTGCCGCACCGCGGCAGGAGGCGTTTCGCGCCGACAGGCATTTTTCCAATGCTTCAAACTTTGTT
>OFMG01000699.1_pt1 | contig 38891 bp, 34 predicted proteins | sample 1541751 | NCBI WGS metagenome assembly OFMG01 (sample SAMN04209232, study PRJEB22552) | human gut metagenome | biome: gut; material: feces | host: Homo sapiens | place: USA: Oklahoma
GACTTGTTATTACTCACCACTTGCAGAAGTGGGAGTCTTCTCGACTGAGATAAAACAAGCTGGAATCAAAACTCCAAGGCGCAGCGCAGATAGAAAATCATTCGTGCCTGCATTGGCGTTTTGATCCAGCTTGTTTTTTAAGTATAATATAAGACTTTAAAAGTCTACACGGCCAGTATACTGATCGTTGATGACATAATAAGCTGCATCGTCTTCCGGTTTCAGGTACATAGTGATCGTCTTTACTGCTACACCACCCTCTACGGAATTGAACTGTGCAATTGCACGCTCTGTTAATTCAGCCTCATCAAATTCCTTACCAAGATACTGTAATACAATTTTCTTGGTCGGTTTTCTTGTTACTTTTCTTTTTGTCTCTGTCTTTACAGCATCCGCTTTCTCTTTTACTGTTTTCTTTGCTGCTGCGGTTTTTCTGGTAGTAGCTGTTTTTGCTTTTGCAGCAGTCTTCTTTACGGTTGCCTTTGCTGTCTCGGCAGTTTCTTTTGTTGCTTCTGTTGCTTTCTCAGCTGTTTCTTTTGCAGTCTCTTTTACTTCAGCAACTGTCTCAGTAGCTTTCTCTGTTGCTTTTTCTACAGTCTCTTTTGCAGCTTCTTCCACTTTCTCTGCGGTCTCTTTCACTGCTTCTTTTACTTCTGCAGCTTTTTCCTCTACTGCTTTCTCTACGACAGCTTTTGCTGCCTCAATTTTCTGAGCTGCTGTATTTGTTGTCTTTACTGTATGTACACCGGATGTCTTTTTTCTTGCCATAATTCATTTTCCCCCTCTGGTTTTTCTTCCATGCGCCACCGCGGTTCAGATGAAACGCATATGAGACTTGGTTTAAGAACTATTTCTTTCTGTATCAATTTGAATTGTACACCCATTCCCAGTTTCTGTCAATGTTTTAACAAGCTATCCAGCACGACAAAGTAATTCTCAAATGTTTTCTTACAGCATCCGGGATTCAGAATTTCAATTCCATCACACCCCAGCCCCATAACTGCAAATGCCATAGCCACCCGGTGATCGTCAAAGGTCTCAATCCGGCACGGCTGTGGTTTTCCGGGATGAATGCATACCCAGTCATCTCCTTCTTCACAGGTAATTCCTGCATTTTTCAAATTCATTACGATCGCATGCAGTCGATCGCATTCCTGTCCGCGGATATGCCCTATATGTGTAATCGTCACATCCGAAGAAGCATATGGTGCGATAGCTGCCAGGGTCAATGCCTGATCCGAAAAATCATTCATATCCACTTTCAGACCTTTTAAACCATCTGATGGACCATTCAGCCGGATACCATCGTCTTCTTCTGTCAATGTGCATCCCATCTGTTCCAGTAGTTTCAGGAATTTCATATCACCCTGCATACTGCTCCAGTGAACATGATGTACTTTTGCGCTGCCGCCGGTCATAGCCGCTGCCGCATAGAAATAACACCCCCCGGATACATCCGGTTCGATCTGGTATCCGGACCGCTGATAGCCGCCTGCAGCCTGCACCATATAATCACAGCCGTCAAACACTGCTTCCACGCCAAATTCTTCCATCATTCTGCGCGTGATACGGATATAGGATCCATCTGTTTTCGCGCTGGTAATATGAATTCTGATTCCGTATGGAAACAGCGGCGCAATCAGTAAGAATGCGCTTAGAAACTGGGTACTTTCGCTGATATCCAGATTCAATACAGCCTGTTCTGACAGATTTCTGATATGTGCTCCGGCTCCGGTGATACGCACCGGCAGATGCCAGGCAGCCCCCAGCCATTCCACGGAAGCCCCCAACGAAAGCAATGCTTCAAACAATGGCTTCATCGGCCGTTTCTTCATCTGTTCAGAGGCCTGAATTACAAACGTTCCCTCTGCCACCCCCAGCATTGCTGTCAGAAAACGAGCTGCTGTACCGGCACTTCCCACATGGATTTCTCCGGAAGTCACTGGCAGACTGCCACCATGACCATGTACTTCTACGGCACACGCGGCTTCATCAATCTGCACTTCATAGCCCAGAGACTGAAGCGAACTCAGAAAATGTCTGGAATCATCACTGAACAGAACGCCCTGCAGCCGCACCTGCTCCCGGCAAAGTGCCGCCAGAAGCAATGCCCGGTTAGTGATACTCTTTGAACCCGGTACGTCCGTCTCCCAGTTTACCGGTGCCGTTACTTTTTTTACCTCATAACTATCCATGCTGTTTTTCCCTATATAATCCTGTTGTTCACCACCTGCAGAGGTGGAAGTCATCTTACATCTGATATCTATTGTGTTGTATCGGACTCACCGGAACTCTCTCCGCCTGTACTGCTGCTTTCAGAACTTCCTCCGGCAGACTCTGATTTATTGGAATTCGATATAGTTCCACCGGAAATATCCTCTGTTCCCTGCGGTACATTTCCATCAATTGTAGAATCTGTACTGCTATCCGTACTGTGACCCCCGCCGGACGGATTCGTATCTGTTGTATTCTGTGCATCATCCGGATTTGTCACAGACGTATCTGTACTTTCTTCCGGTGCACTGCTGTCATCCTCATCGGAAATCACATTTTTATTTCCGGTTGCTTTCTTTCCTTCCAGATCAAAATCAGCCTCATCTTTTCCATCGATCATATACAGCATTGCTTCCTTCCAGATATAAGCCGGATATGTATTACCCCACAGACCTTTTACAGATTTCGGATAATCGTAACCAACCCATACAGAAATCGTATAATACGGTGTATATCCACAGAACCATGCCACATTATTATCATTTGTGGTACCTGTTTTTGCAGCCGCAGCCACATCAGATGCACTGCTCCACTTCAATCCTTTTGCCGTACCTGCACTGGAATTTAACACGCCTTCCAGAATATCTGTCATCTGATCCGATGCAGAACGGGTGTATACCGTTTTACTCTCCGGTTCCTCATAGATCTCATTGCCGCTTGCATCCAGAATAGAGGAAATACAGTCTGCCTGCCGATACTCACCATGGTTTTCCAGGGTAGAATATGCATTTGCCATCTCCACCGTATTCGTTCCATGATGCAGACCACCAAGACCGGAACTGAGCGTGTAATCCTGCTGCACGATCTTTGAGAAATTCATATTTTCAATATAAGAAAGTCCGACTTTCGGTGTAATAATATTGTACAGAGAGTACGCACAACCATTCTTACTGTCTTCCACCGCATAACGGAGGCTCATTTTCTTTCCACTCATCTTACTGATTTTCTCGGAAGTGCTCTTCTTTGCAGCTTTCACGTCAATCTCTGTCAGTGTGGAATTGGCATCATAGCCCTCCTCCAGTGCCGGTGTATAGATAACCAGTGGTTTGATGGAACTTCCCGGCTGTTTAAAGCTCTGGAATCCACGGTTCAGAGAGTAGGTCTGCTGCAGTTCATCCTGGGAACGTCCGCCGATCATAGCCACGACTTTACCGGTTTCGTTGTCGATAACCGTCATTGCACCCTGGAACTGATAAATTCCGGTGCTTTCATCCACCTTCGTATTGAAAGCAAGTTCTTTATCAAAAATTTTCTGCAGATTTTTCTGTGCTTTCAGATTCATGGTCGTAGTAACTTTGTATCCGCCGGTGTATAGTTTGTGCTTTGCCTGCTTGTACATCTCGTCATAATACGCATTATAAGTATCATAATCGGCATCATCTTCAAAATGAGACTTGAACTCAAATCCATCCTGTTTCATCAGATAACGGATTGCACAGTTGATCGCATAGGTCGCCTCATAATTGTAAAAAGTATCTTCTTCATCGCTAACCTCTGCCACTGTAATGTTCTCTGCCAGTGCCGCATCACCTGCATCCTTTGTAATATAATCACATTCGTACATATCCTGCAGGATTTTGTTCCGGCGTGAGATCGCGTTTTCGCTGTTTTTCAGCGGATTGTAGTACTCCGGGCGGTTTGGAATCGCACAGATATACGCAGTTTCCGAGAGTGACAGATCACTGACTGAACGGCCAAAATACTTCTGGGATGCATCTTCCACACCATAAATACCATTTGCGAAACAGCAGCTGTTACAGTAAAACTCCATGATCTGCTCTTTCGTATATTTCTTCGTCAGCTGTCGTGCAATAAAAATCTCCTTAATCTTACGTGACAGCGTCTTTTCATTTGACAGAAAGGTTCCACGCGCCAGCTGCTGGGTAATGGTACTTGCCCCTTCTGCCACCTGTCCTTTTGTTTTCACGTAATTGACACATACACGCAGGATTCCTTTGTAATCCACACCACTGTTATTCCAGAATGTGCGGTCCTCCACTGACACAAACGCATTGACAACATCTGCCGGAATATCTTCATAGCTCAGATAAGTGGCATCTTCTGATTCTGCCAGTGCTGCTAACTGCGTACCGTCATCACTGTATATGTAGGATGTCTGTGCCAGCCGGAATGTATCCGGTGTACTGCTGTCAACCAGATTTTTTGCTTCCCGCATACAACCGATCAATGTCTGTCCGGTCGCTTTCTTCAGCATCAGATTGCCTGCGGCAAACAGTGCACAAAAAGCGATTGCAAGTATCACGATCACATTGCGCAGTCTGCGGAAAAAATCTTTTTTTCTCGCTACTTTCAGTCGTTTTTCATATTTTTCCTGCGAAACAGGATTTTTCTTCTGTTGTAATTTCACACGCTTGACATGTGAACGCACTTTTTTCTTTTTTGTTGCCATAGATAAACTCCTTTCGGGGACTTGCACTCATTGTACCATATCTATTAACAAATAGTTCTTAATTAATTGTGAATATATTCCACCGTTTTCTTACGCATCCTCACGGGTCAGTTTTTTCACCCACTTATAGCTGCGGAAACGGATAAAAGTCGGCAGTCCTTTGAATACCTGATCGGACTGGATCATAATGACTACGCCCACAACGGACCAGTGCCACCAGAATGCACTCATAAAAGACAACGGAATAACGATGGCCCATGTGCTGATCATATTCATGACCATAGAAAACTTGGCATCTCCGCCACCCCGGATAATTCCCATGCTGACCGGCATCTGATAAGACATACCTACCATAATAAAACTCATAACAATAATAAGCTGATCTGCCAGCACGATTGCCGTATCATTCAGATTGTAAAACGTCAGTAACGGTTTTCGCAGGACAAACAGTGCTACGCCAAGTGCCACGCCGATAAGAAGATCGATAACAACCAGCGTGCGTGCATCGGATTTTACCCGTTTCATATCGCCACGTCCGACGGAAGCTCCTATCATAACCGCAGAGGAAGATGACATCGCCAGCACGATTACTTTCAGATACTGATAAAATGTCGTTGCCACAGAGTTTGCTGCAATGGCATCAGAAGAGAGGTGTCCCAGGATTGCTGTCTGGAATGGTACGGAAACCGCCCATAATACCTGGGAAAGCATAACCGGAATCTCTACCTTAGCGTAATCCTTCCGAAGAGCTGCGTCAAATTTCATAAAATTCTCACTGAACAGCTTCAGCTTTTTATCGATTTTCAGCATGTATACAACAACAATTCCCAGTTCTACAATACGTGCTACCAGTGTTCCGATCGCTGCACCACGAATACCAAGCTCCGGTGCACCGAATCGTCCGAAGATCAGCACATAGTTGATTCCCACATTAACGATCAGGGATACGATGGAGATATAGAAAGAAATCTTTACGGTCTCCACACAGCGCAATGCTGCCATCAACACATTTGTAATAATAAACAACAGGAACGTATACTTGATGATTCCCAGATAAGCAACGCCTTCTGCAATGATCTCCGGATCATTGGTAAAAATAGAAATTACCAGATGCGGAATAAACGTACAAATCAGAATTGTAATAATTCCACAGATCAGACCCAGCTTTAATGCGATACCTGTCAGCTTGCGGATCGGCTGCATCCTTCCCTGTCCCCAGTATTGGGCCCCCAGCACAACAAATCCCTCTCCGATTCCAAGAGTGATCTGCTGAACCATGAAAAAAATCTGATTTACAGTTGCCGCTCCTGATAACGCATTCTGGCTATAACTTCCGAGCATGATATTATCCGCCATATTCACGCTGTATGCCACAATATTCTGTAATGCAACGGTAATCAAAAGTGGAAACAGCGTCCGGTAAAAAGTCGGATCTTTTGTAAAAAAACTCTCTTTTATTTTCTGTTCCATTAACAATGTACTCCTTTTAACTATATTTCCCTGCCTCCTGCTTGATCAAAAGACATTATCTAACTCAGTATAGCACTTTTTTTTGCAAAAAAAAAGATAAAGCCTGTTCTGACTTTATCTTATCATTCTCTTTGGGTTTTATCCGGAATCATCCATACCACTATAAAGCGGCAATCTGCTCCTGTATATAATCATGCATATTTTCTTTTTCGATTCCTAACACAACAGAAAGTTCTCCGTACAATTCCTGCTCTGTCACCCGCAGATACCGCTCATCCAGTGCGGTTATTTTCTTGCCTGCCGCCAGCCGTTCTTCTTTTCTCTGGTTCAATGTCTTCAAAATGCTGATCCAGTCCCGTCCGCTGCATCCCTGCAATGCCTGCTTGTAACTTGCTTCCCGCTGTTTTTCATTCGGTACTTCCAGCTTTTCAATGGAAGGAATGTCGTGAATCAGACGGTTGGCTTCTTCTTTTGTCATTACCCGTCGAATCACTGCCTTTGTACTGTCCGTGGGCAGATACAACGTCTGTCCGCTGTTCTGCACCGGATGCATGATATAATACAGCCGCTTTTGATCGACACCGGGAATATCTACATGTGAAATCTCCTGTATCCTGCAGACACCTTTGCTTCCATATACGACATATTCCCCTTTTTCAAACATACACAACGCTCCTTTCTTCTGCTTCATTTGACAACTGTTATATAAAGTATACCACATCCCACCACAAAAAGTCAGTAAATTGTGTATTCTTTTAATAATTTTGTGACTTTTTGCAAAAATACGTCGATTTGTTTTTGTGTATTTTTTACAGTTGCAAGAAAGTGTGCTATCACACACTTACGCGAATAAAATCATCAATAGCACAGCTTTCTTGCCCGCGCCGAGCACGCTTGCGAAGCAATAATTTCTTCTCGTGCGAGTGCGCATCATTTGCACGAAGTGCTTTTGTTTGATAGGAAATTCATCATAATTTCCTATCAAATAAAAAAGCCATCTCCGGGAATCACTCCCTGGAAATGACTTTTGTAAAGCGTTCAGACTGACTGCCCCCATTTTGCTCTGTACCTTCAGCCTGCTCTTATTTTTCTTCCTCTTTCTTCGGTGTATGATGCATATCACGAATCGGAATATTCGCATACAACGCCGGAACGGTTCCATTTCCTGTATCAGATTCTGTCTGGGTAATCTGGATATCCAGTCCTTCTGCATCAATCTCCATATACTTGGAAATCACTTTGATGATATCATTTTTGATCAGTTCCATCACATCCGGGGAACAGTTCGCCCGATCTGATACAAGTAATAATTTCAGGCGGTCTTTCGCTACATCCCCGGAACTTTTTCTTTTGAAAAAATCCATAAATCCCATGGTAAAAGCCCTCCCTAATTTTTCTTAAATAAGTTTTTGAGTTTATCAAATACGGTCTGCTTCTCTTCCAGATTCAAAAATTCTACTGTCTCACCAAGGATTCGTTTGCAGATATTGGAATAAGCCTGTCCTGCCAGACAATCTGTTCCTACCAACGGTTCACCCTGGTTTGTTGCAATAACGATATGCTCATCATCCGGAACTGCACCAAGCAGTGGAATCGCAAGAATATCACATACATCTTCCACGGACATCATGTCACCGCGTTTCACCATATCCATGCGAAGACGGTTAACGATCAGCTCTGTCTTTTTTACTTCATTTGCTTCCAGAAGTCCGATGATACGGTCTGCATCGCGGATTGCAGATACCTCCGGTGTGGTAACAACGATAGCACGGTCAGCACCTGCGATCGCATTTTTGAATCCCTGCTCAATACCTGCCGGGCAATCCAGAAGGATATAATCAAACTCTTCTCTGAGTTCATCGGTCAGTTTCTTCATCTGCTCCGGAGAAACAGATGTCTTGTCTCTTGTCTGTGCAGACGGCAGCAAATATAATTCCGGATATTTTTTATCTTTGATCAGTGCCTGTTTGATCTTGCAGTTTCCTTCCACAACATCTACCAGATTGTATACGATACGGTTCTCCAGTCCCATAACCACGTCCAGGTTACGAAGTCCGATATCCGTATCGATCAGTACGACTTTTTTGTTCAGCTGGGCAAGTCCTGTACCCACGTTTGCGGTAGTCGTTGTCTTACCAACTCCACCTTTTCCTGATGTAATAACAATTACTTCACTCATTGCATCCAGTCCTCCATCATTTTTACTTGTTCAAGAATGCTTCGCATTTTTACGGTTCCTTGCCAGCTGGCAGGAGTCATCTCTCATCTTGTATAATCATTCAAACTTCCACGTGTGACCGGCTCTATGTAAATATTGCCGCCCTTTGCCACTGCGATCTGTGCTTCAGGTGTCACCGGAGTTTTCTCTTTTCGGCGCAGTCTGCGTGGTTTCATCTTCTTGTGATCCGGACTCTTTGCCAAAATATCACCAATCTGAATCTGGATCGGATCCATCTCAAGAGCCACGATAAAACAGTTGCTGTCGCCGGCTGCTCCTGCATAAGCATTACCTTTCAAAGCTCCGAGCACCACGATATTGCCCTGTGAGATAATTTTTGCTCCCGGATTGACATCACCGACGATGACGACGCTGGATACACTCTCCAACACCTGTCCGGAACGCAGAGTACCGCGATAAAACTCGCCTTCCCGGCCGGACACGGAATCATAGTAAGCATCAATCTGCTGCTTTACCAGATCCGCATGGGATTCATCATTATCCACAATACAGATGATCGATATACTTGTATTCTCTGTAATAGTCTCTATAATCTGGTACTCTTCCTCCTGTGTCAGCTCACGTCCTTCAAAAGAAATCGCCATTTTTGCATCTTTGAAAAACTTCTCAGATTCCAGAAATTTCTCCTTTATGGCAACCAGCAGTTCCCGAAAAGGCATTGTTTTGTCCAGAACCAGATTAATTCCATATTTGTTACTTTTTATGACTACTGCTTGTGACATGTATTTCCTCCAAATTTATAGAAATGGCTTTTTGATACACCATTATTTAATTATACCGAATCTGGATAAATATGCAATGCTTTTTGTCAGAATCCACTGATAAAAACTGCATTTTCCGGATATTCTATCCACAGCAGATCTTTCTGTTTCCCTGATTCCGAAAACAAAAAGTTTCTGTTCTATAACAAAATCTGCCATAACCATTCCCAAGGAGTTTTTATGTATTATACACTGCATGCTCGCCTGAAAAAAACAGAACCAGATTACATTCAGACGGATCCTGTTCAACACGATTCTGACCAGACAAATTCCGGCCAGACGAATCCCGCCTCTCCTGTTTCGACTTTAAATAATCCCATTTGTATAGAAAACGTACTGACTTTATCTCCCGCACAATGGGAGAAGCAAAAAGTCTCTCTGCGTTTTCCACCCTACGCCGGTCTGGAAAATACCATCATTCGAAGCTGTAAGGCAGAGATCTATCCCCGCTATATCTCCGGAAGTCTGTGTATCCCTGACCGGAAACGGCTGCTGGAAACATCATTTTGTTTTACGTTTTATATCAATGAATCCAGCATTGTATTTGTATCGAAGGATTCCGTGCCTGACCGCATCATTGAGACAATGATCCATCGTTATGAAAGTCAGGACATGTCACCGGAATTATTCTTATATGGTTTTTTTTCGGAATTTCTGACGGATGATATGGAACTTTTAGAATCCTATGAACGCAAATTATTTTTGTTGGAAGAAAATGCCATGCGGGGCAACATTCATGACCTGATGCCCCGGTTATTAAAAAATAAGCGGGAACTGACCCGACTGCGCAATTATTTTGAACAGATTGATGATATGGCCGGACAGCTGCAGGGCAACGTCCGGAACTATTTTGATTCGGAACGGCTGCAGCTGCTTCAGCTCATCGGTGACCGGGCCTGCCGTCTCCAGCAGGTGGCACAGCAGTCCATCGATTACTGCCAGACCCTGCGGGATTTTGAACAGGCGCAATCCGACCACAAGCAGAATAAAACCATGCAGCTGATGACGGTTCTGACTTCCGTCTTCTTTCCGCTCACCGTCATCACCGGCTGGTACGGTATGAATTTTTCACACATGCCGGAGCTGGATGCCCGTTTTGGTTATCCGCTGATCATCGCCATCAGTCTCGGCGTGATTGCCATAGAGTTCTGGATTTTGAAAAAACGTAAGATTATATAACGTCGCTTTTCACATACGCTTAACCGGAAAACTCACCCTGGAATATTGTTGATAATCAACACGATACCAGACAGAATCAACAGAATGATCACAATCTTCTTAATGATTTTTTCATTCAGAACCGAACTGCTCTTCATGCCAAGAAATACTGCTGCCAGCATAAATGGAATCAGGATCACGACCTGCTTGAGCACGGAAAGTGTCAGGATTCCAGTCGCCACATATAAAATAATGCGGATCGTATTTTCCACCACAAATACCACACAGATATTTGCCTTGAATTCATGACTGTTTTCTGCCACTCTGCTCACATAAGCTGCCAGCAGTGCACCTACCCCATACAGCCCGCAGAGCAGGCCGGAAATAATTCCGATCAATACCAGCACAAGTTTAGAACCACCGGGCTTTCTGTTGCTGCTTTCTCTATTACTTTTCATTTCCCGAAACAGCATTTCCACACCAATGACAATGACCGCAATGCCAAAAATTACTTTCAACAGCCCCGCATCCGTATGTTTCAGCAAAAAGATTCCCGGAATGCTACCTGCCACAACCAAAGCAGTCAGTGGAAGCCAGATTTTCCAGTTCAGAGATTTTCGCTCTTTCCAGACTAAAATAATATTACTTGGATATCCCAGCACAACTTCCAGCGGTGAAATGTTGATATTGTTTGCCGTGTAGCTGAGAATCCCGTTAAAAATCAAGGTGTTTGCAAAGCCGCATAACCCCTTGATAAAAAATGCAACCAGTGTTGCAATGATAAACCAGATCATAAAATTTCTTCTCCTTATTTACACGATGTACTTAGCATACATGGCTTTTCAGGAAGTTTCACACCTTACATTTACGTTCTAAAAGCCGTACAGGAAACGCGCCACTCCATCATTTTTGCAACAATCACAAACGATATCCGCAGCCGCCTTACAGTTTTCTGTGGCATTTTCCATAGCCACACCAAGTCCTGCAAACTCCAGCATCTCCGCATCATTGTCCCCATCTCCAAAAGCAACGGTTTCCTCTGGCGTAATGTCAAGCAGCTTCAACACATAAGCTAGACCAGTTGCTTTTCCGGAATTTTTATGTGAGATCTCCAGACGATAGGATACCGCCGATGTCGTGTATACCGATTTGGTAACGAGGGGAATCTGTTCTTCAATTTTTTGATATAGCGCTGTATCCGCAGCCACAATATCCAGACTGTCCAGTTCTTCTTCATGCTCTGAGAGAAACGCAATGATGTCATCCACCGGTTTTCGTGTGGACTGCACATATGCCACATTCCGCTCCGGCACACCGAAAGCCTCCGGATGTTCCACATACTCTCTACCACCATAAGCCACACCGTCCACAAAGGCTTCATATGTAATCTGTCCATTATGAAAATAATGTGAAAACGCATCCAAAATGCTATGTAAATCTGCGTATTCAATGGCAACTCCGTGAATCCGTTCTCCTGTTTTCTTATTGTAAATCGCAGCCCCATTGGAAGTCACCGCGTATGAAATGCCCTTGATCTGACCGATGCTTTCCGGAAATGTCGCAAACGCGCGACCGCTCACCGGTACAATTTCTATCCCTTCTGCAATAGCCTGCTCGATCACTGTCCGTGTGGCATCTGACATGGTTTCATCAGAATTGATCACCGTATGATCCAGGTCAAAGGCAATGCATTTTATATTTTTTCCTGCTAAGTTCATTGTATTATCCTGCTTCTTTCTACTTACTGTTAGTCATTCTATTTTTTTGAATCAGACAATGTTTTTTATAAAAGGAAATCCCATAACACAAAATCTGATCATAATCATCTTCGTATTCCCACAATTCTAAATTAACTATATCTAGCAGTATACCCCATTTGGAAAATCTACGTCAATATCCTGTCATTTACAAGCATCAATTTATCTACCACAAAAAAATTTGTAACACTGTTTTTATCATTCTTTTGCGGCTAAACGGTATGTTTACAAAAAGAGAGCAGGCTATTTTGTTCCGGCGGCTAATAATCGCCTGCCAGAAAAAAATAGCCTGCTCTCTTTCATTTACGTTTACGACATTGGCAACATTGTCAATGATGCTGCTAAAAAACTTGTCGTAATAGTATCGTACTGAATACGATATTCGGTGTTTCCAGTACAGCTAAAATTTTGAAAAATATTATGGTAATAACGGTAACACTGATTTATCCACTCTTTCAAATATTAGCTATTCATACCTCGACACTGCGTGCGCAACAAAAAGTCGAATTATTGTTAGATTATATGCGCACGTGGCACGCGGTGCCATCAAGTAAATAGGGCAAATTTGAAAGCAAAATCCAAGACAAGACGGTAGGTTGATTTTCGTCACCGTAGCGAGCATAGCCCGCCTCCGTGAGTGTGTCTGAGCACGCTGTTTCTGCGTGCGAGTTCGCGGGAGGAGGCGGAGATAAGCGGCGCAGCGGAGGTAGAAAATCATCCGTGTCTGTCTGGATTTCTGCTTCAAATTTGCCCTTTACACAGATAAACAAATTTTTTATAATCCTTTGAATACGAAGCTGAATGTCATCTTCTCATCGGCTTTCAGCAAATATTCTTCATGTGTTCTGGAACCCCAGCTGTCATCACCACCGATTCCCATCTGACCTTTTGCAGCGCGTACTACGGTGTAATGAACTTCCGGAAGTTCATACGGATGCATTGCATTTTCCATCTCATGCGGTGTATACGGAAGTGCGGAGAACATCATCGGTCCGTTTTCAGGATCCATCTCGAATAACATTCCACGGCCTTTGCGGTCTGTCACTTTTGCCCAACGTACTTCTTCTTTTGCACCACATTCCTGCGGAACCATGTAATGCGCCATATTGTCAGCTACCATATTTTTGTAGATGCCAAGTTTTGCACCATGTTTACGATCTGCGTAAGTCTCTGCTTCTCCCAGTCCGTACCATTCCACATGATCATAGTCTGCATTGAATTTGAACATCACGCCAAATTCCGGCATATCCCCCAGTTCTTTGACCGGATCATAAGTAAGCGTTGTTTTTACACGTCCATCGCCAAATACTTCATAGGAAATATGGCACTCTGCCATCGGTGTAGTCGGCATTACATAAGTATAAGATACCACTGCGGAATGCTCTTTCACCTCAAGCTGTGGCTGATGTCCTCCCACATAAATACCGTCGCGATAATCTTTGAAATTCAGGTACATACTTGCAATCTTCCACTGAGCATAACGCATCTGCATCAGATTTCCGCAGTCATTGTCGATCGGTGCACGCCAGAAATTCGGCTTTGGAATGGACTCGATCATCTCACGACCTGCATATTTATACGATACCAGACCACCATTTAATACAGAGAACAACACTTCAAAATGTGCACCACGGATACCGATATTATGTGTGCTGCGGATGATCTCAATCTCATCGGTGCATACAACCGGCTCTTTTTCTACCTGATATACATACTGACCAAATGCTACCTCATGTCCTGCTTTCGCCCATACTGTATCAGCTTTTAAATGGAAAGATACAGTTACGGTATACTCACCCGGACGCTCCTGTTTCGCAATCGGAAGCTCATAGGTCTCTTCACTCAACGGTGCAACTGCTGTTGCCAGTGGTTTTGTACAGATAACTTTTCCATCCTTTGCCAGAATCACTTTTGCATCAAAGGTATCTGTATTTACAAACAGATTCTTATTGATCACCGTTACTTTATCTTCACTTACTTTTGCTGTGATATTCTGGTAGTTGAATTTCACTTCCTGCATCTTAGGAGATGCCTCGCGGTCTCCGCCATATGCAATACCATTACCACTGAAATTATAATCTGTCGGACGCTCACCGAAATCTCCGCCGTATGCCTGGAACTCTTTTCCGTAACGGTCTTTTTTATAAATGGACTGATCAATATAATCCCAGATAAATCCACCCTGATATTTCGGCTCTGTATCCGTCAGATCTGTATATTTGTGCATTGCACCACAGGAATTTCCCATCGCATGGGTATACTCACAGCAGATGAACGGTTTGCTGTTATCTTTTGCGAGGAACTCCTTGATTGCTTCTACAGACGGATACATCTGACTTTCCATATCACTGGTGTCATTATAGCTGCGATCATGGAAGACACCTTCATAGTGAACCAGTCTGGTCGGATCTTCGCTGCGGAATAACTGCGACATTTCAAAAATATCTTTTCCACCGAAAGACTCATTACCGCAGGACCAGATCAGGATAGCCGGATGGTTTTTATCACGCTGATACATGGAATTTGCACGATCCAGCATCATTCCCAGCCACTCAGGTTTGTTATACGGAACAGTATATGTAAAGTCTTTGGTCATCTCAGCGACATCCCAGGAACCGTGGGACTCCAAATTGGTCTCATCAATCATATACAAACCATATTCATCACACAGCTCATAAATTTTGGACATATCCGGGTAATGGCAGGTACGGATAGCATTGATATTATTTAACTTCATGGTGGTCAAATCCTTACGCAGTTCCTCTTCTGACACATGTCTTCCTGTAACAGAGCTGAACTCATGACGGTTTACACCCTTAAATACGATACGTTTTCCGTTCAATGTCATGATACCGTCTTTCATTTCAAAACGACGGAATCCGACTTTCTGCGGAATGATCTCCTGCACGTTTCCGTTTTCATCTGATACGGTCAGTTCCAGATCATATAACTGCGGATCTTCTGCACTCCAGAGTACCGGTGCATCCACCTTCCAGGAAAATGTATCTTCATCAGAAATTTCTTTCACATCTTCCAGAACAACGTTACCCTCTTTGGAAAGAACAATTTTTAACTGTCCCTTTCCCCATGTCTTTGTCGTAAGTTCAAAATCAGCACTTGCCAAAGACACATCCGGAATTGCACGAATCCGGAGATCGTTTACATGCACTTCCGGAACCGTGTAGAGGTATACATCTCTGTAAATACCGGAAAAACGATAAAAATCCTGATCCTCACACCAGCTGCTGGCAGTCCATTTGAACACCTGTGCAGCCAGCTTGTTTTCACCCTCTTTTACATACTCTGTCAATTCAAATTCAGATGGTGTAAAAGAGTCTTCGCTGTATCCAACAAACTTTCCATTCAGCCACAGAGCCAGTCCGCTCTCTGCACCCTGGAAGGAAATAAACAAACGTTTTCCCTGCATCTGCTCCGGAACAGTAAAATATTTTACATAACTTGCAGTCGGATTAAAATGTGTCGGAATCTCACCCGGATTGATTTCCTCATGTCCTTCCCACGGATACTGCACATTTGCGTACTGTGGTACGTCATAGCCTTCCATCTGGATATGTGCCGGTACATAAATATCTTCCCAGTCTTTGCAATTGTACTCTTCTGCTTCAAATCCCGGGATCGCACTCTCATAATTTCTCGCATACTGGAATTTCCAGAGTCCGTTCAGAGACTCGCGGTAAGAAGTCTCTCTGTCAACGGCTTCCTCCTCAGATGCATAATACACATGATCAGAATGTGCATCCAGACGACCGTCACGGAAATACTCCGGATCTTTTACCATTGCATAATCAAACTGTTTCATAGGTTCCTTCTCCTTTTTCAAATAATCCATATTCATTACCTGAATGAACTGCTTCGCATCCATTCAGTTTTGTTTCAGATATATTTAGTATAGCAGATTTTGTACAACAGGTGTATAATATGTTACGCTAAAAAATATAACATTTCGAAACAGGAACTGCCAGATGCATACAGGAATATGCCATACCTTGTATCACATGCATCTTACAACAGAAATAAAGAAGTTTTTCTTATCTGTTCATCATACGATTTTCAGGAGTACCGAATATGCCTATTTACTTCAGAAGCACACCTGTAAGTGCACCTTATATGTTTGATTCAATCGGAAACCACTGGTTAGAAGAAGCGACATGCCGCCCGGAAGGCTATCCTCACTATCACTATCTGCAGACAGAAAGTGGATGCGGAGAGATTGAGATACAGGGAAAAATCTATGAATTACAGGAAAATGAGGGATTTCTCATAGCACCATCCATCCCGCATTCCTATAAAAGGAAATCTGATACCTGGTTCACCTTATTTGCCACGTTTACAGGAACACTCGAAGCAAGTATCCCTTCTCTGCTACAGAACCGTTCTGTCATCTGGACCGACAGCAGCCAGAGCCTAGTGATCGCTGATCAGATTGCATCCTGTGTCGATATGATATCTGCCCACGGCCAGCAGGACACCCGCTATCTCTCCACCAGCTGTTACAGTCTGTTGCTAAACTTTGCAGATTGTGTAAACGGTCCGTCCCACATGCAGGATCCTCTTTATCAACGTTATATCGTTCCCGTTGTGCGGGAAATAGAAACAAATTTTTCTTCAGATCTCACAGCACAGGCACTGAGTGAAAAAGTATTCGTCTCTCCTCAGTACCTTTCCCGGCTGTTCCGACGTTTTTTTTCCTGCTCCGTGTATGAATATCTGACCATGCATCGCATCAATAAGGCAAAAGAGCTCCTGCTGGTAAATTCTTACTTAAAAGTACAGGACATCGCCCGCATGACCGGTTTTTCCGACACCAGTCATTTTATTTCCATGTTTAAAAAGGCAACGGGGATGACTCCTCTGGAATTTCGCAGGATGCACTAACATGGTTCTTTCTGTTTAACCACGAAGAAAAATTCTCACAGGAAGTCAAAGTTCGTATCCACATGGAATATATGAACCGCATTATCAATAATATTTTTTCTAATATTCAACTTACTATGAGATACAGTTATATTTTCCAATTTGCCAAGACAGTTTCCTCTCTGAATCAACCTGCTAATACTCATCACCGTCCCTTTTTATTTTCATCGTAAAAGGAGATATCTGTTGTCCGGATATCTCCTTCTTGAATTTCACTTTACATTTTGCTAGTATTATACACGAACTAAAATCCAGGAATGCCCTCGGCATTCTTTCTCACTGTACAGGAGGACTTTTCTATATTATGAATGAAATAGATTGCGCAGATCAAAAACATATTTTTCGCGGAGAACTGGCTCTGCTTCTTGTTATTATAATGAACAGCTTCGGTGTCGTACTAATGCTCTATTCCGGTTCCGGAATTTCCGCTATTTCCAGTGTTCCTTACGCATTTTCAGAAGTATTTTCTTTTCTTTCTCTTGGCACCTGGACCTATATCTTTCAGGCTATTCTGATCGCATCACTGATGATCCTGCGAAAACATTTTGTGATAGAATACCTGCTGAGTTTTGTAGTCGGTTTTGCCTTCAGTATGATGCTGGATGTACACAAAGGATGGATTTCCATTCTACCGTATAATATTCCAATGCGAATTATATATTTTTGTATCAGCTACCTGCTGCTCTGCCTTGGAATTGCACTCTCCAACCGCTGTGGACTTCCAATCATTCCGACAGATCTCTTTCCGAGAGAGTTATCCGCCATCAAAAACTTTAAATATTCAAAAGTAAAAATATCCTTTGATGTGATCTGTCTGGCAACCACCGCACTGATCACAGGTATCGGCATCGGACGCATCAAAGGACTTGGCATCGGAACGGTACTGGCAGCATTCACCATGGGAAAAGTCATTGGTATCGTCGGTGAGACACTAGATAAGCACTTCCGCTTTGTGACCTTCCGGACGGCCAGGTGAGTCTTGTTTGGTTGAAAATTTAATACTTAATACGAAAACAAAGCATCTTGTCAGAACACCCGACGTTCTCTACCTTCATTTCAGCTCGGCCTTTCAAACTGAGCTAAATGTTCCGCAAGTATGCGCAATAATTCTCATTTATATCTGCGCGTGCACAAAATGTTTCATAGCTGTATTGCACGCGCGGCACCCCGGTGCCATCATGTAAATGGGGCAATAAAAAAACATCCAAAGACAAGACGGTAGGTCAATTTTCGTCATCGGAGTGAGCATAGCCCGCCTCCGTGAGTGTGTCTGAGCACGCAGTTTCTGCGTGCGAGTTCGCGGGAGGAGGCGGAAATAAGCGGCGCAACGAAGATAGAAAATTGTCCGTGTCTGTCTTGGATGTTTTTTATTGTCCATTACACGACATCCTATCCAGAACTCTTCCGAAGCCACGCTCAAAAAGAACCCCATAAACAGCTCCAAAAAAGTTATTGAAGATACGGAAGAATACCGCCCCCGGAAGTCCGAGGATTCCTACCGCAATCGACAATGCTCCGAACGTGTTGAACACAGCCTGACAGCCATAAGTCGCTGACAGCCCCACTCCGATACCACCGATAACCCCCACATAGTTGTAAATAGACGGCGGCAGTAGATAATACAATGCCAGAAATATAAAACATCCTACAATGTTGCCCGGCACTCTGGATTTTGCACGTTTCTTTGCGTCCTCATGGAACGGCACCAGAATAGACATAGCTGCGATACCGATCCACATCCGACGCGGGACATGCAGCAGACCCGCAATCAACATGGCTGTTGTGACACCGAATACCATAGTGATCTGCCATCTCGTCCGCAGGGAATGGATATCAAACTCCTTAAAAATATCCCCCAGGCTGCGTTTATACACTTTTTTCCGGTGATTTCGGTAATAAACGATCAGTGTTGCCGCTGCTCCGATTCCCATAGCGATCAGACGCTGTATATACAGATCTCCGGTTACATCATAACCATAAAGCAAAAGGTAACAAAGCAGCAGTGTGGAATGATTGAACATCACCACATTGTGGCAGCCCAGCACCATAAGGAGCAAGATACATACGGTGTTTACAAGAAATTCCTGTACAAGCCCCCCTGCATTTGCCAGACGCGGGCCAAAAGTCAATATGGCAAACATAAGTGTCAATGCTCCCATCGCATGTGGTGTCCGGATTCCGAAATCCGCAAACCGGAATGCCATCACGCACAGCAGAACTACAACACCCACAATGCTGTTGCCATTTCCAAAAATCTTACTGAATCCAATAACCACTGCCATGCAAAATGCCATGGTCAAGCATATTTTAAATAAATAAATCGCCGTATGGCGCATCTTGTCTTTTCGATTGGTACAGCTGCGGATCAGAGCTTTGGAACCTGCCTGATTCAGCTGCAATTCCTGATATACTGTCATTCTTTTTTCCTCCGAAATACAAAAAGCTTACTAATAATATAATTCAACACCAGAATCACAATCTGTGCTGCAAATTTTACAAGTACACTGTTTCCATGAAGCAAGGTAATAAAAAGAAACAGAAGCAATTCTTCTACACCAAGTGTAAACAGGCGACCACCGTAAAATTTTGTCATTTCCCGGCAGACATCGAAAAATCCGGTGATTTTTGACTGGAATACCCAGATTTTATTTGTGACATATGCGAAAGTCACTGCAAAAATCCAGGAAATAATGTTGGCGATCAGTTCATTAATACCAAGTCCAACATTGACCCAGGCATAAGACCCGATACTGACAATGGTGGTTAATCCGCCAAACAACAGATACAGCAACATTTCTTTATTTTTCTGATAGAACGGTTCAAAGATCCGAAACAGATGCAGATGCATCATACGGTCAAATATATCTTCTTTCTTCTGTTCCACAAGATCACTCCTTTTTCTCCAGCACCTTTTTCACGACATACACCGGACGATGCTTTCCTTGGATATAGGTCTTGGCGAGATATTCTCCCAAAATCCCCATAACCAGCAGCTGTATACCGCCAAGAAATAACACCACAACAATGGTTGTCGCATAGCCCGGCACATCAATCCCGGTAAGCAGGGTGTGTGCGATAATAATGATGCCATATACAATAGCAAAAACAGATACCAGTGCTCCACAGAAAGTAGCCAGCTGCAATGGCATGGTAGAAAAAGAAATGACTCCTTCCATCGCATATTTGATCAGTTTTGCAAAACTCCATTTTGTGGTCCCCGCAAAGCGTTCCGCTGCTACATACGGAATGTATTCCGTTTCAAATCCCACCCAGGAAAATAAACCTTTGGAAAAACGGAAATACTCCGGCATATCCAGCAGTGCTTCCTGCACGTTTCTGCGGAAGGTGCGGAAGTCACTGGCATTTTCCCTCAGATCCACTTCGCTGAGTCGGTTGATAAACCGGTAAAAATGATCTTTGCACCAAGCCATAAATTTTCCTTCGTGCCGCTGTTTCTGATAAGCTGCTACCACATCCACATCCGGTTTTTTCTCCAGAATCTCTGTCATATGCTTTACAATCTCCGGATCCTGCTGCAGATCCGCATCAATGATGGACAGATATGTTCCGGTTGCATAATGAAGTCCTGCATAAATAGCGGCTTCTTTTCCAAAATTTCTGGAAAAGTTTACGACAAGAACGTTGCTGTACTCTTCATGCAGGTGCTGCAGTTTTTTATAAGTGTCATCCTTGCTGCCATCGTTTACGAAAATCACCTCAAACTCTGCGGGCTCAAATACCTGCAGGCATCTGTCGTAAAAGGCATCTACGTTCTGGGCTTCGTTATAACATGGTACGATCAATGATAATTCTGTCACGTGTCTCTCCTGTCTCTTGAATAATAACACCTCCGGCAAATCTGCCGGAGGCTGTCATCTTTCTCAGTTTCTGCTTAAGCATTAAGCTCTGCATGTGCACAGTTTAATGCAGCTTCAATGGTATCATCCATATCGTAGTATTTATACATACCAAGACGGCCGCCGAAAATTACATTTCCTTCTTTTGCTGCCAACTCTGTGTATTTCTCATAGAGATTCAGGTTCTTCTCATCATTCATCGGATAATATGGTTCGTCCCCTTTGCTCCATGTCTTCGGATACTCTCTTGTGATAACGGTATCCGGCTGTGTACCATAAGTAAAATGCTTGTGCTCAATAATTCTGGTATACGGAACTTCATACTCTGTGTAGTTTACAACCGCATTACCCTGATAGTTCTCTACTCCCTCCAGTACCTCTGTCTCAAAGTTCAGGGAACGGTACTCAAGTTCACCATAGCAGTAATTATAATACTCGTCGATCATACCTGTGTATACGATCTTGTCTGCCTGCTCCATGAAAGCTTCTCTGTTTTTGAGGAAATCCTCTTCCAGTTTTACTTCCACTCCGTCCAGCATGCGCTCGATCATCTTAGTATATCCCTCTACCGGGATACCCTGGTAATCATCGTTAAAATAGTTGTTGTCATAAGTAAAACGTACCGGAAGACGTTTGATGATAAAGGATGGAAGCTCTGTGGCACGTTTGCCCCACTGTTTCTCTGTATAACCTTTTACCAGCTTTGTATATACGTCCGGTCCGATCAGGCTGATTGCCTGCTCTTCCAGGTTCTGCGGATTCTCTACATGGTAAGCAGCTTTCTGCTCTTCAATCTTTGCCTGTGCTTCCTGCGGAGTTACCACACCCCAGAGTTTGTTGAATGTGTTCATGTTAAACGGCATATTGTAAATCTCACCTTTGTAGTTCGCTACCGGTGAATTTGTATAACGATTAAATTTTGCAAAACGATTTACATAATTCCATACGGTCTCATTGGATGTATGGAAAATATGCGCACCATACTGATGAACATCGATATCTTTTACCTTATCGGTATAGATATTTCCTGCAATATGATTTCTTTTGTCAATCACCAGACATGTTTTTCCGGCTTCTTTTGCTTCGTGTGCAAATACAGCACCAAACAGTCCGGCTCCTACGATCAGATAGTCATACTTCTTCATGACATAGTCCTCCTTCTTTTTTCCTTTTTTATTCTGCTCCTTCTTTTGCAAACACAACTTTAAATGTTTTTAAAATAATCTTCAGATCCAGTTTCAGACTCCAGTTTTCGATATAATATGCATCCAGACGGACAATTTCCTCGAAATCTGTGATCTCGCTTCGTCCGCTTACCTGCCACATACCGGTCAGACCAGGTTTCATACTCAGGCGCACTTTGTGGTGCAGATCATATGCTGCTACCTCATCCACAGTCGGCGGACGGGTACCCACCAGACTCATATCACCGCGCAGAATATTGTAAAACTGCGGCAATTCATCGATACTCAGACTTCGGATAATATTTCCGATGCCCTTGCCCGGTCCTTTTTCGCTGCCGATAATACGCGGATCATTATCCATTTTAAACATATTACCCTGCATCTTGTTCTGAGCCATCAGTTCTTTTTTCCGTTCCTCTGCATCCATATACATGGAACGGAATTTATACATTTTGAAACGGCGGCCATTCTTGCCGACACGCTCCTGGCAATAGAAAATCGGTCCCGGTGATGCTTTATAGATCAGCGGTGCCACAAAAATAAATGCAACTCCGGTAATGGCACATCCCACAAGACCTGCCATGATATCCGTCAGACGCTTCAGTCCCATCGGAATACTGCTTGCTGTATTGATACTTGTGGTCATACAGGTATATCCACCGATCCGTTCTACCACACGGTTCGGCAGTGCATGATCGGTGTAGTCCAGTGCGATATGCACAACCACGCCCATCTGCAGCAGTGTCCAGGTAAGTTCATCTACTTCTTTCCTGTTCTCAGGCATCTTGATCATGACTTCATCGATGACATTTTTCTGTACATATTCCAACAGGTTATCCTTACTGCATACTACCGGAATCCGCTCAATCACGGTATCATCCAGCTTTTCATCCATAATGGCCAGACCGGACAGATTAAATCCATTGTACATACGGCTGGAAAACTGCTTCACCATTTCGGCTGCATATTCCTTCGTACTGATAACCAGAAAATTCGGTTGATTCTTTCCTTTCCATATAATGCGGCGAACATTCATTTTCCACAGAAAACGTCCTACCAGCATAAAGATGACCGTAAAACCAAAGGAAGTCAGAAATACCTGTCTGGAAAACCAGAATGCCTGCTTCGTGACATACAGATAAGCCATAACAACGCCCCACATCACGATGTTGTGTACCAGTACAGATTCTATCTCACGCACAAAACTTCTCTTTAAAATATTCTTATATGTTCCACGCAGCAACACATAACAGATGTCAATAATGATCAGGAGAATATTTACATGCGCATATAAGCTTGTTTCGCGATAAATCCGCATTGTCTGATGACGAAAAAAATATGCTGCCAGATATGCGATCTGAATGCATAACAGGTCAATCAGCATAAAATCGATATGTTTCCACCATCCCAGTTTTTTCTTTCGATTCATAGCATCCCTCGTCTTTGTGCTCTTATTAACTGATTACTTATTAGCTAAACGGTTCAATCCGCTGAAGAATGCACGGATTGTAGCTTTTGTAATGTTGGAACTGTCGCCTGCACCAAACAGCTCCTTACCGGTGCGGTTGTCACGCATCTCAATGTAAGCCGCTGCTCTCGCATGGGATCCGGATCCCAGCGCATGCTCGGAATAGTTCAGGACGCACACATCCAGATCAAATTCTTTGTTGATGGCTGTCTTGACTGCATCCAGAGGACCATTTCCGCTTGCTTCAATATGGTACGTTTTCTTCTTGTATTCAAAATCAATAGCTGCCACACAGTCTTTGTCATTCACATCTTCCACACGGATCTTCTTGAACTCGAACGGATCATCCAGTGCAATATACTCATGCTTGAATGCGTCAAAAATCTGCTCCGGCTCGATCTCGCCGCCCTGCTCCTCAGACATCTTCTGGATAACATCAGCGAACTCCTTGTGCATCTCTTTCGGAAGCTTGTAACCATACATGGATTCCATAACAAACGCTACGCCGCCTTTTCCGGACTGGCTGTTGATACGAACCACCGGTTCGTACTCTCTGCCGATGTCTACCGGATCAATCGGAAGATACGGTACTTCCCAGATACCGGTATTGCGCTCATTCAGTGCATGCACACCTTTGTTGATCGCATCCTGATGAGAACCGGAAAATGCAGTAAATACCAGCTTTCCGGCATATGGATGACGCATATCGATATCCATCTTGCAGCATCTCTCATATACTTCAATGATTTCTTTGATATTTTCAATATTTAATTCCGGATCAATACCCTGTGAGAACATATTGTAAGCAATATTTAAAATATCGATATTACCGGTACGCTCTCCGTTTCCGAATAATGTACCCTCCACACGGTCAGCACCTGCCAGAAGGCTCAGCTCGGTGGCTGCAATGCCGGTTCCCCGGTCATTGTGCGGATGTACACTTAAAATAATAGATTCCCTGTTTTTGAAATGTTTATGCATCCACTCAATCTGATCCGCGTAAACATTTGGAGTGTTCATCTCTACGGTTGCCGGAAGATTAAAGATAATCTTATTCTCCGGTGTCGGCTCCCAGATATCCTGTACGGCAGTACAAATATCCAGTGCAAACTCTACCTCTGTTCCGGTAAAACTCTCCGGTGAATACTCCAACTGGATATTTCCGTCAAAATTCTTTGCACGCTCTTTTACCATTCTGGTGCCTTCAATAGCAATCTGTTTGATGGCTTCTTTGTCTTTATGGAATACAACGTCACGCTGAAGCACAGATGTGGAGTTGTAAATATGTACAATAACATTTTTGATTCCCTGGATTGCCTCAAAGGTACGGTCGATCAGATGCTCTCTGCACTGGGTCAGAACCTGAACCTGTACATCATCCGGAATCATGTTTTCAGCTACCAGCTTGCGCAGAAAATCGTACTCAATCTGGGATGCTGCCGGAAATCCGATCTCAATCTGCTTGAATCCCAGTTTCAGAAGCAGCCGGAACATCTCCATCTTCTCTTCTACATTCATTGGATCGATCAGTGCCTGATTGCCATCGCGCAGATCCACGCTGCACCACATCGGTGCATGCTCAATCTCTTTGTCCGGCCATTCACGCTCCGGGTAATGCAATACCGGAACTCTTTTATATTTTTTGTAATTTAACATATGTATCTCTCCCGTGATATAACCTCTTGGCAGACTACATTCTCTTTTTCTTCTCTTTTCCGCATAATTTTCCAGATTCCTCTCAAAAAAGAGCGCAAGATGCCTGTCATATTTTCCTTGTTAAATATATATATTATATCATCTATCTTAACCTTGCAAGATGGTTTTTCTGAATAATTCATGAAGATTTCCAAAGTTTTCCATATAAAACCTCAACACAACGTGTTTTGACTACAAGAAAGTGTGCGAGTGTGCATCGTTTGCACGAAGTGCTTTTGTTTGACAGGAAATTCAGCGTAATTTCCTGTCAAACAAAAAAATCCGCATATGCGGATTTTTGCTGTTGTCCTATATTCTGTAAACAAGAAAACTTACTCAATATCTACGATAGCATACGCTAACTCAAGTGTCAAGATGTATTAACTTCAATACAATCGCAAAAAAGCGTACTTATTGATCTTTTTATCTCATTGAACACTTGCAATTTTTGATTTTTTATATTATTATGTGGAAAAGCTTATGAAAGCTTGACGAACAAGTATTTTTTAAGGAGGGAAACAATTATGGCATACGTAATTAACGATTCTTGTGTAATGTGTGGTGCATGTGCTGGCGGATGTCCGGTAGGTGCTATTTCTGAAGGAGATGCTCAGTACCAGATCGACGCTGATGCTTGCATCGATTGCGGCGCATGTGCAGGTACATGTCCTACAGGTGCTATCTCTGAGGCTTAATCATAAAGTCTTTTTGGCACATATTATATTGAACATTAAAAAGACTGTCGCATCGCGGCAGTCTTTTTTTATGATGCCAGGGTCAAAAGCCTGAAATCACGATGTGCTTGCACAGGAGTGGTTTTATGGCTTAATGACCCGCCCCGATATGAGCATAAAAGTGGAGCGTCAGCTTCACGATATGCGAATATTGGGTAGAATTGTGGGAGTACGAAGTACGGAACAATTCGTATGGCATCTTTTAACCTCAACATCTTTTTATTCCAAAATTACATTTTTTACTTCATACCGCAATCATCTAATCCAGTGATCATTACTGATAGCGGATCACAACCAGACTCTGTGCCGGTATGAACACACATCCATCGATTTCCGCCGTTTCCTCTGTCACCGCTGACAACTCCGGTCTGTCCTCCGGCATTTCCCCGGTTCCCCGCAACGTCCACATCTGTCCCGTTGTCCTTACCGCCAGACCATCTGCATCCTCCAGCATCAGTGCATATTCCCGATGATTTGTATTGACTAGTTTCAGAATGATCTCACCCTGCGCATCCACTGCGGCAGATACATAGATGCCTTCCTTTCGCAATTTCACATCCTGTTTCTGCAACGGAATCGTATAGGTACCTCTGTGATTTGCAAACAATTTCTGCACATAATAATTTGGTGTCAGATACACATCACTGTCATCGAACCAGATCATATCCGGCTTCCACTGACTGTGTCCGATACGGTTAAACAGCGGTGCATAGGAAGCAAGTTTCACCACATCCGCATTTTTCTCAATGCCGGTCAGAAGTGCTGCTTCCGCCAGTGCACTCTCCATGGAGTTTGCCCGGTCTTCGGTATGTGCGGCGTACTCTCCGGCAAATACTGCCACATTCCGCGGATACTCATCATACATTGCCACATGGTCATATAACCACTGTGGACTGACATAATAATGCTCATCCACAGCATAGCTGAAGTCCGGATTCTCTTTCGCCTTTTCCCGATAGAACTTCCATGCATCCTCTGTGATGGAGCATTCCATAAAAGGACCTGCGGTTCCAAGCAGCCGGATCTCCGGATATTTCGCATGAATTGCCTGCGCAAACCGCTCATAGCGATGCTTCATATCCAGATACTGTGTCTCCCACTGTTCATTTCCCACAGACAGAAAATCCATATGGAAAGACTCCGGGTGTCCCATTCTGGCCCGCAATGCGCCCCATGTACTGTCCACCGGTCCGTTGGCAAACTCAATGAGATCCAGTGCATCCTGTACATATTCCTCAAACTTTGGATTGTCAGAATCTACCATCTCCGTGGAACGGAACTGACACGCCGTACCGATATTCAGTACCGGAAGCGGTTTTGCATCCAGCAGTTCACACAGCAGAAAATATTCATAAAATCCAAGTCCAAAGGACTGACCGTAATGTGCATCCGGCCGCTTTGTCATTGGATCATTCTTGCTCCAGTCATCGTCAAATGCCCAAAGATTCGGGATATAGCGCCGATCTTTCACATCACCCACGGTATTTTTCCAGTAATAACGGTTGTCTAGGCTGATACCCTCCACGATACAGCCGCCCGGAAAACGCACAAATCCCGGTTTTATCGCCTGCAATGCCTCAAACAGGTCCTTCCGGAAAATCCCTGCCACTGCATCTTCCGGTATCATGGAGATCAGATCAAACTCTACGATACCCGGCACATCAAACGTAATTGCAAACTGCGCCCCACGGACATCGTCCTGCGCTGTAAGTACCACCTCATATTTTATCCACTCACTTCTACGACACTTGCCGCTCTGATCCATCTCACGAATGTGCTGAATCTCCGGATTTAACGTACCGTAACCAATCTCCATCGGGATTTTCAAATCACAGAACGGCACATAAGGTACCGGCTTCACCGCATTTACTGCCGCCTCTGCAAAAACCTGTCCGTCTTTTATGACCTTTATCTGAAAAGTATCGCCTTCATACGCCACACACCGTGCATAAAAGGACACACGATAGGTATGATCTTTTTCCAGACGGATCCCATCGTATGCCTTGTTTGCAAAACCCTGTCCTGCTGCTTTTGCAGTAAAACGCAGATAATGCGGATTCACCTCTGACACCGGAGTACCTGTCACATACTGCATAAACGGAGCCTCTTCCCCGGACTGCTGTACGGACTTCCAGGCATACCCCGGATCATCCACCGCATAAAACCTCCCCGGATTGCCATAGGCCTCCCTTGCCTCAAAGGAACGGTTTTCAATCATCTCTGCATACAGACCGCCGTCTGCTGCAAAATTAATATCCTCAAAAAATAACCCGATCAGTTCCGGTGAAATCGGAACACCTTTTTCTTTTCCAATCCTCATGATACCTTACCTTCTCCTCACTTTTTATATCACCCAAAAGCTCAGGATTCCACATCCCACTGCAATCAGTGCTCCTGCCACCACATCTTTCACAAAATGTACCCGGCCAATCACTCTCGCCGCTGCCAGAAACACCCCAGCCACACAGAGAATTACTCCAAGCGGAGGGCACACATACCATGCTGCCATGGCAATGATATAGATGGAAAACACATGTCTGCTCGGGAACGAATTTCCTTTTGTGTCTTTCGGAATCAGCGGCTTCACCGGCCATTTTTCGTAAGGCCGTGGTGCATTAAACTTCCTGCGGAACAGACTCACCAACACAAAGGTCACCGCCGGAACCAGGAGTACCCGCCAGAACCGGCTGTCCCTGTAAACCATCAGATAAAAAAGCAATGCAGGATAAACGAGATAAACCACATCCGTCAGAATATGGTTTACCCGCAGCAGACAGTTCTTCTTTCGCTCCGATGTTTCGAATGGCGCTGCCAATCTGTCATAAAACTCCTGCTTCATCCTGCATTCCCTCATTTCTTCATTTCTTCAAAAAATTATTCATTTATTTCTCACGGATGATCTGTACATCCCAGCTGCCAAGTGCAAGTTTCGCACCGGCTGCCACATTGATTCCCGGAAAAGTCTGATCCTCTTTCATCAGATACACTCCGTCTGCTCCGGTATAAACAGCCTCTGCCGGTGTATGGGAATAGTTAAAGTAAAACCATACCGTCTTTCCGTTTTCGTCTTTCATGCGGCGCACGATAACCGGAAACTCTGTATTTTGTACTGTATCCACAATACCTGCTTCTTTCATGGCATCTGCCAGCAGTTTCTGCAGATATTTTTCAGAAGTCTTGCAGCCAAGATACTGCGCAATACCTTTTCCGTAATGATTTCTGGTCACTGCCGCATAATCCTTCCACGCATAATGGTCATAGGAAACCAGCACGTCGGCGCCTTCCGGTTTCACAAGTTCCATGAAAAGTTCTGCCTGCTCATCCGCAGTGCCACTCAGTTTCACATTTTTCGGGAATGTGAAATTGCTGTATGAAATGCCAAGGCACTCACTGAGTACATGCGGAAACGCATCATGATAAACTTTTACATTTTCATCGGTATAGGCCGTTTTAAATGTAGTGATCAGGTAACCGCCATCTGCCACATACTGTTTCATCCGCTGCAGATCTGCCTCGCAGGCTGCATACAGTGCCGGAACAATGACCATCTGATACCGGTCCATATCCTTGCAGGATGGCTCGATAAAGTCCACTTCCACGTTCATCTTGTATAAGGCGTCATACATCCAGCGGACCACATCATTGTAACCAGTCTTTCCCGGACCTTCCGCTGTAGTATCAATGCGGAACCAGTCAAGGGCTGACAGTGCATCGTTGCTGACTACCATCGCCACTTTATTCTCTTTTTTCAGATTGCAGAGTGCCGGACTTAATGCCGCAAAATCCCGACCGATCGTTTTCGCCTCACAATATACATGATTTTCTTTGAAATCATGACTGAGCAGACCTCTCCAGTATGTCTCGAAAGAGTTATGGATAGAATGCCAGTGCCAGTATTCTACCAGAGCCGCACCGGATGCCACATGGCTGAACGCCTGCTGCCGAAGCTGCCCCGGATACGGTGTCCAACATGGGTAACCCTGTGCCTCTGTCTCAAGAACGAAATAATTATTCTGTTTCAGGGAACGGGTCATATCACCGCCAAAGGCGATTTCCGCACCGGTCAGTTCGTCCTGCGTCGGATGGTAAATGTCGCATCCTGCCACAGTCAGCGCCTCTTTTGCAATTTCAAAATGATTATTGGCCGGCTGTACACCATAGGAATATCCGCGCCACTCAAAATCCAGATTGTGGGTGATAAACTGATCCGGACGGGCATACTCTTTTACAATATTTGACTGCCAGGTCAGAAATTCTGTTACCAGACCACGGCGGAACTTATCAAACTCAGCTCCGAGACTTCCATTGATAGTTCCCCGGACATCCGGAAAATCTTCCCAGTTATCCACACGGTTGCTCCAGTAATCCAGACCAAATGCAGCGTTCATGGCATCGGTACTTCCGTTAAATTTTTCTTTCAGGTATTCCACAAACGCTGCCTGTACGTTCGGACCTGCAGTATCATAATATTTTGTCTCATTATCCAGCTGGAAACCAATGATGCACTTGCGGTCCCGGCATACTTCCAGCAGCTTGCGGATCACACGCTCTCCGTATTTCAGATAGTTCGGATTCGTGATATCCATGATCTGACGGGCTCCGTATACGCCTTCTCCCTGATGGGTCACAGCCAGAACCGTCGGGTCCATTTTTACCAGCCAGGACGGTACCGCATAGGTCGGTGTACCGATGATGACATCAATGCCGGCTTCTTCCATGGCATCCAGCACTTTTGTCACGGTAGAAAAATCAAACTGACCTTCCTGTTTTTCGTAAGTGCTCCAGGTTGATTCCGCGATACGCACCACGTTGATGCCTGCGGCTTTCATCATTTTAATGTCCTCATCGAGACGGTCGTATGGCAGATACTCGTAATAATATGCTACCCCGTACAGTAATTTGTTCATGTAAATGCCCTCCTATAATTGTCTTTTTATGTTGATAAATGGTCAAACTGCAAAACCATAATCCTTCCATCATCTGTATATTACAACAAATAGTTCATTGAAAAAAGAACACTATTGTCTTAAAAAGGACATTTATTAACCCTGCAAAAAACGATGCCTCTCAGACTCGTCTCACGACAGATTCTTTTCTGCTTCGCCTTACCGTTCTCCCATATTCTTTACTCCAGATTTTTCAGCACTTCTTCATCTCTCAGATGTACATGAATACCGTTTACTTCCACTTCATCCGTCAACGGAATGACCAGACATGGTACACCGTCAATCATGCGTGTTTCCACCAGTCCTGCCTGCTCCGGGCTGACTTTGACAGTCATCTGCGGTGTTTTTACCTCAAATTTTCTGGTATCGGAGATGTTGTTTGCCATAACCGTCATCTGTGCACCGATTTCTTCATCGTATTGTTTTTCAAACTGTTCCAGATTCTCCTCCGGTGCCCCGCTGCGCTCTAACAGCTTGCGCACCTGCATTTTATCAAGTTCCAGCGGCTCGCCGTTTTCCTTCTGTTCTTCGATCATTTCATTCAGGTTCTCATGAATGTTGCGGACCACATCATACACGCACTCTTCCCCCAGGGTATCCTCAATGATTGCCTGGAAAGATTCTTTCTGCTGTCCGGCCGGGATTGGCTGCACGCAGCCTAACAGCTGCTCCGTGATATCCGGGCAGAGTTCATTTGCATTTTTAGAATAATAAAGCAGACGGTGAATGTCTGTATTTCTGTCCTGAAATGCCGGGAATAAAAATCCCTGTTCCGGCAGATCCACCATCCAGTCACGAATCCGGTCCTCGATACTGTTTGTCTCTGCATTGTAACAAAGTCCTGCCTTGGAGAGTGTCACCGGGCACAGACAGCACAGTACAAAATTATATATGTAATCCGATGCATCATCCATCTCCATGCCATCAGAAGTTTTCATAGGAATATCATAGGAACCGTGCACCAGCAGGATCAGATAGTTTTCCGGATGATAGTATGTCTCAATCATGCGGTCATAAAAGGCGTCCAGCATGACATCATCCTTCAATTCACTGTCCCGCAGCGCCAGCAGACTTTTCTGTGTGCCATCCCCCATTTCCTGTTCCAGCGGGAACTCCATATTCAGCAGATTCTTTCCAAGGGTTCCGGACAGACTTTTACGGAAAATATCCAGATATTTGTAAATTTCTTCTTCCGGAAGGGAGAGAAATGCCTCCTTAAACTGTACGACTTTATTTTTGTCTGCGTCCACATAACAGCCGCAGAGACGATTTAAGCAGCAGCGTTCCTTGGTAAATAATTTTTTAATCTCTGTTACTTCTTTTTTATTCATATTCTCATTCTCTTTCTACTCTTTTTTCAGGAATTACTCCGGCATAAATTCTTTCGTCATCTCGATAAAAGCTTTCATTGCCGGCGATACCCAGCGATTTTTGCTGTAAATGACCTGCATCAGCATCGAACTTCGAAATCCCTTGACGGAAAACAATGCAATCTTTTTCTCCCGCAATGCTTCCTCCAGCGTGAATCTCGGCAACAGGGAAACTCCCAGATTTTCAATCACGGCATCAATGATCAGCCGGGTGTACCCAATCTCTGTAATCGATGGTCGGCGTCCCCGTTCCTCCACCACATACTGTTCAAATGCCTGACGGTAATTGCAGCCCTCTTCGATCATAATAAAATTTTCTGCCAGAACCGTATCCAGCGGAATGTCCTTTTTTCCGGCAAACGGGTGATCCGCCGGACAGAAAAAGCGGATTTCTGTGGGCACTTCATGTGCCGTCACCCAGTTGATACGATTAATTTTCTTGTCAACAGTCAGGATCAGATCCAGTTTTCCTTTGCCAAGCAGCTCCATACATTCCAGTGTCGTTGCCACAACCACTTTGATATTTGCCCTTGGATACCGCTTCTTAAATTCCCGGAAAATAATTCCATAGCGAGAAGCACACAACGTTTCCATGATACCTACACTTACTTCTCCACCGGGATCTGCCCCTTCCGCAAAATGCTCCAGTGCCATGGCTTCACAGCGCTGCAGGTTGTATGCATAATCCAGAAACTCTTTACCGGCGGCGGAAAGCACCGCACTCTTGCCATTTCGTTCAAACAGCGACACGCCAAGTTCCCGTTCCAGCGTCTGGATCTGCATGGTAACCGTAGACTGCGCATAGCCAAGCTCTGTGGCAGCCTTGGAAAAATTCCCAATTTCTGCAATTTTGATAAACGTTTTTACATTTCGTAGTTCCATAATTCCCCCACCTGTTTATTTCCTTATTATTGTATCTGGAAATCTTCCGGAAGTAAATATCATTGTTTCTTATTGTTCACTTTTTTTGATTTCACATATCACTTTTTTCAATTTTACAAATGGGTAACTATGTAGTATTCTAATATCAGAAATTGAACGAAATTTCAAAATCACTTTTTTACAACTCTCAACAAACAATCAAAAAAGCCTGTCCATTGGACAGGCTTTTTTGATGTCTTATTTGTGGTATTCCTGGCTAGAATTTAATTTTTTTCATAGCGCGGCACGCAATACCATCAAGTAAAAAAGGCAAATCTGAAAGCAAAATCATCCATGTCTTTCTGGATTTTTGCTTCAGATTTGCCCTTTACACAACCAACAAGCTTTTACGCATTAAAAATCATTTTTGCACAGCCATACATTCCGGCATCATTTCCAAGAGAAGCAAGTACAAATTTTGTCTCCTGGCAGGATTTGAACACACGCTCCTTGAAATGTTTCTGCACGGCATCCAGCAGGATCTGTCCGGCTCTGGACACACCACCGCCGATAACAAACATCTCAGGATCTATTACAACAGCGATAGAACCAAGCGCTCCGCCTAAAATTCTTCCTACTTCTTCCACCAGTTCCTGTGCTACTGCATCTCCAGCTTTTGCCGCATCAAAAACATCCTTTGCGGTCACTTCCGGAAGACTTCGCAGGCTGGTCTTGGCATCATCTGCTGCCAGGCGCTGTTTTGTCAGACGTACAATACCGGTTGCTGACGCATACTGCTCCAAGCATCCGCGTTTTCCACATCCGCAAGTCTCCGTCTCTGTCTCAGATACTTTCATATGACCGATCTCTCCACCGGCACCGTGTACACCGCCAACGATAGAACCGTTAATAATAATTCCGCCGCCGACACCGGTTCCCAGTGTGACCATGACACCGTTCTGACATCCCTGGCCGCCGCCTTTCCACATCTCACCAAGGGCAGCTACATTTGCATCATTTCCTACTTTTACCGGCAGACCGATTTTCTCAGAAAGTGTCTCTGCCACATCGAATGTACCCCATCCGAGATTGACACATTCACATACGACGCTGTCATTTTTAACCGGACCCGGAACACCGATTCCGACACCCTCTACCTCGTCTTTGCTGATACCGGCATCTGCCAGTTTGCTTTCTAAGGATGCCACAATATCATCCAGAATGGAGGCACCATGATTCTCTGTATTAGTTTTGATCTCCCATTTGTCCAGCATATTGCCGGAGTTCTCAAAAAATCCGATTTTACAGGTTGTTCCACCTACGTCAACACCAAATCCATACTTCTTCATTTTCCATACCTCTCTACTATGTTCTTTGTTTGTAAAGCGGACATTCGCAATCCGCTTTCGCTACTTGCTCATGATTTTCCTTAGTATAGCACATCTATGGCTGCTGTCTCAATGCCGGATTTCTATATTTGAAATGATTTTTTTGTATTTTTCCGAACTTGTAAAGCAGACATTCGCAATCCGCTTTCGCTACTTGCTCATGACTTATTTATTTCCGATATCATACGGTGTGGTCTGATATACATAGTAATTCAACCAGTTGGAAAACAGCAGCTGTCCTGCGGAACGCCAGGTAACTACCGGTTCCTTCGTCGGATCATCATCCGGATAATAATGATAGGGAATATGTGGATTCAGACCTTTTTCAAAATCACGTTTGTACTCCAGTTCCAGTGTGTTGGCATCATATTCCAGATGACAAAGTACAAAAAAGTTTTTGGAATCCGTCGTTTTCAAAATTGTCGGTCCGCCCGCTTCACTGTCTGCGATCAGCTCCAATTCCGGAACTTTGTCTACATCCTCTTTGAGAATGCCAACTTCACGTGAATGCGGTGCATTGAACACATCGTCAAATCCACGGAACAACGGGGAACTCTTCTTCAATACGGTATTGGAATACACACCGGAAAGTTTTTCCGGATATTCCACAGTCGGAATACCGAAATGATAATAGAGTCCAGCCAGTGCTCCCCAGCAGATGTGCATTGTAGAGTGTACATGCGTCTTTGCCCATTCCATAATCTTGCAAAGTTCTTTCCAGTAATGTACTTCCTCATACGGTACAAAAGCCAGCGGTGCGCCTGTAATGATCAGTCCGTCGAACCAGCGGTCCTTCACCTGTTCAAATGTCGTGTAGAATGATTCCATATGCTCTGTATCCACATGTTGAGGGGTATAGCTGGCAGTCTGTAAAAATTCCACCTTGATCTGAAGCGGTGTGTTTGAAAGTTTCCGAAGCAGCTGATTTTCTGTAATTACCTTGGTAGGCATCAGATTCAAAATCAGCACGTTCAGGGGACGGATATCCTGATGCATTGCCCGATACTCCGTCATAACAAAAATATTCTCGCTTTCAAGAACTGCTGTTGCTGGCAGTGAATCTGGTATTTTAATCGGCATATCCTTTTCCTCCTTTTATTTTTTCACAACGATCAGCCAGATACATATAGGAAAAATCCATGCACCGGATAACAGTTATGAATGATGAAGACTGTCCTTTCAGTCTTCGCAGATGATTCTATTCTATCTGTTCTTTCTATATAAATCAACAACTATTTTATTTCATAGCAGGTATATTTTTTCAAAAAGCATCTGAAGTCTCTTTACTATGCTTCTTTTTTCAATACATGGACCACTTTCACGATTAACGGGATCACCATGGCGATCCATACCATCGGCTCTGCCCAGATAATGCCCCAGTATGCAAACATCGGTGCAAACACAAAGGCAAACATGATTTTTCCCGCAAGTTCGATACAGCTGGAGAACACAGGAATGACCCGGTCTCCAAAACCCTGCATGGAATTGCGCAAGATAACGATCACCCCACAGATTACGATGAAAGACATATCCACTTTTAAATAAGTACTTCCCCAGTAAATTACATCCGGATTGGTAGTACTTGCAACAAACTGGATCAGTTTTCCTTCTATCGTGTGACAGATCAGGAAAACTACAACTGCCCAGACTGCCGCAATGATCAGAGATGCACGGATTCCCTGCCGGATCCGGTCAAAGCGTCTTGCACCATAATTCTGTCCGCAATAGGTCGCCATGGCAGAACCAAGCACACTGTTTGGCAGAGACACGAGTTCAAATACTTTTCGGGCTGCCGTGTGAGCCACAATGACTGTTGTTCCCAGAGTATTAATGGCAGACTGCAGCAAAATCGTTCCAATGCCGACCAGACAGGACATCAGCCCCATCGACAGTCCGCTTTTATACATTTCTGCCATCAGCTCCCGGTCAAATCGGAAATCCTCTTTCTGTATATGCAGAATCGGAAATTTCCGGAAAATACGAATCAGGCACAGCACCACAGACAAAAGCTGTGCCAGCACCGTGGCATAGGCTGCTCCCTGCACTCCCATCTGAAATCCAAGGATAAACAAATAGTCCAGCCCAATGTTGCTCACAGTTGCTACAATCAGAAAAATCAACGGTGTCAGTGCATCCCCGATAGCCCGCAGTGTATTGGCACACAGGTTGTAAAACAGCGTGGCAAAGAGTCCTACGATCAGCACACTGATATAGGCATATGCCATCTCAAACTGCGCCTGCGGCACATGCAGCAGATTCAGCACCGGATGCAGGAAAATCATCAACATCAGCACCAAAGCCAACGTAGTCAGTACACCAAGTGAAATCGCAGCTGCAAAAGTTTTTTTCAGCCGCTTCCTGTTTTTTGCCCCGAAACACATAGCTGTGATCAGTGAAAATCCAAGCGTCAGACCGTTCAGAAATCCGGTCATCAACGTATGTAACGTGGACACGGAACCCACTGCTGCCAATGCTTCCGTTCCCAGCGTACTTCCTACAATTTTTGTATCTACCAGGCTGTACAACAGCTGAAACACATTTCCCCAGAAAATCGGAATAGAAAACAGCAGGATCTGTTTCCAGGGCGTTCCCTCTGTCAGTGTTTTTGTTTTCATCATTTACCTTTTCTCCCATTGTAAAATACAGACAAATCTATTTTCCACATACACGGATCATACCGTAAACCGGTGTTTCCCTGTATCCGGAAAACGATTCCTCTTCTCGTCAACCTTAGAAAGTATAAAGATTTATTGGACGAAATGCAAGTGAAATGTTACACTAATATACAGCGTCAGCGCCTCACTTTTGCTCAAAAGTCTACAACAGGTGAAACTGATGCATCGTATATTCGATTTACAAGGGGATACATACAATAATGGACAGACAAAAAAACAAATATTATTATCTGAAAGGAATCAAGAATGGTATGCCGATCTGTCTCGGCTATCTCGCGGTTTCTTTTACACTGGGCATCACTGCCCGAAATGCAGGTATGACGGCCTGGCAAGCCATGCTCACCAGTCTCGCCTGCAACGCTTCCGCCGGTCAGTATGCGGGCTTTACCGTGATTGCAGCCGGCGGCACTTATTTTGAAATGGTCCTGATGGAGCTTGTGGCAAACGCACGTTATCTGCTAATGTCATGCTCCCTGAGTCAGAAGTTTTCTTCCGAAACCGGTCTGCTGCACCGTCTGCTGGTTGGTTTTGACGTCACCGATGAAATCTTCGGTGTCGCGGTATCGGAACCCGGAAAACTGAATCCGTTTTACAATTATGGCATGATGACGGTTGCCATTCCGGGCTGGAGTCTCGGTACATTTTTCGGTGTTATTATGGGTAATATCCTGCCTGCCAACATTGTAAGTGCATTGAGCGTCGGACTGTACGGCATGTTCCTTGCCATCATCATTCCGCCTGCACGCAAGAATAAGGTAATTGCAGCACTGGTCACTATCTCCATGGTTTCCAGCTATATCTTCTCACGGCTTCCGGTGATTTCCGACATTTCCTCCGGTATCCGCACCATTATTCTCACGGTGGCAATCGCAGGCATCGCAGCAATCCTGTTCCCGGTAAAGGAGGAAACCGAACATGCAGCATAATATCTACATCTACATTCTGGTCATGTTTGCCGTGACCTACCTGATCCGTGTCCTTCCGCTGACACTGATCCGCAGAGAGATCAAAAATAAAACCATCCGGTCATTTCTGTACTATGTGCCTTATGTCACACTGGCCGTTATGACATTTCCGGCTATCATGGAAGCAACAAACAGCCCCGTGGCCGGACTTGCTGCCCTGGTGGTCGGTATCATACTGGCCTGGTTCGGACGCAGCCTCTTCCAGGTAGCGGTGCTGTCCTGTGTCGTGGTATTTGTGCTGGAGCTTTTTATGTAAATTGTTTGTCTGTGTAAAAGGCAAATCTGAAGCAGAAATCCAGACAGACACGGATGATTTTCTACCTCCGCTGCGCCGCTTATCTCTGCCTCCTCCCGCGAACTCGCACGCAAAGACTGCGTGCTCAGACACACTCACGGAGGCAGGCTATGCTCGCTGCGGTAACGAAAATCAACCTACCGTCTTGTCTCGGATTTCTGCTTCAGATTTGCTCCATTTACTTGACGGCACCGTATGCAACGCATGCCACAAGCTGATGACATAATATTCGTTATGTCGCATGCGCAAATTTATATAGAGTGAAGAATAACATACCTAATTGTAAATCTGCGCATGCAACACAATAGAGACTATGCTCTCAGCTTATATGCATGCGTGGCACGCAGTGCGTTGTGTGAATGGCTGATTATTTCACTGTGTAAATACAGAAAATGAAGCATCCTGTCAGGGAAAGCGATTAAGCAAACGACCGAGTTTCACGAGTTTTT